>Ga0302046_10001855_pt1 | contig 19726 bp, 16 predicted proteins | sample RVTome_11_FD_200261 | JGI IMG/M metagenome (GOLD analysis project Ga0302046, IMG submission 200261) | Soil microbial communities from uranium-contaminated site in the Upper Colorado River Basin, Wyoming, United States - RVT147D111 (version 2) ...
GACGAGATCGTCAGCTTCGAAGCGGCGGTCCACCATGTAATACAAAAGCCGGTCCACGGCCTCATAGGTGAAACCCAATTCCTCCTCATCGGTCTGTCCCGCCCACAAGTCAGCGCTGGGCGCCTTGTGGATGATCTCGGCAGGGACCTTGAGGTGCCGGGCCAGCGATCGCACTTGAGTTTTGTAAAGATCCCCGATGGGATTGAGTGCCGAGGCCATGTCTCCGTAGAGGGTGCCATACCCCAGGAGGAGCTCCGTCTTGTTGCTGGTGCCCAAGACTAAAGCGCTGAGGAATGCGGAGTGATCGTACAAGACGGTCATCCGCTCCCGGGCCATTTTGTTGCCCCGGCGGATGTGGTCGGCATCGGGGAGGATGGCAAAGTAGGCATCGATTTGTGGGGTGATATTTACCTGGAGGAAATTGACCCCGAGCCACTCCGCGACGAGCCGGGCATGCACAATGCTTTCAGGGCTGGAGGCCTTGTAAGGCATGCTGGCACCCCATACGTTCTCGGGGCCGAGCGCATGTGCCGCCAAGGTTGCGGAGAGCGAAGAGTCCAATCCTCCCGAGAGTCCGAGAATCACCCGATGGAAGCCGGCTCGCCGGACTTCACTCTGAATGAAGCCGGTCAGGATCTTGGTGCACAGATCCCAGTCCAGGATGAGTTCCGGTGCGATGGCGAATGCGTTCATGGGGTGCCTTCCGCACGCGCGCGAAGGATGCGTTGCAGCTGCTGCGTGATGCGCTGGAGCTCTCGCACGGTCAGGTCCAACCGTTCGTCCCGGAGCAGGGGATTCGCAATTCGCTCTCGTCGGACCTCGCGGCGGTCAACCGTGACGTGGAGCAGCGATTCCTCGAGTTGAGGGGCCTTGAGCAGGACGGCCCCGGTCGGCGCGATCACCTCGGAGCCCCCCCAAAAACAGGTGCCGTCCTCGTATCCCACCCGGTTACAGTAGCAGAGAAAGCAGGTAAAGAGCTGGGCATAGGCGCGATTCAGATGCTCCCAGGCGGCCGCATTGGCGAAGGTCCGCTCGGGCAATAGCCCCCGTCCGGGACTGGCGGAAATGCACAGGATCACCTGGGCACCGTCCAGGGCCGCAATGTAGGGAACGGCGGGATGCCACAGATCCTCACAGATGGCGAGGGCGATGCGACCAAATCGGGAATCGAAGGCCTGGATGCTTTCCCCGGGGGCGAAGTAGCGGTGTTCATCGAAAAGACCATAGGTCGGGAGGTAGAACTTGCGATGCACGTGCCGGAGTTGGCCCTCCTCGAAGTAGGCTGCGGCGTTGAAGAAGCGATGGTCCGGGGACTCCTCCACGAGCCCGACGACGATGGCCACCTCGCGGCTGGCTTGCTTGAGCGGGTCGAGCCGGGGGTCCCGGGAGGTGAGGGCGACCGAGGGAACCATGTCTTTGAGGAAGTAGCCGGTCAGGGAGAGTTCCGGAAAGAGGAGGAGGTCCACTCCTTGCCTCGTCGCCTCGCGCACCATCGTGTCGTGGAGCGTGAGATTTTTCTCCAGGTCCCCGAGCGCCGGACAGATCTGGGCGATGCCGAGGGTGAATTTCTCCATGGACCGCCTCTCCCCTTTCCTTTCCACTCCGTTTCCTTGACACGCTTCAGCAGATTTAGTAAGGTGCCTCCGCACTCATCCCCTTCCGGAGGCAGTCGTGGAAGAAGGCCTCATGCGTGTCCGGCTGGCCCTGACCCTGGCTCTTCGGGATCAGGAGCTGAGCGTACGGACTGCAGCCGCTCTTGCACTGGAGCGCATCGAAGGCGTATCCGCGCTGGAGCGTCTGGCCGCGAGGGCCGAGTCCGTTGACACGCCTGAAGCCCTTCGGGCGATCTACGCGGTGGCGAACATCGGCGGGGAAAAGGCTTTTGCGATCATCCTTAGGGCGTTACACTCCCCGCACGCAGATGTCCGCGTCGCGGCGGTGAAACTCCTCGCCCCAACCCGCGACCCTCGAGCCGTGGAGCACTTTCTTCAGACCTTGGACGATCCGAGTCCCGATGTCAAGATCCTCATCCTGGAGGCCCTGGGCGACTTCCGGGAACCCAGACTTTTGGACGCCCTCATTCCACAGCTGCAGCAGTCATCCGGTCCAATGCGGGAAGCGCTGATCACCGCCCTCGGCCGACTGGGAGACACCCGCGCCATCGAGATGCTCCTCCCTTTCCTGACGGACGGCGCGCCAACGATTCGTCAGCGGGTCGCGGAGGCGCTGGGTCACCTAGGGGTTCGGGCGGCGGAGGCGGGAGAGTCTCAGGAGATCAGCCCCCCGAGGTGACACTCTTTCCCTGCAACACCTTCGCAACGTTAATCCCATGAACGGCCGGATCGACGGCGACAACAATGGACCGGGTAAAATCTTCCGCCTTTGCATCCCACTCCATCAGGCTGACCTCCGGCCCGTCTTTGATATTCCCCTCGGGGTCCCGGACAATCCGAACCCACGGCCGGGCGATGTCCTCGGGTCTTGCGCGCGTAACGACGGCGATCTCTCTGGTTGTCAGCCGCACCGCCGTTCCCGGCGGGTAGATCCCGAGCATCTCGACAAAGCGCTCGAATACCTGGGGATCGAAGGTGCTCCCGGACAGGGTCTTCATCAACGTGATGGCCTCGTTGGGTTCGAAGGACTTCTGGTACGGTCGCAGCGTGGTCAGGGCGTCGTACGTATCGGCAAGGGTGATCAGCATGGCATAGGGATGGGCCTGCTCCTCGGGGGATAGCGGGGGGTACCCCGTTCGGTCAAAGCGGACGTGATGTTCCCGTACCACGTGAAGGGCGATCTTGGAGGTGACCCCCATCTCCTTGAGAATGCCCACGCCTTCATCCGGGTGCCGCTTCATGAGTGCCCACTCTTCTTCGGTGAGTTTTCCGGGCTTGCGGGTGACTTCTTCGGGGATGCGGATCTTTCCGAGGTCGTGAAGCAGTGCCCCCAGCCCCAGCTCCTTGAGTGCCGGCCCGTCGAGCCCTAAGCTCTCACCCAAGGCCATGGCCAATGTCCCGACGTTCACCGAATGATTAAACAGGTACTCGTCGTAGCTCTTGATCATGGTCAGGGCCAGCAGGGAGTGTTTTCCCTTCAGGATGCCACCGACGACCTCTTCGACCGCTTGCTGCACCTCGTTGAGGGAGGGTACCTTCCCCAGGCGGACGTCCTGAAAGACGTTTCGGATAGTTTGGAGCGCGCGACTGTATATAACCCCAGCTTGTTCCAGGTCCAGTGCCTCTGTCTCTTCCGTAACGATCGCGTCTTCCTGGCGGGGCACGACCTGCTCGGTCGTCACCGTCTGCGGTTGCTCCTCCGCGATGCTCACGAGGAGGATGTGGCCGCCCCCCCGTGTCTTGAAGTCCTCTTCGAGTTCAGTCCCCTTGATGTCCTTCGCGAGGGCCTGGACGAAGTGGCGGAGTTCCTCCAGGCCGCAGCCTTTCAAAAAACTCACCCCCTGGATTTCTCCGTGCTGGAGCCGGGCCACGAGTTTCTCGGCCAGGTCAGGCTTGGCCGTGAAGGGAGTCTGATCGACGACCAGGGTATCGTGGACGACGCCAACCGTCAGTTGTTCTCCCCCCCCGAGTAACCGATCGAGAGCCTCCTGGAGCTTGTGAAGGGCGGTATTGGTGGCGGGATGGGTCGGGGAATACAGGCCGAGATTCTTCCACGCGGCGTTCAGGCTGAGGAGGAATTGTTCGGTGTCACGTGGCTGCACCGTCATCGCGCTTTTTCCTCCGAGCGCTGGGCGCGCGCCAGAGCCCTTTCACATGCCTCTCTCAGGGTGGCGCGGGCCGATTGGGCAACCGCCCGCAGCGCCTCGGTGGCGTCGCCCCCCCCTAACTCACCGAGAGCCTGGGCGGCAGCCAGACGAAGCTCCTCTATCGCCTTGCGGGCGAACCACTGTTTCCGGCGCAGGATGGCGATGAGGGTTGGAAGCGCCCCGGGGTCTCCGATAGTTCCCAGCACCGCGATGGCCGCCTTCTGTTCTTTGAGATCCCGGATTCCCGGTCGCTCTTCGGCAATCTCCCGAAGGAGCTGGACTGCCTCCTTGATCTTGAGCCACCCGAGCGTCGCCATGGCCGTCTGTCGCACCGAAGCATCTTGATCGTCTAATGCGGCCAGCAGAGGTGCGCGTGCCACGCCGGGGTCAATGTTCGCAAAGGTCCTCATCGCCTCGCGTCGGACCCGGGGATCCTTGTGCCCGGCGAGCGTCCGGAGAATCTGTTGGACGTCGGGTGCCGGCAGCTTGAACAGCAGGGGAAGCAGGCGCCGGACCGCTTCCCAGTCCGGGGCTCCCAGCGCCGATATCACGGCCCGTTGGAAAGGGGCGCCCAACTGCGGCAGGACGTCCGTCAGCTTCCGCCGCGCCGCAGTCTGGTCCTCAACCAAGAGCTGCTCGACCATTGGCCCCGCCATTTCCTCGCTCAGGATAAGCAAGAGATGGACCATATCCTCCTCCGGGACGGTCTCCCCTCGACAGAAATCCTCGACGACCAGCCGCGGGTCTGTTTCGTTTACGAGGGCGACAAGGGCTGAGCGGGCATAGCGCGTCACCGTTTCATCCTTGGCGGTCGTCGACTGAAGTTCCGAGGCAAGGGCAGTCATGATCCGGAGGCTGGGAGTGCTTTCGCCCCGGGCGAATGCGTCGCGCCCCCACTGGCCGAGCTCCTGCGTCAGCAGCTCGTATCGCGCAGGGCGGTCCGTCTGCTTGAGTTCACGGATGAGTCCATCCAGATCGGGCTGGGCTTCCTCTTCCTCGGGTGCTTCCGTGACGCTTTGGGTTGGAGGTTGTTGCACCGCATCGGGGTCGACCTGCTCAGGCGTTTGCGTCGAGAGCGCCTCTGGTCGCGGCTCCGGGGGCTTCTTGGTGAATGTGAAGTCGATGTCCTCCAGAGAGACTGTGGTTGCTCCACGCTTCCGAAGGAAAGCCCGGGGTCCCCCTTGCCGGGAGAGGTCCGCAGTGTCCAGGATGCAGAGCTCGGTGAGATGTTGAAGATCCTCGATACGAATCCCAGGAAGGAAACCGATCGTCCGAATGCCTCGGACGAACAACTCGAGGGTAAAGCCGCGGAGGAGGGGGTGGTCCTGGCGGACCAGGGTTTCTCCGTGGTAGAAGCCTTCGCGACTGATGCGAAGAGAGAGGGGAGCCTGTCGGGATAGGAGATGCGCGATTCGCTTGTGAGTGTCGTCCAGCGCCCGGGTTCTGGCGGGGTGGTTGCCCGGATACGTCAGAAAAACCTTCGTGGCCTTTCGAATGCCGACGAGAACCTCTGTCAGTTCGCGGCGAAAGGCCGCCTCCGTCTGAGCATCTTTGCTTTGGTCCGCGACCATCCCCCGCTTTTCCGCCCTTGCCGCCCCGGGAGTGTTATGACGGCGACTAGGCCCACTATAGCAAAATGCCCTGGCATGTCAATGAATACGGGAGTACTGAGGTTCACAGGGTATCGACGGGGTCCACATCAATCTCCAGGCGGATCGATCCTCCGCGCGGTGCCGAGAAACCTTCGAGGACGGTCGTCACCCTCTGGCTGAGGGGGGCATCCAACGGTCCCTTGATGAAAAGGTGCCAGCGGAATCGGTTGCGCAACCGCGCGAGAGGAGCGGGCGCGGGACCATCGATCTCGGCGGTGGCACTCTCCTTCCGGAGGAGCGAGCAGAGATGATGGGCCGCTTCGGCTGCCATGATCTCCTTCGGACTCGAGATGATGAGACGGATGAGACGAGTAAAAGGGGGGAGATTGCGCTCTTGCCGCGGGATGAGTTCCTGCTGGGTGAAGGAGAGGAAATCCTGATTCAGGGCCGCTTGGATGCAATAATGATCGGGATTGTACGTTTGGATGACCGCCTCCCCGGGTAGCGGGCCCCTTCCGGACCGGCCTGCCATCTGCATGAGCAGCGCGAAACTCCGCTCCCCTGCTCGGAAGTCGGGGAGGTTGAGTCCGATGTCCGCCAGGAGGGTCCCGACGAGGGTGACGTTCGGGTAGTCGTGGCCTTTGGCGACCATCTGCGTTCCGACCAGAATGTCGATATCCCCGTGTTCCAGTCGCTGCAGGAGGAGGTGATACCCGTGGCGGCCGGTTGTGGTATCCCGGTCCATCCGGGCGATCCGAGCATGGGGGAAGAGGTGACGAAGCTCCCGTTCCACCTGCTCGGTGCCGAGCCCGAGCTGCCGAAGGTTTACGCCGCCGCAGCCGGGACACCGATCGGGCGCGCGGCGTTGATGGTCGCAGTAGTGGCACCGCAACAGTCCGGCTCCCCGGTGGAAGGTGAGCGCGACGCTGCAGTGAGGACACTGGATGAGGTGGCCGCAATCGCGGCAGAGGAGGGAGGTGGCGTAGCCCCTCCGGTTCAAGAGCAACAGCACCTGCTCCCGGCGGCCGAGGCGTTCCCGGATCCGGTCGTGCAGCAATCGCGAAAAAATGAGGCGTTGCCGGGGCACCTTTGGCTCCTGGCGCAGGTCAATAACTGTGACCTTGGGCAGCACTCCCGCTCCGATGCGCTCGGGAAGCGAGAGCAACCGGTACAGGCCGATCTGTGTCCGGTGAAAGCTTTCGAGCGAAGGGGTTGCCGAGCCCAGGAGAACCGGACAGGACCACATCTGCCCCTGGAGCAGTGCCACGTCCCTTCCATGGTATCGGGGCGTTTCCTCTTGTTTATACGCCGGGTCGTGCTCCTCATCGACGACCACGATCCCGAGGCGTGGCAAAGGGGCAAAAACAGCAGATCGGACTCCTACCACGATATCCGCGTCCCCGCTTCGGATGCGGAGCCACTGATCCAGCCGCTCGCCGGGCGTGAGCGCGCTGTGAAGCAAGGCCACCCGGTCGCCGAACCGGGCGCGAAATCGTTCTGCAATCCTCGGGGTAAGGGCGATTTCCGGGACCAAGACCAAGGCTTGCCGTCCCCGTTTCACAACCCCCTCGATCGCTTGGAGGTATATTTCGGTCTTCCCACTGCCCGTCACCCCGAAAAGGAGAAAGGGAATATAGCGGCCCGAAGTGGCTGCGATCTCGATCTGACGAAGGGCCTCCTGCTGGGGAGGGGAGAGGGGAAGCGGATCAGTCGGTGTCACCGGGATGTCCCGGAAAGGATCGCGCCGAACCGGGATCAGGAGGGGTTCGATGAACCCCTTGTGGATCAGGGCGAAGATGGGCGAGGGGGATTTGGCAATGCTCCGCGCCTCTCGGGCCTGGAGCGTCCCACCGGTGCGGAGGAGATGCGCAAGGAGATCTGCCTGGCGGGGGGCTTGAGATTGGAGGGACGCAATGGCGGCTTTGACGTCGTCGGAAGAACGAAGAAGCCGAAAAGATCGCTCCTTACGAGTTCGGACGCGAGGGGGCGCGAAGAGAGTTTCAATCGACAGGAGCCCTTTGGCGCGGAGTCCTGCCAGGACGGCGGCAGCGGTCTTCCCCAAGCGTCGGGTGAGGTGACTCACGGAGATGGAGGCGTCCGCGGGAACGAGACGGAGGAGATCTTCCTCCCTTTTCGAGAGACGCAAGCCCGCAGGGGTTATGACCTGGCGCCCCTGGGGTGTAAGGCGGACCAGGGTACGCGTGGAGGCGTCGATGCCTGGCGGCAAGGCCGCCTTGATCACCGCGCCCCAGGGGGCACAGTAATACTCCGCGACCCGACGAGTGAGCTCCAGGAGGTGCCGGTCGAGGAGAGGTTCTGGATCGAGGATATCGTGCAGCTCTTTGAGATTCGGAATCTCGACCCGCTCTGGCAGGCGCACGAGGTAGCCGGAGACGATGCGTGTCCCCAACGGAACGATGGCGCGCTTGCCCACGGCGGCCGCCTCGCGGAGATGAGGTGGGACCGCGTAGTAGAGGGTCTTGTCAATCGCCAAGGGGAAGGCGACCTCGGCGTAGGCTGGGAAAGACGGCAGATGCATTATGTCTTCCTGCTAGGTAGGGTAGCGCTGTCAGGACTATAATAGGGGCCGCAGCCGCTGTAAAGAGGAGGGAGGGTGGGATGCGTTCCGGGGGAGGCATCGACGGTCCAGGCGCGTTCCTCCTCGACTTTGACCACACCCTGTTTGACACCGATCGGTTCTTTTGGATCGATGTGCGCGCGGCGTTTGCCCGGTTTGGCATCGATGGCGATCGCTGGGAGGAGAGCTACTCCCAGGTGTGGCCCTTCGGGTACTCGCTGGAAAAGCATCTGGCGTATTTGATCCGGGAGGGCCAGGGGGGAGTTTCGGTCGAGGAAGCCCGGCGGGTGCTTCAAGAGCACTTCAGCGACCTTCGCCCATACCTCTTCGCCGATGTGGAACCCTTTTTAAGACGGCTGCAGGTACTCAGATTTCCCTGTTTTCTCCTCTCATTTGGCGACCCCGCCTGGCAGACGTACAAGGTGCGCGGCGCACGGATTGCTGAGTTCTTTCAAGACGTTTTCTACACTTCAAAGGAGCATGCCAAGGTGGAGGTGGTCGAGGCGGTGGTTCGACGTTTCGGGCGGCTTACCGTGGTCGATAACGATCCCCGGGAGCTCGACCTGATCAAGGCGCGCTACCCCCAGATCGAGACGTTCTGGATCACCAGGGTGCCGCCTGATGCCCTGGAGCGTTTCGATACAGACACGCGAGAGCGGTTCCGGGAAGCCCGAAGTTATGCACTTCTCTCGCCGGAATTCCCCCACCATCGGTCCCAATCGCTTCGTGAGGTGTCCCTGTGACTCGGACGGTTGTCGCGGTGGCCCCCACCCGTATAGACTTCGCCGGGGGGACACTCGACATTCCACCCCTGTATCTCTTTCATCAACCGGCCCTCACCGTCAACGTCGCGATCACCCTCTGTGCCACCGTTACCCTGCGCGAGCGAAAGGGTCAGGGGATCCACCTCCTCACTCGGGACCAGGACCGGCGGGCCTTTTGGGCCTCATCCGGCACAATCGACTGGCGCCAGGACCGATTCCTGGAGCTGGTGGCCCGCCACCTGCGGTCGTTTGCTCCCCTGTCAGGGCTTGAGGTGATTACCGACTGTCAGGCCCCTGCGGGGGCGGGCACGGGTGGCTCGTCCGCCCTGGCTGTCGCCACCACCGCGGCGCTGGCCAGGTTGACGAAGGGTAAGTTGGAGAAGCCGGAACTCATCGAGCATGCGAGGGCCGTCGAGACACAGACCATCCGAGTTCCTACCGGCTTCCAAGATTACTACGCGGCGGTCTACGGGGGGGCCAGTGTCTTGGAGTGCGGTCTCACAGGGGTCGTCCGCCGGCCGGTGGCCTCAGGGGATTTCCTCCGGGAGCTGGAGCAACATGTGGTCTTGGTGTATACCGGAAAGCCCCGCTTCTCGGGGGCCAACAACTGGCAACTCTTCAAAAGACATATGAACGGCGATCGCAAGGTCTTCCGCTTCTTTGAGCGGCTGAAAACCAACGCGGTCGCGATGCGAGCAGCCTTCCTCGCCCGGGACCTGAGCGGGATCGGCGAGATGCTGAACACAGACTGGGCGACCCGAAAGGCGATGTTGCCGGGCATGAGCACGCCACGCATCGACGCCTTGATTCGAAGCGCACGGCGTGCCGGGGCCATGGGCGCCCGGGTCTGCGGAGCGGGTGGGGGAGGATGCGTTGCATTTCTGGCGGATCCCGCAGCCCGGAAACGCTTGGAGGAAATCGTGATCGCGCACGGGGCGCGCGTGCTCCCCTGCCGCATCCATCGCCGGGGGCTTACGGTCCGGGAAACTTTCATCTAGTGCCGGTCGCCCAGCACTCTGTAGGGAACGAGCGGAGTTTCAGGTGTGTGTCCGCGGAGAGAGCGCGGATGATCTGTGTTCAAGTTGTGCCGGGTCCCGGATGAAAGGAGAAATCGGATGCGGGTGGCAACGGTACTCTGGGATCGAGACCCGATCGTGGCGGCCTGCATCGGGGACAGCGTCCTGAACCTCGCGGCGTGCGCCGCCGCCATGATACGGCCTCGCAAGGAGCAGCTCCCGTCGAACATGCTTGAGCTGATCGACCGAGGCTCTCCGGCAGTCAAGGCCCTTCAGGATGTGCATCGAGAGGGGGCCCGCCGTCTCGCAGCGGGGATGTGGCGGGCCAAGGTAGGTGATCCCATCGTCCGTCCGTCCGGCCGAATTCGGTTTCTGGCGCCGATTCCTCGACCAAGGAAGAACATCATCTGCCTGGGCCACAATTATGCCGAGCATGTCAAAGAGCGGCAGGCGGAGTTCCCCACAGCCCCGGTTTTCTTCACGAAGGCTCCCCTATCCGTCGTCGGCCCCGAGGCGCCCGTGACCTACCATCGGGTCACGACACAGGTCGACTACGAAGTGGAGCTGGCGGTCATCATCGGAAAGCGGGGATTCAATATCCCGCGCGCGAAGGCGTACGATCACGTCTTCGGCTATACGATCGTGAACGACATCACCGCCCGAGATCTCCAGAAGAGGCATATGCAGTGGTTCAAGGGAAAGAGCCTGGACAGCTTCTGCCCGATGGGACCGTGGATCGTTCACGCCTCGGCCGTGCCCGATCCCCATAATCTCCGGATCGGCCTGCGGGTCAACGGGGAGGTCCGGCAAGCAGGGAACACCGCGGACATGATCTTCAAGATCCCGGAGCTCATTGAGGCGCTCTCGGCGGGGATGACATTGGAGCCGGGTGATATCCTCACGACCGGCACGCCTTCCGGAGTTGGACAGGGGTTCAACCCGCCCCGGTGGCTTCAAGTCGGCGATGTGGTCGAGGCCGAGATCGAGCGGATTGGTCTCCTGCGGAATCGAATCGTCGCCGCGCCCCGGCGCGTGGGGCGCCCCCGGCGACGCTGAGCCTCGCCGGACCGCTATAGGCGACGCCGTCCGGAGAGAGATCCGCCGCTCAGGGCCATTGTCTTTTCTCTCCTTGTAGAAGCTGTCACACGGTGGCGTGTTGACTTGACGTTGCCATCGCCAGAAGTTATGATCGCCGCTTGGCGCCTGAAACGTTCTTCGTGCCCTCTGCGTGAAGCAGTTCAGGGGGCGGAAAGGGGGATCTGATGCTGGTGAACATCACTGCAAAAAAGAATGGCCCCTATCGCGTTGAAGTGACCGATGGCGCGATCAAGCTGCTGGATGCAGAAGGGAAAGAATTCGATTTGCGAGGGAAGACAGCGTTTTCGCTCTGCCGCTGCGGGCACTCCCAGAACAAGCCCTTTTGCGATGGGACCCATGGGCGCGTCGGTTTCCAGGCCGATGATCCGGCCCCCCGCATCAGCGGCTAATCCCCACCTCACTGCGTGCAAAGCCTCGCGCGCTTGGGGCCAGGTCTTGACTGGCCAACCAAAGAGGGTGCCCTTCCTTTTCTCTTGGATTCATCGTCATAGTGCAAAGCATGGGCGCTGGTGCTCTTACCGCAAGGGGCGACCGGTGAGGCGGAGGTATTCCTTTTGTAAGAGCTGTAGGTCCTGCCAGGCCGTCTTCTTCTCCTTGGGATTTCGCAAAAGGTAGGCCGGGTGGTAGGTGACGAGCAGGGGAATGCCATGATAGTCATGGAATTTTCCCCGGAGCTTCCCGAGCGGCACCTTGGTCTTGAGCAGGTTCGAAGCGGCGATGGCCCCGAGGGCACAGATGAGTTTGGGCTTGATGGCCTTGAGTTGCGCGACCAGAAACGGCTCGCACGAGGCGATCTCATCCGTTTCGGGGGTCCGGTTGTTCGGCGGCCGGCATTTGAGGACGTTACAGATGTAAACCTCTTCACGCCTCAAGTCGATCGCCTCGATCATCCGGGTGAGCAACTGCCCCGCCCGGCCGACGAAGGGCTCTCCCTGTGCGTCTTCATCCGCCCCAGGCGCCTCTCCGACAAAAACCAGATCCGCCTGTGCGCGACCGACGCCGAAGACGATCTGGGTCCGGTGAGGGTGGAGTTTGCACCGCGTGCATTCCCCGAGGACCTGCCGGGTTGCCTCGAGGGTCAATGTTCCGGAGAGGAGGAGTTCCCGTTCTGAGCGCGGCTTGTCCGGGGCGGATACTTCCGGACTCCCGGGGAGGAAGTCGAGCCCGAACTGCTGTTGCGCTTCGAGAAAATCCCGGGTCTTTTTGATCACGTCTGCCACCTCGTGGCGAAAATTGGGCGCGCTCATGAGCTCCCCTTCCGCGACGCCACGACCCGGTCCAAGATCCGATGGGCCGCCTCGCGCTTCGACAGCTCTGGCAGCTCTTCAACGCCTCCCTGGCGATCCAGAATCGTGACACGGGTGGTCTCGCCCCCGAAGCCGATCCGGATGTCATTGGCTACGACCAGATCGAGATGCTTCTTTCGCAGTTTCTCCCGGGCATTGGCGACGAGGTCTTCGGTTTCAGCGGCGAATCCTACCAGGATGCGTGATCCCTTGTGGCGCCCTGCCTCGGCCAGGATGTCCGGATTGCGCAAGAGCTCCATTGTGAGCGTCTCTTGCTTCTTCATTTTTTGGGGGGCGGACGTGCTGGGGCGGTAGTCTGCCACCGCGGCGGCCATGATGAGAATTGTGGCCATCTCGAATTGGCCCAAAACCGCGTGCAGCATCTCTTCGGCGGTGACCACGTCCGTTCGGAGCACGCCCGGGGGAGTTGGCAGCGACGTCGGCCCGCTCACCAGCAGGACGCGGGCACCCCGATCCTGCGCGGCGTGGGCGATCGCAAAGCCCATCCTCCCGGAGGAACGGTTGGAGAGAAAGCGGACCGGATCGAAAGACTCTTGGGTGGGACCCGCCGTGACCAAGACGGTCTCCCCATCGAGGTCCTTTTGGCGACCAAGGAGCGATTCCACTTCGTGACAAATAACGGTGAGATCCGCCAGCCGCCCGCGGCCGATTAGGCCCGAGGCCAACTCTCCGTATTCCGGTTCGACCATATGCACGCCTCGACTCCTGAGGCGAGCAAGATTTTCCTGGACCGTAGGATGAGCGTACATCTCCCGGTCCATCGCAGGAGCCACGAGCACCGGACAGGTAGAGCTCAGATACAGATTGGTCAGAAAGTCGTCCGCGATGCCGTGGGCCAGCTTGGCGATGGTGTTGGCGGTCGCCGGCGCGACGACGACGAGGTCGGCCCGCCCCGCGGCGGTGACGTGACCGATGTGCTTGTCGTAATCGAGGGTAAAGAGGTCGGTGAGGACGGGACGCTTGGAGAGGGTTTCAAAGGTGAGCGTCGAGACAAAGCGCTGGGCGCTTTCGGTCATCACCACGGTGACGGCCGCGCCGCGCGTGGTGAGTTCCCGGAGGATCTCCACCGCTTTGTACGCGGCGATGCTGCCCGTGACGCCCAGCAGGATCTCTTTCCCCGCCAGTCGCTGCGTCATCGAGGAGGCCCTTTCTTTCTGTCTATCTTCGCGGTTGGACTTCGGATGCCGGACAAGTCGACCTTCACCAGATGATTGACCGGCCCTTTTCCCTTTCCGATCTTGATGGCCGTCTGGATGGCCGCATGCAGATAGCGCTGGGCCGTGTCCACGGCTTCCCACACGCTGTGACCCTTGGCCAGGCCCGCCGTGATGGCCGCGGACAGCGTGCACCCGCTGCCGTGGGTATGCTCGGTCGCGATCTTCGGCGCGTCCCAGACCTCGAAGTGCTCGCCGTCGTACAGGACATCATAGATTCGCGGCCCGGCCAGGTGCCCCCCTTTGACGAGCACGGTGCGAGGGTCCAGGGCCTTGATCGCCTTTGCAGCCTCCTTCATCCCGTCTAGGTCCTCCACCTTTTCGCCACACAAGATCGTGGCCTCAGCGAGATTGGGGGTGACCACGGTCGCCAGGGGAAAGAGAAGGGTCTTGATCGCCTCTACGGCATCCTCGTCGAGGAGGCGATGGCCGGTGGCCGAAACCATCACTGGGTCCACCACCAGGCTCGGCAAGTGGAATTCCCGGAGTCCCGCCGCCACGACTTCGACGATTGCCTTCGTCGCGAGCATGCCGGTCTTTCCCGCATCGGCGCCGATATCGGACAGGACAGAGCGGATCTGTAGAGCGATAAAGTCGGGGGGAAGCGTTTCAACCCCCTGAACACCGAGTGTGTTTTGCGCGGTAATGGCGGTCAGTACCGACAGGCCATACACCTGAAAGACGCTGAAGGTCTTCAGGTCCGCCTGAATTCCCGCCCCTCCACCTGAATCGGAGCCTGCAATGGTCAGGCAACGTCGCATCGACTTTCCTCTTTCCGGGTGAAGCCATTATGCCCAACGTCTTCGCTCCACGCAAGCGTTCCGCCGAGCGCCCGCGCTGCGGAGGCACGCGGAACCGGGTATCCGAGGGACGAAGAGCTGATTTGCTTACTCCGGTCCGGTGTACAGGCTGCGGTAGCGATCGTAGGTTCCCAATACCCTTTTGACATACTCGCGGGTCTCGCGATACGGGATCTGCTCGACGAATATCTCCAGGTCGTGAGCGGAGCCGTCCGTGAGCCAACGTTGTACGACGTGAGGTCCGGCATTGTACGCAGCCAGGGTGAGGACCAGGTTGCCTCCGAACTGCTCATGGAGACCGGCGAGGTACCGGATTCCCAGGGCGATGTTGAGAGCAGGAGCATCAATATCGGGGGGGACGGAAAGGTCGATCTCTTTGGCCACGCGCGCCGCGGTCCGTGGCATCAGCTGCATGAGTCCCCGGGCACCCGCCCTCGATATGGCCGTCGGCGCAAAGGCGCTCTCCTCGCGGATCAGGGCGGTCACAAGGTAGGGATCGAGGGGCGTCTCTTTCACGTGTTGGTCAACCCAGGGCCAGAAGCCTCGGGGATAGAGGCACCCGCCGAACGTGGTCAAGGCCTCATTCCTCCGCCCATCCTTCAGCAGGGTGAGGACCGCTCCCCGTGCGATCCTCACACCCTTCTCAAACATATTGGCGCGCGTGAGCGCCTCACAAGCCTCCCATTGCAGGGCAATCTGGCCGGGATGTCCGGTCGCGATTTCCCAATACTCTCCTGCCGCGCCCTCCCAGATCCCCAGCGCAGAGAGTTCGCGAGCTTTCGCCAGGGCTGCCGGACCGAGATTTTCGATGGAAGGGGGGATCCCCGATGAGAATTGCCGGGGTTCCAGCCCCAGCCGTTCTCTTGCTCGCCACTCGTAGTACGGATCGAGCGTGGCCTCTTGCACAAGGCGCTGGTACATCTGATGGGCGGGATCCGTTTTTCCCATCTCCTCCAGCATGCGGCCACGCCAGTAGAGCACCTGCGCCGTCTGCCGGGACTGGGGATAATCTTTCAGGATGCGTTGCAGTTCGTGTTCGGCCTGTGCGAGATTTCCCTGGCGATAATACAACCAGGCTCGCCGCCATCGTGCGGTGTCCCCGAGCCCCCCCCGGGGATAGTCGCGAATCAGGCGCGCGTAGACGTTGAGCGCCGCAGCGTCTTCCCCTTGTTGTTCGAGGTTAATCCCGATGAGGTGGAGGGCATCGTCCGCGAGGTGGCTGTGCCGGAATGAAGTAGTGATGCGCTCGAGATAGGGAATCGCCTCCGCGTACTTCCCTGACCGGAGTGCGGCTCTCCCCATCAGGAACAGGGCGTTCAGCCTGAGGGACGAACGCACCGTGGGATCGATCAAGGGATGGAGAGTGACGATCGCCTGAGGGTAGTCTTTCATCGCGAAGAGGATGCGTCCCATGAGCAGCCGGATATCCCCGTCCCGAGGGTTCTCTTGGAGAAGGCGGGTGAGTGCGGTGGCTGCCTGGCCATAGCTTCCCTGTTGAAAGAGGGTCTCTATCCGAAGCAGGTGTTCCTGGCGGGTGAGAGCGTGGGGGATCTCCTTCAGGAGGCGCTCCGCCTCGGCGGTCGCCGGATCAGTCGGGGTGCGAATATAGAGGTGCTTGAGGAGAGGAACCGCGTGCTGGGGCCGGTCCACCGAGAGGTAGAGTTTCGCCAGGTGCAGGAATGCCTCGGGGGCCAGGTTCGAGGTCGGATGACGGTCCAGAAAGGCGCGCAGGATCTTTTCCGCATCGGCGCGTTGTTCTGTGTTCAGGTAGGCCATGGCAAGGTGGAATTGCGCCTCCTCGGTGAAAAGGCTGCTCGGGTAGCGCGTGACCAGATGGGACAGCAGGGCAATCGTCTTGGCGCGATCGTCGATGGCTTGGGCGGCCTGGGCCGCATACGCAGTGGCGTAGTCGGCCAAGAGATCGTACTCCGCGGCTGCCTGCTCGAGCAGGGGCAGGGCTGCCGCCGGTTGATCCGTTTTCAGAAGGCAATACCCGGTAACAAACAGGACACGGGGGCGGATCCCATCGGGAGGGGGATCAAGGACGGCTTCAAGAAACTTCAAGGCCCCAGGACAGTCGTTCGCTTGTACGGCCATGACAGCCTGGGTAAAATCCGGCGGAAGATCGCTGGCGGGGGCCTTGGCCGGCCCGAGGAGAATGCCCATCAGCATAACCGATGTCTTCATCCACCGTTTGGTGCCGGCCATTTCAGACTTACGATGCGCTGTCATCGCGAACCGTGGGGGAACCGCACAGGGCTCGGAAGACCTCGGCAAACGGTGGGTAAAGAACCCCCCGCTCGGTGATAATCGCGCTCACCAGTCCTGCGGGCGTGACATCGAAGGCCGGGTTGGCGGCCGGGAAACCGTCGGGAGCGATGGAAACACCCGCAATCGTGGTGACCTCCTCGGGAGCTCGCTCTTCGATGGGGATCTGGTCTCCTGTGGACAGGGTGGTGTCTACCGTGGAGAGAGGCGCGGCGACGTAAAACGGGACATTGTGGTGCCGGCAAAGGACCGCGAGGGTGTACGTCCCGATCTTGTTCGCTACATCGCCGTTCAGCGCGATGCGATCTGCGCCGACGAGGACCGCGTGCACCTCTCCTCGCCGCATGAAATCCCCGGCCATGCCGTCGGTGATGAGGCGGGAGGGGATTCCGAGACGGGCCAGTTCCCACGCCGTGAGCCGGGCCCCCTGCAGGACCGGCCGGGTTTCATCGACGAGCACGTGAATCGCTTTTCCCCGCTCCCAAGCGGCCCGGACGACTCCCAGCGCGGTTCCATATCCCACCGTCGCCAGCGCGCCCGTGTTGCAGTGGGTCAGGATGGTGTCCCCTCTTTTAATGAGCGCCTGTCCGTGTTCTCCCATGGCGCGATTGCACGACAGATCCTCCTGATGCATCTTGAGCGCCTCGTCGACGAGGCGCTGCTTGAGCGCGGGGAGTGGAAGATCCTGATGCTTTTCGGCCACCGTCCAGATCCGCTCTAATCCCCAAAAGAGGTTTCTGGCTGTCGGACGTGTGCGGGCCAGCATATCTTTGATCTCTTGGAGATTCCGCAGGAATGATGCCGCATCGGGTCCTTGCAACCTCTGTGCCCCCAAGGCGAGCCCCATCCCTGCAGCCACTCCAATGGCCGGCGCACCCCGGATGCGGAGGTTTCGAATCGCCTCAGCCACCGCGTCTGCATCCCGGCAATCGACATACATCTCTTCCCGGGGGAGACGGGTCTGATCCAGGATGCGCACGACTCCCTCGGGGAGCCACATGATGGTTTGGATCTCTGCGGTCACGCCTTTGCCTCCGACACGCTCAGGTGGTTTCTACAGTAACAATCCTCCGCCCACTGTCAACGGAAATGTTCCCTCTGCGCGGTCCGTTTACCCCAGCTTCGTCCCCTGTGTAGTGCTTTCGGTCAGCCCGTCTTTTTTTCGTACCCCCTGTTTTCTTTTCCCCCTGCAACTTGTTTATTTTAAAGCCTTATTATTATGGCACGCCCTTTGCGAATAAGAAGCCGCTGAGCATTTGAGCGGTCTTACTGGCGCAAATATTTGAACGTTTGGAGGAAGAAGATGGGGAAAATCTATAGCGTCTTGGTGACAACGATTCTGCTCTTCCCCTGGTCGGTCGTGGGCCTGATGGTCATGGGGGCCATTTGGGAGCGGGGAAGAATCAGCTTGGGGTTGGACTCATAGATTCGTCGAGAAAGAAAACAAGAACCCCCGGGGAAGTTCCCCCGGGGGTTCTTAGTTTACGCAGTATAAGGTGACAGTTCGTCCCGCCCCTGCTTAGTACATGTCGCCCATGCCGCCACCGCCCGGGGGCATCGACGGCGCCTCCTTCTTCTCGGGGATCTCGGCGACGAGTGCTTCCGTCGTGATCATCAACGCCGCAATACTCGCGGCATTCTGTAGCGCGATGCGCGTGACCTTGGTCGGGTCAATGATCCCGGCCTCCATCAGGTCTTCGTACTCGCCGGTCTCCGCGTTGTAGCCAAATGAACCGTCCTTCTCGAGGACCCTCTGCACGACAATGGACCCTTCGGCACCGGCGTTTTCGGCGATCTGGCGGATCGGCTCCTCCAGGGACCGGCGCACGATGGTAGCCCCGACCTTCTCGTCTCCCTCGACCTTGAGGCCGTCGAGGGCCTTGAGGGTCCTCAGGTAGGCCACGCCGCCGCCGGTAACGATCCCTTCCTCGACCGCGGCCCGGGTGGCATTCAGGGCGTCTTCGACGCGCGCCTTCTTTTCCTTCATCTCTATTTCGGTGGCTGCTCCCACCTTGACCACGGCGACGCCACCGGCCAGCTTGGCCAGCCGCTCTTGCAGCTTCTCCCGGTCGTAGTCCGAGGTGGTCTCTTCGACCTGGGTCCGGATCTGCTTGATGCGCCCCTCGATGGCCTTGTGATCACCGGCCCCTTCGATGATGGTGGTGTTTTCCTTGTCGATCACCACCTTCTTGCACTTGCCCAGATCGTCGAGGCGGATGTTTTCCAGCTTGATCCCCAGTTCCTCGGAGATCACCTCACCCCCGGTCAGGACGGCGACATCTTTCAGCATCTCTTTCCGGCGATCTCCGAAGCCCGGGGCCTTCACCGCGGCCGCGTTCAGGGTCCCCCGCAGCTTGTTGACCACGAGCGTCGCCAAGGCTTCTCCTTCGACATCCTCGGCGATAATGACCAACGGCCTCCCCATCTTGGCGATCTGCTCCAGGACCGGGAGGAGGTCCCGCATGTTGGCGATCTTCTTCTCACAGATCAGGAGGAATGGATTTTCCAGCACACACTCCATCCGTTCAGGGTCGGTGACGAAGTACGGGCTGAGGTAGCCCCGGTCAAACTGCATCCCCTCCACCACCTCCAAGGTGGTCTCCATCCCCTTCGCCTCTTCCACGGTGATGACACCGTCCTTGCCTACCTTCTCCATGGCCTCGGCGATCAGGTTGCCGATCGTCGTATCGTTATTGGCCGAGATGGTGGCCACCTGGGAAATTTCCTTTTTCCCCTTGGTCGTCGTACTGCTCTTTTTGAGTTCCGCGACCACCACTGCAACCGCCTTTTCGATTCCACGCTTCAAGGCCATCGGATTCGCCCCGGCTGTGACGTTCTTCTGCCCCTCGCGGTAGATGGCCTGGGCGAGGACGGTCGCGGTGGTGGTGCCGTCCCCCGCCACGTCCGAGGTCTTGGAGGCGACCTCCTTGACCATCTGCGCCCCCATGTTCTCGAAGTGGTCCTTCAGCTCGATCTCTTTGGCCACCGTCACCCCATCCTTGGTGATGGTCGGGGCACCCCACTTTTTATCCAAGACGACGTTGCGGCCCTTGGGGCCCAGGGTCACTTTCACCGCGTTGGCCAGCTGGTCTACGCCTCTCAGCGTGAGCCGCCGGGCCTCCTCGTTATACTTAATCTCTTTTGCCGGCATCGATCACTTCCTCCTTTTTCGGACTTCGCAGTTATGTGCGTATTTGCCCTCGCGGCGCTTCGTGCGCCTTGGCCGGGTCCGTAACGCCTGTTCACTTCAGGATACCGAGAACCTCACTTTCGCGCATGATCAGATATTCCTCATCGTCGATCCGGACCTCGTTTCCGGAGTACCTGCC
>Ga0302046_10001856_pt1 | contig 19714 bp, 14 predicted proteins | sample RVTome_11_FD_200261 | JGI IMG/M metagenome (GOLD analysis project Ga0302046, IMG submission 200261) | Soil microbial communities from uranium-contaminated site in the Upper Colorado River Basin, Wyoming, United States - RVT147D111 (version 2) ...
AACGAAACGGCCCTCTCCATCGCCGATGTGACCGACAAGGACAGCACCCTCGCGCTGGCGAACGCCGCCTATCCGAACGTCGGCTACTCCCACCAGGGCTGGCTGACCGACGACCATCGCTACTTCTACCTGGACGACGAACTCGACGAACTCCAGGGCAAGGTCGACGGCACGCGGACGCTGATCTGGGACGTGACGGACCTCGACGACCCGCAGCTCGTCAAGGAGCATCTTTCCGAGAACAAGGCCAGCGACCACAACCTCTACATCAAGGGCAACCTGATGTATCAGTCGAACTACCTGAGCGGCCTGCGCATCTACGACATCAGCGACGTGACGAACCCGGTCGAGGTGGCGTATTTCGACACGGTGCCGTACGGCGAGGACGCCCCCGGCTTCGGCGGTTCGTGGAGCAACTTCCCGTACTTCAAGAGCGGGACCCTCGTGGTTACCAGCATGAGTGAGGGCCTGTTCATCCTGAAGAAACGCGAAGTCGATATCTAGGCGGCCCAGGAAGGTGTGGACGTAGGGGAGGGTGGCCGTAGGGACGAGGTAGATCGCCTCCATCGTCCACACGTCGCGCCTCTCCTACGTCCACATTTTTTAACCGGAGGATGCATGAAAAACCGTATCGGAAGACCCGGCACCGTCACTGTGGTCGACGTTCCGAACCGGCGCATTGCGAAAGTCGCCCAGGGCAACGGCATTGCCGAGCCGCACCGCTCCGCCATCTCGCAAAAGAACGGCCGAGGCCAATGACGGTATCCATGGGTCATGAAACTTGATCGATGAACTTCTAGCATGAGAATCTCCATCGGTTTGACCGGGCTGCTGGTCCTCCTGCTGGTCATTGTGGCCGGCTGCTCGGCTTCCAGGACCGGCACTGCGCCGGGCGGCACACGCGCTCCTACTTCCTCCTCCTCTCCGCCCTCCTTCGAACGCCAGGTGTATCCGTTCGAGGTACGCGATGCGGACGGCATGCCCTTCGAACATCCCTTCCTCGGCGGGTTCAACCTGCCGCGCCCGCAGTTTGCCGATATCGACGGCGACGGCGACCTCGACCTGTTCGTCCAGGAAGTCACGGGCCGCGTTATGTTTTTCGAGCACGTCGGCACCCCCACCGAGCCCCGCTACGTCTGGCGGACCGACCATTACGACGACCTCGACGTCGGCGAATGGTACCGCTTCATCGACCTCGACGAGGACGGCGACCTCGACCTGCTCGCCGAGGAGCGGTTCAGCTACATCCGGTTTTTCCGGAACGACGGCACGCCGCAGGCCCCTTCGTTCACGCTCCTGGTCGACTCCCTTAAAGGCGCCTCCGGCAAACCGCTCTTCTCGGACCGTCAGAACATTCCCAACCTGTCGGACATCGATTGCGACGGCCTGATCGACCTGTTCGTCGGCCGCGTCGACGGCACCTTGATGCGCTACGAATCGGTAGGCCGGGACGACCTCGGCCTGCCGCGCTTCCAACTCCTGGAAGAACGCTTCGAAGGCATCGAGATCGTCGCCCAATTCGGCTCGATGCACGGCGCCAACACGATCGACTTCACGGACATCGACGGCGACGGCGACCTCGACCTGATGTGGGGCGACTTCTTCGAACCCGGCCTCCTGCTGATCCGCAATACCGGCTCTTCCTGCGAGACGCCGGTACTCCGTAGCGATCCCGCTGCGTTCCCCCTCGACGACCCGATCAGCACCAGCGGCTACAACAACCCCGTCTTTGCCGACGTGGACAGCGACGGCGACCTCGACCTGTTCGTCGGCGTCCTCGGCGGTGCTTTTAATCCGAACACTACGTCAACCGACAACTTCTACTTCCTCGAAGCCCGGGACGGCGGCTTCACCCTGCGCACGGAGCGCTTCCTCAATGCCATCGACGTCGGCTCCGAAGCCATCCCTGCCTTTGGCGACTTCGACGGCGACGGCGACCTCGACATGCTGGTCTCCAACAAGATCGCCCCCGACGATTTCGAAACCGGGCAGGTCTTTTACTTTGAAAACCAGGGTACGCCCACCGCGCCGTCGTTTCAGTTGATCGGCCCGATGGACTTCACGGGCGAGTTCCACTACGCGCCCGCCGTGGCCGACCTCGACGCCGACGGCGACCTCGACATGCTGCTGGGCACCTGGAACAAAGGGCTCCACCTGGTCCGCAACACCGGAACCCCGACCGCGCCGCGCTTTTCCCTCGAAGTCGAGGGTTACGTGCAACTGACGCGCGGCAGCAACAGCACCCCCGCGCTGGTCGACATCGACGGCGACGGCGACCTCGACCTGTTCGTCGGCGAGTCGTCCGGGGAGCTGAATTTCTACCGCAACACCGGTACCGCGCAGCAACCCGCTTTCACGCTCGAAAGCGACACCTACGACGGCATCGACGCCGGGCGACGCAGCTATCCTACCTTTGTCGATATCGACGGCGACGGCGACCAGGACATGCTGCTGGGCCGCGAGTCTGACGACCTGGCGTTCTACCGTAACACCGGAACGGCCCAGGAGCCCACCTTCACGCCGGACTCGACGTTTTCGCTGCCCGTGCAGTTCTTCGCTACGCCCACGTTCGTCGACATCGACGGCGACGGCGACCAGGACTTCTTCTCCGGTGGCTCCAGCGGAGGCATCCTCTTCTACCGGAACCGGCAGATCGATCCGTAGCGGTGGGTGTTTATCCCTCTCGGTTGGCCGAGCCCATAGGCATCAAGGGAATCGCCCAACCCTCGAACAACACCGACAACACCTCTGTCTTCGTCATCCTGAACGGAGCCTCGCGGAGGGAAGGATCTCGCCGGGGAAGCCTTGCAAGACGGAAAGGGCGAGATGCTTCGCTTTGCTCAGCATGACGAAGGACGTACGTTAGGGGCGTCATAGAAGCGTTTTGCCGCGCTACGGCCCTGACGACGCTACTCCGCTTCTTTTTCGACGTACGGGTCCTCCGTCGTCAGCGTGCCGTCGGGGCGTTCGTAGTAGAGGATACCGTTGATCGAGTAGACGTTAGGCACGCCGAGGCGTCGGCTCTCTTCCTGCGCCTTGCGCACAGCGCGATTGCCGATGCGCTCAAATTCGATGAACTGTTCGTAGAGTTTCTTGTCCAGGTCAGGAGCCTGCATCTGGTTTCTCGTTGTTGATGTCCTGGATAAAAAGCGTAAAGAGCGACTCGTTACTCACCGTGTACGCATCGCCTTTGCCCGTGGCAACGCCTTGAAAACCTTCGTCGACGTTGTAGTACAGTTGCCATGTGTCGGCTCTGTGCCGGTATACGCTCCAGAAGTTGCGCTTGCTCCGGTAGAAGCGACGAACCACATCGTCTTCCGGCACATGATGCCCACCCTTGCGCACGCGTTCTTCAACACGAGCAATACACAACGCAGGAGATTCCACAAAGACAAAGGCGATGATGACGGTGTAGCCGGCCTGCTTGAGGAGAAGGATAGACAAAAGCGGTAGCGCCCGGCCCCCGCATAGAGGCCGGGCGCTTCTCATTCACCCGCAACAAATACGCATCCCTTCACATCACCCGCACCCACTGCTCGACCCGCACTGCGTGCAGACGTAGCACGCGCCGCTGCGCACGGTGATGGCGCCGCAGTTGGAGCAGGGCGGCGAGTCTTCCTGGTTCTGGAACGTCGCCTTCGCATCGATCTCGACGTGGATGGAGGCCTTGCGGGCGTGGGCGTGCTCGGCCTTATCCAGGAAGGTAGCGATGGTCTGCTCCAGGACGGTCGCCCGCTGGTGCCCGGCGTCGAAGGGCAGGGTCATCTGCGTCTCGTCCGAGGCGGGGCCGCTGCGGTCGACCACCGCCGCAACGGCCTGCTCAGGGTCCGGCGCATGCCCGTGGTCGTGCTGCTCCAGGAATTTGACCGACAGGTAGCGGAAGATGTAGTCCATGACGGACTTGGCCATCGGGATCTGCCGGTTGTTCGTGAAGCCGCTCGGCTCGAAGCGCATGTAGCTGAACTTGCTGCACAGGTCTTCGAGCGGCACGCCGTACTGGAGTGCAATGGAGACGCTCGTGGCAAAGGCGTCCATCAGGCCCGAGATCGTCGAGCCCTGCTTGGCCATTGTGATGAAGATCTCGCCCGGCATGTGGGTGTCCGGGTAGAGGCCCACGTGCAGGTAGCCCTCGTGCCCGGCGATGGAGAACTTGTGCGTCAGCGCCGGGCGCTCGTCCGGCAGGCGCTTCCGGATCGGCTTGTAGACGATCTTCTCGACGACTTCCGGCTCGCCCACGGCCATGCCGTCGCCGGACGGGTCGGCGGAGGCGCCTTTCGTGTTGCCGCCTTTGCTCGTCGAGAGCGGCTGGCTGCGTTTCGAGTTCTCGCGGTAGATCGCCAGGGCCTTCAGCCCCAGCCGCCAGCCCATCGCGTAGGCGTCGGCGATCTCTTCGATGGTGGCATTTTCCGGCATGTTGACCGTGTTATGGTTGATGATGCCATTACCGAGAAAGGCGTGGTTGGACGGAATCTGGAAGTCATAGACCTCGGCAAAACCCGATGTTATCTCGCGCACCTGAACGAAACGCACGTCGTTCTCGACGATCTCAGCCAGTTCCGGCAGTGGATACTGCTTGTAGAAATCCACCACCGTCCTGCGCGAGACGTTCTGTGTCCGCTTATCGAAGATATTGCGCCACGCCTGCGTGTCGTGATCGGCATAGATAACTTCCTGCATCCGCTCACGGTAGCACGGCACTACGTCCGACCAGGCACCCTCCGGCTTCTCAGCCAATATGGCGACCGCGTCGGCCAGGCTCCTGCGCTTGTGCGGCTCATCAAGGGCGAACAGTTCGGAGAAACGGTACACATCCCGTCCGTGGATACACAACTCGTAGAAGGTGCGGTCATACTTCTTATTGTACTTCTGGATGATGTTGGCACGGATACCGAAGTTGTTCAGTACCACCTGCAACTGACGGATGAGACGCTCCGCCTTGAGACAGATCGCTGTCATGCCATCGGTACGGCGCACATAGCCGTCCAGCCACAGCCCACCGATGAACTCCTGCACGGTCTCGCGGCTTGACTGAAGTACCGACCAGGGGATCTCCTTCGTACCCGAATCACCGTCACATCCGAGGTAGGTGAACAGTTCATAGAGGCTCTTCGAGGCCACCGAGAAGCTCTTCACGCCGTTGCGTGCGTCGGTCACTATACGCCCTTCCAACCCGAACAGGTCGCGAGCTATCGTCTGGCAACGCTCCAGGATCGCAGTGTGATTGTTGGTGATGCGAATGGTCCAGTTGCTCCGCGTCATGTTCCCCTCAGCGATATAATAACCGAGGAAGCGCCCCAACACCGGTGACATCCGCTCGGGAATATGGATCTCCTTCTGCCCACCGTAGCGCGGTGACGGCTGGAACCTGATCTCCACATCCTCTTGCGCCCACATATCTGTACCCAGACGAATAGCGACGTAATCCTCCATCGTGATCTCGCGCAGGCACTTCCAGTCGTAGCCGTCCTGATTTGCCACTTTGACGCGGTGATTCGGTGTGCCCTCGATCGTGCGGCCGTCAGCCAGCATCAGCTTGATTGTCTGGCGCACGCCGCCGTAGTAGAACAGGTCTGCCTGCTGTGGATCGTCTATAGAGGCAAGCTTGAGTGTGCATGCACGGAAGCTATCCGGCGCCTCTCCTTCGTAAAACTGGCCGATGGGAAGAAGGCCGTACTCGGTAGAAATAAGCGTTTCGCCTGTGACACATTTCGAGATCGCGCCCGAGATGAACGGCTGGCAGGCCGCCATCATCTTGATATGCCCCTCGTGATGGATCGACCGGGTGCCTTTGAAGGGCTTGAAGGCGCAGTCGAAGACCGGCAGGTGCTCGTCCTCCAGGTGCGGCGCTCCTTCGATGGTGTCGTGCTCGTCCACGTAGGCGAGGATGGCCTCGACCTCGTCCTCGGCGTAGCCCAGGTGACGCAGCACCTCGGGCACGGTCTGGTTGACGATCTTGAGCATGCCGTCGCCCTTGCCGGCCAGCAACTTGTACTTGACCAGCGCGATGTCCGGCTCGACGCCTGTCGTGTCGCAGTCCATCATAAAGGCGATGGTGCCGGTGGGCGCGAGTACCGTGGCCTGCGCGTTGCGGTAGCCGTGGCGGCGGCCGAGGGCCAGCATCCGGTCCGCCGACGCCTGCGACGCCTCGCGCAGGTACGCCGGGCAACACGGGTGGATGTCGTCGACGGCGTCGTGGTGCAGCTGCATCACCGCCAGCATCGGCTCGCGGTTCTTCGCGAAGCCGGCGAACGGTCCGATCCTCGGGTTGGCGGCGATCTCGGCGCTGCGGGCGTAGGCCTCGGCGTGTTCGACGGCCATGACGGCCCCGGCCACGGCGCGGCCTTCGTCGCTGTCGTAAGGCAGGCCCATCGCCATCAAGAGCGCGCCCAGGTTGGCGAAGCCGAGGCCGAGCGGGCGGTAGTCGTGGCTGTTCTTGGCGATGGACGCGCTCGGGTAGCCCGCGTTGTCGACCAGGATCTCCATCGCCGTGATGAAGATGCGCGTGGCCGCGCGGAAGCGCTCGACGTCGAAGCCGCCGTCCCCCGTCTGGAACCGGCGCAGGTTGAGGCTGGCGAGGTTGCAGTTGTGCGCGATCATCCCTTCCACAATCACGGAATGCGTGACTGGTTCGGTGACGTCGTACACCAACTCTTCGCCATCGGGTGTGATGGAGACGATTCCGACCGGGCGCGCATTCTTTGCACGCGCCGTGAACGGGGACCGGACAATGCGCCGCACCTCCGCTTGCTTCTCAACACAGCAGGGAAATCCGATCAGGGCATGGAAGGCCCGGGCCTGCTGATTATAGATATGCAGCTGTCCCTGGGGGTTCTTTCTTCCCTGCAGGTGATGCCAGGTGATACGGCTGGTGATGCCCAGGTCGGCGAGCAGGAGTTGTACTGACCTTAGCAGATCGGGCGCGGAAGACGCCAGCATCACTTCCTTCTCGGTTGCGCCGGCGTTGTTGCGGATGCAGCCGCCGGCGGAGAAAAGCCCTTGCAGGTAAGCGACCTTGAGGTCGTTGGGAAGTTCATGTACGGCCGCAGGAACGTCCTTGTCGGTAGCCGTCGCCTGCTTCATCCCGATCACGTCTTCGAGGTAGGCGACCAATGCTTCTGCTTTGCTCGTCGTTTGCAGCACGCCGCTCTCCTGAGCATAGAGCCCACACGTCCGAGAGGGAGCTGCTTGCTCGGCCCATTCATAAGCATCCTCGATCACCCCGTTAAATTCGTGGATCATCCAGGCGGCTGTATCCTCCTCTTGGGGACCGAAAGTCAGCGCCACGTTTCCCCTCGAAAAAACACCATCCCCGGTGAGCCAGCCGATCATCTGCCAGCGTCGCACATCCTGCCAATCGTTCTCGAAGGCGACCGGATCGCCCGTGAGCCGAATCTGAACGCAGTCTTTACCGGGAGTCAGGTCTCGAAGCTCCTTCCACTGCCCGCTGTCTGTAAGGAATTGGTGCTCCTCCGTAACCCGAATGGAGCGCCCGTCCTTGAGTTGCATCCGGAGAACAGGACGTACGCCGACCTGCGTTACTACAGCAGGGCGATAAGCAAGCAGGCGTCTATGATCTTGCTCGGAATGTAATTCCGTGGTGATTGTCACGAGTGCACCTGCCTCTTGCGCCCGGTAAAGACTTTCGATAGTCCGCAAGCCGTGCGGCGTGGAGACGCGCGTCTCGGGTGCAAAACACGCACTGTTGTCCAGGTGCATGTACTCGCTGCAATTGTGCACTGCCACGCCGTTGGCGACGAAGTGACTGGTGGCCGGTTCCGTCAGGTCGTAGACCGGCTCCTCACCCAGCAACTCCAGCGAATCGAAGGCATCGCTCATCTCACCTTGCCCGGACTCGACACGGAAGTTGAGTCCCATCAGGGCCTGTTCTTGCACGCTTAACGGCAAGAAATCGATTTCTCTTTCGAACTGCCACAGAGCGGCATGCTCGATCTTCAGGCGGGGGGTCGGCCTATGGCGGTACAGCCTGCTCTTGATACCGAAACCAAGCAGGAGACACTGTACCTGGCTGAGCAGTTCTTCCGACGCCGAGTCCAGCATGACAGCGCTGCTACCCACTTCACCCTTCGCGGTGAAGAAACCTCGCAGCAAGGCGGCCATACTGTCCCGGTCGAGGCGTAGTGCCAGGTCGGTCAGACGCCATGTCGCGGCGTCCTCGTCGAGGACGATGTACTGCTCTAGCAATTTGCGATCTGCAACGACGCTTGCAGCACGTGCCACCGCGCTCTCCAATACAAGGGTTTCCCTTTTCTCATCAAAGTGCATGAAAGGATTAGCACGGGCCGCCGTGTCAGCGTCGAGGCCGCCGCCCAGCATCAGGCCGACGTACTCGGCCACGTCGGCGTCCAACGTCTCCGTGCCGAAGCAAGGGGCGATCAGCCGCACGACGTCGTTCTTCGTCAACTTCGCCGCCGGGACGTCGCCCCGGTTCTCGGTCCAGACGCAGTGATCGGCCGTGAGCTTGACTTCGTAACCGGCCTGCGTACGCAGGCGATACACCGGCTTAACGCCCGTCTCGACGACCCGCGTCGTTCGATGCAGCCGACGGTCGAGACCGACGACGCGCGGCGTCTCGCCCAGCATACTGTCGATGCGGCGCAGGCCTTCCTCGGTCGCCACGAGGGTATCGCCCGTGACGCACGGGTTGCTCGAATTGATCGGCCCCGTGTTTTTGACGGTGTGCCAGCGCTGGATCGTGTCCTCGTATTGCACGCCGGGGTCGCCGCAGACGTGCGTGCCTTCGGCGATCTTGTGGAGGACGTGCGCGGCGTCGATCTCTTCGAAAACCTGGCCCGTCGTGACGGCGCGCAGGGGATACGCGTCACCCCGTTCGGCGGCGGTCATGAAGTCGTCCGTCACCCGCACCGACTGGTTGACGTTCTGGAAGGCAACGGAGCCGTAGGCCGGACCGTTGAACGAGCCGTCGTAGCCCTGCTCGATGAGCGCCCAGGCTTTGCGCTCCTCGTCCTGCTTGGCCTCGACGAACTCCATAATGTCCGGATGCCACACCTTCAGCGTCTGCATGATGGCCGCCCGGCGCGTCTTGCCCCCACTCTTGATGGTCCCGCCCGTGGCGTCCTGCACGCGCATGAAGGAGACCGGCCCGCTCGGCGTGCCGCCGCCCGAGAGCTTCTCCTTCGACGACCGCAGCGACGACCAGTCCGCCCCGACGCCGGAGCCGAACTTGAACAGGCGGGCGCTCTCGCCCATGAGCTGCCAGATGTCGTCGATCGAGTCATCGACCGAGATAATGAAGCAGGCCGACCCCTGCGGCCGTTCGTAGGGATCGACGGGGACCACCTTGTTACGCTCGTGATCCCAGCCGTAGATCGTTTTGCCGCCCGTATCGCGCACGCCGTACTGGTGGTGCAGCCCCACGTTGAACCAGACGGGCGAGTTGAACGCGCCGTACTGGTTGGTGCACAGCCATGTCAGCTCGTCATAGAAGCGTTCGCCGTCGGCCGCGGTGGCAAAGTAACCCTGGGCCAGGCCCCAGTCGGCCAGGGTGCGGGTGACGCGGTGGATGAGTTGCCGGAGCGAATGTTCGCGCCCGCCTTCATCCGGGTCGAGGCCGGCTTTCGTAAGGTCCCCGTAGAAATATTTGGAGGCGACGACGTTTGAGGCGAGCACGCTCCAGGACGTAGGAAACTCGACGCCTTTTTGCTCGAAGATGGCTTCGCCCTTCGGATTCCGGATGGCGGCATCACGCCGATGCCACACGACGGAGTCGAAGGCATTTTCTCCTTGTTTCGAAAAGACCCGTTCGATTGTAAGACCCTGTTCGAGGGCATCGGAATCGGGTAAGGTTGTCGCAACGTCCGCATCGAAAAACGACGGTGCCAGAAGGGTAGCGTGCTCGGCCTGAGACATGTGTTCCTCCGCACAATGCATGTAAGAGTACAGGATCGTTATTTCTTGGCAAAGGACCGTGGGGGTCCGGTGGTATGCCCGGCAGTCACGAGAGCAACCAGCAGAAAGGCATGGGGGGCTCAGCGTAGCCTGCGCGTCCAGGGCGAGGACGCTGCGAAACAGATGTCTTCGCGCCAGGCTACGATTGCAGATGAATAACGGTTTACCGCAGGGCGCGATAAACCGCTAGACTGCATTGGGGTTGAGCGCCTTCTAATTAATAACGAGAAAGGCCGTTATGCAAGCTTTTTTTTTCCACATTTTATCTTCGTGCCCGATGAGACGAAAGACGCGACGTGAATTCATGGTTTCAGCGTTTTACAGGGAGTATAGACGGTTCGCAAGGGCGCGCAAGTCCGTTATTGTCCTGGTGTTAACAAAAAACCGAAACGGCTCGCACAAGTTATCCACATGTCGTCTTTCGCTTAAGGCAATAACGGATTCTCTTTGATTACAATAACGGAATTACTATGGCGTTCTTCCCCCGGCACACACCCCACCAGCCAGCACCGAACCGTGCAACCGATCACCGGGTGTCCCGGCCGAGGCTACGACGAAGACCCGACCTAAAAATCGTTGTCCTCGAAGTCGTCCTCGAAGTCGAAGTCGTCGTCCTCAAAGTCGTCCTCGTCCTCGAAGTCGTCGTCCTCAAAGTCGTCCTCGTCCTCGAAGTCGTCGTCGTCCTCGAAGTCGTCATCCTCGAAATCGTTGTCCTCGAAGTCGTCATCCTCGAAGAACTCTTCTTCTTCGAAGGCATGCGGCAGGACGGATACGTTTTCGGCGTCGAAGGAGATCGCGGGCATCATAGCAGGGTGTATGGGTTGATGAACAAGGCTTCCAGGCATTGGGTACAGGTTGGAGACGTCACCTGAACGAAGGCGATTTTCCCGTACAGGAACGTACGTACCGGGAATTTAAAAAACATAGAGGGCGTAAACGCAAGAGTTGCCGGAATGAGGTCGAGAAAAATTACACAAGATCTCTTGGATTCGGCGCTGGATCGCTGAACCCTGTGGAACCGCGCGTCGTTACAGGCTTTTTCGCACAAGAAGCGGACACCCCACCCCGATAAGACGCTACACATACCTATGCAGGAAGTCGGCGAACGCAGTGCCTACCCCCATCCCGAGGACTTCGAAGTGATGCGCCCGGAGTATTCAGACCTTGAGGACGGCTACATTCAGGCCTCGATCACGGTTTCTCCCTTCCGTGTGGTCGGGAGAAGCATGTCGCGCCCCGGCGCCCGCCGAGCCGCCTTGTACGAGGCCCAGAAAACATATCGGTCCTACCACCCCTCCTACCGGGTTCGCTCCCCGTTTCCAGACACCTTCGTCGATCAAGAGAGCGTCCAATGGAAACGCGTCTCGGCCATGAAGCGTGAATCGACGGGCGACTACCTGTTCATCAGCGAGGACGGCGAGGAAGACTATGCCGACATTGAGCAGATGCTGATGTGGGACGTCCGTCCCGTCGAGCCCAGCGACGACTGAGGCCGCTGCCGATGGCGGCCACCGGCGCTCAATGCCACCGCACATCCATGTAGACGGGAAGGTGATCGGAGATAGCGCGGGCTTGCTGGAGCGTACTGAACGCCCCCGTGAAGTCGACCACGCCCGAGGTCTCGGCATGGAGCGCCCCGGCCTTGTAGAAGATATTGTCATATTCGTTGGCCAGGTGCTCGCCGTCTTTACGACGCATGCGCAGGCTCGTCTTTTGGTCAACCAGGGCGGGCAGGTAGCCCGCCGTCTTCAGCGCGTCGAACGCATAATGCGATTCGGCGAGGTTGAAGTCGCCCAGAATGAGGAGGTGATCGTCCGGGTAGCGTCGCGGCAGGCCGTGGAGCAGGGCAATCTCATCGGCGGGTCGTTTGGCGGTGGGAACGGCATGGAGGCTGGCCACGAGCATCGTCCGGCGGGTCCGCCGCGTCTCAAAGCGAGCCAGGTAAGGCTCTCGGTCGAGCGCGTCGGCCAGGGACGCTTCCAGCCAGGCACGCCCGACCAGTTGCACGCGCGAAGGTTTCCAGAGATAGGCGTAGCGCTCAGAGCCCTGACCCGATGTAGGATCGCTGACGACGTAGTCCCAGGCCGCGCCGCGCCGGTCGAGCTCGGCATCGAGCCGGGCGATGGTCTGGGCTCCGTCCGGCCCTGTGTTGACCTCCTGCACGGCCACCACGTCGGCACCGCGCAGCACCTCGGCAATAAAGGCGACTTCCTGATCATTCTTCGACTGGCCCAGGTTGAGTAGATTCCACGACATAAGCCGGACGTGTTCGTCCGCCCCCGCTTCCGGCGGCGCGTCGGATGGCGCTTCTCCAGGCGCCGTCGCCTCGTCCGGCCACGCCGCCGGAGCCGGTTCCCGCTCGTAGGTGAGGATGAAGTAGGCAAGCCCCAGCGCGGCTACCAGAATCAGGAGAACGCCTATTTTACGCATGGTCAACGCGGGTCTGGTACAGGCATCGGTCGGCAACGTGGGCGTCCTCGAACAGGACGCCGGGGCAAAGCCGGGCGCATCGATTCTCCCCAAACGCCTTAACGACGCGTCACGATCCACACGGCATGCACAACGCCGGGCACGAAGGCTAAGAGCGTCAACAGGACGTTGAGCCAGAAGGTCTTGCCCGGCCCTACTTCGCGCAGGACGCCCAACGGGGGAACCAGGACGGCGAATACGAGACCGAGGATGTTCATGATCCGCCGGGGAAAGGGCCTGAGGCGATGATTAGCGGGGCGGGTGAAGGCGCACGCCTAGACGATCACCACGATCACCGAGACGGCGGCGGCAAGCATCAGGAGAAAGCTCGCCGCGAAGGCAATAAACAAGACGCCGATAAAAACCGGATTGACCACCCGAGCGATGACGGCGAACGGTACGAGGAGTTCTTTGCTTTCGAGCAGGAGGACGCGCAGATCCAATACGGTGCGGAAAAAACGCCAAAGCCGAACCCGGCGAGATTCGGTCGGTGCGGATACGGTCTTCCAGAGCGTGCCGGCATGGGCTTCGCCCGCGTCGGCCATCGCCAGGAGTTTGTCCGGCAGGCGCGTCAACGCCCGCAAGCCGACCCAGAAGAGGGTAAGCACCCCTGCCGGCAGGAGGAACACGACCAGCGTGAGAAGGCCCGTCACAAGGACCCCGGCCCGCCCGAACGATGCAAAGGGATAAAAAGCCACCCCCCACAGCCAACCCCCGGCGACGGCGGAGAGCACCGCCTGCCGACGCACCGTATCGAGGATAGCCGAAGCTATCCGCAGGGCGGGCTGTAGCCGGGCCAGCAAGCGGGCCTGTTGCCGCCGCAGCACGCCCTCCTCAGGCCGTGCAGGCGTCTCAGGCGATGAGTCCCGCGTATCCATTGATGACGGCTTCATCCGTTTGGCAAGCACCGGGGCGTTGTCCACATACGTTATCCGTGAACAATCATCCCTTGTATAATTTACAATAGCCTGGGAGGGATAAACAGGGCCGAGGGCTTCCGCCCGGTAATGTTCTTTTGGCGTGTGCCCCCCCTTTCCCCTTTGCAGGAAACCTCGGTCGATGTACCATACACTGCATGCCTACGCCCCGCAGGACCATCCGTTGCATGGGTATTCTCACCGAAATACGAGCAGGCTCTGCGTCGATGCAACGCTGGGCAGCCGTGCTCCTGCTGATCGCGGGCGCGGGGGCACCCCGCGTCCAGGCTCAGGCGAATACCGTCCCGTTCAAACGCCTCACCCCGGAAGACGGCCTCTCCCAGAGCGCCGTCCATGCGATCGTGCAAGACCGCCGGGGCTTTCTTTGGATCGGCACCCAGGACGGGCTCAACCGGTACGACGGCTATCGCTTCTCCGTCTATCAACACGACGCCCTCGACTCGCTGTCGCTCTCGGCAAACTGGATCACAGCGCTCTGCCAGGGACGGAACGGCGCGCTCTGGATCGGCACCTACGGCGGCGGGCTCAATCGCTTCGACCCCGCCACCGCGCGGTTCACGCGCTATCGCCACCGCCCGGACGACCCCAACAGCCTCGCCCACGACGTCGTCTCGGCCATCTATGAAGATGCAAGCGGCATCGTGTGGATCGGCACCTACGGCGGGCTGAGCCGCTTCGACCCGGCCACCGCGCGGTTCCAGACCTATCGACACGACCCCGACGACCCGAACAGTTTGCGCAGCGACCGGGCACTCGTGCTCGCCGAAGATGGGGACGGCGCGCTCTGGATCGGCACCGACCGGGGCGGACTCAACAGGCTCGACCCGGCCACCGAGCAGTTCACGGCCTATCTCCACGACCCCGACGACCCGAACAGCCCCAGCGCCAACGTCGTGCTCGCCCTCCACACGGACCGCGCGGGGAGGCTCTGGATCGGCACGGCCGGCGGCGGGCTCAACCGTCTCGACCCCGGCGCCGGGCGCTTCATCCACTTCCGGCACGATCCGGCAGACCCGCACAGCCTCAGCAACGACCGCATCCTGTCGATCTACGAAGACGCCGACGGCGCGCTCTGGGCCGGCACCGACGGCGGCGGGCTCAACCGACTCGACCCCGACACCCGCCGATTCACACGTTTTCGGCACGACCCGGCGGACCTCCGCAGCCTCAGCAACGACGTCGTCTCGGCACTCTACGAAGACCGGAGCGGGACGCTCTGGGCCGGCACCACCGGAGGCGGACTGAACAAAAAGCTGCGTTTCCTCCGGTATAAACACCAGGCCGGCGCGGCAGGCAGCCTGCCGAACAACCCCCTGCTCGCCATCCACGAAGACCGGAACGGGACGCTCTGGGTAGGCACCGACGGCGGTGGGCTCAGCCGCCTCGATCCGGCCTCCGGCCGGTTCACGACCTACACCCACACCCCGACCGACCCGAACAGCCTGGCCCACGACCGGGTACTGGACGTGACCGAAGACCAGGAGGGACGCCTCTGGATTGCCACCGGCGACGGGCTCGACCGCCTCGACCCTGCTACCGGACGCTTCGCGCACTACCGGCACGATCCCAGGAATACGGAAAGCCTGAGCAACAACCGTATCTTCGTCGTCTACGAAGCGCCGTCCGAACCGGACGTGCTCTGGATAGGCACCTGGGGAGGACTTCATCGGTTCGACCCGGCGACGGGCCGCGCGACCCGGTTTTACCACGACCCGGCCGACACGTCCAGCCTGAGCAACGACCGCGTCATTGCGATCCACGAAAGCCGGGACGGCGCGCTCTGGGTGGGTACGTTTGGCGGCGGCCTCAACCGGATGGACCGTGCGACAGGGCGCGTCGTCCGCTTCCGGCAAGACCCCGGAGACCGGCACAGCCTCAGCCACAACATCGTAGCCTCGATCTACGAAGACACGGGCGGGACGCTCTGGATCGGCACCGGGGAAGGCTTCAACCGATATGACCGGGCGACCGGCACGTTCACCCGGTTCGCACAACGAGACGGGTTACCGAACAATACTGTCTACGGCATCCTTGAAGACGCCCGCGGAGGGCTCTGGCTGAGCACGAACAAAGGGCTCTCCCGGTTCGACCCGGCTACCGAAACCTTCGTCAACTACGACGTCAGCGACGGGCTGCCGAGTAATGAATTCAGCCAGGGAGCCTACCACAAGAGCCGGTCGGGTGAACTCTTCTTCGGCGGCATCGACGGCCTTACCCGCTTTCACCCCGACCGATTGCAAAACGCGGCCCCTCCCCCCATCGTCCTGACGGCCTTCAGCGCGGGCCAGGAGGCCGAAGATACACTCCCGGCCGGCACACAGGCCGTCACGCTTGTGCGCGAAGACGCCTTCTCGTTCGAGTTCGCTGCCCTCGACTTCGCCAACCCGGCCCGGAACCGCTACGCCTTCATGCTCGACGGCCTCGACGCCGACTGGCACTACCGGGACGCCGACCGGCGGTTCGCAGCCTATTCGAACCTCGAAGGAGGCACCTACACGCTCCGCGTGCGAGGCGCCGATGCCGGCGGGGTCTGGAACGACGCCGGCACGACGCTGGCCATAACCGTTGTGCCGCCGTTCTGGGAAACGATCTGGTTCCGCCTGCTGACCGTCACGGCCCTGCTGGGCATCGTCGGCGGCATGGCCTATGCCTGGCACCGCGTTCGCATCCGCCGGGTGGAACGGATGCGGGACGAACGCGCCGAGATCCAGCGACAGTTGACCGAGAGCCGCGAAGCCGAACGGCTTCACCTGGCCCAGGAGCTGCATGACGGCGCCGTGCAAGACCTCTACGGCGTACGCTTCAGCCTGGAGTCGCTCACCGAAGAAAAGGACGCCGAGACTGTGACCCAGGGCAAAGCGATGGTGCAGGACGTGATTCAGAAGCTACGCGTCATCTGCGGTGAACTCCGCCCTCCGGCGCTGGCGCCCTTCGGCCTGGAACGCGCCATCCGGTCCCACGCCGAACGCTTCCAGGAAGCCTACCCGGATGTAGTCATCGACCTGGACCTGAGGCCGGACGGCCAGACGTTGCCCGACGCGATGCGCCTGGCGCTGTACCGGGTCTATCAGGAAGCCATGAACAACATCGCCAAACACGCCGAGGCCCGGCATGTGCGCGTCCGCCTGCACCTCGACGACGGGCATGTGGTGTTGGCCGTGCAAGACGACGGGCGAGGGTTCGTCTTGCCGGCCCGGTGGATCGAGTTGGGCCGGGAAGCCCATTACGGGCTGCTGGGCATCTCCGAACGGGCCGATGCCCTGGGTGGCCGTCTGGAGGTCGAGGCGGCTCCGGGCCAGGGTACCACGGTACGTGTGGTGGTTCCACACCCGTCCCTCGTGGCCCGGGGTGAAGCCCCCATGCACAACCGTTAAGGTTGCCTCTCCCCCGATACTCGAAAGCGTAACAACCCGCAAAGTTATGCCAAGCCGCTCACCCATCCGCATCGTCCTGGCCGACGATCATCCGGTGGTGCGGAGCGGGATCCGCACCCTGCTCGAAAAGGCGGCCGACTTCGTCGTCGTGGGAGAGGCCGGCAACGGCGCCGACGCCCTGGACCTGGTCGAACAACTGGCACCGGACGTCTTGCTGCTCGATATGGAAATGCCGGGGCTGGCCGGGCTGGACGTAGCGCGCCGCCTGCACGCCAGCGGAGCACCCGTACGCGTGCTGGCCCTGAGCGCGCACGACGACGAGCAGTACATCTTTGGGCTACTCGACCATGGCGCGTCCGGGTACCTGACCAAGGACGAAGCGCCCTCCACCATCATCGAAGCCATACGGGGGGTCGCGCAGGGCGAGGACGGATGGATCAGCCGGCGGGTAGCGGGCAAGCTGGTGCACCGCAAACGGATGACGCTCGAAGCCGCCACCGCGGCCCTGAGCGACCGCGAACGCGACGTGCTCCGCCTGATGGGACAGGGCCACGACAACATCCACATCGCCGAGACCCTCTTCATCTCGGAAGGCACCGTCAAAAATCATGTGACGCACATCTACGACAAGCTGAACCTCCGCACGCGCGCCGAGGCCGTCGCCTGGGCCTGGCAGCACGGGCTGGTTCAGGGCTAGGATGTTTGTTTTCTACAAAAGAGGTATGCTTTCATGCAAGACAGGCGAGGGTGCCCGAGCGTATCCTCTCACTCCGTCGTAGTCCCAGGCGGTCGCCGCTTCACCGCACAGGATGGGTACCGAGGACTTGCCCACCTACGGGTGCCGGGGCCTCGGGCTCGGGGCCGTCAATAGGTGGATACGGCCGCGAGCCGCCGCCTGGGCAACGCGATGCCAGTGGAAGGCCTCTGTGGCCGGCCATTCGCTTCGGCGGCGATCCGGACGACTCGCTTTCCGAGGATAGCCCCTGCCGAAGCGGTGTTGCCCTGCATCAGATCGACCCTACGACAGCGTTTTACGCATTTCAGGCGGCAAGGGCTTTGCGGTAGTTTCCCGGCGTAAAGCCGGTGTACCGCTTGAACGTACGTGTGAAGTGACTCTGGTCCGCAAAGCCGGCCTCCAGGGCAATCCGGGCTATGGGATCCCGGGTCGTAGCGAGTTGGATGGCCGCCCAGTCGAGCCGGAGCTGGCGCAGATGCACCCCAATGGATTCTCGATGGTGGGTGCGGAACACGCGAGTCAGATGCATGGGATGGACGCCTACGGCAGCGGCTACCTCGTCCACTTGCAGGTCGTCGAGAAACCGATCGCGGAGTAGTTCATCGACCCGGGCCAGCCAGGGCGGCTTCGCCGTACGATCTCCTGCATGGGCACGCACGGCTGTTGCCAGGATCTCCAACCCGAGGCCTTCTACGGCGAGGCGGGAAGCCCCGTCAGGATCTTTGAGTTCGCGGACCAGCCGCCACGCCTTGCTGGCGATGCCCGGATGCTGGAAGTGATTGATACGGTCGAGGACCTGGCTGCAGGGGCGAAACAATTCCTCCTGCTGTGGGTCGGGCTGGATGACCAGGACCCGCGCCCCCTCACGCTCGAACCGGTTGCCGTGCTGCTCTCCGGCGGGTTCGGTCAGAACGGTCTTGGGCACGCAGTCAAAGCACTTCCCGGCGCCGAACCGCCCTTCGAACGAGCCGTGCAGGATCACAGCAAACACCGTGCGCTCATGCCGGTGGGGCAGGAGCGTAGAGAGGGGCGGGAACCACGCGTCCGTCACGGAAAAGGCGCCGACGTCGATGCCCTGCGAGCGCACGCTACCCAGGGTGAGGGGCACATACTTCTTCGACATGCACCTATTCTAGGGATGATGCGCCCGACCTGACAAGGCAATAACCCATCTCTCCCTTGCGCGAGACGCGTGCGCGTACGTACGCCGCACTCAGGCGTATTCCAGAACAGAAAACCGCAGTTCGACCGGCTCGACCAGCCGGGCATAGTCGGGAAAAGCCATGCGAATCAATTCGGTGTGCGAACCCGCGTTGAAGACGATCACCTCGTCTTCGGCCAGGCTCGCGGCCATGAAGACGTCCATCCCGTACAGGTTGCCGAAAGGCGGCATCGCACCGACTTCGCACTCCGGGAACAGATTCTTGAATTCGTCCTCGGTAGCGAGTTCGACGGCGGCGGCACCGGTCGCTTTTTTCAGCAGGCCGAAGTCAATCTGGTATGATGCCGGCAGGACGGCCATCGCCATCTTCCCGTCCACCTTGACCATGACGGTCTTGGCCAGCTCTTTGCCGGGGATGTGGGCCGAGGCTGCAATTTCCTGGGCCGTGTAGGCCCGTGAGTGCGTGAGGGTCACGTACTTGACGTGATGCTCGTCCAGGAACGCTTTCAGTTTTTTGACTGGCATGGTCTCTACCTCCTTTCCGTATCCCGAAAAAAACCGCGCAATCGCTGTAGGCCGGTGCTCGCCCGGCCTCTCAGGTAAAGATATTCGGAATGAAACCGGGACGGTATCGGTCAGCGACGCATCCGGTTGTAAGCAAAATCCTGACAGGTTTCCCCCCTTAATCCTCGCCTTCCCGTGCCAGGCGGACGCCGCGTTCGTCGCGGACGAGTTGCAACGAGTCGCTCAGGACAAAGGTTTCGACGTCATAAGGGTCTCGGGGCGTCCGGGCTTTGCCCGTGGCCCGCGTCACGGGTTGCGCGATGCCCGGGTCGAAGTGGATGATCTGCTTCCAGCAACGCGTGATCTCATCGGCAAAGACGACGACGAGGTCGCCGGGCCGGGCTGTGCGCAGGGCTTTGTCGACGGCCTCGACCTCACTGGGAATGACCTCGATGCACGCATCCTCGATGCCGTGGGCGCGGAGCGTGGCGCGCAACAACTGCGGCACCTCATCGACGCCACGCCCACGCCGGTGGTCGTCGGCTTTGCAGATGAAGTGGTCGAAGTGCCCGGCCACGATGCGGGCTATCTCGCGGATGTCCTC
>Ga0302046_10001857_pt1 | contig 19711 bp, 13 predicted proteins | sample RVTome_11_FD_200261 | JGI IMG/M metagenome (GOLD analysis project Ga0302046, IMG submission 200261) | Soil microbial communities from uranium-contaminated site in the Upper Colorado River Basin, Wyoming, United States - RVT147D111 (version 2) ...
TCGCCCAGCGCCTCATCCGTCGCCTCGAGGATCTCGGCCTCAAGGTCGAGGTCAGGGCGGCCTCCTGACTGCCCCAGAGGGGGAGTTTCTCTCTAGCGCACGTTGCCGAGGACCTGCGCCCGGACCTCGGGGTACTGGCTGTCGTCGAGCGACAAGAGCAGCTCCCCGTCGATGCGCCCGGGCGGCAGCCCGGCATCGAGGTGCACGACGAGCCTCCAGCGATCCGAGCGCCCGACGCCGTCGGGCCCGACCGCCTCGTACTCGACGTGCGCGTGCTCGCCGAGCGCGCCCGCGACCGTGGCTTGCTCGATGCCGACGCGCATGCCGGGGACGAGCGCCTTCAGCTCCGCCTCGACCCGCCCCGGCTGTCCCGCGCGGAGGACACCGACGACGAGCCGCTCGGGCTGTACCACGACGTCGTCGACCACGCGCGCGAAGACGGCGATCTCGATCTCTTCGCGCGTCTCGTCCTTCGAGCCCTCGACCACCACGCGGTCGTGGAACGGCCCGCGCTCGAGGCCGCCGGGCACCTCGACGTGGACGCGCCAGACGCGCTCGCCGCCCAGGAAGAGCTCTTCGATCCGGCTCGTCACGGTCGCCCCGGGCTCGACGATGGCGTCGATCCGTGCCGCGCTGCCCGCCCGGCCCGTGACGATGTCGACGAAGCCCGCGGCCCCCGCGCTGACCGGGATGTCGTCGAGCGCGATCGTGCCCGGAGAGACCTGGAACAGCCGCTCCGCGAGCACATGCAGCTCGAACGTCGGAAAAGGCGTGTTCGGGGAGGTCGTCAGGAGGCGTACGATCTCGAGCGTGTCCACGTTGGCACGCCCGAGCTTGCGCGTGTCGACCTCCAGCGTGAGCTCGACGACCCGGCCCGGCGGCACCACGATCATCCCGTCGCGCGCGCGCGGGTCGCCGCGTACGACCTCGCCCGAAGCGCTCTCGTACTCGATGCCGGTGACGCGCGTGCACTTGCACGGCCCCTGGGCATTGACGATCTCGACCGGCTCGCGGTCGGTGTTGCGCAGGAGGAACGTGTGGCGCAGCACCGCGCCCCATGCGACGCGCCCGAAGTCGTGGTAGCCGGGGCGCTCGTCGGTCGGGTTCGCGACGACCAGGCCTGCCGCGGGCTCGGCGCCGCAGCCGGTCGGGACGAGGGTCGGGAGCGCCAGGAGCAAGCGGGCGATGCGCATCGAGGGCTTTCGGTGACGCGGTGGAGAGGCCATTCTGGGCCGTCCCGCGCCCCGCGAAAAGCGGGCCAGCGCGCGGATCCCGCTCGCTTCCGCGCGCGCGAGCTCGGGCGAGCCCTTCCGCACGCCCGAGTGCGCGCTCAACGCTCGAAGAGCGTCCGCAGGTGGGCGTCGATCTCCCCGCGCTCGAGCTTTCCGTGGAAGCTCACGAGGAACCACAGCAGCTCGACCCGCCCGAGGCGCGTCTCGGCGCCGAGCGACTCGCCGCCGACCTTGCGGCGGTGGATCACGTAGCAGCGCCACCAGTGGGACCGATCGTCGCCGTGGTCCCGGCGCAGGAAGTCCTCCTGCAGACCGATGTCGGAGAACTTGCACACGTCGGTGGTGAACGCGTACTCGCGGATGAGCTCGTCGGGATCCTCCAGCAGCGGGCGCAGGAAGGCGCGGCCGAACTGCTTGGCGTTGAGCGTCCCGCGGTTGGTCAGCGCGTGCAACGCTCCGATGCGCGCCTTTGCGTCGCCGGCGAAGGCCTGGCGCTGCAGCTCCTCGTTCGTGCGGTGCACGGAGAGAAAGACGCCGAGCTCCGCGGCGAGCGCGAGGGCGAGGCCGACGTGCGGCAGCCAGCTGCGCCGCGGGCTCACGCGCCGCCCCCCAGGGCCAGTCGGAAGACCAGCCAGGTCTCCGGAGCGTCGACCCACCAGAGGAACCCGAGGAGCGCGCCGAAGGCGACGAGCGGCAGGAGCGCGCGGCGGCGCACCTGCGCCGAGTCGAGCGCGCGCGTCGCGAGCCCGGCGCTCAGGACGATCGCCAGCGGGATCACGGGCACGCGGAAGCGCGAGATCGCGACCAGGAGCGTCGCCGCGAGGACGTAGAGGAAGAGCGAGCCGAACAGCCAGCGCGCGGCGCGGTCCTCGAGCGCGGCGAAGAACCCCACGCCCGCTCCGAGCAGGACGAGCAGCGGGCACAGGCCGGCCCACAGCACGAGGACGTGGCGCAGGCCGGGCCGCGCGAGCGGGGTGCCGGCGTAGTGGCCCAGAGCGACGTGGCGCACGAAGAACGAGATCGGCGTCGCGAAGTCGGCGAGCTTCTTGACGCGCGAGCGGGCGATCCATCCGGGGTGCTCGGCGGCGAACGCGAGCCCGCGGCGGGTGTTCTCCGCGAACCGGTCGGGCGCATTGAGCACCTCCTCCGCGCGCTCCCAGCGGTCCGCGAGCGGGCCGTCCGCGAACCACGCCCGGGCCGGGAGCGCTTCGACCAGCCCGACGCGCCTCGAGGCGAAGGGGCGCAGGTCGTAGTTGCGGTACTCGCCGTTGAGACCGACGTACACGTTCTCGCCGAGGCTCGAGCCGACCGGCACGAACCGCCCGTAGACCTCGAGGTTGCGCAGGCCCCAGGGCAGGTGCGCGGCGGCGAGCGTCAGCGCGAAGAGCGTCGCGCGGCGGATCCCCTCGACGTTGGAGACGCGGCGGCCGGAGGCGAACAGGAGCGCGGCGAGCACCGCGGCGTAGTACAGCGGCAGCTCCTTGAGGTACAGGGCGAGCGCCAGGAACAGCGCGGCCAGCACGACGTTGCGGTCGCGCGCCCGAGCGCCGTCCTGGAGCACGATCAGGAGCTGCAGCAGCGCCGGCAGGAATGTCGCCAGGAACAGAGTCTCGTTCCAGAACGTGTGCGTGAAGGCGGCCAGGGGCAGGTAGACGCACCACAGCATCCCCGCCAGCCGTGCCGCTCGCTCGTCGAACGCGCGGCGCGCGAGGAGCATCACGCTGGCGCCGATCGCCGCGGAAGCGAGCACCTGGATCCAGCGCGCCGCCATCAACCCCGCTGCGCCGAACGCGCCGAGGCACTCGGCGAGGAAGGCGACGTATCCGGGCGGCCAGAGGTAGCGGTAGGCGTCGAAGAAGACGCCGAAGTGGTTCCAGAGCAGCGCCAGGTAGACGTAGTTGCCCTCGTCGGATTGCAGGTCGAGGTCGCCGCTGAGGAGCAGCAAGCCGGCGCGCAGCGCCACGCCCAGCGCGGTCCACAAGACGAGCGTGCGGCGGAAGGGACGGCTTTGGCTCTCCAAGAGCGCGGCTAGCCGCCTTCCTCCCCGTCCTGCCGCGCGCCCTCGCCCCGGTCCTGCTCGTCGCCCTCGCCGCCGTAGCCGAGCGAGTGCAGCGCGCCCGCGTCCGGCCCCGGCCCCGTCTCCGCTCCCGGCCGCTCGACGTCCCAGGGCGCGCGCTGCTCGAGGTAGCGGAGCAGCCGCTGGCGCTGCTCGGGATGCGCGCTCGCGACGTCGTGCAGCTCGCCCGGGTCGCTGGCGAGGTCGAAGAGCTCGTCGTGCTGCGGCTTCTCGCGGTGGTGGATCAGCTTCCAGCGCCCGTCCGTCGCGACGAACAGGTTGTCGTAGCTGCTCGCGGGAAGGCGGGCCTTCGGCGAGTGGGCGTCGAAGAGGTTCAGCGCGTCGGCGTACGCGATGCGCGGCTCGGCTTCCTTCTCGCCGCGCGCGAGGGCGAGCAGGCTCGCGCCCTCCGTCGCTGGCGCCGGCACGTCGAGCAGCTCGAGCAGCGTCGGCAGGATGTCGATCGTGCGCACCTGTTCCTCGACGACCTCGCCGCGCGGACAGCCCGGGTAGCGCAGGAGCAGCGGCACGCGGATGCTCCAGTCGTAGAGCAGCCGGTGGTTCCCCCAGCCGTGGCGCTCGAGCCCGTCGAGCAGGCCCTGGCCGTGGTCGGCGGTGACGACGACGACGGTGCGCGCGGCCTGGCCGCTCTCCTCCAGCCAGTCGAGGACGCGCGCGAGCTGGCGGTCGATGAAGGCGAGCTCGGGGTCGTACATCCTGTCGCGCCACTCGTAGTCGGTCGACGGCACCCGCTTCGGGTACGCCTCGATACCGAACTCGCGCGCGAAGTCGAGGGGCGGCACGAGCGAGAAGTCGTGCGCGTCGAAGTAGTGCATCCACACGCACCACGGCTCGTTCCCCAGCGCGCGCAGCCACTCCAGAGCCTGCGTGGTCGTGACGTCGCCGCGGCGCTGCGTGCTGATAGCCTCGCCCTCGTGCCAGAGCTCCTCGTGCCGCTGCTGGCGCGTCAGGTCGAGGCTCTCGACGTCCAGGCCGGTCTCGAAGACCTCGAAGCCCTGGTCGAGGCCGTAGACCTCCGAGACGGGGTAGGAGCTCACGAAGGCCGCCGTGCGCCAGCCGCGCTCGCGCAACAGCTCGGGCAGGGTCTCGCACTCTGGCTTGAGGCGGTGCGAGTGCTCGGTGCTGTAGAAGACGCGCATGCCGTGCCGGTAGTTGTTGAGGCCGGTCAGGATCGAGGCGTGCGACATCGGCGTCAGACCGGCGGTGGCGCGCACGTTCGCGAACCTAACGCCCTCGCTGGCGAGCTCGTCGATCGCGCGCGTGCTCGCGCCGCGGTGGCCGTAGCACCCCAGGCGGTCGGGACGCGTCGTGTCGAGCGTGACGAGCAGCACGTTCAGCGGCGGCTCGCCTGCGCCGCAGCCCGCGAGGAGCACGCCGAGGAGCGCGCGCGCGAGCCGCCCGAAGCAGCTCCCGAAGCGATTCCCGAGGCGCTGGCCAGGGCGTTGGATGAGGCCGTGCATGGGGGATGGAGCGGCTCGCTGGACGCCGAGGCCCGTCGCCAGGTACGGACGCGGACCGGTCATGCTAGCGTTGCCCGCGGGCTTCGTGCGCGCGAAGCGGATCGCGCATCCCCGGGCGCTACTCCCCGTCCCCGTCCCCGTCCCCGTCGTCGCTGTCGGAATCCTCGTCCTCGTGGGAACCGCCCGCGCGCATCTTGCGCAGGGTGCGCTCGATCATCTTCTCGCTGCCGTCGTCGATCTTCTCCAGGGCGACCTTCCCGATGCTCTCCGCCAGGGCCTGGTGGTCGAGTCGGATGGCGCCGTCCATGAAGACCTTGTAGGTGCGCGCGCGCGGGTTGTACTCGGTCATGAAGTCGACCAGCTCCTTGGCGTCGGCGCCCCGGCCGAGCCCGAGCAGCGTCTCGTAGTAGTAGCCGGCGTCGGTGACGAGCGTCTTGCGGCGTTCGTCGAGGTCGATCGTCTCTTCCAGGGTGAGCTCGCGCCCGTCCTTGACGAGCTCCGCGCGGCTCTTCTCGATCTCGGCCGCCCGGGCCTTGACCTCGGCCAGGAGGTCGCCGCGCATCTCGACGATGTCGAGGTAGCGCCGGTAGCCGCGCAGGGGCTTGAGCACGGACGGGAAGAGCAGCTCGCGGAAGTGCTCCTGGCGCTCGCCGCGGCCCTTGAGCGAGTCGTAGATGAGGAGCGTGCGGTCCTCGTCGCGCAGCCAGAAGTTGAGCCGCTCGATCACGTCGACCTCCCAGTCCGCGGCCTGCGCCTCGACGAGCGCGACCTCGAGGCGGTTGCGCCGGCGCTCGAGCTCGGTCTCCGCCTTGCCGTTCTTGCGCGCGATCGTCATGAGGCGCTTGAGGACGAAGTCGAGGTACCCGGCGCGGAAGTCCTGCAGGCTCGACTCGCCGTTGTCGACGAGCCAGAGGTACGCCTCGATCGCATCCTTGGTGCCCGCGGCGCCGAGCGCGTAGCAGTGGTTCGCCCAAGCGAGCCACGCGGTCCCGCTCGTGGCTTGCTCGCCGCTGGGCTTCTCGGGATTCCCGCGCCCGGCGACGATCGCCCGCGCCTGGTTCCCGAAATCCACCGGCGGGAGATAGCCGTAGATCTGATCCAGGTGCCACTCGTCGGAGCGGACGAACTGGACGGTCGGGAAGACGTTGACGCGGAAGCGGCTGTCGAGCCGCGGCTGCTTGCCGGCCTCGATCTGGATCGGGACCGCTACCTCCTCGACCCACTTGCGGACCGCCTCGTCCTTCCAGGTCGTCTCGCGCATCCGCCGCGACTCGGGATCGAAGGGCGAGTACCAGAAGATCATCACGACCTTCTCTTCCTTGGACGCGGCGAGCATCGCCTCGTCGGGCGTGAGGTCGCGGAAGAAGTCCGTGTTGAGCTCGCGGACCTCCTTCTTCTCGTCCTGCTTCTTCTCCTGCTTCTTCTCGTCCTGCCCGGCGCCGGCCGCGCCCGCGGAGGGCGGTTCCTGGGCCAGGGCGGCCACGCCGAGCGCGACCACGAGGGGCAGACTGCGGAGGGACGAGAGGGCGGTCGGCATGACGGTCTCCGGCGGTGGGGGAAGTGGCCGCCGGCGCGTCGGGACCGTCGGGAGCGGGCGCTCGGCCCGCCGCGAGGCGGCCTGCCGACACTTGGGCGGGGGTGGGCCGCGGGAATACGGAGCAAAAAGGTACCCGTTGGAGCGAGCCCGCGCGACTCGCGAGGGGTTTCTTCCGGGCTCGTTCGCGCCGCCCGGCGCGGGAAGCCTTTGCACGGGCGCGCCAGAGTGTTGGAATCGGGCGGGGGAAGCCCAGGAGACGACGCATGCTGCAACGCCGGTGCGGGCTGGCCACGGCAGGGATCGCGCTCGCGCTCGCCGGGAGCGGCGTCGCGCTCTCCGGGCGTGGAGACGACGACTACGGCGCCCTCCGGCCCGTGCCGCGCGCGCAGGTCCGGATCACGGACGCCTTCTTCGGCCCGCGGCTCGAGCGCCTCGTGCACGCGGGGCTGCCGGCGCTCCTCGACCGCGCCGCCGAGGTCGGGCTCGCCCGGAACTTCGAGCGCGCCGCCGCCGGGGGGCGCGGCGAGCACCGCGGGGGACCCGAGGCGGACGCGCAGCTCTACCGGCTGCTGGAGGCGCTCGCCTACGCGCTCGAGACCGCGCCGGCCGCCGAGCGAGCCGCCCTGCGCGCGCGCGGCGACGAGCTCGTCGCCAAGGTCGTCGCCGCCCAGGCCGAGGACGGGTACCTCGACACCCACGTGACGCTCGTCGCGCCCGATCGGCGCTGGACGGACCTGGCCCGCGGGCGCGAGCTCTACTGTGCGGCGCACCTCATGGAAGCGGGTGTCGCGTACCACGAGGCGACCCGCGAGCGGGCGCTGCTCGACGCCGCGATCCGGCTCGCCGATCACATCGGGCGCAAGTTCGGACCGGAGCGCGGCCAGCGCCTCGACGTCCCGGGCTTCCAGGCGATCGAGCTCGCGCTCGCGCGCCTCGCGCGAGCCACGGGGGACGAGCGCTACCTGGACCTCGCGGAGTTCTTCCTGGACGCGCGCGGCGACCCGCGGCGCCAGCGCCGGTACGGCCTCGAATGCCAGGACGTGCTGCCGATCGCGAAGCAGCGGACGGCCTCGGGGCACGCGGTTCGCGCGCTGAACATGTTCCGTGCTCTCACCGACGTCGCGCGCCAGCGCGGCTACGAGGAGTACGAGACCGCATTGCTCACCTTCTGGGACGACGCGGTCAAGACCAAGATGCACGTCACCGGCGGCGTCGGGGGGCGGGCGGAGGAGGGCGGGTTCACCGACCCCTTCGCCCTCGCCCCCCAGAACGCCCTGTGCGAGACGAGCGCCTCGGTCGGCATGGCGCGCTGGAACCACGGCATGCTGCTGTTCACCGGCCACGCGACCTTCGGCGACTACATGGAGCGTGCGCTCTACAACGGTGTCCTCGCCGGGGTCTCGCTGTCCGGGGATCGCTTCGCGCGCACGGGACCGCTGATCGCCGCCGCGAGCACGCGCGCCGAGGCCTTCGCCGACGAGAGCTGCGCGGCGACCGACCTCGCGCGCACGCTCGCCGCGCTGCGCGGCATGGTGTACGCCAGGAACGAGGCGACGGTGTGCATCGGCCTCTACGTCGCCAGCACGGCCGAGATCGACGTGCGCGGCCGGACCGTGCGGCTCGAGCAGCGCACGAGCTATCCCTGGGACGGCAAGGTCGACGTCCACGTCGAGCCGACGGGCAGTGTCGAGTTCGCCATCAACCTGCGCATCCCGGGGTGGTGCACGGAGGCCGTCACGGTCGGCGTGGGCGACGCGCTGAAGCTGATCCGCGTCGAGCACGGCGAGGACCCCGGCGCGTGGCTCACGTTCGAGCGCAGATGGGACCCCGGAGACGTCCTGCACCTCGAGCTTCCGATGGACCCGCGGCGCGTCCACCCGGACGAGCGCGAGAGCGCGAACGCCGGCATGGTGAGCCTCGCTCGCGGGCCGCTCGTGTACGCCTTCGAGGGCACCGACCACGGCGTCCCGCTCGCGGAGCTCGCGCTGCCCACGGGCTCCGAGCTGGAGCCGGAGTGGCGGGCAGACGTCCTCGGCGGCACGTGCGTGCTGCACGCCACGGGCGTCTGGAGCCGCCGCGTGGACGGGGCGCCGGCGAGCTCCGCGGTGCGCCTGACGGCGGTCCCGTACTTCCAGTGGGGCAACCGCGAGGCGGGCGAGATGCGCGTCTGGATCGACGAGCGCGCCGGGGCGGCCGAGCCGCGGACGCAGCCCGCGACGCCCGACGCGCCCAGCGTGACCGTGCGAGCCTCCACCCACGACCGCGCGCGCGGTCTCGAGCCGCTGCGCGACGGACGCGTCCCGGGGGACGGCTCCGAGGAGCCCGTGCCCTTCGCCAGCTTCGGGCCGCGGCGCGGCACGACGGAGTGGATCTGCTACGACTTCCCCTCGGCCGCCGTGTACGGGGGAGCGTCGGTCTACTGGGCCGACGCCGTCGCCGAGCACGCGCCACCCGCGGCCTGGCGCCTCTTCTGGTGGGACGACTCCAGCGCGGATTGGCAGCCCGTCGCGCGCGCGGGCGGCGACTTCGGAACCGCGGCCGGCTGCTTCAACTCGCTCGAGTTCCGCCCCGTGCGCACGCGCTCCCTCAAGCTGGAGGTCGACCTCGCGGACGGCCGCCAGGGCGGGGTCTTCGAGTGGAAGGTCGCTCGCAGGGACGGCAGGGACGACTGACGAGACGCGCCGCGTGGGCTGGAGCGAGGACCGACTGCACCGCTGGCTGAACGCGCGCGCGCGGCCCAAGGCGCTCGCGGGCGCGCTCGGGAACGACGCCGCCGTGCTGCGCGGGCTCGCGGGAAGGCCGGTCGCGTGCGTCGACCAGACGCTCGAGGGCGTGCACTTCGCGCCCGGCACGCCCGCGCCCCAAGCGGGGCGCAAGGCGGCGGCGCGCGCGCTCTCCGACCTCGCGGCCAGCGCCGCCACCCCGGTCGGCCTCCTGCTCGCGCTGCACGCGCCGGCCGACGCCCTCGAGGAGTGGCTGCGCGAGGGCATCCTCGCGGTCGAGCGGACCGGCGTGCGCCACGGCGCCGAGCTGCTCGGCGGCGACCTCTGCGCCGCGTCGGGTCCGCTCGCGCTCGTGGTCACGGCGCTGGGCGTGCTGCCCGGACGGCGCCGGCCGCCGGGGCGCGACCGCGCGCGCCCGGGCCAGCGCGTGGTCGTGACCGGTGCGGTCGGCGGCAGCGGCCTCGGCCGGCACCTGCGCTTCGCGCCGCGCCTCTCCGAGGGCCGCTGGCTCTACGAGCTCGGCGCGACGGCGCTGATGGACGTCTCCGACGGCCTCGCCTGGGACCTCTTCCGGCTCGCGCGCAGCTCGGGCGTCGCGATCGACCTCGAGCGCATCCCCGTGCACCCCGACGCCGAGCGGCTCGCGCGCGGCAGCGGGCACCCCGCCGAGTGGCACGCGCTGCACGACGGCGAGGACCACGAGCTGCTCGCGACGCTCCCCGCCGCGGCCCTCCAGCGCGCGCGGGCAAAGGCGCCCGAGCACTGTCCCGGCCTGGCCGAGATCGGCGCCGTGCGCCGCGGCAGCGGTCTGTGGCTCGTCGCCGACGGAGCGCGACGCGCCTGGAGCCCGGACGAAGGGGGCTGGCGGCATGGCTCCTGAGACCGCGGGACGGACGTTCCTCTCGGGCTCGCCCGAGGCGACCGAGGCCCTCGGCGAGGCGCTCGGGAGGGCGCTCTTCCCCGACGCCGTCGTGGCCCTCGAGGGCGAGCTGGGGGCCGGCAAGACGACCCTCGTGCGCGGCCTCGCGCGCGGCCTTCGGGTCGAGGGCGTCGTCGCGAGCCCGACGTACACCCTGATGCAGGTCCACGCGGGCCGGCTCGCCCTCTACCACTTCGACGCGTGGCTCGAGGGGCGCGAGAAGGCGCTCTTCCTCGACGGCGGCGAGGAGTGGCTCTCGGCGGGCGGCGTCTCCGTGGTGGAATGGGCGCCGCGCGTGGCCCAGTCCCTCCCGACGCCGCGCCTCGCGCTGAGCCTCGAGCACCTCGCGCCGAGCGCGAGGCGTATCCGCCTCTGGGTGGAGGGTGTAGAAGCGGCGGGCGGACCCTATGGGGTGCTCCTCGCGGCCCTGGTGCCCCCCGCCGGCCTGGAAGAGCTGCCCGCCCCGCCGGCCCGCGGAGAGCGGGCTCGGGAAACCGGGCGGTGAACCCGCCGGCCGCCTCGCGCGTTGGACATGCTGGAGATCTCTTGAAGGAGACCTGGGACTTCGACCGGGACCCGCTGGCGGCCCTCCGCCGGGGGGATCCGGAGCCGTTCGAAGCCTTCGTGGCCCTCGAGACGCCGACGTTCCTCGCCTTCTTCCTGCGCCTGGGCGCGAGCCGGGCCGAGGCGGAGGACCTGGTCCAGGAGCTGTTCTTGAAGCTGTTCCGACACGCCCCGGCCTACCAGGCCCAGGACCGCTTCGCGGCCTTCGCGTTCCGCGTCGCGCGCAACGCGTGGATCGACCGGGCGCGCCGCGGCCGGGACCTCGCGCCGCTCGGCCCGCCCGGCGAGGCGAGCCCCCTCGAGGCCGTCGCGAGCGCGCGCGAGGACGAGCCCGCGGCCCTCGCGGCGCGCGGCGAGGAAGCCCAGCGGCTGCATGCGGCGCTGGCGGAGCTGGGCGAGCTGCACCGTACGGTCTTCGAGCTCGGCGTCCTCCAGGCGCTCCCCTACGCCGAGATCGCAGCCGCCCTCGCAATCCCCGTGGGGACGGTCAAGTCGCGCGTCTTCTACGCGCTGCGCAAGCTGCGCGTCGCGCTCGACGGGCCCGAGGAAGGAGCGCACGCCGCGCCGGCCGCGCGGCGCAAGCAGGCATGAGCGAACACGTCCACTTCGACGAGGCCGCGCTGCTCGAGGTCGTCCTGCAGCGCTCGCCGACGGCGCGCGGCGCCGAAGTCCGCGCGTGCGCGACCTGCGCGCGGCGCGCGCGCGAGCTCGAGGCCTTCGTCGGGAGGTGCCGCGACGCCTTCGCGACCGAGCCGGCGGCCCTCGCGCGCGAGAGCGCGGCCCTGGCGCAACGCGTGCTCGCGCGCACGACGCGCGAGGACCTCGGCGTCGGCGGCGACCTCGCGCTCCTGCGCGGCTTCCTGCGCGAGCGCTGGCGCGCCTCGCGCGCGCTGCGCATCGCCGCCGCGAGCCTGCTCGTGCACCTGGCGGCGCTGCCGCTGCTCGCGTACTACGGCTACTTCGCGCGGCGCGAGCCGTACGTGCTGCGCTTCGAGATGCCCGCGCGGCCCGCGCCGTTCGAGGGCGAGCCCGAGCCCACCCTTCCCGTCGAGCTCCCCGATTCGGGCGCGCTCCAGGGTCTCGAGCCCGAGCTGATCACGGTCGACGAGACCCAGAACGCGCTGCGCTGGGCGCGCTTCCATCTAGGGACCGGCGGGGCGCCGCCCGAGCGCGAGCCCGCGACGCGCGCCGGAGAGCTCCTCGCGGCGCGCAGCCGGCTGCTCGCGGGCCGCAGCGTGGAGCCGCTCGAGGCGCCCGGGCCGAGCGCCGGGCGCCTGGAGCGCGCGCTCTTCTGCGAGTGGATGCTCGACCGCCACGTGCTCGGCCTCGGGGACGCCGGCGAGCTGGACGCCGCCCTGCGGCAGCTGCTCGGCGACGCCGGCGCGGAGGACGACGCGACCGAGCTCGCGTGGATCGCCGCCCTCGGCCGGGCGGCGGGCTACGGCCTTTTCGGCGAGCGCGAGCTCGCGCTCCTCGCCGAGCGGGTGGAGCGCCTCGCCGGCACCCCGCGCGGCGACCTGGCGCGCGCCCTGGGGTTCGACCGGCTGCGCCGCGGCGCGCCGCTCGACGCCGCCTGGCTCGCGGCGCTGCGCGCTGCGCTCGAGGGCGGCTTCGACGGGGACGCGGCGGTCGAGGCCTGGCGGAATTGGGGCCAATAGCACGCGGGCGGCTGCGTAGGCGGCGCACTTCCGTGCGACCCCGCAAGCCGCCTGCCCGCGCAACGTTCGCCGTACGCACGGTCCGGTCCCGCCGCGGGGCGGAGGCGTGACCACGTTGGAGCGTTCGAGGGCTCCCCGTATCCTCGTGGCCCCATGAAAGACGCCTGTCCCCGGCTCGCCGTCGCGTTCTCGCTCCTCGCCCTCGCCACGGCCGCCCCGCTCCGCGCGCAGGAGGAGCCCGAGCCGGAACAGGGAGAGGAGGACGAGGAGCTCGCGCTGCCGCCGCCGCCCGAGGAGGCGAAGGGGCCGCGCCTCGAGCTGACCGTCGTCGACGCGCTGCGGCTCGCGGTCTCGAACAACATCGAGCTGGAGCGCAGCCAGATCACGACCGAGATCGCGCGGTACGATGCCATGGGAAGCTGGGGGGCGTTCGATTGGGTCTTCGACGCCGGGGTTTCCAGCGCACAGAGCCGGAGCCTGAACCCGCAGAGCCAGGTCGACCCGACGTCGGGAACCCTCTTCTTCGTCGACGTCTCGGCGGACTCGACCAACTTGGCCGGGGACATCGACTTCTCCAAGCCGCTCACCACGGGGGGGCGGTTCGACATCAACTTCGACTACCGCGACTTCGCGTCCGACTCGAGCGTCACGGGAACCGACCTCACCGATCAGACCACCTCCACCACCACCCTTGGGTTGGCGTACACCCAGCCCTTGCTGCGCGGCGCCTGGGCCAGCTACGCGACCTCGACGCAGCGCGAAGCCGAGGTCGCCTACAACCGGCAGCTCGAGGCGCACCGCCAAGCCCAGCACAACCTGCTGCTCGTGGTCCGCAACGCCTACTGGGACCTCGTCTCCGCCCTGGAGCAGCGCGAGGTCGCCCGCTCGGCGCTCGACCTGGGCCTGGAGCAGCTCAACCAGAACACGCGCCGGCGCGAAGCTGGCGTTGGCACGGACGTCGAGGTGCTCCAGGCGAAAGCGGAGGTCGCGACAAGGATCGAAGGGCTGATCCTGGCCGAGAACACCGTCCAGCAGGCGATGGACGACCTGAAGAAGCAACTGTTTCCGGGCGAGGGCGAGGGCTTCCGCGACCTGTGGGAGTCCGTTATCGTCCCAGTGACGCCGCTGCCGGAGGAGATGTCGACGGAGGGGCTGCCCTCGTGGGAGAACGCGTACGAGGTCGCTTTGACCAGGCGGCCGGAGCTGCAGCAGCAGCGGCTGGACGTGGACATCGCTCGCCTGCGCCACGAGCGCACGATCTCGGAGAGAAGGCCTGGCCTCGATTTCTTGGCAGGGGCGAACTCCTCGGGTCGGGACTTCTCGCAGACGATCATCGACGACACGGGGATGACCGTCATCGACGACGGGACGAGCACGGACCTCCTCGACCTCGACATCTACAACTACTCGGCCGGGCTGACCTACAACATGCGGGTCGGCAACCGCCTGGCGAGGAACTCCGAGCGCGCGGCGCGCGAGCTCCTGCGCAGCGCCCGCCTGCTCCTCGAGCAGACCGAGACCGACGTCCTGGCCGAGGTGCGCAAGGCCGTCCGTGACGTGCAGACCCAGGCCGAAGCCGTGCGCGCGGCGCAGACCAGCCTGAGGCTCGCCCAGGAGCAGCTCCAGGCCGAGCAGGCGCGCTTCGCCGAGGGGCTCTCGACGAACTTCGAGGTGCTCTCGTTCCAGCAGGCGCTGATCGAGGCCCTCTCGAGCGAGCGCAACGCGCGCGTGAGCTTCATGAAGGCCCTGGCGGCGCTGTCGAACGCCCAGGGCCTGATCGCCAACGAGGTCGGGGTCGAGGAGTGAGCACGACTCGGGGCAAGCTCGGCCCGGCCCTCGTCGGCATCGCCGTCGCGGGCCTCGCGTTCTACGCCCTCAAGGGTCGGCTGGGCGGACGCGCCGCGGCGACCGCGCCCACGCTCGAGGAGCGCCTCGCCGCGGACGACCGCATCGGCTACCTGATCCACCCCTGCGGCTTCACGCTGCCCTACGCGAGCGACACGAGCGACGTGACGCGCCTGCTCGTCCAGCAGCTCGCCAAGGGCCAGCGCGATCCGATCAAGCAGGCGCGCGCCGAGCTCGCCGCGCTCGGGGAGCCGGCCGTCGCGGAGCTCGCGCGGCGCTTCGACGCGAGCTACGGCCAGGTCTTCGAGGCGGGGATCGTCGAGAACGTCCTCGGGGTGTGCACGAACATGGACGGGCCGTGGGGCCTCGAGCTCCTGCGGCGCGGCGCCCAGCACCCCAAGGAGACCGTGCGCCTCGCCGCGATCGACGGCCTGCGCCGGCACGGCGCGGCCGGCGACTACGACCTCGTCGCGGGCTCGCTCCCGCTCGCGAGCAGCGGCGCGACGCGCGCCGACGTCGGGCGCTGCCTGCTCGAGCTCGACCCCGAGCGCTTCTGCGCGGAGCTGGCCGGCTGGATGGAGGATGGCGAGTGGCGGGACTCGTGGAAGCACCTCATGCCGCTCGCCTGCGCGCCCCGCCGGCCCGAGACGGTCGAGCGCTACGCGGCGCTCGCGGCGAGCGTCGGGGACGTCGAGCTGGAGCCGTTCCTCTGCGCGGCGTCCGCGCGCGACGGCGACGCCGAGGCGGCGGCGAAGCTCGACGCCTGGCTGGTCGACGGGAACCCGGCGATCCGCGGCATGGCGCTCGAGGCCTGCGCCCGCGTCGACCTCGTCGAGCGCGTCGCCGCGCGGCTCGAGTCCGACGACGAGCACGCCCTGCGCGAGCGGGCGGCGCAGCTGCTCGCGGGTCGCGAGCCGAGCGAGCGGATCGACGCTTGGCTCACGGGGGGCCTGGCGGACCCGAGCGAGGGAGTGCGCGCCGTGTGCATGGAGGCGCTGGCGGCGCGCGCGGACGCCCGGTCGATCGAGCGCGCCCTGGAGATGCTCAAGCTCGACCCGAGCGCGCGCAGCACGGCGATGCGCGCGCTGCGGGGTGCCTTCCGCGCGTCCCCCGCGAGCCAGGACCGCGCGCGCGACATGCTCCTGCGCCTCTTCGAGGAGCGCACGCGCGACACCGAGCGCGCGAGCCTGCTGCAGGCCCTGGCGCAGGTTCCGCAGCGCGCGGCGGCGCAGTTCCTGCTCCAGGTCGGGCGCCAGCTCGAGGGCGAGATCGAGGGCTGGCCGGCGCACCGCTGGTGCACGCACCAGATCCTGAACACGGGGCGTGCCGGCTGCGAGCTCCTGCTCGAGGAGCTCGCGCTCGAGACCGATCCCTTCCGGCGCATCGACCTGATCGCGGCCGTGAGCAGCTTCGCGCGCGAAGAGACGCCGCTGGACGACGTGCGCGCCGCGCTCGAGGGCATCGTCGACGACCCGGCGACGTCGCCGCACGAGCGCGTCTTCGCGGCGTCGCGGCTGATCCGGCTCGGGCCCTCGTCGCAGGTCGCCCCGTTCCTGAAGCGCGTCTACCTCGCGAACACCGATCCGCTGGCCCGCCCGGCGCTGCAGTGCCTGCTCTGGGTTTGGTACGGTTGAGCCCTGAAGCCGCGCCCGCACATCCTCCCCCTCGCGATCCCGCTCGCGACCGCCTTGCTCGCGCCGTCGTGCGACGAGGCCGGAGCTCCCGCGCCCCGGGCGGGCGTCGAGCGCGCGGAGGACCCGGCAGCCCCCGGGCCCGGTGCCTCGCCCGCGGGCGGACCGCAGGTCGGAGCGGGCGAGGCCCCGGTCCCTTCCGTGCCTCCGGGGCGCGTCTTCACCAATCGCAGCGCCCTGCGCATTCCGGGGGAGTGGTTCCCCGCGTTCCGTGAACGCCTGAACCCGGCCGTCGACGGGTGGTGGAGCGAGGTGGTCGGGCTGCTCGCCGACCGCGAGGTCTCGGGTGCGCTGCGCGAGGTGCTGCGCGGCGAGCGGCCGAGCGCCCTCTTGGCGCGGCTCGACGCGGGCTTCGAGGGCACGACTGCGATCGCCCCCGGCGAGCTGGAGACCGTGCGCGACGCCCACGGCCTCGTCGTCCGCCGCGCGCGCGCGGCGCCGAGCGAGCTGTACCCCGGGGAACGGCTGGAGGAGCTCCTGCGCGCCTGGCTCGCGCCGCTCGCGTCCCCGAGCGCGAGCGTGCACGTCGACGTGCCCCACGTCCAGGAGCTCGAGCACGGCTCGTACCGCGCGCGCGTCGCCGTGCGCGTCTTCGCGCCGCGCCCGCCGGGGCGGCTGCAGGCGAACGCCTCCTGGGACATGGACTGGAAGATCGGATCGCGCGCGGAGGGCGTGACGATCACCCGCATCGAGGTGCGCGACGTGGAGGAGGTGGATTTCGCCGCGGCGCCGTTCGCCGAGCTGACCGAGCACGTCCTCGCGCGCGTGCCGGCGCGGCCGGAGTGGCAGGTCGGAGCCTCCGAGTGCCTGGGGCGGGTCGACGTGCTCGCGGGCCTCGCGGAGGTCTTCCTCGGGATGCACGGGATCGCCCTCGGCGACGTCGACGGCGACGGCCGTGAAGACCTCTACGTGGGCGAGCAAGGCGGCACGCCCAACCGGCTGCTCCTGGCGCAGCCCGACGGCACGCTGCGCGAGGCCGCCGCCGCGGGCGGCGTCGACTTCCTGGACGACACATCGGGCGTCCTGGTCGCCGACGTCGACAGCGACGGCGCGCAGGACCTCGTGCTCGGCTGCGGGGAGCGCGTGGCCGTCCTCTACGGAGCGGGCGACGGGACGTTCCCGCGCGGCCACGTGATGACCTGCCCGACCCGCGAGCAGGTCTACTCCGTGAGCGCGGCCGACTTCGACGGCGATCGCGACCTCGACCTCTACGCGACGCGCTACGTGGCCGGCGGCGTCGTCGGGGGAGTGCCGACGCCCTACCACGACGCGCAGAACGGCGCGAGCAACGTCTTCTGGCGCAACGACGGGGAGCAGGGCTTCGTCGACGCGACGGCGGAGGTCGGCCTGGGCGAGAACAACCAGCGCTTCAGCCTCGCGTCGATCTGGGAAGACTTCGACGGCGACGGCGACCTCGACCTCTACGTGACCAACGACTTCGGCCGCAACAACCTCTACCTCTTCGAGGGCGGCCGCTTCTCCGACGTCGCCGGGCGCGTGGGCGCGTCGGACATGGCCGCGGGGATGGGGGTCAGCATCGCGGACGTCGAGCTCGACGGCGACCTCGACGTGTACGTGAGCAACATGTACAGCGCGGCGGGCAGCCGCATCAGCGCCCAGCCGGCGTTCATGCACGGCGTCGACATCGAGGTGCGCTCGGCCTACGAGCGTCACGCGCGCGGCAACACGCTGCTCCTGAACGACGGCGCGGGCAGGTTCGTCGACGCGACCGAGAAGGCGCGCTGCGGCCCCGGGGGCTGGGCCTGGGGGGCGGTCTTCGGGGACTTCGACAACGACGCCTTCGCGGACCTCTACGTCCCGAACGGCTTCCTCACGACGCACAAGAAGGCCGACCTGGAGGGCTTCTTCTGGCGCTGCGTCGTCGGCGCCTCGCCGCCCGGTTCGACGCCGACCGAGGAGTACCGCCGGGCCTGGCAGGGGATCACGCGGATCAGCCAGGCGGAGGCGCTCTCGTGGAACGGCCGCGAGCAGAACTACGCCTACTGGAACCTGGGCGACGGCACGTTCGTCGACGCCTCGGCGGCGAGCGGCCTCGACTACGCCGACGACGGGCGCGCGGCCTGCGCGGTCGACTGGGACGGCGACGGCCGGCTCGACCTCTGGCTGCGCAACCGCACCGCGCCGACGCTGCGCTTCGTGCACAACCGCGCCGCCGCCGCCGGGAGCTGGATCGCCTTCGAGCTGACGGGCGTGACGTGCAACCGGGACGCGGTCGGCGCGCTGGTCGAGGTGCGCGCGGACGGGCGCGTCCTGCGCCGCCGCCGCTACGCGGGCGAGGGCTACCTCGCCGGCGCCGGCCGGCGGCTGCACTTCGGCCTGGGCGCCGCGCCGCGCGCGGAGCGCGTCGTCGTGCGCTGGCCCGATGGGACGGAGGACGCGTACTCGGACCTCGCCGCCGGCCGGACCTACGCCGTCGAGCAAGGGGCGAAGAGCGCGCGCGCGCTCGAGCGCGCGTTCGGCGCGCTCGCGAGCGCGACACCGCGGCTCCTCGAGACGCGCGTCGACCCGGCGCGCGCGCGCGTGCCGCTCGCCGACCGGCTGCCGCTCTCGCACCTCGAGCTCGCCAGCTGGGCGGGCGAGCCGCGCGAGGTGGCGGACTTCGCCGGGAAGCCGCTGGCGCTGGTCCTCTGGGCCAGCTGGGACGCCGGCTCGGTCGCGAGCCTGGCGGCGCTCGGCGCGGCGCGGGCGCGGCTCGAGGAGCGCGGCGTGGAGGTGTGGCCGCTCTCCATGGACCGCGCGCGCGACGAGGCGTTCGCGAGGAGCCGTCTCGCCGGCCTGGGCCTCGCGTTCGAGGGCGGGCGCCTGGGAGAGCGCGAGAAGACGCTGGTCGAGTTCGCGATCCTCGAGGTGATCGGGAACTTCGACGACCTCCCGCTGCCCGTCGCGCTGCTCTTCGACGGCCGCGGGCAGCTCGGCGCGCTCTACCTGGGCGCGCTCGACCCGGAGCGGCTGGCGCTCGACGCCGAGGCTCTCGAGCGCGGCCTCGCGCGCGCGGACGCGCGCTGGCCGCTGGAGCTGACCGGCGGTCGCTGGCTGCAGCGCGGACCCGAGCGCCGGCTGGAGCAGATGCGCAGGTTCGTCAAGCGCGGCGGCTACCGGGAGCTCGCGGAAGAGCTCGAGCGAGCGATCGAGGAGCGCGGGCGGTAGGGCCGCCTGCCCACCCGTCGGGGGTGCGGAAAGATCGACGCGCCCAGAGTTGGTCGTGCCCTCGCTTGGCACGAGAGTGGTAGGATTTGAGCTGGTGTCACTCCTCGGCGGAGGTACTGATCGGGCCTGGAGGTCGACGCGACTGCCGGCTCCCGAGGAACCGCGTACGAGCCACGCTACAATCCCCTCCGTGCGTCCGGCGCGCGCAAGGAGGCTTGTCATCCCTCTCCTACTGGGAACGCTCGTCGTCATCATCGCCGGATTGGTCGTGTTGTGGCACTTGCCAGTGCAAGCAGAGCATAGCCTCCGCCTCGTCTCCGCGACGGGAGCCACTTGCGATGTGTACCTGAGCGGGAACTTGTACGGTCAGACGCCTCTTGACCTGAGCGCCAAGGAGTTGAGAGCATTGCGAGAACCCGACCTTCTGCCGGCCAGTTGGCCGCCACCGAATGCCAAGAAGAGTGCCCAGGGACGCTTGGGACGATACGTGCACGAGGAGTTCTTGAAGGAAGTGACCGCACCGGGACGAAACGAAACAACTTGGTACTGCCGCTACCACGCAGGGAAGCTGGAAGAGACGTTCGTGCTTCGTATTCGAGTCGTTGATGAGGACGACCGCGACCTGCGGAGGGTCTCCTCAAGAGCTCATACCGAGGCCGGGTGGACGCGAATCTGGCGCAGGCGGGAGTTCTTTTTCGGAGACCCTCGCTGAACTGGCCTTTCGCGGGTTTCTCGTCCGGGGTAGCCGCATGAGATCTTGACGATGTGGAGGGAAAGCACACGGCCCGACTCGCCGATTGAAGTGATATGGAAACAACACTTCGTCGGTGGGAGGTC
>Ga0302046_10001858_pt1 | contig 19710 bp, 17 predicted proteins | sample RVTome_11_FD_200261 | JGI IMG/M metagenome (GOLD analysis project Ga0302046, IMG submission 200261) | Soil microbial communities from uranium-contaminated site in the Upper Colorado River Basin, Wyoming, United States - RVT147D111 (version 2) ...
TGGAGCAGCACCGCCACCGAGCCGCCGAGCGCGACCGCCACCGCCCGCTCGCCGACCGCCAGGTAGGCGCCGATGCCGAACATCAACAGCATCGCGACTTCGGTGGTCTGGCCGGGGTCGACCTCGTCGCCGCGGCCGAGCGCCAGGTTGCCGGCGACCAGGAGCGCCGCCAGCGCGACCAGCCCGAGCGCCACCACCCAGCCGCCGAAGTCGACCGCGAGCAGCCCGCACACGGTGCCGAGCACGGTGACCAGGGCGAACGTGCGTACCCCGCCGAGCGGCGACGCCGCGCGCTCGCGTTCGAGCCCGACCAGCAGGCCGAGGCCGAGCGCGATGAGCAGCGAGCCGAGGGTGGCCGAGGTGTCGCTCACGGGTTGACCGGAGTCTACCCGCGGCCCGGTCCGCCCACCGTGGGCCGATCGGTGCACCGGGTGGCGGCAGCCCGCGAGCGCCGGGGTCGGCACGGCAGGCGGGAGCGCCCCGGGGCCGGAGGCACGGGGGGGAGAGCCGCCCGCCGTGCCGGTGGCTGATCGCCGGTTGGGCGAATAAGATCGTCGCGAGGTTCGGATGCGAGGGCTCGGCCAGGACACGATGGCGGCGCTCCGGCGACTGCGCCGGCGGCCGCGGCCCGCGCTCGCCACCGCGCTGACGGTGGCGCTGGGGATCGCGGGCGCGGCCGCGGTGCTGGCGGTGGCCGAGGCGGCGCTGGTGCGGCCGGTCGCGTTCCCCGAGGCCGAGCGGCTGGTCGACGTCCAGGCCACCCGCGGCCGCGGCGCCGGCGACCGCTTCGCCCTCTACCCGGCCGACTTTCTGGCCTGGCGCGCGGCCGCCCGCTCGTTCGAGGGGTTCGCCGGCTACTCGCCGCTCGGCGCGTTCGAGTGGACCGGCGCCGGCCCGCCCGAGCGGCTGCGCGCCCATCTGGTCACCCCCGGGTTCTTCGCCACCCTCGGCGTGCGGCCGCTGGCCGGCCGCGAGTTCCGCGCCGGCGAGGACCAGCCCGGCCGCGACCGCGTGGTGGTGCTGTCCCACCGCCTCTGGCGCGGCCGCTTCGGCGGCGACCGCGCGGTGCTCGGCCGCACCCTGGTGCTCGACGGCGCGCCGTGGACGGTGGTCGGGGTGATGCCGCCGGGATTCGGGGTGCGCGGCGGCGTGCCCGACCTGTGGGCGCCGCTCGTGTTCGGTCGCGCGCGGCCGGCCGACCGCACCAGCGCCTACCTGGGGGCGATCGGGAGGCTGGCGCCGGGAGCGACGCTGGCCGCCGCCCGCGCCGAGCTCGAGGCGGCCGCGGCGGCGGTCGCCGCCGAGCACCCGGAGACGAACCGCGGCCTGGGCCCCAGCCTCGAGCCGCTCACCGAGTTGATGGTCAGCGGTCAGCGCGACACGGTGCGGCTCTTGCTCGCCGTCGCCGGGCTGCTGCTCGCCGCCGCCGCGATCAACGCCGCGGCGTTCGGGCTCGCCCAGGCGCACGTCCGGCGGGGGGAGTCGGCCGTGCGGGCGGCGCTCGGCGCCGGGCGCCGCCGGCTGCTCCGGCAGGGGCTGCTCGAGGGGCTGCCGCCGGTGGCGATCGGCACCGGCCTCGGGCTCGCGCTCGCGGCCGGGGTGCTCTCCGCCCTGCCCGATCTCGGAGGCCGGCTGCTCTACCGCTCGATCGATCCGCGGCTCGGCGGCTGGGTCCTGGCGCGGATCGCAGCGTCGGCGCTCGCCGTCTGGCTGCTCGCCGCCGGGCTGCCGGCGTTCGCGGCCGCGCGCGCCGCCCGGCCGCGCGCGGGCGGCCGCGGAGCGACCCGGGGCCGCGGCTCGCGGCGGGCGCTGTCGGCGCTGGTGGCGGCTCAGGTGGCGGCGGCGGCGGCGCTGCTGGCCGGCGCCGGGCTGCTCGTGCGCGGCCTCGAGAGGCTGACCGCGACCGACCTCGGCTACGAGCACCGGGGCGCGCTGCTGCTCGAGATCGAGCCGCCGGCGGTGCGCTACCCGGCCGGCGCCGAGGTCAGCCGGCTGCTCGACGAGCTGATCCCGCGGCTCGCGGCATTGCCCGGGGTCACCGCGGCGGCGGCCGCCACCGATCCGCCCGGCGGCGGCTGGGGGATGCGGATCGCGGTCGCCGGCGCGCCGGCCGCCGAGGAAGGGCTGGCGGTCCGCTACCAGGCGGTCACGCCCGGCTATCCGGCCGCCGCCGGCCTGCGGCGGCTCGCCGGCCGCGACCTCGCGCCCGCCGATCGCCGGGGCGCCCCGCGGGTGGCGCTGCTCGGCGCGGGCGCGGCGCGCGCGCTGTTTCCGGCCGGCGGCGCGGTGGGGAGGCGGATCGTCGCCGAGGGCGAGCCCTGGGAGGTGGTCGGTGTGGTCGAAGACGCCCGCCGCGATCCGCTGGCACCGGGGCGGCCGGCGGTCTACTTCCCCCACCCGCAGCTCGCCGACCCGCTCACCGCCGCCGGCCAACGCTCGCTGGCGGTGGTCGTGCGCGCCGCCGGCGGTCGGGAGACGCTGGCGCCGGCGGTGCGCGCGGCCCTCGCCGAGGTCGATCCGGCGCTCCCCGTGGCGTCGCTCGCCTCGCTCGAGGCGCGCCTCGACGACGCCTTGCTGCGCCCGCGGCTCACTCTCCGGGCGACCGCCCTCTTCGCCGCCGCGGCGCTCGCGCTCTCGGCGCTCGGCCTCTACGGCGCGCTCGCGTTCCAGGTCCGCGTCCGCCGCCGGGAGCTGGGGGTGCGCATGGCGCTCGGCGCCACCCGGGGGCGGGTCGTCGCCGGCGTGCTCCGCCGCGGGTTCGCGCTCGCCGCCGCCGGCACCGCCGCCGGCCTCGGCCTCGCCGCCCTCGCCGCCCGCGCGCTCGGGGGCCTGCTCCACGGCGTGCCGCCGGCCGACCCGGCGACCCTGGCCGCGGCCGGCGGCTTCCTCCTGCTCGTCGGCCTCGCCGCCGCCGCCCTCCCCGCTCGCCGCGCCGCGGCCACCGACCCGGCCGACTCCTTGCGCGCCGAATAGCCGCTCGTCGGCCGCGCCGCCCGCCGGCCCGCCGGCGGCCCCGGTCCGATCGTCCCGGGCGCGCTCCAGACCGCCGTCGGGCGGGCGGCGCTCAGCGGCTCGGCTTCTCCGGCGCGGTCTCCCGCGGCCGCCACGCGGTGAGCTGCTCGGACAGCTTCTCGCCGCCGGCCACGCCGAAGTCGAGGGTCTGGATCGGGTACGGCATGGTGATCCCGGCGGCGTCGAACGCGACCTTGAGCCGCTCGATCGCCTCGCTCTGGGCGGCCAGCATGTCGGTCTGGACCCGGTACTCGATCCAGAACCGGACCACGAAGTTGATCGAGCTGTCGCCGATCGCCTCCCAGAAGAACTCGACCGGGCGGCCGGCGAGGCGCCGGGTCACCCCTTCGATCGCCGCGATCGCGACCTCCCGGGCGCGGGGGAGGTCGTCGGCGTAGGAGACGCCGCTCCGCAGGTCGATCCGCTGCTCGCCGGTCGAGTAGTCCGTGAACGGGTTCTCGAACACCATCTTGTTCGGGATGCGCACGATCATCCCCTGCGGCACCTGGAGCTCGAGCGAGCGCAGGTTGATCGCGCGGACGGTGCCGAAGAAGCCGTTGGTCTCGACGACGTCGCCGACCGAGAGCGGCCGCTTGACCGCCAGGTAGACGCCGGCGATGAAGTTGGTCGCGATGTCCTGGAACGCGAAGCTGATCGCGAGGCCGACGATGCCCGCGCCGGCGAGCAGCGAGGTCACGGTCTTCTCGAGGCCGAGAACGCCGAGCGCCGCGAAGAGGCCGGCGGCCATGACCACCACGGAGGCGACCGCGCCCGCCAGGGCCGCGACCTGGACCGGCGCCCGGACGCGCACCATGCCTTTGCGCACCAGCTTGCGCACCACCCGGGCGATCAGCCCGGCGGCGATCACGACCAGCGCCGCGGCCGCGATGTTGGGCAGGCTGACGACCAGGTCCTCGACCCAGCCGCCGACCTTGTCGGCCATCCGCTGGAGCGCCTCGCCGAGGCTCACCGGGTCCTGGGCGGCGGCGTCGGGAGGCGGCGGCGCGGCGGCGGCCGCGGCCGCCGCTCCGGGAGACTCGTTCCCGGCCGGAGCCGCTGCTCGTTCGGCGGTCATGGCGGTCGCGACCTCCCTCCTGAGACCCGTCGGCGGACGCGCCGCCCTGGCCGCCGCGTCCGCTGCGCGCCCGCGCGCCGCGAACGGTCCCGGCTCGCGGCGGTCGGAAGCGTGGACAGCGGTCGCAGGATATCTGCTGCGCGGCCGGCCTGATAGACTCCGCGCGCCCGCCCGGCCCCCGGGCGCCCCCAGCGCCAAGCTTCGCAGGCCGCCCGGCGGGCCCCCGATCCAGACGGAGGCAAGCGTGAAGATCCACGAGTACCAGGCCAAGGAGATCCTGCGCCGTTTCGGGGTGGCGACCCCGCGCGGCGAGGTGACCGGCGACCCGGCCGCGGCGCGCGCGATTTGCGAGCGGCTGGGCGGCCGCTGCGTGGTCAAGGCGCAGATCCACGCCGGCGGGCGCGGCAAGGGGGGCGGGGTCAAGCTCGCCGGCTCGCCGGAGGAGGCGGAGGCGAAAGCGGCGCAGATCCTGGGCATGCAGCTCGTCACCCCGCAGACCGGTCCGGCCGGCCAGACCGTGCGCAAGGTGCTGATCGAGGAGGCGGTGGCGATCGCGCGCGAGCTGTACGTCTCGGTCACCCTCGACCGCCGCGAACGGGCGCTGGCGATGATGGCCTCGGCCGCCGGCGGCATGGACATCGAGGAGGTGGCGGCGAAGGACCCGGCGGCGATCCTGCGCGAGCGGGTCGATCCCCACCTCGGACTCCTGCCGTTTCAGGCCCGCCGGCTGGCCAAGGGGCTGGGCCTCGAGGGCGCGACCGCGCGCCAGGCGGCGAAGCTGTTCGCGGCGCTGGTCGAGGCCTACACCGGCACCGACGCCTCGCTGGTCGAGATCAACCCGCTGCTCGTCACCGGCGGCGGCGACGTCATCGCGCTCGACGCCAAGATGAGCTTCGACGACAACGCGCTCTTCCGCCACGAGGACGTCGCCGCGATGCGCGACCTCGCCGAGGAGGCGCCGGCCGAGGTCGAGGCGAGCAAGTACCGGCTCAACTACATCCAGCTCGACGGCTCGATCGGGTGCATGGTCAACGGCGCCGGCCTGGCGATGGCGACCATGGACATCATCGAGCTCGCGGGCGGCGCGCCCGCGAACTTCCTCGACGTCGGCGGCTCGGCGAGCCAGGAAGCGGTCGCCAACGCGTTCCGTATCCTGGTCGGCGACCCCAAGGTCAAGGCGGTGCTGATCAACATCTTCGGCGGCATCGCGCGCACCGACCGCATCGCCCGCGGCGTGGTCGGCGCGATCGAGGAGCTGGGCGGGGTCGCGATCCCGGTGGTGGTGCGGCTCGAGGGCACCAACGCCGAGCAGGGACGGGCGATCCTGCGCGACGCCGCGTTCGAGTTCATCCTCGCGGAGGACATGGGCGACGCCGCCGCCAAGGTGGTCGCCGCGGCCGCGGCCGCGGCCGGGGGAGGGGCGTAGCGATGGCGATCTGGGTGAGCGACGAGACCCGCCTCCTGGTCCAGGGGATCACCGGCACCGAGGGGCGCTATCACGCCCTCGCCTGCCGCGAGTACGGCACCCGGGTGGTCGCCGGGGTGACCCCGGGCAAGGGCGGCACCGACGTCGAGGGGATCCCGGTCTTCGACGCCGTCGCCGAGGCGCGGGAAGCGACCGGCGCCGACGCCAGCGTCATCTTCGTGCCGCCGCCGTTCGCCGCCGACGCGATCATGGAGGCGGCGGCGGCCGGCATCGAGCTGGTGATCTGCATCACCGAGGGGATCCCGGCCGCCGACATGCTCGACGTCTCCCGCTTCCTGCGCGACCATCCGGCGACCCGGCTGGTCGGCCCGAACTGCCCGGGGGTGATCTCGCCGGGCCAGGCCAAGATCGGCATCATGCCCGGGCACATCCACCGCCCGGGCCCGGTCGGCGTGATCAGCCGCTCGGGCACGCTGACCTACGAGGCGGTGTGGCAGCTCACCAACCTCGGCCTCGGCCAGTCGACCTGCGTCGGCATCGGCGGCGACCCGGTCAACGGTACCTCGTTCATCGACTGCCTGGAGGCGTTCGCCGCCGACCCGGCGACCGAGGCGGTGGTCCTGATCGGCGAGATCGGCGGCGACGCCGAGGAGCGCGCCGCGGCCTGGGTCGAGCGGCACTTCGACCGCCCGGTGGTCGGCTTCATCGCCGGCCGCACCGCGCCGCCCGGCCGCCGGATGGGCCACGCCGGCGCGATCATCTCCGGCGGCAAGGGGACGGCGAAGGAGAAGATGCAGGCACTCGCCGCCGCCGGCATCGACGTCGTCGAGTCGCCGGCCGCAATCGGCGCCACCGTGGCGCGGGCGCTCGGGCGCCGATGACCCTTCCCGAGTTCCCGCGGCCGCCGGCGCTGGCCGAGGAGGGCGCCGGCTGGCTGGCGCTCCTCGGCGGCGGCGAGTTCAGCTTCGGCGAGACCGTCGACGCCGACGCCGCCTGGATCGCCAAGGCGCCGCCGGGGCCGGTCGGCTTCGTCCCCGCCGCGAGCGGCTCGACCGACTACGGCGCGGAGCTGGCCGCCTACCTCGAGGACGAGTTCGAGCGCGCGGCCGAGACGATTCCGATCTACCGCCCGCGCGACGCCCGCCGGGGCAAGAACGCCGAGCGGCTGCGCGCGGTCGCGGCGGTCTACCTCGGCGGCGGCGTCGCCGACCGGCTGATCGAGGCGCTCGCCGGCTCACCGGCGCACGAGGCGCTGCTCGAGCGGCTCGGGACCGGCGGCGCGGTGGTCGCGATCGCCGCCGCCGCCCAGGCGCTCGGCGCGGTCGCGCGCTCGATCGCGCCCGGGCGGACGATCCCGGGGCTCGGCTGGCTGCCCGGCGGCGTCGTCGAGCCCAACTTCGACCCCGGGCACGACCGGCGGCTGAGGAGGCTCCTCGCCGAGCCCGGCGTCTCGTGGGGGCTCGGCATCCCGGCCGGCGGCGCGGTGCTGCTCGGCCCCGGCGGCGCGGTCGAGCTGGTCGGCACCGCGTTCTGGGCCGAGGGCGCCGAAGGAGAGCTGCGGGAGATCGGCTGAGAGCCGGCGGCACGCGCCGGCCCGAGACGGAACCTGGATCACACGAACCCGGCCCGCGGCCGCCGGACGCGGCGCCGGGTCCGAGCTGGAGGAGAATCGCACCGTGTCCGAGACCCAGACCACCCTCGCCCCCGAGACCACCCTCGCGATCGTCAAGCCCGACGCGGTCGCCGCCGGCCACGCCGGCGCCATCCTCGCCCACCTCGAGCGCGAGGGGTTCGCCCTGCGCGGCGTGAAGCTCCTGCGCCTCTCCGCCGAGCAGGCGCGGGCGTTCTACGCCGTCCACGCCGGGCGCCCGTTCTACGCCAGCCTGGTCGAGTTCATGACCTCGGGGCCGGTCGTCCCGGTCGCGCTCGAGCGCGCCGAGGCGGTCGCCCACCTGCGCCGGGTGATGGGCGCGACCGACGTCGCCAAGGCCGAGCCGGGCACGATCCGCGCGCTCTACGGCACGTCGATCGAGAGAAACGCGATCCACGGCAGCGACTCGCCGGAGAACGCGGCGCTCGAGCTGGCGTTTTTCTTCGGCCGCAACGAGCTGATCGGCGCCCGCTGACCGGCGTCATCGAGCCAGGAGGAACCGGCGATGGTCTACCGCAACCCCGACGCCGCGCCCGCGAGCGCGATCCCGCCCGAGCGCCGCGGCGCGGTGGTCGGCAGTATCTGCAAGGTCTGCTACGAGACCTACCCGTTGCACCGGCTCCACCACAGCGGCAAGCCGCTCCACGGCAAGGACCACGTCGCGAGCCCGTGCGCCCACGAGGGGGACGAGTTCACCCCCGGCGCGGACTGGTGGGAGCCGGCGGTGGTGGTGCTGCCGGCGCCGGTGAGCAGCGCCGGGGCCGCGGTGGCGGCCACCCCGCCCTAGGCTGGTCGAACCTGGATTCGAGCAGCCGTCTGCCTCACCCGCCTCACTCCCAAACGTCACGCTCGCTCCGCACGCAGCCGTCGATCTCCTCCTTCGAGCGGGTGAACCGCGGGTCGAGCCGTGACTCGGCGAGGAAGTCGTTCAGAGTCCAGCCGTCGGATCGGGCGGCAGTCTGGTCATTAGAGTCCGCCAGGAGGACGATGACCTCAGCGGGCCCCTCACCGATCTCCTCGGGCAGCTCGAGGTGCAGGGTGTGGTCCTTGGTGACCGCGGTGGCGATCTTGACGGCTCGCATTGGATCCCTTCCTCTCGTTGCTGAGGATACCAGCAATCGGGCACGTTGGAGGGGCGTCCGAGATCAGCGGACGCCGCTGGCGGTCGGCGAAAACGGCAGCGTGCGGGGCACCCAGCAGCGCACCTGCGCCCGGTACGAGGCGTAGTCACGCCCGAAGTGTTCGAGCAGGTCCCGCTTCTCGGCCGGCCGGACCCGGAAATGCCAGAGCAGCCCGCCGGTGACCACGTACGCGACGACGCACCAGGAGCGATCAACAGCGCGACCGCGAGCCCCTGGCCCAGGCCGGCGAAGACCATCGGGTTCCGGAGGTAGCGGTAGCCGTACGGGCCGGCGACGACCGGCGGTTGGGAGAGACGAACGACAGCCGCGTGCCGTAGCCTCGGGTCGCGAAGGTCAGGCTGCTCGACAGACCGAGGAGGCTGAAGGCCACGAGGCGACCAGCGCGAGCCGTCGCTGTACGGGAAAGGAGAAGCCCGGGACAGCGAGCTGACGCCCCACCCAGCGGGTGGACCCCGGAAGCACGAAAGGAAGGGGACCAGAACACGACAATCTAGCCGAACGTCGCCGCGACGTGCCGGGATCGCGGTCCAAGTTGGCACGGTCCGCATTCGAATCCGGCGAGCAGACGAACTAGGCTGTCTGAGGTTTCGGAAGAACGGGGAGCGGTCGCTTCGTCACCGCTACCGGCCGATCTCCGGTCGAATCGACCTCCACCAGATACCAGTACACGATAGTCACGTGCTTTCGTCGTAAAACGACCGGACGCCATCGAGCAGAGCGAGGGCGCGCTCCTTGTTCGTGTCGCGATAGTTCAACTGTCTCACCAGGTAGCTGTATGCCGACGCCGCAACTTCCCGTTTTCCAGCGGCGACACGGAGCGCCCAGGCGCGGCATTCTCGAACGAACTGCGAAAACGGACAACCGTGAAGATAGGCGGCAAGATCGCCCCATGCTGTCGCCTGTTCGGCGGTGGGCCATGGTCCGGCCGCGCCTGGAGCATTCGGATGAAAGAGCAGGCTCAATTCGAGAGTGACAGGGTCCAGACTCGCCGGTCCATCGCCTACTTCGCCGTAATCGACCAGATTCGTCTTGCCAGTGGCTGCCACGAGAATATTGCAGCCGTGCAGGTCGCCATGGCTGACGCCCAACGTGCCTGGACCCTCCGATCTTCAAAACCCTGTATCCAACCGAGGCGATGGCGATTCCTCGAGCTTTTCCCGGGCGGTTCACGGCGCGCAGTGGGTCACGAGGCGGCGTAGAGGCTGTCTCTCGAGCGGTCATGGCCTGGAGCTCCGCCAGCAGGTCGCCGTCGACCCGGCGCTTGACCGTCCGCCGGTCGAGTCCGAGGCGGCGCGCCGCCTCCAGATAGCTGCCGCTGGGGGCGTAGACGGGCGTGCAGTAGCGGCGGAGGATCTCCTCGGCGGGGAGGTCGCCGGCGGCGAACTCCCTGGCCAACTCGTCTCGGGTAGCGCCCGCCCCGCCGGCCGCCGCCGGGCGGTACTCGCGGCGGATGAGGACGTTGCTCACGCACTGCGCCAGCTCCCTGACGTTGCCCGGCCAGGGGTAGTCGCGGCCCAGCGCGCGCTCGACCCAGGCCTCGACCTCGCGCGCGAGCGCCGGCGCCTCGTCGTCGCCGACCAGGCGCTGGGCGAGGAAGAGGGCGAGGGTCGACAGCTCCTCGGGGGAGTCGGCGATCCGCTCGTGGAGCGAGGGGGCGACGATGACGTCCGAGCACAGGCGGTAGTAGAGGTCCTCGCGGAAGCGGCCCTCCCGCATGTCGCGGCCGAGTCGCGGTTGGTGGCGGCGATCACCTTGCCGCGGAAGCGCCGGTCGTCGGTCGTGCCCAGGCGCTGGAAGGTGCGCGTCTCGAGCACGCGCAGGAGCTTGACCTGGACCGCGCCATCGGTCTCCGCGATCTCGTCGAGGAAGACCGTGCCGAGCGGCGGGCAGACCTCGAGCCAGCCCACCCGGTCGGCGACCGCGCCGGTGAAGGCGCCCCGGCGGTGGCCGAAGAGCTGGCGTCGGAATCCGTCTTCTTGGACAGGGATCACTGGAGGGAGGAATCCATGACCGCAGCCATGCTGCAGCCGACTGTTACTCGCCTGCGCCAGCGTCGTTTCAAGATCCGCTTCCCGGAGGACCAGGCGTTCGAGGCCGCGACGGCGTTGGAGACCGAGACGCTCGCCGTACCGGTCTTGAACCCGAAGCGCAGATACCTTGCCGTCACTGTGCCCGAGCCGCAGGTCGGAATGGTCGACGCCGAGGTGGAGCTCGACCACCAGCTCCAAGTCCTGGCGGCGATGGGCGGTGAGATCGTCGAGGATTACCAGTACGACCTCGACGATCCTCCGCCGGCGCCGACGACGGACAGCCTCGGCAATCCTGGGCTGGACGACGTGCTCGCCCAGATCAGGGCCACCGAGGTCTGGCACGAGAACCGGGGCGAGGGAGCGCTCATCGCGGTCGTCGATACCGGTATCGACGGGACTCGCCCGGAGTTTCCGATCGCCAAGCGGAAGGGCTCGTGGCAGCCGCTCGGCGACGCCTCGTGGACCGACTGGAAGGGCCACGGCACCATGTGCGCCTGCATCGCGGCGGGAACCAAGATCGCCGGCGGCGCCTTCGACGGCGTCGCCCCCGGCGCCGGCCTCGTCGCCTGCAAGACCTACTTGTTCGACACCGAGCTGGGCGCGATCTACGACTATCTGATCGGCCTTGTCGACGCCGATCCGAATCTGCGCATCGTGGCCACCAACAGCTTCGGGCGGAAGACCGGTAGTCCTCCCGTGCCGCCCGTCCAGAGCGACTTCGTCGACGCCCTCGAGGACGCCATCGCCCGCGGCATCGCGGTGTTCTTTTCGGCGGGCAACAACCATGAGCTGGCCGGCGGGCATCCGGTCGCTTGCGACCCGAATTCAATCTGGCTCCACAAGTCGCGCGCGGATCTCGTGTCTGTGGCCACCTGCGAGCTGACCGGGCCGATGTGGCACTACTCCAGCCGGGGGCCCGGCCAGCACTTCGGCGACTCGAACACGAATCGGAAGCCGGACGTGACGGCGCCCACGCCGAGGAACGGCAAGGTCGTTTACGGCGCATCCATCAGGACGTTCCCCACCGGATGGGGTACCAGTGGCGCCTGCCCGCAGGCGGCCGGCCTGGCGGCGTTGCTGTGGTCGAAGACCCCGGCCTTGACGCCGGCCGACCTCTACGCCGCGATCCGCCGCGGTGCGGTCGACCTGGGCCACGGCCCCGACTGCCAGGGACACGGGCGAATCGACTGCGCGGCTTCGCTCGCGCTAGTCTGAACTGAGGATCTCGATCCGCGGCATATACTCCCACGTCATGGAGCGGTACAAGGTCAAGCTGCCTACGCGCGAAGCGTTCGACGCCGCCCTCGATCTCCTCGAAGGCGGCGTCGATCTCTACGTCGCATCGGAGAAGCGAAGGGCGTTGTCGACCGGGCACCTCTCGGCGGACCAGCGGGCGAAGATCGCCGCCTTGGGCGGCGAGGTGACCGCGGAGATGCGCTACGAGCTTGACGCGGCGATCGGCACCGGGTCTTGAGGTCTTCGAAGGGGTCGACCAGCGCGAGCGCGCGGGGTGCAGCCGACGCCCTTGCCGTTCACGATGCGATCCCGGCACCGGCGCCGAGAGGGGAGCGCGGCGCGGGGCTGGTTGCCCGTGGATCTGCCGGGCTTCGACCTGAAAGTGCTCAGGGCTGCGGTGCAGGAGCTGGTCGGCCAGGTGCCCGAGCGCGTCATCGGCCCGGCGTGACCTCGCGTCCCGCTCCCGGCTCCCGGCGTCGGTAGAGCGTCACCGGGTCGTGCTCGTAGGCGGGGTCGAAGAAGCGGGCGGCGGGGCGGTAGCGGGCGCGGATCTCCGGGTGGTGCATGACGTCGCCGAGCTCGCGGCCGAGGAAGGGCGGCGGCACCAGGATGTACTCGGGCGCCGCCTCGGCGACGTGCTCGGGCAGGCGGCCCGCGGCGCGCGCGCGCAGGACCTCCGGGCTGACCAGCCCCACGAGGTCGAGCACCGGGCGGTCGGAGGCGCAGGCGAGGGCGCCGACCTCCATCGAGGCGACCCGGGCGTCGGGCGGCGCGTGCTCGCGGAGGTGGCGGCCGACGGCGGCGTAGAGCCGGATGCGGATGTCAGGCGGCTCACCCCAGGTGGTCGCGAGGAAGCGGGCTCCGGGGAGCAGGACCGGGAGCGCGACCAGCGCGGCGAGCAGGCCGCCCGCCGCGCGGCGAGCATTCGCCGAGAACCGGGCGGCGGTCGGTGGCGCCCCGGCGAGCGCCGCTCCCAGCGCCCCGGCCGCGGTCGCCGCCAACGCCAGGAGGGCGTCGAGCCCCGCCACCTGGTACCAGGGGGCGAAGGGGACGCCGGCGGCGCGGTAGAACGTCTCGTGCAGGACCAGCCAGGCGGCGAGCACGGCGAGCGCGCCGGGGAACGGCACGGCGGTGTTGCCGCGGCCGAGGGCCGCGACGAGCGGTCCCGCGTCGTCGCCGCCGGCTGGCGGCCGCGAGCCGCGACGGCGCGTCGCCAGCGTGCGCCCGAGCAGCCAAGCCGCGCCGGCCGCGGCGAGCGCGATCAGGGCCGCCCGCCCGAACCCGCCGAACGCGCGGCCGAGCCAGGCCCACTCGGCGGCGCCGTAGCCGAGCGCCGCGAACGACGCCTCGCCGCGCTTGCCGGCGAGGGTGGCGGGCATCACGGTGCCGAACCGCGCGTGAAGCCAGAGCAGATAGGGGACCAGCGGCGCGAGACCGGCGACGGCGAAGCGCCACGGCAACCGCCGCCGGTGGATCCACAGCGCAACGCCGATCACCCCCGCCGCCAGCGCGGCATCGAGCCGGCAGAGCATGGCCGCCGCGGCCACGAGACCGGCCGCCGCCTCGCGTCTCGAAGCGGGCTCATCGGCCTGTGTGACGACGAAGGTTTCCGGCGCCGGCGCCGCGGCCGCGGCGACCTCACATCCTGCGGCGGGATTATCGACCGCCGTGATCGTCTTCGCATCGGCTCCGCCCGAGCCCGGCCCACGAGCCCCCGTCCCGGTGGCATCGCCTCGGCCTCCGGCGCGCCCGGCTCGCCCCCGGGACCTCCCGCCGAGCGCCAGCCACGCCGCGGTCGCCGCCAGCGCCGCGGCCGGGAACGCCTCGGCGCCGAGCAGCTCGAGGTTCCAGCGGCAGGTCAGGGCGAGGGTACCGAGCAGCAGCGGCAGCGCCGGCCGCAGGCGCGAGCCGGCGGGGAGCCAGAGCGCCGGCAGCGCCGCGGTCAGCCACCAGAGCGCGGCGACGGTGAGGAGCGTCCCCCAGCCGGGCACCGCCGTGCCGCCGGGTCCGACCGTGCCGATCCCGAGCGCCGCGCTCGCCCGCGCCAGCGCGCCGAGGAGGAGCGCCCAGCCCGGGGCGCTGGTGCCGAGCACCGCCTCGCCGGGGTTGAAGACCAGCCCGCGGCCGGCGGCCCAGTTGTCGGCGTAGCGGTAGGTGATGAACGCGTCGTCGTAGGAGAAGCCCCAGAGGCCGCGGGCGACCGCGGCGGCGAGCAGCGCCGTGGGGACCAGCTCGAGCGCGAGGAGCCGGCGGCCGGCGGCCCCGCGGCGCATCAGTCCCGCGCCGCGAGCGTCAGCCCGAACCGCTCGCCGGGGTCGGTGAACCACTCGAGCGGGCGGAAGCCGGCGCCGGCGAGCAGGTCGCGCGCGAGGTCGCGGTCGTACTTGGTCGAGATCTCGGTCGAGATCTCGTCGCCCTCGGCGAGGGTCAGGGTGAGCGGGATCGCGGCCAGGCGGACGGTCTGGGGGGCGGTCGCGACCAGGCGCATCTCGATGCGGTGCATGGGGGCGTCCCAGAACGCCCGGTGGGCGAAGCGCTCGGGCTCGAAATCGCCGCCGGCGAGGCGGTTGACGACGGCGAGGATGTTGCGGTTGAACTCGGCGGTGACGCCGGCGGCGTCGTTGTAGGCGGCCTCGAGCGCCGCCGGGTCCTTGATCAGGTCGGTGCCGAGCAGGAAGTGGTCGCCGGGGCTCATCGCGTCGTGGATCTCGCACAGCAGCTCGCGCTCGCGCACGGGGCCGAGGTTGCCGATCGTGCCGCCGAGGAAGATCACGAGGCGCCGGCGGCCGGCCGGCAGCTCCTCGAGGTGCTCGAGGAAGTCGCCGACCACGCCGTGGACCTCGAGGCCGGGGTACTCGGCCACCAGCTCGCGCGCGACCCGGCGCACGATCCCCTCGGAGACGTCGAGCGGCACGTAGAGCCGGAGGTTGCCGGCGCGCGCCATGGCGGCGAGCAGGATGCGGGTCTTGGTCGCCGCGCCCGAGCCCAGCTCGACCAGCTCCTCGGCGGCGGTCAGCGCCGCGATGCGGTCGGCCTCGGCGGTGAGCAGCGCCGCCTCGGTGCGGGTCTGGTAGTACTCGGGCAGCTCGGTGATGCGCTCGAAGAGCGCCGAGCCGCGGTCGTCGTAGAAGTACTTCGAGGGGAGCCGCGGCGGCCGCTCGGCGAGGCACCGGCGCAGCTCCTCGAGCGCGGCGCGGTCCGGCCCCGGGTCGAGGTGGACCTCGATGGTGACGCGGTCGCGGCGGGCGGCGGGCGCGATCTCCGGCATGGTCGCGGGCGGGGCGTCGTCAGCCGTCGCGGGCGCAGCGGATGCCGGTGAAGATCTGGCGGCGGATCGGGTAGTCCCAGTTGCGGAACGTGCCGCGCGCCACCGCCGGCCGGGTCGCCCACGAGCCGCCCCGGAGGACCTTGTACTCGGGGCCGAAGAAGACCTCCGAGTACTCGCGGTAGGGGAAGGCCTCGAAGCCGGGGTAGGCGGCGAAGTCGCTCGCGGTCCACTCCCAGGCGTCGCCGGCCATGCCGTGGACGCCGTAGGCGGAGACCCCGGCCGGGTAGGCCCCGACCTCGGCCGGGCCGAACGCGAGCTGGTCGAGGTTGGCGCGCTCGGGGGTCGGCGGCTCGTCGCCCCACGGGTAGAGACGCGGGCGGTCGGCGGCCGGGTCCCAGAGCGCCGCCTTCTCCCACTCGGGCTCGGTCGGCAGGCGCTTGCCCGCCCAGCGGGCGAACGCCTGGGCCTCCCAGTACGAGACGTGCATCACCGGCTCGCGCGGCGGGGGCTCGCCCTCGTCGCCGAAACGGCGGCGCAGCCAGCGGCCGCCGTGGTGCCGCCAGTAGAGCGGGGCCTCGGCGCCGGTCTCCTCGCGCCACGCCCAGCCCGCCTCCGACCACCATCGCCGCTCGCGGTAGCCGCCGGCGTCGAGGAACGCGAGGTAGTCGGCGTGGGTCGCCGGCGCGGCGTCGATCCAGTAGTCGGGCAGCTCGCGCTCGTGTGCCCGGCGCTCGTTGTCGTAGGCGAAGCCGGGGCGGTCGGTGCCCATCACGAAGGGCCCGGCCGGAATGCGCACCATGCCCTCGACCGCGCCCGGCGGGTCGACCGGACGGCCGGGCGGCGTCGGCCGGCGCAGCGCCGGGCGGTAGGGCGGATCGGCGCAGGCCTGGAGCGCCTGGAGGATGGTCTCCTGGTGCTGCTCCTCGTGCTCGGCGACCAGCTCGTGGACGAAGCCGCCGGCGAGCAGGCGGGAGAGGCGGCCGGCGGCGTCCCGCGGCCCAGCGCCGTTGCCGGCGGCGAGCACGCGCTCGCGCACCCGGCCGAGGTAGTCGAAGAGGGTCGCGCGGTCGGGCAGCGGCAGCGCCTCGCGGGTCGGGCGCGGGTTCCTGGCCGGATCGAACATCTCGGCGTAGCCCTGCGCCAGCGGCGGCGCGCCGGTCAGCTCGCCGAGCAGCCAGGTCTCCTCGAAGTTGCCGATGTGGCCGAGGTCCCAGACCATCGGCGAGAGGATCGGGATCTGCTGCTTGCGCAGCACCGGCCACTCGAGCGGCGCGATCAGCGACAGGGTTCGTTCGCGGACGGTTTCCAGGCGGGCGCGGATGCCTGATGGGTCGGGGCTCATGGGGGGTGAGGACGGGCTCGGGAGGAGGGTGCTGCTCGCCCGCGGCGAAGTGTTTCAGCTTGCATCGGATTCTGCAAGGGGGTTGGGTGCCGCCGGGCGGAGGAGCGCCGCCCCCGGGGCACGCGGTGCGCACGGACCGCCACCCCCCTCGGGCCGGGCGGAGGAGCGCCGCCCCCGGGGCACGCGGTGCGCTTGTAGGGTGCGGGGCGGGGCCGGCGCACCGCTCGTCAGCCGCCGCGCAGTTCCGCCTCGCTCTTCCGGAACGGTTCGTTGAGCGCGGCGGCTGGCGTCCCCGGGGGCGGCGCTCCTCCGCCCGGCCCTGCCCACCCTCCCCGCTTTTGGGGGGACTCGGAGGGTTGTGGTTGGTGTGGGTGTTTTGCAGGTTCGATATGGGGGAGGGAGACGGGTCAGTCGATGCCCGGGGGGCGGAGGCGGCGTTCGAGGAGGGCGAGGGCGGTGTCGACGGCGAGGGCGAGGAGGGCGGCGGGGACGGCGCCGGAGAGGATCATGCGGGTGTCGGCGAGCTGGAGGCCGGTGACGATCGGTTCGCCGAGGCCGCCGGCGCCGATGAACGCGGCGAGGGTGGCGGTGCCGACGGTGATCACCGCGGCGGTGCGCACGCCGGCCATGATGACGGGCGCCGCGAGGGGGAGGCGGATCTCGGCGAGGGCACGCCGTTCGGTCATGCCGAGGGCGAGGACGGCAGCGACCGCGTCCGGGTCGGCGTCGCGCACGCCGGTGTAGGTGTTGCGGAGGATCGGGAACAGCGAGTAGATCCAGAGCGCGACCAGGGCCGGGAGCGGGCCGACGCCGAGCAGCGGGATCATGAACGCGAGCAGCGCGAGGGAGGGGACGGTCTGGGTGAGGGCGACGGCGCGGATGATCGGCTCGGCCGCGTTGCGGCGGCGCTCGAGGGCGAGGCCGAGCGGTACGGCGGCGAGGACGCCGAGCAGCAGCGCGCCGGCCGAGAGCGCGAGGTGCTCGCCGGTGCGGGCGGCGAGCTGGGCGCGCCGGCGCCAGAGGTAGGCGCCGAAGCCCTCGCCGGCGGCGGAGTCGCGGGCGGCGGCCGGGGCGTCACCGGCGAGGCCGAGCGCGGCGAGGGCGTCGCGCGCCACCGCGGGCTCCTCCTCGCGGCCTTCCTGGAGGCGGAGGTTGAGGCCGCGCATCGTCTCGGCGTCGAGCGCGCCGGCGAGGAGCGACAGCGCGGCGGCGATCTCGGGATGCTCGGCGAGCGCGGCGCCGCGGACCAGCGGCGCCGCCTGGTAGGGCGGGAAGAAGCCGCGGTCGTCGGCGAGCACGACCAGGTCGTGGCTCGCCAGCCGGCCGTCGGTGGTGTAGACGTCGAGGACGTCGGCTTCGCCGGCGGCGACCGCGCGGTACTTGAGCGCCTGTTGCATCGGCTGAACCGACGCGAACTCGAGGCCGTAGGCGGCGGCCAGGCCGGGCAGGCCGTCGGCGCGCTCGACGAACTCGTAGCCGAGCACCGCGCGCAGGTCGCCGGCGGCGCGCGCCAGATCGGAGATCGACGCCAGCCCGCGCGCCTCGGCCAGCCGCCGCGGCACCGCGATCTCGTAGGCGTTCTCGAACCCGAGCGGGGCCAGCCAGTGGAGGTCCCAGCGGGCGAGGAACTCGCGGCGCACGAGCGCGAGGGTGGCGGCGGCGTCGCCTTCCGGCCCGGGCTTCGGCTCGGCGCCGAGGATCGAGGCCAGGCCGGTGCCGGTGTACTCCGGGTAGAGGTCGATGGCGCCGCCGCGCAGCGCCTCGAAGCAGACCTGGGTGCCGGCGAGCCCGAGCCGGCGCTCGACGGCGAGGCCGGTGCGCGCCTCGAGGAGCTGGGCGAAGAGCTCGGCGAGCAGCCGGCTCTCCTCGAAGTTCTTCGAGCCGACGACGATCCGGCCCGTGGAGCCTTGGGCCGGCGCGTCGGCGGCCGCCGCGCCGGCGCCGCCGGCGCCGACCGCGAGCGGGACGAGGGCGAGCGCTCCGAGGAGGGCGAGAGAGATCCCCCGGGCGGTGCGGCGGGCGGCCGCCCGGAGCGGACTCGGCATCCCTTCGGGCCCCTCGCGCGTCGGGCCTGCGCGGCGGGCGCGGGTGCGGCGCGCCCGGCGGCGTCCGCCGCCGGCGTCGGTGCGCGCCCGGCTCACCCGGCGCCTCCCGCTCGCCGCCGGTCGAGGAGCGACCGTACGTAGTCGTCGGCCGGCCGCGCGGCCAGCTCGGCGGGCGGCGCGACCTGGCGGATGCGGCCGTCCTTGAGCACCGCCACGCGGTGGCCGAGGCGGAACGCCTCGTCGAGGTCGTGGGTGACCAGGAGCATGGTCTTGCCGAGCCGGCGCTCGAGGGCGAGGAACTCGTCCTGGAGCGCCCGCCGGGTGAGCGCGTCGAGGGCGCCGAACGGCTCGTCGAGCAGCACCACCGGCGGGTCGGCGGCGAGTGCGCGGGCGATCGCCACCCGCTGGCGCTGGCCGCCGGAGAGCGCGCGCGGATGGCGCCCGCCGAAGCTCTCCGGGTCGAGCCCGACCAGTGCCAGCGCCGCGCGTGCCCGCTCGCGCCGCCGCCCGCGCTCCCACCCCTCGAGCCGCGGCACCAGCTCGACGTTGCGGCGCACCGTCCAGTGCGGGATCAGCCCGCCCTCCTGCGGCACGTAGCCGATCCCGCGCCGCAGCGCCACCGGGTCGCGCCCGGCGACCGGCTCGCCGCCCACCAGCACCTCGCCCGCGGACGGCTCGACCGTGCGGTTGAACAGCCGCAGAAGCGTCGACTTGCCCGACCCGCTCTCGCCGACCAGCGCCACCGTCTCGCCGGCGGCGACCGCCAGATCGACGCCGTCGAGCGCGCGCACGCCGCCGGCGTAGGTCACGGCGACCGCGCGCGCCTCGAGCGCCGGTTGCGCGCTCGCTGGAATTAGCTCGGTCATCGCGGCAGTGCCCGGTTCCGGCCGAGTCTACGGGACCGCCGGTGCACGGCCGGTGCACGAGATCGCCAGCGGGCCTGCATCCCCCCGCCGGGCGGAAAGGCGGTCCCGTCGTCTATGCGCGGCCTTACCGCGACAGGACCGCCGTCCTCCCGCGCCTTGCGCCGCGGCGGAAACCTGGCGCAACACTCACATCCAGAAGGGGATGCGAGGGCGATGACCGTTCAGTGGCCCGATGGGGCCGGCCTGTCTCCGTCGCGTAGTGGGCTCTGCACCGGCAGCCCACGGGCCGATAGCCGACGAGGACAGAGAAGCGTAAGGCCGCCACCAGCCTCAAGTCGAGCAGCGACAGGGGCTTACGGCCATCCATCGCCACCGGCCTGCGTCTCCATCCATGCCCTGGGGAGAGCCGCAAAAACGACTTCAACCCTGCCGCTTTCACGACCACAGCGATGTCCACTTGACGCCTGTCGCCGAAGTCCCTTAAGATCATCTAAGTTATAGACGGGGCAGCAAATGCAGCCGAAGATCCTCAGCGACCCGGCGCGCGTTGAGCGACGCGCCAGCGTCGTCGTTGGGGCTCAGGGCGAGGCGGTAAGGCGAATATCAAAAAAGAGTTA
>Ga0302046_10001859_pt1 | contig 19701 bp, 14 predicted proteins | sample RVTome_11_FD_200261 | JGI IMG/M metagenome (GOLD analysis project Ga0302046, IMG submission 200261) | Soil microbial communities from uranium-contaminated site in the Upper Colorado River Basin, Wyoming, United States - RVT147D111 (version 2) ...
TGGACGTCGGTCGCGGGCAACGGGCGCTTCTGGCAGGAGTTCCCACGCACGCTGAACTTGAGCGACGGGAACATCCTCACGGTCGGTGGAGTGATGATCTGCGAGACCGGTGCGGTCGTACCCCCTGGAGTGGCTCTGGCGGCGCAGAGCCAGTACGGATCCGATCCCCAGACAGGCGGAGACGCATGGTGCGGGGGCGCTCCCCTCCGCGAGGTACATGTCCCGACCGGCACCGTCACCGAACCGCCGAACTACATCGATCCCAACCGAATCGGGGGAGGCTTCGCGCCGACGATGGGCGGCGGCCACTACGTCAACGCCGCGATCCTGCACACGCTGAAGGACCAGAGCGTCTACGAAACGGGCACGACCTGGGCGAACAACTACGATCTCGATCGCGTCATCCTGCACGGGGGAGGGATGCAGGCGTTCCCCGGAGGAGGAGATCCCGGCCATGAGAACGCAATCAGCGATGTCTTCGAGTGGGGACCAGGAGGCGGGGCCGCGTCGTCTAGGACGTTGACGGCGAAGGCGTCGGCGCCGAAGGAACGCCTGTCCGGGAACTTCGTGCTGCTCCCGGACGGATCGATCTTCGTCGTGGGTGGTCGGATCTCCGAGGCTGACAACGTGCCTTCCTACAGGAGTGATGCTTGGCGGTTCTGGCCCGAAGTCCCCGGCCAACCCGGAACCTGGGAGCGATTGAGGGACCGACCCGTCGTGGGAAACGGCCCATTCGGCGATCTTCCGAACGGGGACTTCGCCACGCCACGGGGCTACCACAGCGTTGCCTTGCTGCTTCAGAGCGGCAACGTCGCCTTGATGGGTGGGCGCCACGAGCAGCACGACGAGTTCACTGGCCTCAACTCCTTGGACTCGGTCGAGGTCTTCAAGCCGCCCTACACCTTCGAGCTGGATCGACTCAAGGTCACCGGATCGATCGGGACCTGGCATTACGGAGATCAACCCGAGTTCTCTGTCAACTATCCAGATCGAGTCGACGCGGTCTGCCTGTTGGGCATCGGGTCGGTGACGCATCACTTCGATTACGGGCAGCGGTACGTGGAGCTGATGTGGAGGAAGACCGCGCAGAACAAGATCCAGGTGTTCCTTCCCCCCGACACGCAGGCGGAGATGCTTCCGGAGGGGTACTACCTGCTCTTCGTCCGGGAGGACCGGACCTCGTGGACGGGCAACGTCGTGCGCGTGCCCTCCGTCAAGGGAAGGCTCGTGAAGGTCACGTTCTCCTGAGGGCAGCAATGAGAGACAGCCTCATTCGTGGTCCCTGGCGACTCCTTCTTGCGCCGACTGCCCTGATGCTGATCGGCTCGCCGGCCGCGACGCAGAACGTGTTGGAGACCTGGGATCCCGCCCCCTACTGGGAAGTCGATTGGTTGCCCGACCTCGATGCAGACGGGTTTCCCGAGCTTCTCGTAGGCAACGGAGGGTGGCCCGACAACTCGGCCTTCCGAGGCAGAGTGTACGTTGTTTCGGGAAGGGGAAAGCAGGTTCTGTGGGAAACGCGGGGCACGACGGACAGCGACGTATTCGGTGCGCACGTCCTGACCGTCGGCGACATGAACGGCGACGGTTTCCCGGACGTCGCCGCCGCGGCGCGCAGCTCCCTCGGCTTGCACATCCTGGACGGCACCGACGGCTCGATCCTGTACGTCAGCCCGCACTCGCCGCACTCGATCGCCGCGATGGGGGACGTCGACGGGGACAAGCTCGCCGACGTGCTCCTCTCGAGCCCCTTCCCGCACATCCTGCTCGGAGGTCGGTTCGAGATCCTGCCCTGGGATACGACCGGGTTCTGGGGCACGTCCTGCGCGCGGATCGGGGATGTCGACGAAGACGGCATGGCCGACTTCGTGGTCGGCAACTGGGTAGCCTGGCCGCAGCCGGGGCCCTATTTCCAGCCGGGGGCCGCCTGGGTCTACTCGACGCGCGACGGGTCCGTGATCCGGTTCCACTCCGGGACCTTCGACTTCGCGCGCTTCGGGCGGGACGTTGCGGGCCCGGGGGACCTCAACGGAGATGGCGTGTCCGACTACGCGATCTCCGAGCCGGAGAGCCGTCTGGGGAACGTCACCGGGGACCTGCACCTCTTCGATGGACCCACCGGCGAGCTCATCTCGATCGTGCCGGGGGATTTCCCGAACTACGCCTACTGGTCGGAAGAGATCGCAGTCGGGGACGACGTGGACGGGAACGGTTTCAACGACCTGCTGGTCTCGGCTCACGCGGCTCAGGTGCACTTTCTCGAGGGGAAGTCGCGCGAGACGGTCTACGTCCTCGAGGGCGGGACGCCCTTCCAGATCGTCGACGACTGGAACGGCGATGGTTTTCCAGACCTGCTCATCTGGCCGCCGAAACCTAGCCCCTTTGTGAACTCTCCACTCACCCTGTTCTCCGGCGCCCCCGAGGGCATCACCGTCCACGGCCGCGCCTGCGCTCCGCCGGGTCGCGAGCTTCCGCGCATCGGCGCCACGGGCGCCGCGCGCATCGGCCACGACTTCCCGGTGAACCTCAGCCGCGTGGAGCCGGGCGGGCACGCGTTCTTGCTCCTCGGTCCCTTGGGCTCGACGCCCTACGTCCCGCCGCCCGCGAGCGCGCGCTGCTGGATCGGCGTGGAGAACCCGGTGCTGCGCTCGGTGCGCATCGAGGAGATCCGCCCCGGCGAGGGTGCGGCGACCGTGACGGTCCCGATCCCGAACGTCTTCAGCACGATCGGGATGTCCTTCGCGATGCAGTGGGTCGTGCTCTCTCCGGGAAAGGTGCGCGTGCCGACAGCGGTGACACGGGTGTTGGAGGTCGTGCTCCAGAGGCGGAACCTGTACGAGTGAGGAGGATGCCTTCGACTCCGCCGTAGTCGCGCCCCCGAGGAGCCAGAGCGGCCTCCGGCTCCAGGGAGCGGAACCTCAGGCCTCCTCCGGCCGGATCAGAGCGGCGATCCTCCCCAGCAGCGAGTCGCGGAACCGCGCGAGCGAGACAACGCGCTCCTCCGGCCACTCGAGGTCGCGGCCGATCCTCTCGATCGCGAGTTCGCTCAGTTGCCAGGTGAGGATCATCGGCGAGAAGCCGCCGTCCTTTCTGGGGGCTTCCACGAGCGCGCGTTCGAGGTCACCACCGGTCTCGAGCAGGTGCTGCACGTCGAACAGGTCCCTCAGCTCCGTGCGTTGTACGAGCGTGCACAGCTTGTTGACGAGGATCTCGTGGGGCGTATCGACCTGGATCACCTTGTCGCCCACCTGTCGTTCGATCGGATTCTCGATGGTTGCAACGGGCTCCGCGACGAGGTCGATCGTGACCGATTCGATTCCGCTCTCGACGTGCAGTTGGTGCAGGGACCTGCCTGGGCGCCGCGTCCTGACCTCGAGACCGGCTTCCCTCAGCTTCTCGATGACCCGAGCGGCATAGTCCTCGAGCGTCGCCCGTCCATGGAGGAACAGACCGAGGTCCCGCGTCGTGCGGTGGTGCAGGTGGAAGCCGACGAGCGCACCCCCGCCCGTCAGGGTCCAGGGCGGGTCGAGTCCCGCGAGCGTCTCGAGGACACGGAGCTGCAGCGGACCCAGGCTCTCGCTAGACACTCCTCGAGACCCCCCAACGCTCCATCCACCATGTCCAGAAGGCGCGCCCTCTGCCGAGGCGGCGCTCGAGCCGCGGCCACAGCTCGCGGATTTCGTCGAGGCGGACGAACTGGAACACGTCGTCGGGCTTCGCCTGCCGCATGACCTTCGCGACGAGATAGACGCGGGTCTCCTCCTCGCCGTCGCGCAGGAGGGTTCTGAATCGCTCGAGCGTCATGTCGCAATCCCACAGAAAGTAGGGACGACCTCGGGCGTCGACGAGGTGCTCGGCGGGAGTCGGGGCGAGCAAGGACATGGATGCAGGATACGGATGTCGCGGGTCGCCTGCATGTGGGATGAGTCGTCCCTGCGGCGCGGAACGCCCCATCAGGGAGGACCCGAGCCGATCCGCGGAGGTGCGGCGAGGCGCTCGAGTCCCGCCGGCGCGCAACGTGACCACAAGAGAGGGCCGGCGCTCCCCGTGGAATGCCGGCCCTCTCGGGACCTCTTGGCTCGTTCAGGTCCGTGCGACGCGGCGCGGATCCTGCGCGAGCGCCATGGCCGCCCCGACGATCGTCAGCACGTGGATCGGCAGGCTGAGGATGCCCGGGTTCAGCAGGCCGATGGCCGAGAAGACGATCAGCGCGATCGTCCAGCCGTGCGAGCCGTTCCAGGCCTTGGCGCAGGCCAGGAGGACCGCGCCGTAGTAGATCGCGGCGCCGATCAGGAGGAAGGCGCCGGCGCCGAGCACGAGGCCGAGCGGCATGGCTTGCTCGCCCTGTGCGAGCGCGTACCCGCCGACGCCTAGGCCGAAGAGTCCGCCGAGCACGAGCAGTAGGAGCATCCCGCAGGAGAGCAGGGCGGTGAGGACGATGCCGACGGAAAGGACGGTGGGGCGTTGCAGCGTGTTCATCGGTTGGCCTCCGAGAGAGTTGGCGGCGGGCTACGCGGGCTACGCGGGATCATTCGGACCTTGGCAGACCGCAGCTCTCCGTCGCGCGCCCGTCCGCGACGTGGCGGTAGACGCGCTCGCCCAGCGCGGACACGCCGGGCAGGCGGAGCAGCGGCGCCACGAGGACGGTGAGCGGCAAGCGCCAGGCGAGCGCTCGATAGGCGTCGAAGCCGCGCGAGACGCGGCCGCGGCGATCGACGAGGTGGACGTCGCGCAGGCAGGCCTCGCGCTCGAGCGTCGGGTGGAGCCGCGCGACCTCGTCCCAGTCGCTCGTCGAGAGCACGCGCACGCGGCCGGACCAGTTCAGCGCATCGACCAGCGCCATCGTCCGCGTGCAGATCCCGCAGCCGCCGTCGTACACGAGGTCGACGCGCGCGGACTCGAGGAGACCCAGCAGGCCCGCGATCGCGACCGGCAGGAAGAGCCACGGGACGAAGGCCGGGCCCTTCTCGAGATAGAAGACGACCAGCCACCAGGCGGCGAAGAGCACCGCGGCGAGCCACAGCGCGCGCCTGACGACGTTTCCCGCTCCGATGCGTCGTCGCAGGAATGCGGGCACCCTCTCGCCGTCCACGAAGGCGATCTGCATCAGCCACAGGCCGAGGAAGGTGCCCGTGTCTATCGCCACCATCGAGCCCAGGTGCAGCCCGACGATCCCCGGCACGAAGACCCAGCGCAAGGGACGCCAGACCACGGCGAGGAACGAGAGCACTTGGATCAGGATCACGCCCCAGGACATCAGCCGCAGCACGAGGAGATTCGAGGCGAGCGCATCCGTCAGCGGCGCGTCGAACTCGAGCATGAAGCCTTGCAGCGTGTAGCCGTTCAGCCACTCCGTCCCGCCGATCGAGAGCTTGCTCGCGCCGGCGAAGAGGTAGCCCAGGGCGACCGAGAGCTGCGTGAAGCGGATCGGGAGCAGCGCGTCCTCGCCCTCGACCGGCGCGACGAGCCGGCGCCGGTGGCGCTTCGCCTCGCGCCGCCGCGCGAGCCAGGAGTCGACCGACAGCCGCGCCCCGACCGGTCCGAGCGGAAGCGCGAGCAGCGCGAAGGCCAGCATCCCGTACTCGTGGTGCGGCTGGCCGTAGGAGTAGGCCGTGCCGACCCACAGGAGCATCCCGACCGCCGCGGCCAGGCACGCGAGGCGCGTCCACAGGCCGGCGATCGCGAGCAGGAGCACGGACAGGAGCACGACGTACAGCGCGTGCGCCACCGCCGGCGGCATCGGCCCGAGGCCGAGCAGCTCGAGGAAGTAGAGCGGCACGAAGCGGCGCGTGACGAACTCGCTCGCGCCGTCGTCCTGCACCAGCGCCTTGTAGTGGAACCGGAGTGCGAACAGCGCCGTGACCAGCACGACGATGCGGAAGACCGCCAGGCGGACGAGCGACGACTCGCCGAACCACAGTCGCGTCCACAGTCCCGACCGGCCCCCGCGCAGGACGCCGACGAGGTCGTCGGGGGCCTTCACTCGGCCGCCTCCGCTCGGTAGTCGCTCAGAACGAGCTGCGCGATCGGCAGCGGCCCGTCCTCCGTCAGCAGCCAGCGCTCCGCCCACACCTGCAGCCGGACGATCGGCGGCCAGGTCGGGCGGTCGGCGTTGAGCTTCTCCAGCGCCTTGCGGTTGACCTCCGCGCCGCCGCGGATCAGCGGACCGAGCACCTGCCAGCGGTTGTCCGCCGCGACGCCCAGCGCGCCGGGATCGATGCGCAGTCGCGAGCCGTCCGCCGTCAGGCCGATGAGCACCGCGTTGTAGGACACGTGCCCGACGTCGAGGCTCTCCGTGTACATCGAGTAACCGATGAACGGCCAACCTCGCCCGTGCGGGACGAGGCCCGCCAGGACCTGCAGCGCGAGCACGATCACAAGCGCGGTAGAGACGAGCGTTCGTCGGAGACGCTTGCGCGCCGGCGCGACGGCTGCGCTCGTCCTCCAGAAGAGCCCGGCGAGCATCGCGGTCACGAGGCTCGCCAGTCCGACGACGAAGCGCTTGCGGTAGTAGAAGGGGTAGTCGATCACGACGCGCAGCGGGAACGGCTCGGAGTAGCGCAGGTCGCGATCGACGGCGACGACCTCGAGCAGGTGAGCGCCCGGCTCGATCTCGACGTCGACGCCGTCCTCGAGTGCGAGCCAGACGTGGTGTCGGTCGACGCGGTAGCGGAAGACGGGCTCGCCCTGCGCCGTGCCGGTGGCGCGCAGCGGGATCGAGTCGCCGAAGCCGATCGTGAGCGCGGCGTCTCGCTCCAGGGGCGCGCCGTCGAGCTCGAGCCCGTCCACGGTTGGCGGCGGGCCCGCGTCGGGCGAGTACGCGTGGACGCCGTCCGCCGACTCGACCAGCAGCAGGTCGCCCTCGCTCCGCAGCCGGTAGGGAGCAGTACCCGGGACCTCGATCGTGCGTCCGAAGTAGAAGCTCGGATCGAGGCAGCCGAAGGCACGGTCGGTCGCGATCCACACGCGCCGCCGCGCGTCGACGTGGACCGACGTCGGCGAGCCGGGCGGCGCGCCGTCGGAGAGCTCGAGCCGATCGACCACGCGCACTTCCGGACTCGTGACGTACAAGCCGTTCTCGGCGGCGAGGAAGGTCAGCCCGCCGGGATCGGCCGCGAGCTCGCGCAGCTCGCCTGGAAGCTCCCCGTCGAGGCAGTCGAGCACGCTCCTCTCACCATCGCGCTCGCGCAGGAGCAGCGCGCCGTCGATGCGCAGTGCACCGTAGTCACGCTCCGGTACCGACGTCACCCGCTCGAATCCGCGGCTCCCCGCCGACTCCTTCCAGGGCGAGCTCGTGCCCTGAGCGCAGAGGAAGCCCGCCACGAGGGGAATCCACGGGAGCATCGCCGCGATTGGAACCGGAAGCGTGGTGGGGGGGAAGCCCGGGCAAGGGGTCTGCAAGATCGCCGAGCCGACGCGGGAACGGACGCGCGAGGATTGCACGTGTCGCGGGAGGGCGTTCTGCTGTCCGCCCCTCTCCATCCCCCGCACAGGAGAAACGATGTCGATCGGCTCGATCGTCCTCGGTCTCGCGCTTCTCGCCGGACCGACCCAGGAGGAACACGCGACGGACGTACGGGAGCTGACCCATGAGCAGCTCACCGTCGAGCTCTCGGCGCTCGCCGAGCAGCATCCCGACCTCGCCAGCCGCCACCGAGTCGGCCTCTCGCGCGAGGGTCGCGAGATCGTCGCGTTGCGCGTCACCGCCGCAAAGGAGCCGAAGCGGCACCCCGCGCTGCTCCTGGTCGCGAACCTGGAGGGGCCGCGCGTGTTCGAGAGCGGCGTCGCGCTGCACCACGCGCGCAAGCTGGTCGAGGGGTACGCGACATCGGACGCGATCAAGGCGCTGCTCGACACGACGGTCGTGTGGGTGATCCCGCGCGCGAATCCCGACGCGGCGGAGGCGCGCTTCCTCGAGCCGCGCGCGGAGCGCTGGACCGCGAGCACCGGCGTCGACGACGACCGCGACGGGCGCAGCGGCGAGGATCCGGCTGCGGACGTCAACGGCGACGGGCTCGTCACGGCGATGCGCGTGCCCGACCCGGACGGGACCTGGATCGAAGACCCGGCCGACGCGCGCGTCCTGATCGAGGCCGACCGGACGAAGGGCCGGCGAGGCAAGTGGAAGCTCCTGTCCGAGTCGCGCGACCTCGACGGGGACGAGGAGGCGGGCGAGGACGCGCCCGGTAACACGCGCATGGACAGGAACTTCGCCGCCGGCTGGGAGGAGCACGCTGCCGCCGCCGGGCTCTTCCCGACCGACGAGCCCGAGGCGCGCGCGCTGTGCGAGTTCGTGATGGCGCAGAGGAACCTGGTGCTCGTCGTCGCCTACGACGGCCAGGACAACCTGGTCGAGAAGCCCGAGAGCGTCGACGACGACGCGTCGCCGGTGAAGCGCATCCCGTCGGCGGGCTTGCTCGCTTCCGACGCGAAGCTGGTCGAGGAGCTCGGCCGGCGCTACCGCGAGGCGACGAAGAACGAGTCCAAGGGCTCGGGCGAGGACGCGGGGACGTTCACGCGCTGGTGCTACGAGCACCGCGGGCTGTTCGTGCTCCAAGCGGTGTTGTGGACGCTGCCGACCGAGGCGCCCGAGGAGGGAGCGGCGGAGGAGGCGGGGGAGACGAAGGAGGAGGAGAAGGAGGCCGAGAAGCCGAAGGACGAGCCCTCCGGCGACGCGAAGCACCTCCTGTGGATCGACGCGACCGGGGAGAGCTGGCGCTTCCTCGACTGGACGCCCTTCGAGCACCCCGAGCTCGGCCCGGTCGAGATCGGCGGCTTCGCGCCCTTCGCGCGCCTCGTCCCGCCGCAGGACAGCTGGCAGCCGATCGCGGACGCGCACTTCGACTGGTTCGTCGGGATAGGCGTGCTCGCGCCGCGCGTCGAGCTCGCGAGCTGCACGAAGGAGCGCGTCGGCCCGGGCGTGTGGGAGGTGAAGGCGGCCGTGACGAACACCGGCTACCTGCCGCTCCTCTCGCGCTCGATGCGGCGCACGCGCACCACGCGGCCGGCGCGCGTCCGGCTCCTGCTCCCCGAGGCGGCCACGCTGCTCTCCGGCGAGCGCCAGGCGCTGATCGAGGACCTCGCGGGCACCGGAGGTCGTTCCGAGCTCACCTGGCTGGTCCTCGGGCCGGCCGAGATGGAGATCGCCGTGAGCGTCGACTCCGACCACGCCGGCGAATCCCTCGAGACCGCGGAGGTGATCCAGTGAAGCTCCTGTTCCTCGCGCTCCTTCCCTGTGCCGCTTCCCAGGACCAGCAACCTTCAGGCTTCCCCGGGCTCCCCGCCGGTCGCGCGCCGCGCGTCGAGATCCCCTGGAACCGGCTGTACGACGTCGACGAGATCTACGCGCACCTCGACCGGCTGGTCGCCGCGTACCCGGACCTCCTGTCGATGGAGATCATCGGCTACAGCGTCGAGAACCGCGAGCTGCGGGTGTACACGCTGAACGACGCCGCCACGGGTCCGGACGAGGAGAAGCCGGCCATGTGGGTCGACGGCAACGTGCATGGCAACGAGGTCCAGGGCGGCGAGGGGGTCGTCTACCTCGCCTGGTACCTGCTCGAGAACCACGGCTCGAACGCGCGCGTGACCGCGCTGGTCGAGGGCTCGGCCTTCTACCTCCTGCCGATGGTCAACCCGGACGGGCGCGCCAACTGGTTCCGGGAGGCGCACACCGCGAGCTCCTCGCGCTCCGGCGTGATGCCGCTCGACCGAGACGGCGACGGACTGTTCGACGAGGACGGTCCCGACGACCTCGACGGCGACGGAGAGATCACGCAGATGCGCAAGCACGTCCCGGGCGAGGGCACGCACCGCCTGAACGCCGACGACCCGCGCATCCTGGAGCGCGTCCCCGCCGACACGCGCGGCGCGCCGGGCGATTGGATCTATCTGGGGCAGGAGGGGCTCGACAACGACGGCGACGGGCGGATCAACGAGGACTCGCTGGGCGGGTACGACATGAACCGCGCCTGGCCCGCGCTGTGGCAGCCCGACCACGTGCAGTACGGCGCCGGTCCCTATCCCCTGTACTGGCCGGAGACGCGCTGCATCGCGCGCTTCCTGCTCGAGCATCCCAACGTCGCCGCGGTGCAGTCCTACCACAACGCCGGCGGGATGATCCTGCGCGGCCCCGGCGCCGAGGCGTTCGGCGAGTACCCGCGCGCCGACGTCGCGGTGTACGACGAGCTCGGGCGCGACGGCGAGCGCATGCTGCCGTTCTACCGCTACATGATCATCTGGAAGGACCTCTACTCGGTCTTCGGTGGGTTCGTGAACTGGACCTACGAGGGGCTCGGGATCATGAGCTTCACGAACGAGCTGTGGACCGACGACCGCGAGAGCCCGGACGGCCGGCTGCGCGGCGTCGAGGGTGGCCGGCACTGGTTCGACGATCACCTGCTCATGAGTGCGGGCTTCGTCGACTGGAAGCCACACGAGCATCCGCTCTACGGCTCGATCGAGATCGGCGGCTTCAAGAAGGACGTCGGACGCGTGCCGCCTTCCTTCCTGATCGAGGAGATGCTGCACCGCAACGCGGCCTTCTGCCTCTCGCACGCGCTGGCGATGCCCCGCGTCTCGATCCACGAACCCGTCGTTACCGACCTCGGCGCCGGCGTGAAGGCGATCGACGTCCTGCTCGAGAACGAGCACCTGATCCCGACGCGTACCGCGCTCGCGGTCGAGAAGAAGATCGGCGTGCCGGACCTCGTGCTGCTCGAAGGCGAGGGGATCGAGGTCCTCGCCGGCGGCTGGCGTTCGGACCGCTTCCGGCCCGAGGCCCTCGAGCTCCAGGAGCACGAGCCCGCGCGGCTGGTGCGCGATCGGGGCATCGGATCGCGCGACGAGCTGCGCGTGCGCTGGATCGTGCGCGGGAGCGGGGAAGCGACCGTGCGGTTCCGGGCCGAGAAGGCGCGCGACGTCGCGCGCGGCTTCACCGTCCAGTAGGTGCCCATCGCGGAGAGTCCGAGGTGACGATCGAGCGGGCCGCGGTGAGGCGCTCATGGCCCTCGAGCCGTCGCGCGAGGATCGCCTCGGCGGTCTCGCGCACGCGCAGATCGGTCGACCACCATGCGGCGCGCTGCACGCTGTCGAGCGCGACCTCCGGGTCGCGCTCCAGCACGAGGAGCAACAGCTCCGCGTCGTGGAGCTGACGGCCGGCTGCGGCGAGCAGGTCGCGCGAGCTCGGATGCTCGTCCGCGACCAGCGCGTCCACCAGTGCCGGACGCTCGCGCATTCCGGGACGGAAGAGCAGCTCCTCGACCCGGTCGCGGGCGGCACGGCGCCGCTCGAGCACGAGCTCGGTCGGAGCGAGCGCGGCGGGATCGAAGCGCGTCTCCACGCCGGCGGCGAAGATCTGCGCCGGCTCGACGCGCGAGAAGAGGCCCTCGAGGACGAGCATGTGCAGCGCGTCCTCGTCCGCCGTCCGTGCCCAGAAGCCCTCCGTCGCCTCGCCCGGCTCGCGCCCCTCGCGCGCGCGGAACCAGTCCGCGAACTCGGCCGCGGCCGCCACGTGGTCGGCGCAGGCGATCGAGCCCCACTTCGGGCACGGGAGTCGGCGGCCCGCGGTCGTACGGTCGACGAAGTTGTGCCGCAGGGCGTCGGCCACGACGAGCACGGCGTTCCCGAGGCGTTCGCCGAAGGCGCTCGAGGTGGCCATGCGATCGTAGAAGGGGACCGACAGACCCAATCCCGCACCGCGCGCGTAGACGAACAGCGGACGTCCCTCGGAATCGGCTAGGGCGCGCGCCTCCTCGAGCGACCGCTCCCAACCGAAGGCGACGCGCTCGGGCTCCTCCGTCTCCGGAGCCTGGACGAACCCGCCGTCGCGTAGCCCGAGCGGCTCGCGCTTCCCGTCGATGGCGTCCAGGTACTCCTGGAAGCCCGAGCGATCCCCGCTGTCGGTCGCCATGGACGCTACCCAGAACCGGCGCGACTCCTGCGGCCTGCCGAGCAGGTGGTAGTACAGGTAGCCGAGGTTCTGGTATGCGTCGCCCACCGCCTGCGCAAGGGGGAAGCGCTCGGTCTCGGGTGGGGACTCGCCCAGCTCCGCGAGCTGCGCCTCGCCGACCCGGACGGCACGCAGGAGCATCTCCTCCGCGAGCGCGAGGTCGTCCTGCACGTGGTAGACCTGCAGCAGCGCCGCGTCGTTGACGATGCGCGCGTCCTCCGGGCTGAGCTCGGCGGCGCGCCGGTAGGCCTGCCAGGAGTCGCGATAGACCGCCTCGGCCGCGGCCTTCGGATCGGCGATCTCGGGGAACGCGCCGTTCTCGATCTGCGTTCCGTGCTCGCGCAGGAAGAAGCCGACGTTGTTCCACCACAGCCCGTCCTCGGGCCTCACGCGAGCGACGGCGCGCGACAGCTCCGCGGCTCGGCCGAACAGGTTGCGTTCGCTCAGCGTCTCGGCGAGCGACGAGACGCCGTCCATCGCGGAGCGACCCAGGCCATCCCTCGCGTCGACGAGCTCCGGAGAGTCCTCGAGGATCGCCCGCAACGCGCGCTCCGCGCCGTCCAGGTCCTTTTGGCCGAGCCGGCACCAGGCGGCGGAGACGCGTGCCTGGATCAGGATCGAGTCCGCGCCGCCGGAGAACGACGGCTCGAGCACCTTCGCGGCGCTCATCCACTCGATAGAGGTCCCGTAGTCGGGCAGCGCATCGGCGAAGCGTCGCTCGCGTAGGGCCTGGTCGGCGACGAGGCGGTGCACGTAGCCCGTGTACCAGGCGAGCGTGCCGTTCATGCCCTCCGCGCCGAACCTGGAGTAGATCGAGGGCAAGCGCTCGACCAGCTCGTGCGTGCCGAGGAGGTCTATCAGGAGCCGGTGCAGCGAGCTGTCGCCGGGCGCGGCGCGCAGCGACTCGGTCAGTCGCGCGAGCGCGAGGTCGGGAAGGCCGAGCGCGTCGAGGAAGCTCGCCTCGACGTGCATCAGCTCCGTATCCGCGGGGAGCAACGTCCGCGCTCCGCGCGTCGCCGCCCAGACGCTCGCGAGCTCCGCGCGCCAGGCCTGGTCGTCCTCGGTCGCGAGCGCCTGGAACACGCCCATGCGCGCGCGCACGACGAGCCCCACCAGACCCGCGGGCGCCTCGCCGCCCAGGACGCGCGCCGTGCCGAGGGCACGCAGCCCGAGCTCGGCCGCGGTCCGGTAGTCTCCCAGGACCATCCGCACCTCGGCCGCGCCGAAGAGGGTCATCACGTCGAAGGGCTCGAGCTCGACCGCGCGATCCCAGGCCGAGGCGGCGTCCGTGACCACCAGGAAGCTCTCGCCTCCGTCGCGCCACAACGCCTCGAGCGCGCGGCCCATCAGGCGCCAGGCCCGCGCGTCGTCCGGAGCCCCCTCGAGCCGCGCCTCGAGGACCAGGATCGCGGCATCGATGTCCCCACGATCGAGGAGCGCGCTCGCCTCGTCGCTCCACTCCTCCTGGGTCGCGGACGCGGCGAGGAGCAGGGGCAGGAGCAGGAGCGCTTTCATCGCGGTCTGGATAGGCGGGGAGAATCCGGTGGGGTCGGACTGTACCCTCGGTCCCGCGTCGAGTCGCCGTTCGAGCCTCGCCGCCAACCCGCACGACAGGCCAACCGACCGAAGGACCCCCGATGAAGAAGAGATCCCTGCTGGCGACCGTCCCGTTCCTGATCCTCGGCATCGCCGCGTTCGCGAGCTCCTGCGGCGGGGAGGAGAAGCCTCCCGCCGCGGATGCGGTGGAAGACGAGGCCGAGGAGGCCGCGGACTGATCGAAGGTCCGGTATCTCCTCCGCTGGCGCCCATGGGACGTGTCGCTCCTTCCGTCCGGGTGAAGGGGGGGGACGGACGCCCTGCTCCTCCGGGGCGGGGTACGTTTGGATGGGCACCCGTCCGGGGCCGGCGTCGGGTCCAGGCTCGGACCACCCAGGGAAGGAGTTTCTTGCGCTCCCTCCCTCAAGCTCCCGTAGCCCTGATCCGATCCACTGAAGACGCCATGTCGATGCTCCAGCTCACTGCCCTTGCCCGGCGAGTCGCCTGCTCCAATCCGGAGGACTCCGCCGAGCAGCGGGAGATCCGCGATCGGCTCAAGGAGATCCTCCGGTCGCTCGACAGGGAGAAGCACGAGGCGGCCTGCGAGAGCCTCGACGGTGCGGTGCTCCTCCTGGACTACACCTCGAAGCAGGGATCGATCGGCGGAGGAGAGGTGCTCAAGATCGTCGAGCGCCTGGTGAACAGCGCGCACCAGTCGCTGGGCGACGAGCCGGTGCAAGCGACGCGGGAGCCCGGTCGCGGCATCGTCCTCAAGGGCGGCAACGCCGACGCGGCGAACGTCATCGGCGACATGCTGCTGGGCGAGATCATGCTCAAGAGGGGGAGGATCCTCCCCGACCACGTCGATCAGGCGCTGCGCGTCTGCCGCTCGACCGGGATGTTGTTCGGCGAGGCGCTGGTCAAGATCGGCGCCGCGACCTGGCAGCAGGTGGAGGAGTCGCTCAAGTACCAGGACAGTTGCCGGAACCTGGTGCAGGGCATCTCGGAGCGCAGGCACCCCGGTTCCTCCGGACCGATCGGCGAGCGGAAGATCACGCTCAAGATGCAGTCCAAGGAGGAGACCGACGAGAAGGGCCTGCGTCTCATGTCCGACGTCCTCTTCGGGGACGTGCTGGTGCGCAACAAGATCGTCACGCAGGAGCAGCTCGACCACGCGATCAAGACGCGGCGCGCGACCGGGTCGCGGCTCGGAGAGGAGCTCGTGAACCTCGGCTATTGCTCCTGGACCGACGTCGACTACGCCCTGCAGCTCCAGGGGCAGATGCGGCGGTACGCGTCGTAGCGACGGACGGGCGGGACCCGGGGATCAGGCCGGGCTCGTAAGGATCTCCCGGACCCTTCGCACGAGGGAATCGCGCGTGAACGGCTTCTCGAGCATCGGCCCGTCGGGGTCGAGCGGCGCATCGAGGTTGTCGCCGGCGTGTCCGGTCATGAACAGGGCCTTGATCCCGGGGAGACGACGCCGGATGTTGCGGACGAGCTCCGGTCCCCGTTGTCCTGGCATGATCACGTCCGTGAGCACGAGGTCCGGGACCAGACCCGCGTCGAGCTGGCGCAGGGCCTCGTCGCCGTTCCGCGCCTCGACGACGTGATAGCCGTTCGCCACCAGGAGGTCGCGGATCACCCTGCGCACCTCGCCTTCGTCCTCGATCACGAGGACTCGCCGGGAACCCGAGCTCGAAGCGAGCGGACGTGTCGGTTCGGGCAGCACGTCGCGGAGGGAGGACTCCGACGCGGCCAACGGCCCGTCGTAGACGGGCAGGAAGACGCGGAAGGCGGTACCCAGGCTCGGCTCGCTCTCCACCTCGATGCGCCCTCCGCTGTGCGTCACGAATCCGAAGGCCGTCGAGAGCCCGAGGCCCGTGCCCTTCCCGTCCTCCTTGGTCGTGAAGAACGGCTCGAAGATCCTCGACAGCGTCTCCTCGTCCATGCCGTGCCCCGTGTCGCGCACGAGGATCATCGCCCACGCCTCGTTCGCGCCGTGCGCCGGCGAGGTCTCGAAGGAGAGGGTCCCGCCGCCGGGCATGGCGTCGCGCGCGTTCACGGCCAGGTTGAGCAGTGCCTGCTCGAGCTGGGAGCGATCGACTCGCACGCGTCCGACCTCTGGGTCGAGGCCGACCTCCACGCGAACGTCTGCGCCGATGACGCGGTCGACCAGCGAGATGGTGGAGAGCACGACCTCGTTCAGGTCGAGGGGCACGGGATCCATGCGCTTGCGACGCCCGATGGTGAGGAGCTGATCCGTGAGGCGTGCCGCTCGATCCACCGCGTCCAGGATCTGGGAGGAGCACTCCTGCGTCTGGCTTCCGGGCTCGAGCTCGTGCTCGAGGAGCTCGCCGGAGGCCCGCATCACCTGCAGCAGGTTGTTGAAGTCGTGAGCGATCCCGCCCGCCAGCCGGCCGAGCGCTTCCACGCGTTGCGACTGCTGAGCCCGGTCGGCGACGAGCCTCTTGTCTCGTTCGAGCCGTTGGTTGTCGCGCTCGAGCAGGCGGAACTGGAGGAACGAGAGTCCGGCCAGGACGGGGAGCACGAAGAGGGTCAGGAGCTCGCGCGCATCGCGCAGCGTCGGCTCCGCGATGTCCGCCGCGTACGCCGCGAAGTGGAGGAGCGGGAAGATCACGGCGTAGAACAGGGGCTGCGTGATGAGCACGGGGATGCGCGCCAGGCGGGAGTCGAACTCCGGACCCTCGCGCGGCGTCTCGGAGGCGGGACGCGGCGTCCGGATCGCGAGCAGCAGCACCGGGTAGGGAGCGAACCACAGGAGGTCGAGGGCCGTTCCGACCGGTAGGTCTAGCAGGTCCAGGTAGTAGAGCAGCTCGGTCACGTCGGACACGGCCCACAGCGCGAAGGTGGCGAGCAGGAGGCGGTAGGTCGCGCGCCAGGGTCCCGGCTCGCTCAGGTTCACCAGCCCGGCGGCCCGCACGACGAGGTACGCATCGAGCGTGATGTACAGGAAGAACGACGGGACCCACGAGCCGTAGACCTCTCGGTTCAGGAGCCCCGGGATGGGGACGAAGTAGACGAAGAGCGCGAACAGGAAGATCACCGCCCCCGCGATGCGGACCGTCTGCACGCCGCGGAACGCGCTCTGCATCCGATCGGACAGCCTGGCGGTCAGCCTGGACTCGAGAGCCAGGCTGAAGCACAGGTACATGCCGAAGAACAGGAGGTCCTGCACCAGGTCGAAGCGGTAGCCCTGCAGGTCGACCGAAAGCAGCGCGAGGACGTGGACGGGGAACCAGCAGACCAGGGCGCCGGCTACGAGCGCCCAGAACCTGCGATCGGAAGGTCCGTTCGCGCGGACGGCCTCGAGGACGAGCGAGAGGATCACGAGGCCCGAGATGGGAATGGCGACCAGCGCGGCCAGGAACTCGCCCAGCCCGGACTCGCTCTCCGGCACGAAGACGTAGGGCAGCGCGCCGGCGACGAGCAGGACGCCGAACGCGCGCAGGAAGGGGTCGCGGAAGAGCATTCTCCCGGTGGAACTCGCGGTCCCGGAGGCCGTGCAGGTTCTCTTCACGGCCCCTCAGGCGGCGGTGTGCTTGCCCTTCACCAAGTAGTCCGCCACGTGCGTGGCGCACCAGGAGTCGGGCTTCACGCGCACCTGGAACCCGTGTCCCACCACCATGCCCGCCAAGGCGCGGACGTACTTCGAGGAGCGGTGGCGCTGATCCTCGTTCGCGTCCACGTGCACGACGATGTCGTGCGCGATCTCGGCGTCGATCGCCCGGGCGGCGCGCAGGCTCAGCTCGGCCTCCTGGAAGAGCCGATGGGCGAGGGACTGCGCGCGCGAGGTCCGCTCGCGGCGGTAGAAGACTCGCCCGCCGCAGCCCGGGTCGATGACGGCGACCACCGTGACGTAGTTCGTGTGGTAGCCGTACTCCTGCGAGTCCGTTCCGATGTGCACCGCAACGCCGTCGTGACGCAGCAGTGACTTCACCGCGGCTACGATGTCACTGGTTGGCGTGCCGGAAAGGGACCTCCACATGCGTGCGTTCGACCGCGGGTCGAGGCCCCGTCGACGGCTCGATTATGCGGCCGGGCACCTGGGCGCGATAGCTTCATTCCACCCGGCGCTGCGGCTCCGAAGTGCCGAAGCCGCGCGACGAGCTTCCGCTTCCGAATCAGCTCCCGAGGAACGCCATGCGTCCGCCCAGGACGACCAGCGCCGCGCCGACGACTCCGGCGGCGATCGTCCGGCGTCGGCCGGTAGGGTGAGCGGCGAGCCAGGGCCCGAAGAGCCCGGCGCCGAAGGAGAGCGCGAGAGCCAGCACGAGGACCGCCTTCGGCGGGTTCTTCGACAAGAGCAGGAAGGTGAGCGCGAGGTGCGGCGCGAGCAGGAGGACCGCGACGGTTCCTCCCAGGGGCAGCGCGGCCGGGACGCTGCGGGCGAGCAGGAGCCCCACGGCGACGGAGCAGACGGCGAGCGGTGCTTGCGCGAGGACGAAGGGGCCGAGCACGGAGAGTCCGCTCACGACGACGATCCACGCCACCAGACCGCCGGCGAGGTGGCGCGCGAGCCGCTCGGTTCCATGGGCGTCGCGGCGAAGGTGCTCGATCGTCGCTGCGACCAGGACCAGCGCCAAGAGGCCGACTCCCGCCAGGGTGACCAGCGTGCTCGCGTGGTTGCCCGTCGGGCGGACGGCTTCGCCGGCGACGCTCGTCGTCAGGGGCCCGACGCGCGAGAGGACGAACCAGACCGTCCAGAGCAGCAGCGCGGAAGCGAGCGACAGCGCTCCCCAGTCCAGCAGGCTGCGCGCGACGTCCCTCGGGCCGAGTCCTTGCTCGCGCGCGATCCTCGACACGCATGCGAGGAGGAGCACGAGGGACAGCGCGACCAGGATCCGGCCCAAGAGCGGCCCGTAGCTCACGACGCCTAGCGCGACGACGTCGAAGAACACGCGCTCGTCCTCCGGGAGCTCCGCGAGGTCCGCCCGGCCGAGCGTCCGCGCCAGGGCGAGCATCGTCTCTCCCACGAGCTGGACCGTCGCGGGGGCGACGTTCGCGGCCGTGTCGAAGGGAGCGTGATAGGCCGAGCCGCCGCCGACGACGGCGAAGTTGAGCCCGCGCAGCCCGACCTCGAGGAATGGGGTGAAGTCCGTGTCGTTCGGGAGGAGCGCGTAGACGTAGGGCGCGAGCGAGGTCGCGACCGGGTGGGGGACCGCCTTTCCATAGGCGGCGACCAGTCCGCCGCTCCGCGGTCCCGTCTGGAACAGGACGAGCGGCCCGTGGTTCCCGATGGCGTCGAAGTTGAGGACCAGGGAGACGTCCGCCAGGTCGGGCGAGTGCTCGACGAACAGACGCGCTCCCAGGAGCCCCGCCTCCTCGCCGTCGGTGAACAGGAAGGCGAGGTCGTTGCGCGGAGCGGGCCCGCTCGCGAGGAGCTCGATCACCTGGAGCAAAGCCACGACGGCGAGGCCGTCGTCCGCAGCGCCGGGAGTGTCCTCGCGCGAGTCGTAGTGCGCGACGAACAGGACGGTTCCGGTCGGATCCGAGCCGTCGACCCTCGCCAGCACGTTGCGGAGGGACTCGTTCGCCTGCGGCATCGGCCGCGCGCCGCTGCGCCCCAGCTCGCGGAGCAGCGTTCCGAACGCCCGCTCGTGCGCCTCGGAGCCCATCGGGCGCGGTTCCGACGCGAAGCGGGCGAGCTGTGCGCGGGCGTGCTCACCGCGGAAAGCGGACGCCGGAGAGTCACCTGGCGCGGCCCGCGGGAACAGGAGCCAACACCCGATCAGGCACGCGACCACGGCGAGCGGAGCCCCCGCCAGGGACGGGCGACCGGTCCGCACCGCGACCGCGTTCACGGCTCGCGGATCGAGAGCTTGCGGAACTCGACGATGGACCCGTCGTGGTGCTGCTGGAGCGCGATGTGTCCCGCGCCGAAGCGACCCGACGCGTCGAGGTGGTCCGTGATCACGACGCCGTTGACGCGCAGCATGACGCGCGTGCCCGCCTCTCCCTCGTCACGGCACAGGATGCGGTACTCGAACCATGTGTCCGGCGCGATCAGGTGCGGCTTCGCGTCGGCCAGGCCGATCAGGCTGCCCGTCTTGCGCGCGTCGGCGAACGAGCTGTTGATCGTCGCCTCGTACGCCTCGACCCAGCCCTCGGGGACGAAGGGCGCGCGCAGGTGGACGCCGGACTTCCCGCCGTCGGAGATCTTCGCCTCCAGCAGGAGCTCGAAGTCGCGGTAG
>Ga0302046_10001860_pt1 | contig 19700 bp, 15 predicted proteins | sample RVTome_11_FD_200261 | JGI IMG/M metagenome (GOLD analysis project Ga0302046, IMG submission 200261) | Soil microbial communities from uranium-contaminated site in the Upper Colorado River Basin, Wyoming, United States - RVT147D111 (version 2) ...
GCAAAGAGGAAACAACCGGGCAGGAGTATCGAGAGGACACCGCGTGTGAAAATTTTCGCGAATTGTCTTGGCAACATAGAGCCTCCATTAGTGGTTATGCGACAAATGAACACAACTCCCGCTCAACAAAAGAACTGTAATCAGCAACAACCTGGAAGATTCGAAGTGCATTTTTTTCTCCCGTCAGCGATTTTCCAGTCCTGCTGTACAACCTTAGTCATCGATCTTCTATCACGACATGTTTCCACAACCAGCCCAACATCACCTCAGCATAGCCATCCGCAAAGGGTGCTTTGTGGGAGTGTTCGCCGACGCGTATCCCGTGTCCCGCGCCTGGGAAAATCATCAACGTAACGTTCTTATTTTCGGCCTTTGCCAGACCTTCCCGCCATTTCATCACGGCAAGTTCTGTAGGCTGATTTACATCCTTGTCACCAAACATCAGAAGAATCGGACAGGAAATCTTTTCAATATGAGGGGATGGATCCCATGTGGCAACCCAGCTCCAATTGATGCGATTTTCGTTCGATGGGAGGATTCGCTCCAGTGGCGCATACTTGTACCATGGCTTGTCCTTGCTCTTCTCAAGTTCCGCGACAAGCTCTGCCCTCTCTTCTCCGCTATCAAGATACCGGAAGTATTGTCCGATAACGCGCATCCCATCGGCACTCTCAGCTTCCGAAAGATCCGCGATCTTGAAGGCGGTGCGATAGGAATAGAGTTCCGATTCACGGGGTGAAGCGCCACCGCCTGAGATCAGAATCATGAACGCGATGTCATCTGAGCGGGACGCTGCAAGAGTTGCAACCCAGGCTGCCTGGCTTACGCCCCAGAGCCCGATACGCGAAGTATCAATATTCGCGTTTCGTTTGAGGAATTCCACGGCTGCCAATGCATCATGAGCAAGATCTTCGAGTGAAGATCGCGTCCAGTTTCCAGTTGATGCGCCGCTCCCTCGTTTATCAAAAAAGAGACTTGCAATCCCCAACTTCGCAAACTCCCGTGCGTACGGACGTGCGCCTGCCCTCGTGGCGGGACCTGATCCGTGCAGAAAGACTATTGCAGGTTGGCTTTCTTGTGTTTGTGGGGCCATGAGCGTACCGACCAGTTCGACTGACCCGTTCCTGAACCGGACTTCTCTTTCGGTGAACCGGGATTCCTGCGCCAGAGCACTGCTCATGACAAGCATCAGAGCGAGACAAGGACGCCAGTTGATCATGAATCCAATGCCGTTGAGTTCCATGAAGATTCTCCTTTTTTTCGTCAGTATCCTTTACTGCAGCGTTTCTGCAATCACATCCCTCCATCGACTTGTTTTGACGGTCAATCGTCATTTTCCGCAACGCATGAGTAATCAATATCGCCATGCAACAAATATGGATCCAAGCCAATCCTCGGAAGAACCTGAAGGTTAGAGCCTCCGTTATTGGTTATGCGACAAATGACACCTTATTCTAGACTTTGTCTCCGCCCGTTTGAGGCACGGCTTTCCACCTTCTCAGGAGCACAAACGAAATCGAGGAAATGAGAAAACCCATGACAACAACCCCGAAAATCAATCCATTCACCGCATGCATGATGTCAGTGCTGCCCGCTCTGATTTGTTCAACACGCTGATCAATTTCCGCCACGGCCATGTTGGACTCGGCCATCGTTTGTTTTTGGAATTCAATGACGTAGTCGAGCCATTCGGGATTAATGAGGTAATGATAAAGAACAAGGAACGGTGTATAAATGATCCATGCAATAAGGCTCACAACGATGCCTGTTTTTACGGCATCAACGTACCTCAACGGTTCGCCGACGAGGGTTGTTCTTTTCGCGTATATCGAGAGGTACAGCACTGACACGGGCAGGATCGTGACAAGGTAGTCTCCATAATGACCGACGTCAATTCGGGTTGTGTCCAGGCCCGTTATATACATCAAGATCGTCCAGGTGCAGTATGACAGCCCGAGGATCAGTCCGAACCTAAGCTGGATATTCATTTTTGAGGCACCTTCCCATAAATTCAACGATTAGTCACTTCAATTCTCACAACCTTCGGATGTACCGGCCGTTTTTCCGGGACCGTTTGCGTGTGTGCTGTTTGGGCAACACCAATCGCACAGGCAAAGAGCACAGAGGCGATCTTAATCATTCTGCCTCCCCTATCATCCCCAGATCTGAGAAATTTCTGTTTCCTCCTCACCGTAATCGTACCTTTCTCCATCGACATCATGTTCCTCTCAACGCAATTGTTTCAAGCTATTTCTGAAGCCCCCTGATCGATATAACAAGATCATCAACATACGACTCCACTTCATCAATATTATCCACAATGAACGACTTGGTGATCATAAATCTAAGCATAAGCGAAATGGGGTGGTCATTCTTGGCTAATGCAACGATTGCCTTCCCAAGTCCAAATGAAAGGCCGACTTCTCCCCCCACGTTAATCGTTTCGTTGCAAGCGACGAAAAGTACTTTACGAGATGATTTGATCGCGGCACAATTCTGAGCAAAAATCTCGGCTGGTGTTCCAGCCTGATTTGTGTCCCGCTGAGGCAGGTGACACGTGATGCCCCTTTTTTCCAGCGCTGAACAAAGCTTCGGATTAAACAGAAGGTTCCATTCTGAATGGACTGTTGATGAAATATAAATGTCTTTCACCTCTTTGCTGTCTCCTGATTTTCTGCCTTTCACAATTGGATAAAGACTGCACCTGGGAACGAACCGTTCACGCTCTTGCCGGTTACTCCATCACGACCTTTAGATCTGAGAAAAACGCTTCGGTCCCAGACTGATCGACAATTACGCCGCATATTCCAGGACTGTTGGTCTGTAATAAGGGCTCTTCCGCTCACACCCTCAGATCCATGCGCGATCCTCGGAATCATAGGGGGCGCGCAGTAGCGGTTCTTTGCATGCACGGTGCCCGAGATGCAACGCTGCTCATAGCCGTCGTATGCAGCTTCTTGCCCTTAGTGGGCCGCCTCAAGACGGGCTTTGATCTGGGCTGCCCAGTCGTGGCTCGGGTCGATCGCAAGCGCTCGCTCGACCGCCGCCAGCCCTTCATCGATACGGCCAAGAAGCTCGTACTGCCGCGCCAACGCAGCCCATGTTCCGGGCGATCCTGGGTCCATTTCAGTCCCAAGCCGAACCAACACAAGCTTCTCTTCAGGATCCTCAAGGGCAAACGCGTATCGTGCCAACGTAAAAGTCCTCAGGTCGAAAGCGAACCCGCCCTCATATCTCTCGCGAATCTCTCGATAACGGGCAGCCACCGAATCAACCCCACCAGCCACATAAGCAGCGTCCAAAAGATCCCGAATATCCTCGGGACGGGACTGACTTCGATGGCACGTTACGCACTTCACCCGTATGTGCGTTTGGCCTAGCTCATCAATGCCGTCGAGGTGCGTTTCGTTGATAACCCTCATCATCTGGATCATCTGCCTGGCGATTCGCTTTTTTGGCTTATCGTCCGCGGCAAAGTCCCAGTCGAGGGGGTCGCGGCTGTCGTTTGTGACATGGCAGTGGCTGCACTGGACGCCGAGGGCGTACGTGAACTCGGCCATCACATCGCGAAGCCCATCCGCGTCAGTACTGGACGGGAGAACCTGGAGATTCTTGGGGTTCTTGGGCCATGTCCAAACCGTATCTGCTGCGGCTGTCAGTCGAGGCAACGGCGTTGCCCCTTTGTACGCACTGGCGACGACAAGGGCGAGAATGGCAAAAATAGGAAAGAAGATGCGTTTCATAGGATTGAGAGCCTCTCTCATTTATGCTGTGTGACCCGAAGATTCGAGAAAAAAGCTTCCGTACCCAGACCGATCCACAACGCAATCGCTCCCTCCGTCACTCCTTGTTTCAGGTCTTTGACGATCAAACATGGCTGGGGCACGTCATTGACAAACAGCCGGGCGTCCTGGTCCTGAACTACGATTTTCATTCTGGTCCATTCCCCCGGTACCATGTCAACGTACGACTCGTACACTCCCGGGTTCTGCCCCCTGAGGGTGTACCACTGGAATCCCGGTATCGATATGTACTGAGTTGAATGGTTCCTCCGCAATTGGTCTTCAGCTCGGGCGTTTGTCGGCCGCAGATAAAAGGATTCGTAACGGGCAGAATCGGATACATCCACTCTGAACGCAATTCCCACAAAGCCACGCGCTCCTGAGAAAGCACCTGGAAGGGGTTGTCCCGCCACGTCGACCTCGATTGTCCCGTTCCTGAACGTCGATCCCTTGACCAACGCAATCTGGAGACCGTCTTTCGTCCCGGTTACGCGAACAGCACGACTGCCACGATGCTGCACGGATTCAACCTTGACATTCAGAGGCTCGAGTTCGTCGGCGGACTTCAATGGAAACACCTGGCCGATGGAGGTGCTGCTGAAGAGCCCCAGGCAGATCGCAAGGAGCCAGGAAACTCTGGGATCAACACTTTGTCCAGCAGTACGAGCGAAGAATTTCATGAATTCTCAATTTATCTGGGCGGCAAGCTCAGAGCCGGCTGTGTTTGGCCTCTGTGACAGGTTGTACAATTGACAATGGGATTCTCAGAACGAAGACTCTTGATGTTCGGGAGAAGGGTCGTGTTAATCGTTTCGACCATCCCGACCATTTCTCGTGCCGCCTTCTTCGTAGGCTTTTCGTCGCTCGCCCAATCGCCCGGCAGATGACAATGCGTGCATCCGACACCGAGGGAACGGCTATAGCCAAAATTCATGATGTTCAACAATCGACCTGCCGAGGTGTTGTTCAGAATCTTGATATTTCTGAACACCTCGCCCGCGGGCTTGTTCTCGTTTCCCTCGATCTGCCTGGCAAGCGCTTGCAGATAGGTTCGCTTTTCGGATTCGATGGAATCCTGAGCCGTTTGAGCGAAAGGAGAAGAAAGGGGAATCGACAGTAAGAAAAGCGTGAGCAGCTGTTTCATCGAGCCTCCAATGAATTGATGGGACATATCATAAAGTGAGGTGCGGCACGATCGCCATTACTGTAACCCAAATTCAGCCGCTTGTCTGACAAACGTGAGATCAACCGGGCGGTCACGGGGAATCCACAGTTGTACGAGTCCCGTTCCCTCCGGCCCTCCGTAGTTCTTCACCCACGCCGATGCCATTCCGCTTTCGTCAAGCGCCAGGACCGTGCTAACCTCTTCCGGAGCAACGGACCCGAATCCCACAAACCATTCCTTCAGTCCCATCGAATTCCCTCCGCCGTCGGTCGCGAACCGTAGAAGCCGAGGCGGTCCAGGTTTTCGCCCGGGTAGCGAACCCCAACGAGCTTGGCTCCAAAAGAGAAATCCAAAGCTGTGAGCTTTCCCGTCGAATCCCTCCGGTATGCCAGCGGGCAGGCCCCAATCCAGACAGCCTTCCCGCCTGCCTCCAAAAACCTGAGAAATGGTCCGGAGGTCGATCCGTCTCCCTCCAGCTCCTGAGGAACGCGATTCTCGGCAAAGATTGCAACAACCTGGCTGTCCCCACGAACCTGCGTTTGAAGAACTTCGCTTAGACGGTCAGTGGCAACGTGTTCGTATCCATTTCGCTTGAAGTAATCCCTTAGCGCGACATCCACGCCATTTCGGAACCAGGAGAATCCGCGGGGCTCTTCCCAAAACACGACTTTCTTTAGGGGTCGGCTGCTCCCGGTTTTCGTCGAAGAAGCAAGAGCGTACAAGTATCCGTCATCACAACCGATATAGATGTTCCCATCATAAACGACCGGAGAGCCGTGAATTCGATCCCCAAGATTCAATCTCCAAAGCTCCTGCCCTGTCTGAATATCCAGAGCGAATACGTTTCCCCCGTAATCAGCACAATATAGCGTATTGGCGGAGAAACACGGCGACGCCCATACGGGTCCTGCGGTTGCGTATTTCCACAACTCTTGTCCTGTCTTCTTGTCAAGTGCATTGAAGATTTTTCCATCCGAAGTGCCGCCAAACACCGCCCCACCCATATGCCCAAAAGTAGAGATCGCCCAGGAGATCTTGTAGTCGAATTTCCACACGAGCTCTCCTTCATCCGCATTCAAAGCATAGACAAATCCGTCTCTCCCACCGACCACTACGATTTCATCGTCAGTGGACGGGGAGCTGACGACCGCGGTACGATCAAAACCGTAATCCTCAAACTTCAGATCCGCCCCGGCCGTTGCAAACTTCCATACGACGGCTCCGTTGTCGCGCGACAGTGCGATAACACGACCATCCATTGTACCAACAAGAACGAGGGACGCTGTAAGCGCAGGAGATGTTCTTATACGCGACCCAAGGGGCGTCTTCCACGCGGATCGCCCCGACTTAGCATCGAGGGCATAGACACATCCGTCCCCACCGCCGATGTACAAAACACCCTGGCTCACAACCGGCGAAGAAAGGTAGTAGTCAAACCCCGGGATGTAATCAAGATCCGGACCAAACCGGAAGCGCCATTTCTGAGTTCCCTTTTGAAGATCCAGTGCATAAAGATACCCGTCGCGGCTCGCGGCGTAAACAATCTCACCATCGATGGCAGGGGAACTCTGTACATCCCCTCCGGTTTGAAACCGCCACCGTTCTTTTCCGTCGGAGGCAGTGAGGGCATAGACGTTTCCATCGCCGCTCCCGAAACAGAGGATTCCCGACTGAACAGCGGGAGTGCCTCGCACGGGACCTCCTGTCTTGAAGGCAAACGCAAATCCTTTCACAGACAGGGTCGGTTCGGGGGAAACAACGCCTGTATGTTGCGCGTTCCCCTGAAACATCGTTGGAGAGCCCTGTGCCGAACCGTCCACTGATGTCGCCACAACCAAAATCAAAGTGCTAAGATATCTGACCATTACACCTCCATGATTATAAATCCCGTTCTTGCGGAACTCTTATTGAGAGCTGTCTTCATTGAGGGCATGGCGGCACGCTATGGCATCGGCGTTTCTGCGCAGTGCCAAGCACAATCACGATCACTCACGCGGCGTTGCAAACTCGAATGGTACGGCCAGTACCCGACGGACGGGCGGCTGCCCACGCATGAACCGGAGCATTTCCTCTGCAATAAGGGGTGAGGAGATAAGCAGGTCATTGGAATGTTGCGCACCCTGGATAACGAGGTGCTGTCCATGTGGAAATCCGCGGGCAGTCTCCACGGCGTTTGTGAACGGCGTTACGCCGTCGAATGTTCCGCTGACAAAGAGGACCGGTACGTCGGACTCAACCGGCTGGCGGAATGAGTCAGGAAGTCTAAGCGCCGGAACTCTTCGGTACACAACCTCGCAGAGTTCAGGGAACGGAAAGTTCCTCGCATCAGCCAACAAGTTGGCATCTCGTTCGCGCTTAATCTGGAGCAAGCGTAAGGATGAGGCCCCTGAGGCACACTCCATGAGAAGTTCAAGTCCCCCAACCCCCTGAAATTTGCGGAAATTCCGCATGAACGCGGCCACAAATGAAAAATCCTTTTGGAGCATATCTCCATAAACTCTTGGTACATCCCAGTTGCGTGTATTCAGCATCATAGCAGTGCGGAATTGAACATCGAACTTCCCGATTACAACGGTATCGGCGGGTCTGTTCTCACCCCCGGGAACCTCCACAGGTACTGGTGCTTCATCGAGCATGGTAAGGACGGAATCGATTGCCTTGAGCAAGTCCGGCACGTACTCAACAATCTCTTGCTTCGCTGCTTCGACCGCAAGAAATTTGAGGTGCTCTTCCTGCGTCGTCGGCACCATGAAGGTGTGGTCAACCCCTTCGACCCCGGCGAGAATCGCCCGGTGGATTCGATGCGGAAACTGACGAATTGCAGCCAAGCCCAAGTGGGTTCCGTAACTTATTCCGAGAAGACTGACCTTTTCTTCACCGAGCGCCTGTCGAAGAGCATCCAGATCCCATGCGCTCTCCGCCGTTGTGTATCCCCGTAGATCGACACCGCGGGCGACAAGGCTGTCTATGCAGAGCTCTGCAGCCCGCTCCTCAAGCCGTAGCCACTTCTCTCTCGTAAGCGGTTCGTTCAATGGATAAGCGTAGCGGCTGCCGGGGCAGCTGAGGTCAGGCTCGGAGGCACCAGTACCGCGTTGATCAAACGCAATCACATCTCCGATTTCTCTCAGGGCCATGAAGAGCGGGAATCTCTTGGATCGGGCCGCTTCAATCCCGGATCCGCCCGGCCCGCCCGCCAAATAGACAATGGGCGGTCCGGGTTCCTGCGCAGTGCCTTGAAACCGCACAAAACTCAATTGGATGTTCCTTGTGCTGTCACTTTTTCGATTTTCTGGAACCAAAAAGCGCCCCCATTCCGCCGCGACGCTATCACCGGAAGATGACACAAAAACGCAGGGTTCAAGCCACAATTGCGTAGTCCGGCTTCCTTGTGTACAAACAATTTCGCCCACTACCCCTGGCACGATCAACGCAACCATAACAAAGACCGGTTGCCTCTTCAGTCTTTTCGGTATTTCAATGCCCATAATGTGAAGTTTCATCAGATTTCGCGTACTCAAAGCGGCCCCCTGTCTCTTTGATTAACCGGTAGGATCATTTTTCGCATATCCAAATCTTCTCTGAGACCACTCATGGCCGTCCCATCATTGGGACTGGCTTCCGTACTTCACATTTGCAGCATGAGCCGCTCGGTGCAGCATGCGTCCCACATGTCAGATCGGCCGGGCCGATATTCATTTGATCGTGGACTCAAAATCTTGCGGTATGGTTATGAATTATACGGAAGGAAGCAAGAGGTGTTGCTTGCCTGAAGAGCGGAAATCGATGAACCGTTTTATCCGCGGGATAAACCGACTATAAACTACTGCCAGCCGTTCTTTTCCGACCGGTCTTTGCCTGATTGCGTCCTCATATTTCTCCATAGGTCCCCCTTAGTCTGACAATGCACTCCGAGAATTCTTTCGCCGTCCCCCCAGGAACCGCCATTCCCTTCCTGAATACAACAGTACGATCTTTCCGTTGATCTTATTCGGACACACCGGCTCCACCTGAGACGGGAAGCGCGCAAATGACCCTTAATCTGATCATCACCATGGGCCAGTTGAATCGCACCTTCGAAAGAGTTAGATCAAGCGCCTCTATGGAGCCGGTTTTCGGCAGGCGCTGTAAATACGCCCGCGGAAGGTTTTGTCGTCTCAATAAGCCGTTGTGGGGCCACGATAGCACTTTGTGGATATAGTTTTTATGGTGGTGCTGTATTGCTTTACGAGGATAGATGGCAAAGAGCGGTAGGACAACCAATTGGAAGTAATATAGTTATTACGGTATTGAGAGGGCGTGGACCGTTACGAATTACTGGGCTTCTCCTTTGATGTGGATATATCCCCTTTCCCGACCGATTGCAGCACTCGCTTGAGTTCCTGAAATTCGAACGGCTTGCTGATATAATCGTCCATGCCTGCAGCGAAACAATCGGCCTTGTCGCTGTCCAAGCTGTTAGCCGTCATCGCAACAATAACAACACTCTTTCCCAAGGTTCGACGAATTCTTCTCGTGGCTTCCAGACCGTCCATCTGAGGCATTTGAACGTCCATGAGGATGAGATCGTATTCCCCCCGCTGAAGTGCTTCAAGCACCTCTTCTCCGTTGGAAACAACATCTGCGTTGTACCCAAACCGCTGAAGCACTCTGACCGCCACTTTTTGATTAACGAGATTGTCCTCGGCCAGCAGGATTCTCAATGGATTCTGCACACCCAGGCTTCGATCCAGCACTGAAATGCTGCTGACGTTTTTCTTCCTTGAGATTGCGCCGAGGACATTTACGATAGCATCATAGAGCTGGACCTGCTTGACTGGTTTCCGGAGTCGGGCCGCGAAAACATTTCCATCTCTTTTGTCTTGGGACGAGGTTCCGACCGGGCCCGAAGAGAGCAGAATAAGCGGGAAGTCACAGCCCTTTCCGAACCCTCGCAGAGTTTTTGCAAGAGTCAACCCATCCATCACGGGCATGTGCAAATCAATGAGCGCAAGATCATACTGTATGCCGTTCTCCACACGTTGCAGTGCCTCCCTCCCTGAGTTCGCTGCGTCACTGGTCATTCCCCATTTTTGGACCTGCACCGACAAAATGCGCAGGTTTGCTGAATTATCATCCACGATGAGTACATGCTTCCCCGAAAGAGCGGCAGAATCTGCCGGAACCGACTGCCTGACCTCAGACGGAGATGGATTCGTTCTGATTGTGAAATGGAATTTTGAACCTTTCCCAACCTCACTTTCCACCCAAATCCTCCCACCCATGAGCTCCACCAACCTTTTGCTAATGGCCAAACCAAGCCCCGTCCCCCCGTAGTGCCGTGTCACTGATGGGTCAACCTGGCTGAATGATTTAAAGAGCCGATTCAATTTGTCCTCTGGAATACCAATGCCGGTGTCTTCTACTGTGAAGTGAAGTTCCACATCATGAGGCTGAGAGGGACAGGACGCCACAGAAATGACGACACTCCCACGCTCCGTGAATTTGACGGCGTTGGTCACAAGATTCACCAGTATCTGACGCAACCGCGTAACGTCACCCACAATTGCATCTGGAACTTCGTCGTCCATGATATACGCGAGATCAAGTCCTTTTTGCCCTGCTTTTACCGCGAGCAAATCCAGAGAATCTTCGACACATGAACGAAGATCGAGCGGCACCCTCTCCAGCTCGAGGTTGCCTGATTCAATTTTGGAAAAATCGAGAATATCATTGATGATCGTCAGCAGCGATTCGCTGCCGGTTCGAACGATATCCATATACTCCCGTTGCTCACTTGTCAATTCCGTGTCCATGAGCAGTCCCGTCATTCCGATAACGGCGTTCATCGGGGTCCTGATTTCGTGACTCATATTCGCGAGAAATTCACTTTTTGCACGCGTGGCCGCGTAGGCTTTCTCTTCTGCTTTTTTCCGTTCTGCAATCTCAACCTCCAACGAGGCAGTTCTTTCCCGTACCTCGTTCTCCAATTCATTTTTGCGTGAACGCATTTGCCTCATTCGCATCCCATGGACTCCGATGACGGCTCCTCCTGCAATGGCGGCCAAGAGAACATAGAACCACGTCGTCTGGTGGAAGTGTGGCAGGATCATGAGGGAGACCGAATCTCCCCTTTCACTCCAGACTCCGTCATTGTTGCTTGCCCGGACGCGGAAGGTGTAGTCCCCGGGAGGAACATTTGTATAATAGGCCACTTTTCGATTGCCAGCCTCCCACCAGTCTTTGTCAAAACCTTCCAGTTTGTACATGAACCTGTTCTTTTCAGGCTTGACATAGCTCAATGCCGCGTAACGAATCTGCAGCTCCCCATCTCCAGCGGGAATTTCTATTTTACCATCTGCATCCACACTTCGTTTGTCTGCCACAACATCAAGAATGGCAGTCGGCGGGGGTACCTTGTTCAAAAGGTCCACCGATGGATCGACCACTGCAATCCCCAAAATCGTGGGGAACCATAATCTTCCATCGTGACTCTTCCATCCCGCCGGCTGGTTGCCCCCGTTACACTCTCTACTCTTCATTCCGTCAGATTCGTCGTAGGCTGTGCATTCAACCATTTTCCTGACACCAGCCCACACTTCATACACTTGTTGCTTTGAGACCACGAAAACTCCTTTATTGCTTCCCATCCAGAGATTCCCGCGATCGTCATCGAACATCTGGTGTATGGAATTATCAAACAAGCCATCCTTTTTGGTGATTGTTCTGAATTCCCCCTCTTCGAAGCGAACCAACCCTCCTCCTACAGTGCCAATCCAAAGGCCCCTATCATCGCCCATTATTGCCCTTACGGAGGTGCTCGTGAATCCCTTCTCCTGTGCATGAAACTTCCCGTCCTGAAATCTCTGAATTCCTCCGCCGTTTGAACCCAACCAGACCACTCCCGCCTGGTCTTTGTAGATTGATGTGATGAAGATTCCACCCACCCCTTCTTCGGAGGAATATGCAATCACGCGATCATTCACGATTTTGTAGAGTTTTCCATTCGATCCCACCCAAAGAATGCCGTCATGATCTACATAAAGGGCTTTAACAGCGACCGCCCCAGAGTCGACCCTGAAATCGACAAATTGATTTTCTTGCTTTCTAAACAAGCCACGTTCCGTGCCGACCCAGATTTGGCCTTTCCTATCTTCTGCAACAGCCCAGATGAATTCTCCATACAAGCCATTCGTCTCTGAGAACTCCCGGACCTTTCCTTTGTCGAAGCAAAAGAGGCCGTTCAATTCCGTCCCTATCCAGACTCTCTTCTTCCGGTCTTCAAAAATTGTCCGTACAATTTCCTTTGTTATCCCTTCCTTCCCTGAGAATGTGAGGAACCGCGATTTCCTTAATCTATTAAGCCCTCCTCCGAGTGTTCCCACCCACATGTTGTCTTCTGCATCAAAGTAGATTGATGAAACCTGATCATTTGAGAGTCCGTCGTTTGATGTAAGGCGACCCACTTTCTCATCACTCAGATGCATGATGCCACCGCCATACGTGCCAAAGAACACATCTCCGTTTACGCTCTCAGCGATCGAGCGAATTCCCCGCCTCAGGGGTTCGTCGTTGGGATTGAATCTCACAAATCGACCGCCCCGCAAGACGTTCACGCCGGCATCATCCGTGCCAATCCACAGGCGGCCTTTTCTATCCCGGTAGATCGCCGTGATGTTGTTGCTCGATAGGCCATCTTGCGTGGAGTATTCCGTCATCCGGTCGTTCGAGTAAGAAAAAAGGCCTTCCGGAGTCCCTAGCCATATTGTTCCATCCCGATCCTCGTACATTGCTGAAACGGGTTTTTCCCGCAGGTGGCGATTCTGGGTCCAGGCATCAAACTTCCCCTCTTTGAGTTGGACTACCCCTGCAATCGTTCCGATCCAGAGAATCCCGTTGCGAGATTCCATAAGAGAGTACACGTAACGCATTCTTTCATCTGGTTCGGCCGGCAAGGGCTCGAATTTCCGATTACGGAAGAGGTTCAGGCCGCCGCCATTCGTACCGACCCAAAGGCTACTGTCTTTTGTAGCCAGAAGCGTGTTGATGAAATTCGCCTGCAGAGGGCTGTTGTCCTTATCAAATACTTTGAAATCCATGCCGTCGAATCTGACCAACCCTTCAAACGTCCCGAGCCACAGAAAGCCGTCTGACGTTTGTGTGATGGTTTTCACGGAGTTCTGAGGCAGACCTTCTTTGATTTGCCACGTGCTGATCACCCATTCGTCACTATGATCTGCAAGAGCTGGTTGACCGAAGGCCGGTCCTTGTGGATCAGGGAAAAAGATGATCACGAGAGTGCCAAGAAAAGCCCGGGCAAGATTAGAGAATCGTCTGCTAAAAAATGATCTATCGGAAGTCATAGGAGGGGTGTGCGGATTTCCTGGCTGATCAATTGACTATGACTTTCTCATTTCCGGAAAGAACTTCCCAACGCACTTTGGGCAAATACCGTGCGTAAATGTGGCGTTTGTATGGTCCATGATATACTCTTCAACTCTGGTCCAGTATCCCTTATCATCGCGAATATTCTTACACGATGAGCAGATCGGCAGGAGTCCCTCAAGCCGGCGGATTCCTTCCAACGCGTTCTGAAGTTCAGTGAGCCGGTTCGCAAGACTTGTTTGCAGCTCCACCATCCTCACACCGACGTTCACCCGTGCACGCAGTTCGATCAAGTCAAATGGCTTCCTGACGTAGTCGTTTGCGCCGGCGTCGAGACCGTTACGAACATCCGCGATTTCGGTCATTCCGGTCAAGAGGATGATGTACGGAGCAACGGTAAACTCTTTCGCCCGGACTGTCCTGCATAATTCTGTCCCCGACATACCCGGCATCATAACGTCAAGGATCGCAATATGGGGGTGTTCTCCATTTTCAAATAGTTCCAATGCAGAAATGCCGTCAGAGACGGATTCAACATGGAAGCCCCATTTGCGTAGAGCAAGCTCCAATGCCTTTCGCGTCACAGCATTGTCATCAGCAATGAGGACTCTCATGGTGTGACTTCCTCCGGCGCGCAAACGATCAAGAGTTCCTCTGCGAGGTGGCTAAATTCCATTGACAGCTCCCGCACCAAATCTTCAATGCCTTCCAGGCAGCGCTGCCGGGCCTTTTGTTCAAGCCTTTCGCTAATTCTTGCGGCCTTCACAGCCCCAATCATTCCGCTGCTTCCCTTGATTGAGTGGGCAACAAGTTGGATTTCGCTGAGATCTTTTTGATCGCTGGCGACGCCTAATCTTGTGAGGAACCCGGGCATCTGGTCAACAAAGGATTCGATAAGTTCCTTGATGATCCCGTCCCCTCCCTCGTCATCGAGGTCCCTTAGCTGGTCGAGGATGGCTGTGTCAATTGAAAGGCCGCTCATGACTTTCTCCTTGGTATAAAGGGTAGTAAATGTTCTCGGAATTGACTTGGCAACAACCGTGCCGGAATCAGCCAAGTGTTTGAATTTTCCCATGAAGAAAAGAAGAAGGGCCTACCTGCAAGAAAGCACAGGCGGAATTCTGCGAACTTACGAGCAATTGTAGGTTCTACAAATTGGAATACGGGAATTGATGAAGAGGCTACAGAGCAGAGAATAAAAGCAGATCAATGACGCTGGGGATGGTCCTATTGGAGGAGGGGGGGTGTTTAGAAGTGGTTCCAAAAAATGACATAAGACACTGAAGAAGCATGAAACGTACGGATTTCAACGGATTGTTTAATCCGTTTCGTTTCAGTCTGCTTCCGTGTTGACCTGTGTCCTCTTTTTGAGATCGGTTCTAATCATTTTAGCTTCCCCAAGGCCTTCGCAATGGCACTCAGGATCAAAGAAGACGAATAGGGCTTGCTCAGCAAAGCCACAACGTTTTCCTCTGCAACCGAACCGGATTGCCCCGCGAGAGGCATTCCACTTACTGCGATGATCTTCAGATCTGGCTCGAGAACCCGAAGCGTTCGAATTGTATCTGCTCCGCCGAGAACGGGCATCATAAGGTCCATTATGACAAGCTTGATTGCCCCCTTTTCCCGGGATTGAATGGCAAGGGCCTCCGCTCCGTCACCCGCCGCCACCACCCTGTAGCCGTGTGTTTCGAGCATTTCTCTCGTAACCTCGCGGATTGAAATTTCATCGTCAACGACCAACACAAGCTCGCCGTCCCCTTTCGGAATTTCCCCTATGGCCTTTTGATGCTCTGTTTGTCCTCCTGCCGAAGGGGCTACCGGAAGATTGACTTTGAACGTCGACCCCCTCCCCGGTTCGCTGTCGACACTGATGAAGCCTCCGTGCCCTTTGATGATCGCATTGACGGTCGAAAGTCCCAATCCAGTGCCCTTGCCGGGTTCTTTCGTCGTGAAGAAGGGATCGAAGATTCGGCTTCGGACCTCGCTGGACATCCCTGATCCAGTATCAGACACCGAGATTGTAACGTACGACCCGGGCTTCGCACCACCTTGCTCTGACACCACGTCATCTCTGAATTGGGTTTCCCGAAAACCTATCGTAAGTTTTCCGTATTCTGACATGGCATCTCTTGCATTGAGACAAATATTGAGAAGAACCTGGTGCAATTGATTGGGATCTGCCTTAACGCTTGAAACGGGCTCCTCTATTTCATCGACGATCTTGATGGTTCGTGGGAAAGTTTCCTTGATCAAACGGAGGACTTCGTCGATCACTTGCCGAGGCTTAACGAGCTTCTTTTCACCTTCCTCTCCCCTGGCAATTCGCAAGACTTGCTTCAATATCGCTGCCCCTCGTTCGGCACTTTGACCCATCGTATCAAGCATTCTCAAGTCCTTTGGGTCGTTGATGCTTTGCCTGAGAACGTCGATTCCCATCACAATCGGTCCAAGGACATTATTAAGATCGTGCGCGATACCGCCGGCGAGAATCCCAATACTTTCCATTCTCTGTGCCCGAATCAACTGTTCCTCAAGATCGTGTCGGGCTTTTCTCTCTTCCACTTCCCGCAACGCCCTTCGTACCGCTGGAACGACCCTTTCGAGTTTGTCTTTAAGAACATAATCCGTGGCACCATTCTTCAGAGCCTCAATCGCACGATCTTCTCCAATTGTTCCGGAAACGAAAATGAAAGGGACCTCGGGTTTTTTTCTCAAAGCGTGCGTCAGTGCGCTGTTTCCATCATAGGAGGGCAGGTTATAATCGCATATAATAAGGTCAAACTGTCCGGCCCCAAGAGCTGTTTCAAACGAGTTCCTGCTGCCGACAATATTGGCGTCACACCGAATACCGTCGTTGGCGAGCTTATCAAGAACCAGCTCGGCGTCGTGGGGATTATCCTCGAGGTAGAGGATCCTCAAGTCCTGTTCTTTCGCCGGATGCGAGCCTGAATCCATTTTTCCCCTGAATCGTGGTCTTAGTCAGAATCACTGCGCAACCACCATGGGCAGTAATCTACTGACGCTATTTGCGTTTGTCAAGTCTGTGCTCCAACCCAAAAAACCCTGTTCGAAACCCAGTTTCCAGTACAATTTTCGTTACAACATTTGTACAATTTTCGCTATGGACAAGGGCGACTCGACAGTTCTTGATCGTGGTTGGTGTGCAACACAACTATGCACGAGATTCGCGTTGCCGTATTAAGCATCCGCTACCACGCCAGGAGCCTTTGCTATTCTGGGTGAGACAGACGGCGTCATCATTCAGTCGGCCGCTGTCTCACAAATTGGATTCATTTACTCGTAGCGTAGTGAGTCCACGGGATTTGACAGGGCGGCTTTTCTCGCATGTAATAGTACGAGGGATAATACAACAACTCCCCCGATCAATCCGGCAAGAACGAATACCAAGACTTCAGCGCTCACTCGATGCGGAAAGCGAAGCAACCACTGATTCGCGAGGTATGCGCCGAGGGGGAGACCTATGAGATTCGCAGCTAACACGAGACCGAGAAATTCCGCGGCCAACAGCTTTACAATTTTGAACACCGATGCTCCAAGAACCTTTCTGATGCCTATTTCCTTCGTCCTGCGATTCAATGAGAAGATCACAATGGCCATAAGGCCATACGTTGACATCCCGATTGATAAGACGGATGAACACCCTACAATCAGGAGCAGATGTTCGTCCTCCTCGTATTGTCTCTCCACATCTTCCACTAAGAATGTCGCCATTAATGGAACGTTAGGAACGGCCGCGCCCCACTCCCTTTTGATCAAATCGAGGACTTCGGCATCCGAGTTTTTCTCTCCAAAGCGTACAAGGATGACGCTTTCCGGCCAGATGTCGTCCAAGAATAGCGCCAGAGGCCTTATTTCCTCGCGTAATGATTGGAAATGGTAATCCTTCACCACGCCTATGATCTCAAAGCCTCTCTGGTTTTTGTACCAGCGCTCAAATTGGTGACTTTCGGGTATCCCCCTCTGCCAGTTCATCATCCGAAGAAATGCCTCATTAACAATGACTCCGCTTACAGCGTCGAATGAGCGCGTTCGGTCAAAATCTCGCCCTTGCACGAATTCCAGCCCAAGGACAGATGGAAACCCATGAGTTACCCGAGAAAAGAAAGCTCCCTTGCTTTCACCCAAGTGCTTGAAATTCAGCTCAAAAGTGCCGCTGCTTGCTGAAATAGAAAGAATGCTCGGGTGGGTGGTAAGCCTGCCTTCGAGTTCTCTGACCACAAGATCACGTTTTTGAAGCGAGATTCCATTCAGAGAGATCGAAACAACGTGATCCGGTCGGTAACCAAGATCCTTCGATAGTATGAACGTGAGCTGGTTCCACATCACCAACGAAACCGTAGTCAGAACCGCCGTAATTGCCAATTGGCAAACAAGGAGTGTCCTCGTCAAAAGGCCATTGCTATGCAGCAATGGTCTTCTTTTGAGAATGTCGGAAACGTTGGGACGCGACAAGATGAACCCGGGCAGAAGACCCGCGATACCTGAAAGTACTGCTATGAGAGCCCCCAAGATAAAGAGCGCGCCCGGGAGGCCCTCGAACGTGATTTTTTGAGAGATCAGTTCGGAGAAGAATGGTTCTATTGCGAACGCAAGTATGATTGCAACCATCTCAGAAATTGAGCAGATCACAAGGGCTTCCTGCCAGAACAGGAGCGCGATAGCGGAACTCGGACTCCCAAACACTTTCCTTAATCCTATCTCCTTCGCTCTTGAGATGGATTGAGCAAATGTCAAAACAACAAAGTTTGCACATGCAATGCTTAGTACGAGCAGGGCTATCGCGATCAAAACGTAGATTCGGCCCAAACTCGTCGTTGTTTCCTGCGAGGGATGGACATCAGGATCCAAGCGGATTCGCTTTACGGACTGAAGTTCTATAGCAAGAGCGTCTCTCTGCTGACTTAGCCGAAATGTTTTCTGCCCATCGCTTATGACCCCTCCGAGGTGTCTCTCAACAAACACTTCAAGTTTCGAATCGAGGCTCTTTGGGTCGGCACTGTCGCGCAAACGAACAATAATGGAACAACCCGGGTCATCCCGATTCCAGCTTTCCTGCAGGACGCTGTACATTGGGTGTTGTGTGAACGGCATCAAGAAGTCAAAAACGAAACTAGAATTTGCCGGCATGTCAACAACAACCCCCGATACCAGGAAATCTGTCCTTGAATTGCTCGTTGAAATTGTAAGGACGCGGCCAAGGATGTCTTCGTCCCCAAAATACTTTTGCGCTGTCGAACGAGTAACCACTATCGAAAGTGGTTCAATTAAAGCCGAATGTGAGTCGCCAAGGAGGAACCGCATATCAAGCAAGGCGATCGCACTGGCGTCCGCAAAATGGAGCCGTTCGTGAAAAACGCGATCCCCGTTCGCTACAAAACCGACGCTTGTGCTCCACCGAGGAGCCGCCGTTATCTCCGGCACCTCGGCAAGCATGGCGGGGGCAAGGGGGAAAGGCTGATTTGAAGTTCGGAGTGTTCGTCCATCAGCCAATCGTTTCCTGGTCAGCACCCTGAAAAGTCGATCGGCATCTTGATAGGTGGAATCATAAGAGAACTCATTAAGTGTCAACAGTGTAACCAAGACGCAGAATGCGAGGCTTACCGACAACCCGATTATGCTGACAAAAGAGTAAAACCTATTTCGATTCAGAAGTCGCCAGATTCTCTTCATTTGAAGCAAGCTGCCATGATTGTCGCGATCTAATAACCGCGTGCGCTTCCCGATCCTCGCGAATCCGCTCCGCCCATGAAGCGGTTCGGCTTTCCCCGTTCGTCATACTCAATAACCAATCCGTGCGCATTCTGAAGGCCTTGTACGACTCGCACCTTATGTCCCTTTGACTCAAGCTTTGTCCGTACGCCTTCCGCAACCGTGCTTTCCACAGCCAGGGAATCGGGTTCGAAGAAGCTGACTTTAGGGGCATCGATCGCCTCTTGGATGTTCATTCCGAAAACCACGAGATTCAAGACCATTTGGGCAACCGTCTGGCCAATCGAATGACCCCCCGGGGTCCCTATCGCCACCCACGGTTTCTCATTTTTCATAATGAGTGTCGGAACGTCACCGGAGAGTTTTCGCCTCCCCGGATGAGCATCCATGGGATTCCCTTTGGGTTCAAAAGTGCAATATTCCAATGAATTGTTCAACCACACACCTGTACCTTTTGGTATGATCTTGCTCCCAAAAACATTGCCGAGCGTTTGTGTTGCCGAAACAACATTCCCCCACCTGTCGGCCACAACAAAATGCGTTGTATTGGGTCCTTGCCGGGAATCGGTGACAGGAGGTTCAAAGGTCGTGGCTGTACTGGTATTAATCCTGGTGATTTGTTCCCTCCAGTATTCTCGTGACAGCAGTTTTGTGAGAGG
>Ga0302046_10001862_pt1 | contig 19688 bp, 17 predicted proteins | sample RVTome_11_FD_200261 | JGI IMG/M metagenome (GOLD analysis project Ga0302046, IMG submission 200261) | Soil microbial communities from uranium-contaminated site in the Upper Colorado River Basin, Wyoming, United States - RVT147D111 (version 2) ...
CGGCGCCGCCGCTATAATCTGCCCATGTCCCTGAAGTTCGATCTCACGGTCGCGGCCAACGCGGAGCGCGCCGGCCGCTTCCTCTGCGTGCAGGAGCGCGCCGAGCGCCGGGCCGTGCTGAACCAGTCGGCCGGGCATCTCGAGAGCGGGGAGTCGCTGATCGAGGCCGTCGTGCGCGAGACGCGCGAGGAGACCGGCCGCGAATTCACGCCGGAATTCGTCACGGGCCTCTACCTCTGGACGGGACCGGCAGGCCGCACCGTGCTTCGCGTCGCATTTGCAAGCAGCATCGGCGAACGCAACGCGGGCGCCGCGCTCGACCGGGCCATCATCCGCACGGTGTGGCTGGACCGCGAACAGCTCCGTTCCCGCAATGGAGAATTGCGCAGCCCATTAGTCCTGCTTTGCATCGAGGACTATCTGCGCGGCGTCCGCTATCCGCTCGAGCTCCTGCGATGACTCGCACGATCATCGCGCTCTCCGGCGGAGTGGACTCGGCAGTCGCGGCGTCGCTCCTGCTCGATGCCGGGCACGAGGTCGAGGCCCTCTTCATGTCGAACTGGGAAGAGGACGAAGACGGTTACTGCACGGCCGCCGCGGATTTCCAGGACGCGCGACGCGTCTGCGACGAGCTCGGAATCCCCCTCCACAAGGCGAGCTTTGCGGCCGAATACCGCGAGCGCGTGTTCGCGCGTTTCCTTTCCGAGCTCGAGGCGGGACGCACGCCGAACCCGGACGTGCTCTGCAATCGCGAGGTCAAGTTCGGCGTCGGGCTCGCGTATGCCAGGCGCCTCGGCGCCGAGCGCTTCGCCACCGGGCACTACGCGCGGATCGGACCCGGCGGGCGGCTGCTTCGCGGCGCGGATCGCGATAAAGACCAGAGTTATTTCCTGCATTCGCTCGACGCCCGGCAGCTCGCGCTCTGCGAATTTCCGGTCGGCGGCCTGCGAAAGGCCGAAGTGCGTGCCCTCGCCCGGGATCGCGGCCTGCCGGTCGCGGACAAGCGCGACTCGACGGGAATCTGCTTCATCGGCGAGCGCCCATTCGGCGCATTCATCGGCGCGTGGCTGCCGGCCCGCCCCGGACCGATCGAGACGATGGACGGCGCGGTGATCGGCCGACACGGCGGCCTCGAACGTTACACGCTCGGTCAGCGCAGCGGGCTCGGCGTCGGCGGCCTGCGCGGAGGCGGCGATGCGCCCTGGTTCGTGGCGGCGAAGGACCTTGCGCGGAACGCGCTCGTCGTGGTGCAGGGAAGCACTCATCCGGCGCTTTACTGCGCGGGGCTCGGGACGTCGATGCCGCACTGGATCGCAGGCGAGCCGCCGGCGGAAGCGTTCGCCTGCACGGCGAAAGTCCGCTATCGGCAGCCCGACGTGGCCTGTCGCGTCCGGCTCGTGCCGGACGGCACGGAAGTGCAGTTCGAGGAACCGCTCCGAGGCGCGGCGCCAGGACAGTACCTCGTCTTCTACGATCGCGAGGAGTGCCTGGGCGGCGCCGCTATAATGTCGCTGCAGCCGGTGGAGGATTCATGCAGGACAGCTTCAAAGCCCGCCGCAAGCTCGCCGTCGGCGGCAAGAGCTACGAATACTTCGCCCTCGACGCGCTTGCGCAGCACGGAGCCGGGCGCCTCCCCTATTCGCTGAAGATCCTGCTCGAGAACCTGTTGCGGCACGAAGACGGCCGCAGCGTCACCCGCGACGACATCGTGGCGCTTGCCGGCGCCGACCTGCGCAAGCTCCCCCAGCGCGAGATCGCCTTCACGCCGGCGCGCGTGATCATGCAGGACTTCACGGGCGTGCCGGCGGTGGTCGATCTTGCCGCGATGCGCGACGCCATGGCGAAGCTCGGCGGCGATCCCGGCCGGATCAATCCGCTGATTCCGGCCGAGCTCGTGATCGATCACTCCGTCATGGTGGATCATTACGGCTCGTCGGATGCGCTCAACCTGAATGCGCTGCTGGAGTTCCAGCGCAATCGCGAGCGCTACACTTTCCTGCGCTGGGGACAGGCGGCGTTCGACAATTTCTCCGTCGTGCCTCCCGACACCGGCATCGTCCACCAGGTGAACCTCGAATACCTCGCGCGCGTCGTGTTCGCCGACGACAAGGGCCGCGCCTATCCCGACACCGTTGTCGGCACGGATTCGCACACGACGATGATCAACGGCGTCGGCGTACTCGGCTGGGGCGTCGGCGGCATCGAGGCCGAGGCCGCGATGCTCGGGCAGCCGTCCACGATGCTGATTCCCGAGGTCATCGGCATGAAACTGACCGGCAAGCTCAGGGAAGGCGCAACCGCGACGGATCTCGTGCTGACCGTGACCGAAATACTGCGCAAGCGCGGCGTGGTCGAGAAGTTCGTCGAATTCTTCGGCGACGGACTCGCCCAGCTCCCGCTCGCCGATCGCGCGACGATCGCGAACATGGCGCCCGAGTACGGCGCGACCTGCGGCATCTTCCCCATCGACGAGGTCACGCTCGAGTACCTGCGTCTCACCGGCCGCGACGAGGGACAGATCGCGCTCGTGCGCGAGTACGCGCTAATTCAGGGCCTGTGGCGCCACGACGGCGCGCCGGACGCCGTCTACACGGACGTGCTCCATCTCGACCTGTCGACCGTGCAGCCCTCGCTTGCCGGGCCGAAACGGCCGCAGGACCGCGTGTCGCTCGGCGACATGCAGAATGCCTATCGCGACGCGTTCGCCCGCGACCAGGACAAATGGAAATCGCGCGGCCCGGCCAGCGTGACCGACGGCGCAGCCGGGTTCGAGCTGAAGGACGGCGCGGTCGTCATCGCGGCCATCACTTCCTGCACCAACACCTCGAATCCCGCCGTGATGATCGGCGCGGGCCTCGTGGCGCGAAACGCGCGGCGGCGCGGGCTCGGCGTGCAGCCCTGGGTCAAGACCTCGCTCGCGCCGGGTTCGAAGGTCGTCACCGACTACCTGAAGCGCTCCGAGCTGACGGATGATCTCGAGGCGCTCGGGTTTCACACCGTCGGGTACGGCTGCACGACCTGCATCGGCAACTCCGGCCCGCTCAATCCGCCCATTTCGAAAGCGATCAACGACCACAAGCTGTCGGTCGCCTCGGTGCTTTCCGGCAATCGCAATTTCGAGGGACGCGTGCACCAGGAAGTCCGGATGAATTTCCTGGCTTCGCCGCCGCTCGTCGTCGCCTATGCGCTCGCGGGAACCGTGGATCTCGACCTCACCCGCGAGCCCATCGGGCGGGACCGCGACGGCAAGCCCGTGTACCTGCGCGACATCTGGCCGAGCGCGAATGAAATCCAGCAGCTCATCGGGCGCGCCGTTTCGGCCGACATGTTCGCGAAGACCTACGCCGACGTGTTTCACGGAGACGAGCGCTGGCGCGGCATCCAGGTGCCGCTGTCTGCGACCTATGTCTGGGACGCTCGCAGCACTTACATCCAGAATCCGCCGTATTTCGAAGGCATGGGCCGCAAGCGGCCGGGCCTGCCGAGCGTCCGCGGCGCGCGCTGTCTCGCCTTGTTCGGCGATTCGATCACGACCGATCACATCTCGCCTGCCGGCGCGATCCGCAAGGATGCCCCGGCGGGCCGGTATCTCCAGGAGCACGGCGTGGCGCCCGCCGACTTCAACAGCTACGGCTCGCGCCGCGGCAATCACGAGGTCATGATGCGCGGCACCTTCGCGAATATCCGCATCAAGAACGTGATGGTGCCCGGCGTCGAGGGCGGCGTGACCTGCTACCAGCCGGACGGCGTGCAGATGCCGATCTACGACGCGGCGATGAAATACATCGCTGCGGGCGTGCCGCTCGTCGTCATCGCCGGCAAGGAGTATGGCACCGGATCGTCGCGGGACTGGGCCGCGAAAGGCACGAGCCTGCTCGGGGTCAAGGCTGTGATCGCCGAAAGCTTCGAGCGGATCCATCGCGCAAACCTCGTCGGCATGGGTGTATTCCCGCTCACGTTTCGAACGGGACAGACGGCGGGCTCGCTCGATCTCGACGGCAGCGAGATCTACGACTTCGAGGGACTGACGGCAGGGAGCCGCGAGGCGACCGTGCAGGCGACTAGCCCCACGGGCAAGGTCACGCGCTTCACCGTCAATGTCCGCGTCGACACGCCGAAGGAATGGGAGTACATGGAGAACGGCGGCATCCTGCACTTCGTCCTGCGACAGCTCGCGGCCTGAGCTGCCGCGGTGCGGGTCGCAGTCTTCGATCTCGACGGCACGATCACGCGGCACGACACATTCGTCCCCTACCTCCGCGGTTGGCTGCGGCGCCATCCCCGGCCCGGCTCGGGTGGACGCGCGTTCATCGCGCTCCTTCGCTACCTCGCAACCGGTCTCGATCGGGGCCGCCTCAAGTCGGATCTCATCCGTGCCGGCATGGCTGGCGCGATGCGCGAAGAAGTCAGGCGCTGGACCGCGGATTTCGTCGCGGGGCTCGGCGACGGCGAGCTTTGTCCTGGCGCATTGGCCGCGATCGCGCGCCATCGCAGGGCCGGAGATCGTCTCGTCCTGCTGTCTGCGAGCGTGGATCTGTACGTGCCCGACATCGGGCGCCGCTTCGGCTTCGAGGAGACGATCTGCACCGCGGTTTCCTGGCGCGACGGCCGGCTGGAAGGACTGCTCACGACGCCGAACCGGCGCGCCGGGGAAAAACGCCGCTGCGTCGAAGCCCTGCGGGGCCGTTTCGCCAATGCCCGTATCACGGCCTATGCCAACTCACGCTCGGATTTTGCGCACCTCGCCGCCGTGGACGAGCCGGTGCTCGTGAATGCCGGGCCCGGGCTCCGCCGCGCAGCGAAAAAACTTGGCATCCGGGCGGAGGAATGGCGTAACAAATCGGCCGCCACGCCGGTCCAATCGGCATGAGTGACGGATCGCGCATTCCGCCTTCAGAGATCACGCCGGAAGCGGTCTACCGGTCGCGGCGCGAGTTTCTCGCGCGCATGGCGGGTCTCGGCGCCGCCGCGGCGGTCCCCGCCTCGCTCGCGCAGCAGGTCATGGACGTGACGCTCGTCGAACGGCTGGAGTTCAGGAAAAACCCGCGGTATTCGACGACGGAGAAGGCGAACTCTCTGGCCGAGATCACCGGTTACAACAATTTCTACGAATTCGGAACCGGCAAGGAGGATCCCGCGGAGAACGCGCATCGCCTGCGCCCGCGGCCCTGGTCCGTCGTGGTCGACGGCGAATGCGAGAAGCCGGGCCGGCTTGCGCTCGAAGACTTGCTGCGTCCGCATCCACTCGAGGAGCGCATCTATCGCCTGCGCTGCGTTGAGGCCTGGTCGATGGTGATTCCGTGGGTCGGATTCCCGCTCGGCGGCCTGATCAAGCGATTTCAGCCGACCTCGCGCGCGAAGTACGTCGAGTTCACGACGCTCCACGACCCGAAGCAGATGCCGGGCCAGCGATTCGGCGTGCTCGACTGGCCGTATGTCGAAGGATTGCGCATGGACGAAGCCATGCATCCGCTCGCGATCCTGGGCGTCGGTCTCTACGGCAAGCCGCTGCCGAACCAGAATGGGGCGCCGCTTCGCCTCGTCGTGCCCTGGAAATACGGGTTCAAGAGCATCAAGTCGATCGTCCGCATCCGCTTCTCGGAAAAAATGCCGGCGACGTCTTGGGCGCTGTCCGCGCCGCGCGAATACGGTTTCTTTGCCAACGTCAATCCGGAAGTCGACCATCCGCGCTGGAGCCAGAAGAGCGAGCGCCGGATCGGCACTTCGAATCTCTTCAGGCGCCAGCCGACGATGAAATTCAACGGTTATGCGAGCGAAGTGGCCGGCCTCTATCGCGGCATGGACCTCGCGCGGCACTTCTAGCGGGCCATGAACGCGGATTTTCTGACGCGGCGAGTCGCAAAGCCGCTCGTGTTCCTGCTCTGTCTGATGCCGGCCGCCTGGCTGGTCGCCCGTATCGTCGCCTTGCAGATCGGGGGCATTGGCGGTTGGCAGCCCGAGTCCCTCGGCGCGAATCCGGTCGAGACTGTCCAGGACACGCTCGGAATCTGGGGGCTCCGCCTCCTGCTCGTGACGCTCGCCGTGACGCCGCTTCGCGTCATCGGGGGCTGGCCGCGCGCGCTCCTGTTCCGGCGCATGCTGGGCCTGTTCGCCTTCTTTTACATCGCCCTGCACTTCCTGTGGTACCTGTTCGTGGACCAGGCGCTCGATTGGCCGCAGCTTCTTACCGACGTCGCCAAGCGTCCGTACATCACGGCCGGCTTCACGGCATTCGTCCTGCTCGTGCCGCTGGCTGCGACGTCCACGAAACGCGCGATGCGCCGCCTCGGCCGCCGTTGGCAGAAACTGCATCGCCTGGTCTATGGCGCCGCGATCCTCGGCTGCGTGCACTTCTGGTGGCAGGTGAAAGCGGACATTCGCGAGCCGCTCGTGTACGCGGCAATCGCCGCGTTACTTCTTGGCTGGCGACTTTGGCGCCACCTGCGCCGCCGCCGCACCGAGCGCGATTCCCGCCAGGATCAGCAGGCCGCCGGCGCCGGTGCGCCAGTCCAGTGCCTCGCCAAGCAGCCACCAGCCCAGCATTGACGCGAGCACCGGCTCGCCGACCGACACGACCGAGACGAAGAGCGGGCTCAGGTGCCGCAGCGACCAGTTGTAACCGCTGTGGCCGATGAGCTGCGACACGACGGCCATCCCCGCGAGCGCCCACCAGGTCGTCGCATCGAAGCCCGTGGCGGGTGTCTGCGTGAGCAGGACCGCGAGCCACAGGATCGCGGCCGCGGCACCGTAAGCGATGCCGAGATAGGTCCGGAACGGCAGCGACGCCTGCGCCTCGCGCGATAGCAGCAGGTAGCCCGCCATCGCGATCCCGCCCGCGACCGCGAGCAGGTCGCCGGCAAGCGCCGACTCTCCCGCGTTTCTCCCGCCGCTCACGATCACGGCGCCCGCGATCGCAAGGGCGAGCGCCCCCACGGTCGAGCGCGAGGGCAGGCCGCGTCCCGCGAGGAACTGGATCACGGCAACCCAGATCGGCGAGGTGCTGACGAGGAGAACGCTCCGCGCGATGGTCGTGTGCTCGAGCGACGCGATCCAGGTCGCGAAGTGCAAGGCAAGCAGCACGCCCGCGCCGGCGGCGAACGCGAGCGGGGCGAGGCGCCTGTCATCGCGGCGCGGCGCCGTGATCGCGAGTGGGAGCACGACGAGCACGGCGAGCCCGACGCGCCAGGCGGCGATCGCGAGCGGCGATGCATCGGCGAGTCGCGCGAAGATGGCGCCGTGGGAAACGGCGATCAGCGCGACGCCCAGCACCAGGAACGGCGCGATCCCGCCAGGCACCCAGGCCTTGCTTCTCAGGAAACGCCTCAGTCCAGCGCCCAGGAAGGCACTGCGCGCCACCCGCTGGAAAGCGCGCGGTCCAACTCGCGCCAGCGCGGTTCCAGGCGCTCGACCAGTCTCCAGAAACGTCGCGAATGATTCATGTGGCGGGTGTGCGCGAGCTCGTGAATCAGGAGATAGTTCACGACCGGCGGCGGCTGGAACAGCAGGCAGGCATTCAGGCTGATCGTTCCGCTGCGCGAACAACTGCCCCAGCGCGTGCGCTGGCGCCGGATCTGGAGGCGCTCGTAACGAAGCTCGTTCGCCGCCGCGAGGCCCGCAAGCCACGGCGACAGCGTCGTGTGTGCTTCGCGCATCGTGAAACGCTGCAGGACATGGCGCAGGAAAGCCGGTCGAGTGCGGTCCCCTCGAAGCCTGATGAATCCGCCGCCCACGTCGAGCCGCGGCCCCGCCCTGGTCTCGACGCACTCCACCTCGTACTCCTGGCCGCTTGCCGCGAAGTGGATTCGCGACGGCAGTCCGTCTGCTGGCGCCGTCTCCAGCGGCTGGTACAGGGCAAGTTTCCGCTCGATCCAGCGCCGGTGGCGGCTGACGAATTGTTCGATTGTCCGGGGCCGCGTCCCATGCGGCACGACGATTTCGACCAGGCCGCCCGGCAGCACCCGCACCGCGAGGCGCCGCGCGCGCGGGCTCGGTCGCACGCGCCACGCGTGCCGGGGGGCCAGGTGCTCATCGAGAAGCGACAGTTGCCCGAGCTGGCGGCTGCTCGCGTTCATAGGGTTGCCGCCAGGCGCGATCCCTCGTCGATCGCGCGATGCGCGTCGAGCTCGACCGCGAACTTCGAGCCGCCGATCAGGTGCGGGCGGTAGCCGGCCGCTTTCACGCCTTCGACGAGCTCGCGCCGCGATTCCTGGCCGGCACAGATGACGACATTCTCGACCTCGAGTAGCTGCGCCTTGTCCGCCTGCGTGATGGCGAGCCCACGATCGTCGATGCGGTCGTAGGCGACGCCCGCTAGCATGCGCACGCCGCGGCGCTTCAAGGCCAGCCGATGCACCCAGCCGGTGGTCTTCCCCAGGTCGCGCCCCGGCGGCGTCGGCTTGCGTTGCAACAGCCAGATCTGGCGCGGCATCGAGCGGGCGAGATCCGGTTGCGGCGCGAGGCCGCCGCGCGAGCGGAATTGCATGTCGATGCCCCAATCGTTCATGAACGCGGGGACGTCGAGACTCGTGGGCGCATGCGTCGCATCGTGGCTCAGAAATTCGGCGACGTCGAATCCGATGCCCCCTGCTCCGACGATGGCGACTGATGCGCCGACCTTGCGGCCGTGCAGGAGCACGTCGACGTAACTCAGGACCTTCGAATGGTTGAGCCCATCGATCGCCGGAATCCTCGGCACCACGCCCGAGGCGAGCACGATCTCGTCGAATTCCCCGCTGGTGAGCGCCGCGACGTCGGCCTGCCGGCCGAGCAGGACACGGACGCCGCGAAGCTCGAGTTGCCGGCGGTAATAGCGAAGCGTCTCGTGGAACTCTTCCTTGCCGGGAACGACCTTGGCCATGTTGAACTGGCCGCCAATCCGGTCCGCGGCCTCGAACAGGGTCACGCGATGGCCGCGGCCCGCCGCGACCGTCGCGCAGGCGAGACCCGCGGGTCCCGCGCCGACGACTGCAACCCGCTTCGGCCGGTCCGTCGGCCGGTAAACAAGCTCCGTTTCGCGCCCCGCGCGCGGATTCACGAGACAGGTCGCAATCTCGTTCTCGAACACCAGGTCGAGGCAGGCCTGGTTGCAGGCGATGCAGGTATTGATTTCGTCGACACGGCCGCTCGCGGCCTTGGCGACGAACTCCGGGTCGGCGAGCATGGGCCGCGCCATCGATACGAGATCCGCGTCGCCAGACGCCAACACCCGTTCTGCGACCGCGGGATCGTTGATGCGATTGCTGGTGACGAGCGGAACATTCACCAAGCCGCGCAACCGCCGTGTCACCCAGGTGAAGCCCGCACGCGGCACCATCGTCGCGATCGTGGGAATGCGCGCCTCGTGCCAGCCGATGCCGGTGTTGATGATCGTGGCACCTGCCTGCTCCACGGCCCGGGCGAGCTCGACGATTTCGTCCCAGCTCTGGCCCCCTTCGACGAGATCGAGCATCGACAACCGGTAGATGACGATGAAGTCGCGGCCGACAGCCGCGCGCGTCCGCGTCAGGATTTCCAGCGGCAGGCGCATGCGGTTCGGCCAGCTGCCGCCCCAGCGGTCGCTGCGCCGGTTGGTGCGCGCAACCAGAAATTGATTGATGAAGTAACCCTCCGACCCCATGATCTCGACGCCGTCGTAGCCGGCTTCCTGCGCGAGCGACGCGCAGCGCACGAATGCCGCGATCTGGCGCAGGACGCCGCGATCCGACAGCTCGCGCGGCGTGAAGCTCGAAATCGGCGCCTTGAGCCGCGAGGGCGCGACGGCGAGCGGATGGTAGGCGTAGCGGCCCGTGTGGAGGATCTGCAGGCAGATCCGGCCGCCGGCGCCGTGCACTGCGTTCGTGACCAGCCGGTGACGCGCGAGGTGCCGGCGCCCGCTCAGCGTGCCTGCGAACGGCTTGGTCCAGCCGGCGGCGTTCGGCGCGATGCCGCCCGTGACGATCAGCCCGACGCCGCCGCGCGCGCGCTCGGCGAAGTAAGCCGCGAGCTTCGGAAAATCCTGCGCGCGGTCCTCGAGGCCGGTATGCATCGATCCCATGAGCACCCGGTTCGGCAGTGTCGTGAACCCGAGGTCGAGCGGCGCCAGCAAGTGCGGGAACGGGTTCGGCGTCACGCGCGCAATCATATAGCATCACCTTCGTGATGAAACCGGTGCTCGAAGTGCGCGAACTCGTCAAGCAGTATCCCGGCGTGCGCGCCGTCGACGGCGTGTCGTTCACGATCGAGCCGGGCGTCTGTTTCGGATTGCTCGGGCCAAACGGCGCCGGCAAGACGACCACCGTCGAGATGATGGAAGGCGTCACCGAGCCGACCTCCGGCGATGTCCTCTATTGCGGCGAGCCGCTCGGGCCGCGCTTTCGCGCCGAGGCGGGAATCCAGTTCCAGAAGACCGCCCTGCAGGAATTCCTGACCGTCCGCGAGACATTGCAGCTCTTCCGCAGGCTTTATCCGCGCGGGCGGGACGTCGACGATCTGATCCGCGTCTGCGCGCTGGAGCAGGTCGCAAACCGCGACAACCGCAAGCTGTCCGGCGGCCAGTTGCAGCGGCTGCTGCTCGCCATCGCGCTCGCGAATGACCCGCAGGCGCTGTTCCTGGACGAGCCCACGACCGGACTCGATCCGCAGGCGCGCCACAACTTCTGGGACCTGATCCGCTCGATCAAGGCGGAGCGGCGCACCGTGCTTCTCACGACCCACTACATGGAAGAGGCCTACTTTCTCTGCGACGTCGTCGCAATCATGGATCAGGGACGCATCATCGCGGAAGGCCCGCCGTCCCGGCTGCTGAAGGAGCATTTCGAGGACGTCGTGCTCGAACTGCCGCGCGAGGACTTCCGCGGAGACCCGGCGGACTTTCCGCTCCCGGTGCTCGCCGCCAACGATCGGGTCGAGATCTCGACGCCGGACGTGGAGCGGGCATTGCGCGCCCTCCTCGACCGCGGCGTGCCGCTTCGGCACCTGCGGATCAGGCCGCGGAATCTCGAGGACCTGTTCCTGGAGCTGACCGGGCGGGAGTTGCGCACGTGAACCTCCGGCGCCTGCTCGCCGTCTGGCACGCGCGGAACCTCGAGTTCCTGCGCGACCGCTCGACGCTCGTGTTCAATTTCCTGTTCCCGCTCGCGCTCGTGGTCGCATTCGCGGTGATATTCGGCGGCGACGCGCAAAGCCTGTTCAAGATCGGCGTCGTGGCGCCGCCCGGCGCGAGTCTCGATGCGCGGCTGCACCCGTTTCTCGGCACGCGCCACGTCGATTTCTACGACGTCGATGCGGCAGGCATCGACGAGGCCATCCGCAAGGTCGAACGGCACCAGGCCGACCTGCTGCTCGACCTGCGCTTCTCCCCGCGCTACTGGATCAATGAGGATTCCCCGAAAGGCTACCTGGCGGAAAAGCTGCTGCTCGAGACGGCCGGCGATCCGGCCGCGCGCCAGCCCGTCACCGGGGCAGAGGTCGGCTATGTCGACTGGCTGCTGCCCGGCGTGCTCGGCATGAACATGATGTTCAGCTGCCTGTTCGGCGTCGGCTACGTGGTCGTGCGTTATCGCAAGACGGGATTCCTGCGGCGCCTGTCGGCGACGCCCGTGACGGCCGCCGAATTCGGCGCGGCGCAGATCCTGTCGCGGCTGATCCTGACCATCAGCGTGACCTCGCTGATCTACGCGGCGCTTGCCCTGTTCGTTCCGTTCCGTAACGAAGGCAACGTGCTCCTGCTGCTGCTGATCGCCGTGGCCGGCGCGATGTCGATGATTGCATTCGGATTCGTGCTGGCCGCGCGCTTCGCAAGCGAAGAGCTGGCGAACGGTGTCATCAATCTCGCGTCGTGGCCGATGATGCTGCTGTCCGGCGTCTGGTTCTCGCTTGAAGGGGCGCCAGCGTGGCTTCAGCAATCCGCCAGGGCGTTGCCGCTCACGCAGATGCTCGATGCGGCGCGGGCCGTGATGCTGGACGGAGCGGGATTGCAGGCGGTGCTGCCGCAGATTGGCTGGCTTGCACTGATGACTGTGCTCTTTCTGGGCATCGCGGCGACGGGATTCCGCTGGCGCGCCGATTGAGAATTGTCAAGGCGGCGCCGGACCCGGGGTCTATGGCAGACTCTGCGGTCCGGGCAATCGGGCCGGAAAGAACGCTTGAACAAATCCGAACTGCTCAAGGAACTGCGCATCGACCGCGATGCGCCCGACGGCGACTTGTCGTCTCGCCGCTGGCTCTGGATCGTGGTCGCGGCGGCCATCGTGCTGGTCGGCGTGGCGCTCGCGTGGTACCTGGGCCGCGATCCGGGGATGGAAGTGACGATTACGCCGGCGCGCGCGATGCCTGCAACCAGCGCGGGCACGTCCGTGCTCGATGCCACCGGCTACGTGACGGCACGACGCCAGGCCACCGTCTCGGCGAAGATCACCGGCAAGGTGCGCGAGGTGCGCATCGAGGAGGGTCAGCGCGTCGCGGCAGGCGACATTCTGGCGACACTCGACGACTCGGAGGCGCGGGTCGAAGTGCAATTGCGCCGCGCGCAGGTGGAATCGGCGCGGGCGCAGCAGGCCGAAGCAGAGGCATCGAGCGCCAATGCGGAGCGCGAATACGCCCGCCAGGAAGAGCTCGCCGCGCGGAAATTGACGAGCGTCTCGGCGCTCGACGCGGCGCGAACCCAGGCTGAAGAGTTCCGTGCGCGCGCGTCGAGCCAGAAAAGCGCGGTCAACGTCGCGCAGGAAGCGTTGCGGGCCGCGCTGGTGCAACTCGACAACACGATCGTGCGCGCTCCTTTTGACGGCGTGGTGACTGTAAAAGCAGCCCAGCCTGGCGAGATGATTTCACCGATTTCCGCCGGTGGCGGCTCGATCCGTACCGGTATCGGAACGGTGGTCGACATGGATTCGCTCGAGATCCAGGTCGACGTGAGCGAGGCCTATATCAATCGCGTGCAGCCCGGCCAGAAGGTCGAAGCCGTGCTGAACGCCTATCCGGACTGGCGGATTCCTGCAGAGGTGATCGCGATCGTGCCGACGGCGGACCGTTCGAAGGCGACCGTCAAGGTGCGCATCGCGCTTGGGACCAGGGACGCGCGCATCGTCCCGGAAATGGGCGTGCGCGTGGCGTTCCTGGAAGCGCCGAACGCCGACGCGGATGCGCCGCCTCCGCCGCGCGGCGTGCTGATTCCGCGGGAGGCCGTCCGGCAGGATGCAGGCAAGGATGTGGTATTCCTGATGCGTGATGGACGCGCGGAGCGGCGCGCGGTGACCCTCGGCGGGACGCTGGGTGACAGCCGGCAGGTCCAGGCCGGCGTCTCGGCGGGCGATGTGGTGATCGTGGAAGCGCCGGCGAATCTCAAGGACGGCGATGCGGTCGTCGTGCAGGAGGCGAGCGATGAGTGAACCGATGGTACGGGTCCGGAACGTGCACAAGTCCTATGTCCGCGGCAAGCAGACGGTGGAAGTGCTGCACGGCCTGACACTCGACGTTCCGAAGGGCGATTTCGTCGCCTTGATGGGGCCCTCAGGTTCCGGCAAGACGACCCTCTTGAATCTCATTGGCGGCCTCGACGGCCCGACGTCCGGCGAGATCCTGGTGGGCGGCGAGCGCATCGACCGGCTGTCCAGCGGGCAACTCGCGAGATGGCGCGCCCGCAACGTCGGTTTCGTCTTCCAGTTCTACAACCTGATGCCGGTGCTGACGGCCGAGCGCAATGTCGAGTTGCCCCTCCTGCTGACGGGCCTTTCGGCCGCGCAGCGTCGAAAATCCGTTGCCGTGGCCCTGGAGGTGGTCAGTCTCTCGGATCGCGCGCGCCACAAGCCGCAAGAACTGTCAGGCGGCCAGGAGCAGCGCGTTGCGATCGCGCGCGCCCTCGTATCGGATCCTGCCCTGCTGATCTGCGACGAGCCGACCGGCGATCTCGACCGCAAGACCGCGGACGAGATCCTGGGCCTGCTCCAGGTGCTGAACCGCGAGCATGGCAAGACTATCGTCTTGGTGACCCACGATCCGAAAGCGGCCGAATTTGCAAGCCGCATACTGCATCTCGAGAAGGGCCAGTTGCTCGAACAGGCGATGGCCGCCGCATAGGCCACCCATGACGCGGACCGGATTCGTATTGGCGAACCTGCTGCGCAAGAAGACGCGCACGGTGCTGACCTTGCTGTCGATCGTGACCGCCTTCCTGCTGTTCGGCCTGCTTCAGGCCGTCAATGTGATGTTTTCGGCGGGAGCCGACTTCGTCGGCGCCACGCGGCTCGTGACGCAGGCGCGCGTCTCGTTCACTCAGGCGCTGCCGATGCGGCTCCTGCCGGAGATCGAATCGGTGCCGGGCGTCACGGGTGTCATGTGGCAGCAGTGGTTCGGCGCCGTCTGGCAGGAAAACACGCAGCTCATCTTCTTCGCGGCCGATCCCGCCCGCCTGCACGCGGTGTATCCCGAGTACGTCATGCCGGATGAGCAATGGAAAGCCTTCGAGCAGACGCGCACCGGGATGATCGTTGGCCGCGCGCTCGCCGACCAGTACGGCTGGAAGATCGGCGACAAGCTTCCCATTGCCTCCAACATTTTCCCGAAGCAGGACGGCAGCAAGGCCTGGTCCTTCGACCTGGTCGGGATCTATGACGGAATCGACGCGGAATGGCAACGCAACACCAATGTCGGCTGGATCAATTTCGCCTATTACGACGAAGAGAATCAGTTCGGCTCCGGTCGGGCCGGCACCTTTACGCTGCGGCTCTCCGATCCGGATCAGGCCGCGCAAATCGCGCATACCATTGACACCCTATTCGAGAACTCGCCGGACGAGACCAAGACCCAGACCGAGAAGGACTTCAATCTCGGGTTCTTCAAGCAGATCGGCGACATCGGGCTGATCGTCCGCTGGATCCTGTTCGCCGTGTTCTTCACGCTGCTGCTCGTCGTCGGCAATACGATTGCCCAGAGCGTGCGCGAGCGCATTCCGGAACTCGCAATCCTGAAGACGCTCGGTTTCAGCAACGGCAGCGTGCTGGGGTTCGTGCTGGCCGAGGCGGCGTTTTTCTGCGTGATCGGCGGCCTGCTAGGTCTCGGAATCGCGACGGTGACTGGCATCGCGATCGGCGGCGGCAATTTCCCGATCGCCGTCGACCAGCAGGTCTGGCTGATCGGATTGCTCGCGATTGCCGGCTTGAGCCTGGCGGTCGGCCTGCTGCCCGCATTGCGCGCGAGCCGCGTCACGATCGTCGACGCGCTGGCCGGTCGCTGAGCGGAGGACCGGCACATGATGCGGCAGCTCATCGCCATCACCACCCTGGGCTTCCGCAGCATCCCGGAACGAATCGGCCCCACGCTCGTGATCCTGGTGGGACTCGCCGGGGTCGTCGCGGTCTTTACGGCGCTGCTCGCGATGGCCGAGGGATTCGCATCCACGCTGGAGTCCACCGGACGGCAGGATGTGGCGCTGGTGCTTCGAGGCGGTTCGAGCGCGGAGCTGAATTCCGGCCTGTCGCGGAACCAGGGCACGCTGGTCAAGCAGGCGCCCGGCGTGCGCCAGGACGCGAGCGGCCGGCCGCTCGCCTCCGGAGAGCTGATCGTAATCGCAGAATTGATGAAGACCGGCGAGAAGCTCGGCTCGAATATCACGGTCCGGGGCGTCGAGCCCGCAGCATTTGCGCTGCGTCCCCAGCTTCGCGTCGTCGAAGGCCGCAGTTTTCAGCCGGGCCTGCGCGAACTGATCGTCGGCCGGGGCGTCGCGCGGCAGTTTCAGGGCGTTGGGATCGGCGAGACGCTGCGCATGCGCGGGTCGGATTGGGCAGTCGTCGGAATTTTTGAGTCGGGCGATGCGAACGAAAGCGAGCTGTGGGCCGACGTGGAGGTCGTCCAGACCACGTTCAACCGGCTGGGCTTCAGCGCCATCCGCCTGCAGCTCAACGATGCGCCGGCCATGCAGCAGGTCAAGGACGCTTTGTCGGCCGACCCGCGGCTCAATGTCGATGTCGAGACCGAGCAGCAGTATTACAGCGGCCAGACCCGGCAGTTCCGCGAAACCATTGGAATGCTCGCGGGCGTCGTCACGCTCATCATGGCGCTCGGGGCCACTTTCGCGGCGCTCAATACGATGTACGCGGCGGTCGCCACGCGGGCCCGCGAGATTGCGACGCTCCGCGCCATCGGCTTCGGCGGCACGCCGGTCGTCGTCTCCGTGATGCTCGAATCGCTCCTGCTGGCACTCGTGGGCGGCCTGATCGGCGCCCTGCTCGCGTTCGTGCTGTTCAACAACATGGCCGTGTCGACGCTCGGCACGAATTTCACGCAGGTCGTATTCCGATTCGCGGTCACGCCCGAACTGGTACTCAACGGCCTGATCATCGCGATCGCGATCGGCATGGTCGGCGGCTTCCTGCCCGCGTTGCGGGCGGCGCGACAGCCCGTGACCACTGCGATGCGCGCGGCCTGAGGCACCGCCGGGATCCAGTGTCGCGGCCCGCCCTGATCGACATCGGCGCCAATCTCGCGCACGACAGCTTCGATGCCGACCGCGAGCTCGTCATCGAGCGGGCGCGGGAGGCGGGCGTCGTCGCAGTGATCGTGACCGGCAGCACGCTCGACGACAGCAACAGAGCGATCGCCCTGTGCCGGCGCTTCCCCGGCCTGCTGCGCGCGACCGCGGGCGTCCATCCGCACCATGCCACGACCTTGCAGACCGCCGATGCCCCGCGGCTTGCGGAGCTCCTGGCCGACCCGATGGTCGTCGCCGCGGGCGAATGCGGGCTCGACTACTTCCGGAACTTCTCACCGCCGGCCGAGCAACGCCGCGCCTTCGCATTGCAGCTCGGCCTGGCCGATCGCCATGACCGGCCGCTGTTTCTCCATCAGCGCGACGCGCATGCGGATTTCCTGGCGATGCTGAAGGAGCACCCACGGCCGGCCGCGCGCGCCGTGCTGCACTGTTTTAGCGGCGGGCCGGCCGAGCTCGACGATTGCCTCGCACTCGGCCTGTCAATCGGCGTGACCGGATGGATCTGCGATGAACGGCGCGGGCAGGCGCTGCGCGACGCCGCGCCGCGGATTCCCGCCGATCGGCTGATGTTCGAGACCGATGCTCCCTACCTCCTGCCGCGGACGATGCAGCCGAAGCCCGCGCACCGGCGCAATGAGCCGGCATTCCTTGCGGCGATCCTCGAGGAAACCGCGCGATGCCGCGGACAGACTCCCGCCGCGCTCGCGGCGCTGACAACCGCCAACGCCTGCCGGTTCTTTGGACTTACACTGCGGGAGAGTGACGAGCCGCAACAAGGCGCCACCTATAATCTGGCTTAATACATAGCTGTAAGGCACTGATAGTGATGGACTATAAGCTTGCGTTGAAGTCGACCGGACAGATCTTCAAAGACTCGATCGTTCCACGCCTGTCCGAATACATCCGCATTCCGAACAAGTCGCCACTCTTCGATTCCGAGTGGCAATCGCACGGCTACATGGATCGTGCGGCCGAGTTGATGGCGGCTTGGTGCCGTGAACAGCCGATCGCAGGTCTCAAAGTCGAGATCGTGCGCGCGCCCGGCCGCACGCCCGTCCTGTTCTGCGAGATCCCGGGAACCGGAAAAGACACCGTGCTGCTTTACGGCCACATGGACAAGCAACCGGAGTTCACGGGATGGGCCCAGGGACTGTCGCCCTGGGAGCCGGTGCTGCGCGACGGCAAGCTCTATGGCCGCGGCGGCGCGGACGACGGCTATGCCGTTTTCTCGTCGCTGACCGCGATCCGCCTGTTGCAGGAGCAGAACATCGCGCATGCGCGCTGCGTCGTGCTGATCGAAGCCTGCGAGGAAAGCGGCAGCTACGACCTGCCGCATTACGTGGAACAGCTCGCGGACCGCATCGGCACCCCGAGCCTGGTCGTCTGTCTCGACGCCGAGTGCGGCAACTACGACCAGCTGTGGTGCACGACGTCGCTCCGCGGCAACCTGGTTGGCGACCTGACGATCGAAGGCCTGACGGAGGGCGTGCATTCCGGCGCGGGCACCGGCATTGCGCCGTCGGTGTTTCGCATCGCGCGCACGCTCCTTGCGCGCGTGGAAAGCGATGTCACCGGCGACTTGCTGCTGGATGAACTGACTGTGCCCATCCCGTCGGCGCGCATCGACCAGGCACGCGCCGCGGCGGCGGTGCTCGATGGCCAGATCGCCGGCAAGCTGCCCTTCGTCGCCGGCGCACGGGCGCTCTCGGATTCGCCGGTCGAGCTCGTGCTCAACAACACCTGGCGCCCGACGCTTGCGGTGACCGGCGCGGCGGGACTCCCCGCCATGGAGAACGCCGGCAACGTGCTGTTGCCGCGGATCGCGTTCAAGCTCTCGTTCCGGTTGCCGCCGACGGCCGACGCGGCCGTTGCCGCCGAAGCGGTGAAAACACGCCTCGAAGCCGATCCACCTTACGGCGTGCGCGTCCGCTTCGAGGTCGGCTCTTCGCTGCCTGGGTGGGACGCACCGCCGGTCGCGCCCTGGCTCGAGGCCTCGATGCGCGACGCGTCACTCGCGACATTCGGCAAGGATGCGATGTATCTCGGTACCGGCGGCAGCATTCCCTTCATCGGCATGTTGGGCGAGCGATTCCCGGAAACGCAATTCCTGGTCACGGGCGTGCTTGGACCGCAGGCCAATGCGCACGGCCCCAATGAATTCCTGCACCTCGAATGCGCGCAGAAGCTGACGGTCTGCGTCGCGAAGGTCGTCGCGGACCATCGCGCCCGCCGCGCCGGCTAGGGGCGCGCGAGGGGACTCGGCTCCACCTGCTCCTTCAACTGGTCCCAGGCGGCCCGGTAGCGCTCGCCCGGATGCGCTGACCCCGGCGCCGGCGGCGGGTATTCCTGCTCGAGCAGCTCGAACCGCATCACGCGCGGCGGCCGGCCTTTCGGAAACTTCGCGCGGCTCGTGAATACGATCCGGCCATCCACCGGCACCTCGGCCGCGAGCTGGCGCACGGCGGCGATGCGGTCGTAAAGCGCATCCAGCGGATTCAGGAAGGTCGAGCGCGCATTGCCGTTCATGACCGCCCATTCGTGCATGTGCTCGCCGCCGAACACCACGCCTTCGACGTCGCGGTAATCCACGACCAGCAACCCGCGGCCGGTCAGCAGCAGGAAATCGATGTGCAGCTGGCCGCCGCTGCCGTCCGGGATCAATACGTCCCGCAGCAGGCCTGCCGATGCCGCCTGGAAAGCCTTGAGAAGCTGCCGCCGCGCGCGATAAGCCCGCCAGTGCCTCAAGCCCGCGATGCAGCCGGCCGCAATGAGCCCGAGCAGCATGATGCCGACGACGACCTGCACGATGAGCGTGTCGGTGCTCATCCGCCGCGCCTCGAGTGCCAGGACCGGAGCAGTCTCGCCCCGCCCGGCAGCCGTAAAAGCGCGAGCAAAAGCCGCACCGCGATGCGATCCGTCGCGGTCAATGCAAATGGCCGATGCAGCCGCTCGAACAGTGCGGGCCGGGCTTCCACGCGATCGACGGCCTGCGCCGTGAAATCGAAGCGGCCCTGATCGCTCGACAGGCGCCAGGAGCCCGCTGCCGCGGACTCCCGCGCGTCGATCTGAAGGTTCGAAATCGCCTCGGGCCAGTCGCCGCCGCGGAAGCCGGCCACCACCAGGTAATTCGCGCGGTCGCCGTCAACGGCGCGCAAGACAAGACGGCCTCCGGGTCCGCCGCGCTCGATGACGCGATAATGATTTGCTTCGGTTGCTCCGGCCATCC
>Ga0302046_10001863_pt1 | contig 19684 bp, 15 predicted proteins | sample RVTome_11_FD_200261 | JGI IMG/M metagenome (GOLD analysis project Ga0302046, IMG submission 200261) | Soil microbial communities from uranium-contaminated site in the Upper Colorado River Basin, Wyoming, United States - RVT147D111 (version 2) ...
TGGAGATGGTCGAGGCCGGCGGGCGCACGGTCGTCCAGGAGACGAACGAGGGCCTGACGATCGCGGTCGAGGGGGAGGCTCCCCGCACGTTCTCCGCGCGCCCGGCACTGCCCGTTCCGGTACCGCAGGCCCGGGAACGCGGCCGGCCCGCCGAGTGCACGATCCCGCTGTGGCCCGAGGACGCCGATCCGTTCGCGGCCGGCCAGCCGGCGGCGGTCTGGGTGCTCGGCGAGGACCACTACCGGCGGTCGGAGCAATCGCACGCCGCCCGCGGCGGCACGCGGGCGGAAGTGTCGGTGGCGGCGCAGGGCGATGCCCTCTGGGTGCGCGTGCAGGTCGCGAAGCCGGACGTCGTGGTGCGCGTGCCGGACGCGCCCGACCCGGCACTGGACAATGAGGCCGCGGATATCCACTCCGACGGCGTGCAGGTCTATGTGGGGTGCGACCGGTGGATGGGAGTGACGGCCTTGCCGAGCTTCACGACCGGCGCCGTGCGATGTGCGGGCGTGGCGGGCACCGCGGCGTTCCCCGGGCCGGTGACCGGCACCAGCCGGCGGACGGACGCCGGCTACGAGGTCTACGTTCGCCTGCCCACCGGGCATCCCTGGCGCCAGGGTGACCGCGTACGATTCACCGTGACCGTGAACGAGATGGTCCCCGGACGGGAGCGGCGGTCCGGGCAACTCGCCATGGCCGGCGGAGGGTGGGTCTGGCTGCGCGGCGACCGCGAGTCGCCCCACGAAGCGGTGGAAGCGGAGATCGCATGAGCGTGGTGGTGGTGCTGCACGAGCCACAGGACCTCGTGAACATCGCGGCCGTGGTCCGGGCCATGAAGAACTTCGGCCTGCGCGACCTGCGCCTGGTGCGGCCGGCGGAGTACGACACGTTCCGGATCGAGGGCATCGCCCACAAGACGCGCGACATCCTGAAGCGCGTCGCGCACTTCGAGACGCTGGAGGAGGCGCTCGCGGACTGCCGCTTCGTGGTCGGCTTCACGGCCCGCGGCCGCTCGGCCCGGCAGAACGCGGCTCGGCCGCGCGAGGCCATGCCGGAGATCGTCGCCATGGCCGACCGCGGGCGGGTGGCCCTGGTGTTCGGTCGGGAAGACAAGGGGCTGAGCAACGCCGCGCTCGACCGGTGTGACCGTGCCGTCACGCTCCCCACCAATCCCGCCCACGCCTCGCTCAACCTGGCCCAGGCGTTCTGTGTGGCCGCCTACGAGCTGTTCCTGCACCGGGGGGAGCCCGCGCCGCTCAAGCCGCCGCGCCGGCGCGCGCCGCCCGCCACGCACGCCGCCGTCGAAGAGACGGTCATGGCGGCCGAGCAGGCGCTCGACGCCATCGAGTTCTTCAAGGGCCGGAACCCGGATGTCGTGATGCGCACCGTCCGGACCGTCGTGCATCGCACGCCGCTCGACGCGCGGGAGGCCAAGCTGATCAAGGCGATGTGCATGGAAGTGCTCCGCTACTTCGAGCGGACGGGACTCCGATGACCGCCGGCCCGCCCGATCCCATTCCGGGCCAGACCTCGACCGGGAGCAAGCGCGCCGAGGCGCTGTTCGGCGGGCTGCCGGGGCCGCGCGTCATGGTCCGGAGCGAGGGGTGCCGGGTGTGGGACGACGAAGGCCGGGCGTACCTCGACATGGGGATGGCGCTCGGCGCGGTCGCACTGGGGTACGGACACCCGGCGGTCGTGGCGGCGGTAGCGGAGGCAGCGCGGGGCGGCGGGATCAGCTCGTTGCCGCCCGTGCACGAGCAGGCCCTGGCGGAGCGCCTCCTGCCGTGGGTGCCGGGCGGCGAAGCCGTCCGGTTCCACAAGACGGGGGCTGAAGGGGTGGCCGCCGCGGTGCGCCTCGCACGCGTGGTCACCGGCCGGGACGCCGTGCTGACCTGCGGTTACCACGGGTGGCTCGACTGGTGCCAGGAATGTCCGGGCGTCCCGGAGGCCGACCGGCTGCTGCACCGCCCGCTGCGCTTCAACGATGCCGCGGACCTGGAGGCGGCGCTCGGCGAGCGGGACGCACCGGCGGCCATCGTGATCGAGCCCGTCGTGGAGGATCCGCCCGATCCCGCGTGGCTGGCCCACGTGCGGCGGCGCGCCACGGAGGTTGGCGCGGCGCTGATCTTCGACGAGATCAAGACGGGCGTCCGGTTCGGCGTCGGTGGGGCCGCCGGGCGCTACGGCGTGACCCCCGATGCCGTGGTCCTTGGCAAGGCGCTCGGGAACGGCCTTCCCATTGCCGCCGTGGTCGGCAGTCGCGACCTGCTCGATGCGGCGACGCGCACGTGGATCTCCTCGACGCTCGCCACGGAGACCCTGGCCCTGGCGGGCGCCCTCGCGGTGCTGGACGTGTGCGAGGGAACGGACGCGCTGGCCCTGCTCCAGGAGGCGGGCGGCGAGTGGCTCGCGGGGTGTCGGGAGCTGGCGGCGCGCTGGCCGAAAGTAGTAACCGAGGTGCGCGGCGTGCGCGAGTTCTCGTTCCTGCGGTTCGCCACGGCCGACGTGTCGGCTGCCGTGGCGAGTGCCGCCGCCCGGCGCGGGCTGCTGGTGCGGCGCGGGCCGTATAACTTCCCCTCGTCGGCGCATGCGGGAGCCGACGTGCGGACCGCGCTCGAGCGCCTCGCCGACGCGGTCGCGGAGGTCGCGGCCCGGTGCTGATTGACATCCACGCCCACTTCTACACGCTCGCCGCGCCCCGCGGCGACTGGCAGCAGGTGAACGCCCGCCGGCTGGAGGCGGGGCGCCGGATCGGCATCACGGCGCACGTCGCGTCCATCCTCGGCACCTGGGGGGCGCGCTCGCCGGTGTACTTCCCCTCCCGCGCCGACGTCGAGCAGGCCAACGACGCCATGGTGGCCCTGTGCCGCGCGCACCCGAGGCTGGTCTACGGCTATTGTGTCGTGAACCCGAATTACACGGACCATGCCCTGGCGGAGATCGAGCGGTGCCTGCACGAGGGGATGATCGGGATCAAGCTGGCCGCGAGCCGCCGCGCCGACGACCCGCTGCTCGATCCCATCGCAGCGCTGGCGGCGGGCCGAGGCGTCCCCATCCTCCATCACGTGTGGCAGCACCGGCGGCGGGATTGGCCGGGCCAGGAGGCATCCGATGCGCTCGAGCTGGCCGCGCTGGCGGCGCGCCACCCGCACGCGCGCTTCATCCTCGCGCACATCGGGGGCGGTGGAGACTGGCAGCACACCCTGCGCGTGGTACGCGACGTCCCCAACCTGTGGATTGACCTCTCCGGCAGCGGCATGGACACGGGCATGCTCGAAGGCGTCCTCGAAACCGTGGGCGTCGGACGGCTGCTGTGGGGTGCGGACGTGACGCTCGACACCGGGTGGGCCAAGCTCCGGTATCTCGAGGCCATGGGGCTGTCCGCGGATGACGTCGCCGCCATTCGACACCGGAACGCCGAGGCGATCTTCCCCCAGGGGTGTTTCCGATGATCGTAGACGTCTCGACGTTCGTCGGCCCCTATCCGTTCCGGCTGGTCCCGGGCGCGACGGCCGAGGAACTGCTCCGGCAACTGGACCGGCTCCGGATTGACCACGCGTGGGTGGGGCATCTGGCGGCGCCGTGGCACCGGGATCCGCGGCCCGCCAACACGGAGCTGCTGCGGTTGCTGTCTCCGCACGCGCCGCGGCTCGTCCCCGTGCCCGCCGTGCATCCGGGCCTGCCGGGTTGGGAGGCCGATCTGGCCGCGGCCCGGGACGCGGGGGCGCCGGCGGTGCGCGTCTATCCGGGTCAGCAGGGGCTCGAGCCCGCCGGGCGGGAGGTCCAGGCGCTCGTCCTGGCGGCGGCGGATCGGCGTCTCCCGATCATTCTCACCGAACGCTTCGAGGACGCGCGTCAGGCTCACCCGCTCGATGTTGCCCCGCCCCTGCCGGCGTCCGCGCTGCGGCAGCTCGCGCGCGTCTCGCCGGACGCCCGCCTGCTGGTGACCCACGCCGGGCGTGCGGTGATCGAGGAGGTGCACTTCGGGCTCACGCCCACCGAAGCCACGACGCTGCTCTGGGAGATCTCGTGGATCTGGGGCCCGCCGGAGGACGATCTTGCCCTGCTCCTGGAGACGGTGGGCGACCGCCGGTTCACGTTCGGCACCGGCATGCCGCTCCGCATCGGGGATGGTGCGGTGGCCAAGCTCGACCTGCTGGATGCCCTGGCCGACCGGCTCGCGCGGCTCACCGGGGGCAACCTGCGCGAGTGGCTTCAGGACCCGCGGTGAAGCGCGCACGCCTGGGGCGTGGAGCGGGCACGAGCCAAACTGTGACCGAGGAGATGCCTGGGACTCTCCGCGCGAGTGAGCGCGACCCCAGGGCCGCGCCCGGCTCGGGATCACGCCACGGAGGCTAGGGAGGCGACGTGGCCGCGCTCGTGACCACCGACGTCGCGAAGAGCCGGTCCACGTAGTTCAGGTGGTAGAACCGCACTCCCGCGCTGCCCGCCGGCCCCACCGCCTTCAGCCAGAACCGTGGCGTAACGCCCAGCCCCGCGGGGACCGTGACCGTACTGATGGCGCGCTGGCCGTCGCTGAACGCGAGCCCACCCTGGCCGAAGATCGCGAACGTGGTGGCGTCCACCACGGCGTGGGCCCCGCCTGCGGAGTCCCGCACCTCGAGGATCACGCCCACCGAGTCCCCCAGCCGGATGCTGCTCGGGAAGTCCCGCAGCGTCACCGTCCCGTCGCTCACCCAGATGGCGACCGTGTCGGGGAGGTGGTCGGGGGCCGAGAGGATGAGGGTGTCGGGGCCCGCGGAGCGGCCGTCGATGGTGTACTCGACCGACTCCACGCCGGCGGGAATCGTTCGCGTGGCGGCCGAGGCGGTCCGCTGGGTGCGGCGGGTGATGCTCACCGTGACCGAGCCGGGGGTGAGCGGGTAGGGTCGGTCGATGCGGCCCAGGAGCCGCTGGCCAACGCCGATCACGGGGTAGGGATAGGTCCCCAGTCGGAGGCGAGGTGCGGAAGCCGTGATCGTGACCGTGTCGCCCGCGTACGGCACCGGGACGGGCCGGCGGTCCTCGACGGCGAGGCGGAAGGTCCCCGCGGTGCTGAGCGCGAGCGGCAGCGGACCCGTGGTGGATTCGCCCGCGTCGATCCGCGCGTCGGCGGACACATCGAGGCCCCCGTCAAGCGGCACGAGCGTGAACGTCGCCGCCGTGTCGAGCGGGAACGCGAACTCCTCCGGGCTCAGCGCCGTCACGGATACCGTGTAGCCGGTGCCGCCCACCAGACCGTACGCCGGGGCCTCGAGCACGAGCTTCCCGGGCGCCACCGCGAGCGTGCCGCTCGTGTCGGGCACGAAGCCATGGGCCGTGGCGACGATGCGGGTCGTTCCCGTCACGTCGCCGGCGGCCACGGTGATGGGCGTCCCGCCGCCGAGCGTGACGGAGTCCGTCACGCGGAGCACACCGGGCTCGGTGGTGCCGAGTCGCACCAGGTGCCCCTCCGGTCCCTGCACACCAAAGGCGCCCGTGGGATACCGCTGCCGCGGCGCCAGCAGCGTGGTGGCGCCGGCGCCGGGCCCCGTCAGCCGCAGCGTGGTGTCGAGCACCACCGCGAGCGTGATGGCCGCGGGGGCGTAGCCGTCCGCGCCGGCCTCCACCGAGACGCTCGTGCTCCCCGTGTCGACCGTGAGGAAAGGCAGCGACCACAGCCACGACCATTGGCTCGGAATGGTGGTCGATGACGGAAGGGCGACCGTCGGATCGGCGGGGGTGGCCGTGACCGTCACTTCGTCGGTGGTCGCGTGAATCGTCCCCAGCGAGTCGGCGATGTGGATGACAGTCCAGGCGGAGGCGATGGTGCCCGTCACGGTGTCGGGCAGAGCGAAGTGCGGTGTCGTGACCACGAGCACCAGAGTGTCGGGCGCGTAGCCCGGCGCCGTGGCGAGGATCGTGTCGGTCCCGGGCGTCAGGCCCACGTAGGGGACCGCCGCGCCCGTCGCGTTGACGGGAATGGTCACGGCGGCGGGGAAGCTGGCCACGCCGGCGTTGCGGCGCGCGAACGTGATGGGGACTTCCGTGTCCACCCGTTCGAAGCCCGCCGTGGTCGTGATGACGGATGGCGACTCGGTGCTCCTCATCTGGCCCGCGCCGATCGTCTGGAGCCCGCCCGACTGGAACAGCAGCCCGGGGAGCGGCGTCACCCGATACCGCACCGTGTCGGGCAGGAAGCCCGGGGCCGTGGCGACGACCGTGGCGAGCCCCGTGTCGCCCGCGACGGCGGGGAAGAGCGGGATGCCCTGGTCGAGCGGGCGGACGGCGTAGGCGGTGTACGGCAGGGACACGACGGTCGTGTCCGAGGACGCGAGCACGGCGGTGACCGAGTCCGCGGCGTCGCGGAACGTGCCGAGCGAGTCCTGCAGCCGGATGGCGAGGTCGGCCTTCACGCCGGACGGCAGATCCCGCGGGTCCGCGGCGGGGAACGTCCAGTCCACGAGACTCACCCGCGCCGTGGACACCGTGACCGGGACCGTGTCCGGCGTCATGAGCGTCGCGCTCGCGATGAGCAGAGCCGTGCCCGCGCGCCTGCCGATCACCCGGAACGTCCCGGCCTCGCCGACGTAGCGGACGCTGTCGGGGACGTCCGCGACCGACGTGTCGGTGAGCGTGAGGCGCACCCAGGGGTCCACGGCGTCGTACGGGTTCTCGATCCAGCGCGGCTCGCTCAGCAGGCCCGTGCCCGTGTGAATCGCGCCGCCCGCCAGCGAGAGGGGAGGCGGTCCCAGGGTCGTCACCGCCGCGGTATCGGCGGGGCCCTCCGGGCTCGTCGCGATGACCGCGCCCGTGCCGACGCCAACGAAGCCGACCACGCCTGCCTGCGTCACCGTGGCGACCTTCGCGTCGGTGCTCCCGTACATGACCTCCGCGCCCGTGATGGGATTCCCCCGTCCGTCGCGGACGACCGCGCTCAGCTGTGCCGTGCGGCCGAGGTATCCGGCGATGGGGGTCGAGGGGAAGGCCACGGACGCCGGGCGCTGCCGCACCACGACGCGCAGGGAATCGCGGGTCCCGCGCTGCTCGGTCACCACAATCCAGGTCGCTCCGGGGTCGACCGCCACGATGGTCAGCGGGTGGGGATCGTCCAGCACCACCGCCACGGTGTGGTCGCGGGTCACGGCGGTGTAGCGGCCCAGGCGGGGGCCGGCGTCGCTCTGCGAGATCGCCTCGACGACCAGGGAATCACCGAGGGTCTCGAGCGTGTCGAGGTGGACGCTGAGCGTGGTCGCGGTGATGGGAGGCGGGATCGAGACGGTCACCGTGTCGGCGACGGTGCCCGCCTTCGCCTCCACGCCGGTGATGCCGGGGGCGAGCGCGGTGACGCTCACGAACGGCCCGTTCACGGTCACGCTCGCGAGGGCCGCGTCGAGCGGCCGCCACGCGACCCGGACGTCGAAGAGGGGATTCCCCTGGGCGTCGCGCGGCTCGGCCCGCAGGAGCGCCGCGTCACCGACCTCGATCGTGGCCGAGTCGCGCGCGAGGGCGAGGGAAGCGACCTCGCGGTCCGGCGTCACCAGCCCGTCCCCGCAGGCGAGGACGAGGGCGGCACAGAGGAGCGGCGCGCCAGTCAGGCGATGCATGGAACCTCGCCACGTGAGGCAGCGGTCCGCCGCGGCTCGAGCGGACCGGCGATCATAATGGGGGTCGCGAGCGGTGCGGGGCAAGGCTCCGGAATCCCTCGTTGGCCCACGGCGATTTGTCTGATGAGCGCCGCGTGAGCGTCGCGCAGGCTGCGTCCCTGAGGCGGATGGCACCGCCCACCAACCACCTGTAAATACCCCGGGCATCGGCGGTTGCCGTCCGTCGTCCGGCGGCTATTTTACCTGCCGGCTCGCCCCCGTCGGCGGGCGGCTGGCAGCGATGTCACGCATCTTCCCGCCCGTGCCACCATGCGCGCACGGGTGCCTGTCATCTCCGACGCGGGTGAGCTATGGCCAGGTGGGTCGTGCCGATGGTCAGGGCCGGGGCGGCAGCGGCGATTGGTGCCGTCGCCCTCGCCGTCGCGGCGGCCGTGCGGTCGCCCAGTCAGCAGGGGCCGGGCACGCCGTCCCCCGCCGATACGGCACGCTACGAGGCGCCGGTGGACGTCGATACCGCCGGGCTCCCCGGCCCCCGTCAGCCCATCTTCTTCCGCCACGACATCCACGCCGGCCAGTACGAGATCGAGTGCACGTACTGTCACGCATACGTCGAGCGCGCGTGGAATCCCGGCCTGCCGTCTACCGCGTCCTGCATGGGATGTCATCTCATCGTCGGGACGGGCAATGCCGAGGTGCAGAAGCTGCGGGAGGCGCACGCCGCCAACCAGCCCATCGCGTGGACCGAGGTCCATCGCGTGGCACAGTTCGTCCGCTTCCCGCACATGCGCCACGTGGTGAACGGCGAGCTCGAGTGCAAGGAGTGTCACGGCGAGGTGGAGCGGATGCCGCAAGTCTATCAGGTCACGTCCCTCAAGATGGGCTGGTGTGTCGGATGCCACATGGACAACGAGTACAAGGACCAGCCGGGTCGCGGTGTGACCACCGACTGCAGCGCCTGCCACTACTAGGAGGGGCGGAGGGGTGATGTCCGACGGCATGAACCGCCGCAAGTTCCTGAAGGTCCTCGGCGTCACGGGCGGCGGTGCCTCCGTGATGGCGGGCTGCTCCACCGATCAGGTGGAGAAGCTGATCCCCTATCTGGTCCCCATCGAGGACCAGATCCCCGGCGAGGCCGTGTACTACGCCTCGACCTGCCGCGAATGCCCGGCCGGGTGCGGGACGCACGTCCGCGTCCGCGAGGGACGCGCGGTGAAGGTCGAAGGCAACCCCGAGCATCCGGTGAACCGGGGCAGGCTGTGCGCCCGCGGGCAGGCCGCGCTCCAGGGCACCTACAATCCCGACCGGATCCGCGGGCCGCTGGCCCGCGCCGCCGACGGCACCTTCGAGCCGATCTCGTGGGACGACGCCCTCGGCCGGCTCGCCGCGCGGCTCGGCCAAGCCGGGGACCGCCTGGTGTTTCTCACCGGCGACGAGCGCGGCACGTTCGCCGACCTGATCGCGGCGTGGCTCGCGGCGTTCGGCAACGGGCGCCACGTCGTGTTCGAGCCGTTCGGGTACGAGGCGCTCCGGCAGGCGGGCCAGACCGTGTTCGGCGAGACGCGGGGGCTCCCCGAGTTCCGGCTCGACCGCGCGGAGTACGTGCTGTCGTTCGGCGCCGACTTCCTGGAGACGTGGCGGAGCCCGGTGGAACACACCCGCGGGTTCGTGACGGCGCGGGGGTACCGGGACGGCCGGATGGGGCGCTACGTGCACGTCGAGCCGCGCATGAGCATGACGGCCATGAGCGCGGACGAGTGGATTGCCCCACGCCCGGGGAGCGAGGCGCTGGTGGCCCTGACGCTCGCGCACGTGGTGGCCAATCACCATGCCGATCGGGCCCCCGGGGACGCGGCGGCCCTGCGGCCCCTGCTGGCCCCCTACGAGCCGGAGGATATGGAGGCGCGGACCGGCGTTTCCCCCGAGACCATGCACCGCCTCGCGGAGGAGTTCACCGCGGCCCCCAGTGTGGCGCTGCCGGGCGGAATCGGCACGCAGCACCCCGACGCGCACCTGACGGCCGTCGCGGTCCATCTGCTGAATTACCTCGCCGGCAACGTGGGCCGGAGCGTGGTGTTCGGGGGCGCGGACGGGACACCGACGCCCCGGTACGCCGACGTCGTCGGCGTCGTCGAGGGTGCGCGGGCCGGGACCATTCAGGTGCTCCTGGTCCACGGAGCGAACCCGGTGCATGGAACGCCCGCGGGGCTCGGCCTTGCCGAGGCGCTGGCGGCGATCCCGTTCAAGGTCAGCTTCTCGCGGTTCTTCGACGAAACGACGCAGCTCGCCGACCTCGTGTTGCCGGATCACGACCCCGTCGAACAGTGGAACGACTACGTATCCCGGGACGACGCGTGGTCGTTGCAGCAGCCGGTCATGCAACCGGTATTCGACACGCGGCAAACCGGTGACGTCCTCATTGACCTCGCTCGGCGGGCGGACGGCGCGGTCGCCGATCGGTTCGCGCTGGGCGGGGCCACGCGGGACCTGTACAAGGCATACCTCCAGGAGCGGTGGCGTGTGGTGCAGCGGGCCGCCGGAGATCGCGGCCCCTTTGACGCCTTCTGGCGGGACGCGCTCCAGCACGGAGGGTTCTGGACGGAGGCGCCGGCCCGGAGCGTGCGCCTGGCGCGCGGGCTCACGCTTGAGGACCCGGCGTGGTCCGTGCCTGACGGGCAGCTCGCGCTCATCACGTATCCGTCGGCCAGCCTGTTCGACGGGCGCGGCGCCAACCGGCCGTGGCTCCAGGAGCTGCCCGATCCGGTCACCAAGATCACGTGGTCCACGTGGGTCGAGATCCATCCGGACACCGCGGCAGGGCTCGGGATCGGGGAAGGGGACATCGTCGAGGTGGCGTCGGCGGCCGGCAGCGTCGAGGTGCCGGCGTACCTCTACCCGGGACTGCGCCCGGACGTCGTGGCCATGCCGCTCGGGCAGGGCCACACGGCCTACGGCCGCTATGCGGAGGGTCGCGGCGCCAACCCCTACGCCCTGCTCGATGCCGCCCCCACCGCGTTCGGCGGGGTGAACCACTATGCGACGGTGACGCTCCGTCCCACCGGCCGGCACGAGCGGCTCGCCAAGACGGAGGGCAGGAACCGGCAGCTCGGCCGCGGGATCGCGCAGGCGGTGACGGTGGCGGGGATCGCGCACGGCGAGCTCGAGCACGGTGCCCACGCGCAGCACGCGGCCCCCATCCCCGGCCGGGAGGAGCGCGTCGGCGAACGGGTGGCGGAACAGCAGGCCGAAGGCATGAAGTACGGGCCGTACGCCTTCGAGACCACCCGCTGGGCCATGGCGGTGGATCTGGCGCGGTGTACGGGGTGCGGCGCGTGCGTCGCCGCGTGCAGCGCCGAGAACAACGTCCCGTTCGTGGGCGAGGATCAGGTGCGGCGCGGCCGCGAGATGCAGTGGATCCGGATCGAGCGGTACTTCGAGGGCGGCGAACACGGCGAGCCGCTGGAAGCGCGGTTCGTGCCGATGATGTGCCAGCACTGCGGCAACGCCCCGTGCGAGCCCGTGTGCCCGGTGTTCGCGGCGTACCACACGCCGGACGGCCTGAACGCCCAGGTCTACAACCGCTGCGTGGGGACCCGGTACTGCGGAAACAACTGCCCCTACAAGGTCCGCTACTTCAACTGGTACGACATGTCCACGCCGGACGATCCACGCACGTTCGCGTGGCCCGAGCCCATGCACTGGCTGCTGAACCCCGACGTGACGGTGCGGTCGAAGGGCGTGATGGAGAAGTGCACGTTCTGCGTCCAGCGCATCCGCGGCGCCCAGCATCAGGCGCGCCTCGCGGGCCGCGCGCTCGCCGATGGTGAGGTGCGGACGGCATGCGAGCAGACCTGCCCGGCCGACGCCATCGTGTTCGGCAACCTCACCGACCCGGCGTCCCGCGTCGCGGCCCTGGCGCACGACGAGCGCGGCTACCGGGTGCTCGATGGCCTCAACACCAAACCCGCGGTGACCTACCTCATGAAGGTCCGCAACCTGGTGGAGGGATAGACGGCCATGGCCACGACCGTGCATCCCGAGGCCGCTCCCCCCGCGCACCACGTGCATCCCACGTACCACGAGGTCACGCGCGACATCGCGGCCACGCTGGGAAGCCCGAGCAGGTCCTATTTCCTGCTGTTCGGCTTCGTGCTCCTGGTGCTCGCGGCCGGCGCGCTGGCCCTGCTGTACCAGATCCGGTGGGGCCTGGGGGTCGCGGGCTATACGCCTCCGGTCATGTGGGGTGTCTACATCACCACGTTCGTGTTCTGGGTGGGTATCGCCCACTCCGGCACGCTGATCTCGGCCATCCTCTATCTGTTCCGGTCCGCTTGGCGGACGGCGGTGTATCGGACCGCGGAAGCCATGACGGTTTTCGCGGTGATGACCGCCGGGCTGTTCCCGCTGATTCACGTGGGCCGGCTGTGGTTTGCCTACTGGCTGATTCCGTACCCGAACCAGCGTGGCCTGTGGGTGAACTTCAAGTCGCCGCTCATCTGGGACGTGTTCGCCGTGTCCACGTACTTCACGGTCAGCACGCTGTTCCTGATCGTGGGGCTCGTGCCGGACATCGCCGCGCTGCGCGACAAGGCCACCGGCTGGCGCAAGAAGCTCTACGAGGCCACGGCGCTCGGCTGGCGCGGGACGGACCAGCAGTGGCGGCACTACACCAAGGCCTACCTGTACCTCGCCGCCCTCGCGACGCCGCTCGTGCTGTCCGTGCACAGCGTCGTATCCTGGGATTTCGCGATGTCCATCGTGCCCGGGTGGCACGCCACGATCTTCGCTCCGTATTTCGTGGCGGGCGCCATCTACTCGGGCGTCGCGCTGGTCGTGACCCTCATCGTACCCATCCGGAAGGTGTTCACGCTCGAGCGGTACATCACGGTCATGCACTTCGAGAACCTGGCCAAGCTGCTCCTGCTGACCGGGATGATCGTGGCGTACGCGTACGTCACCGAGTACTTCATCGCGTGGTACTCCGGGAACGCGTACGAGCGCGCCTCGTTCTGGAACCGCGCCTTCGGGGAATACTGGTGGGCCACGTGGACCATGCTGCTCTGCAACGGGGTGCTGCCGTGGCTCCTGTGGTTCCCCAAGGTGCGGCGCAGCATCCCGGCGCTGTTCGTGATGTCGCTGTTCGTGAACCTCGGCATGTGGTTCGAGCGGTTCGTGATCATCGTCGTCTCGCTGTCCTTCGAATACGAGCCGTACGCCATGGGGCACTACACGCCGAGCTGGGTGGACTGGACCATTCTCGCGGGCAGCTTCGCGTGGTTCTTCATGTGGTTCCTGCTGTTCGCGAAGAACTTCCCGACGGTCTCGATCACCGAGGTGAAGGAAATCATCCCGATGCCGCGGCGCAGGGGGGCGCATCCATGAGCGCGCAGCCTGCCGGCGTGCTGGCGGCCTTCCGGCACGTGGACGAGGCGGCGGGCGCCATCCGCAGCCTGAAGGAGCTGGGGTACCGGGACTTTACGGTCTACACGCCGGTGCCCAACCACGAGATCGCGGCGGCCGTCGGGCACCGCATCAGCCCCGTGCGGCTCTGGACGCTGATCGGCGGGCTCACCGGCGTGTCGCTGGGACTGCTGATGACCATCTGGATGTCGCTCGACTACCCCGTGGTGGTCGGCGGCAAGTCCATCCCCTCGGTGATTCCGTACATCGTGATCATGTTCGAGCTGACGATCCTCTGCGGCGCCGGCGCCACCATCCTCGGCCTCATCGTCCACGCCGTCCGCAACCGGCGCGCCGCGGCCTACGACCCGCGCTTCACGGACGATCACATCGGGATCTTCGTTCCCTGCGCCACCGACCGGCGCGACGCGGTGCAGCAGCTGTTCCAGACGTCGGGGGCGGAGGAGGTGCGGCTTGAAGCGTAACGCGATGGTGCTCGCGCTGGTCGTGGCCGCGATGGGATGCTCGGCCAACGACTGGCCTGACGGTCTCCGCCGGGTGCCCGGCCCCGACGAGGCGGTCGCGCTGGTGCCCTGGTTCTCGACCATGCACTACGGCCTCGCCATCCAGCCGTACAAGTGGCCCGTGCCGCGGCCGCCGGTGGAGGGGACGGTACCGGTCACGGGCGCCGAGGCGCCGATGCCCATCAATCGCGACAACCTGCCCGCCATCAATGCGCTCGTGAACCCGGTGGCCCGGACGTCGGCGTCGCTCGAGCGCGGCAAGGCGCGGTACGCGGTGTACTGCCAGCCGTGTCACGGTGCGGCCGGCGCGGGCGACGGCCCGGTCAACGAAAAGCTGCTGGTGACGCCGAGCCTGCTGACCGAGCAGGCTAGGCAGTACACGGACGGCTACCTCTACGCCATCGTCCGGCACGGCCGTCTGCTCATGCCCGCCTACGGGGACCGGATTCCGGGCGCCGAGCGGTGGAACGTGGTGAACTACGTGCGCGTCCTGCAGGGAGCGGGCCGATGACCGCGATCACGTCGCATCAGGACGCGTACCGGCGCGGCGCCATGGCCCCGGCCGGCGGACTGTTGGCCGTCGGCGGCATCCTCGCGGTGGTCGGGCTCGGGCTCTTCGTCGTTCAGGTGCTCGGCGACGAGCCGGCCCGGGCGTGGCGCATGTTTCTCGTCAACTTCATGTTCTTCACCGGCCTCGCGACGGGAGCGGTGATCTTCGCGGCGACCCAGAAGATCACCACCGCCGTCTGGTCCGGGCCGGTGATCCGGTTTGCCGAGGCGGGCGTGGCGTTCCTGCCGGTCGCCCTCGTGCTCTTCCTCGTGCTGTGGGCCGGGCGGGACCACCTGTTCCCGTGGATCGAACACCCGACGCCCGTGCGCGGCGCGTGGCTCACGGTGTCGTGGGTGTTCTGGCGGGACCTCGTGAGCCTCGTGGTCGTCTCCGCGGTGGCGGTCGTGTTCGTGTGGAACGAGCTCAAGCCGGACGTCGTGGCGCTGAAGGAGCACGCCACCGGCTGGCGCCGCGGTCTGTACGAGCGCATCGCCGGCGACTTCGACGGGAGCGCCGAGCACCTCGCCGTCGTGGAACGCCGCCTGCGCCGGCTCGCGCCGCTCCTCTGCGTCCTCTACGCGTATCTGTTCTCGATCCTGGCGTTCGACCTCATGATGTCGCTGTCGCCGTACTGGTACAGCACCCTGTACGGCGCCTACTACTTCATGGGCGCGTTCCTGACGGGTCTCACCATGCTGGCGCTCATGACGGTGTACTGGCGCGGGCGGCTCGGGCTGGGCCTGCTCATCGGCACCCAGCAGTTCCACGACCTGGGAAAGCTGATCTTCGGCTTCACGGTGTTCTGGGCGTATCTCACCTACAGCCACGTCCTGGTGATCTGGTACGGCAACCTGCCCGAGGAGACGCCCTGGCTGTTCTTCCGGATGTTCGGGGAGTGGCAGCCCGTGGCCATCCTGGTGCTGCTGATGGTCTTCGCCATTCCGTTCTGGGGACTCATCTGGGTCAAGGCCAAGGTCACGCCCGCCACGTTCACCCTGTTCGCGCTGATCAGCTTTGCCGGCATGTGGCTCGAACGGTATCTCCAGATCCAGCCGTCGCTCGTCGCAGCCCCCCCCGCTGGCCTCCCGGAGCTGGGCATCAGCCTGGGGTTCATCGGCCTGTTCCTGCTGGCCTACGGCCTCTTCGCGCGCGCGTTCCCCATGGTGAGCCCGCGGCTGGCGGAGCAGGCGCTGGCGTTGGCGCATCACTAGCATACGCGATGAGAGGGGCAGAGCAACTCCGCCAATTGACTGAGGTTTGCAATGTCCGAGCATCCCGGGACCCTGGAAGAGTTCCGCCACTACCGCGAGAAGATGAACGAGGCCATCCTCAACGCGGGAAACCTTGGCATCAAGCGGTTCTTCGCGCTCGACACGCGCACGTACGAGGCCGGGGCGCTCGACGTGAAGACCAAGGAACTGCTGGGGCTCGTGGCGTCCATGGTGCTGCGGTGTGACGACTGTGTGACGTACCATACCATCCGGTGCCGGGAAGAGGGCGTCACCGATGACGAGTTCTACGACGCGTTGTCCGTGGCACTCGTCGTCGGCGGATCCATCGTGATTCCGCACCTGCGGCGTGCGGTGGCCCGGCTCGAGGAGCTGCCGAAGGCGTGAGCGACCGGGCGGTGCTCTGGCGGGCGGCCGCGGCCGCGGCCCAGGAGGGGCGCCGTGCCGCGTTGGCGACCGTGGCGCGCCGCCGCGGGTCGCTCCCCATGGCCTCCGACGCCAAGATGCTGGTCGAGCCGGGCGGTGTGCGCCTGGGCACGATCGGCGGCGGATGCCTCGAAGCGGACGTCACCGGGCAGGCCCTCGCGATCATCGGCCGCGGCCACCCCACCCTGGTCCGCCATACGCTCAACGCCGACGTCGCGGGCGACCTCGGCCTCTCGTGCGGCGGCACGGTCGAGTTGTTCCTGGAGCCCGTGGCCGCGGGCGCGGAGGCAGCCGCGCTCTACGACGCCGTCGCCCACGCCATCGTCACCCGCACCCCGGCGGCGGTGCTCACCCCGCTCGACTGGAGCACCGGCCCCCGGAAGGCACTGCGACTCGGCGACGCGGTGCGCACGCTCGGTGACTGGATCGCTCCCGTCGCTCCCGTCGCTCCCGTCGCGCATCTCGACGAGGTCTCCGGCATCTTCGTGGAACCCCTTCCCCGTGTCCCCCGCCTGATCCTGTTCGGCGCCGGCCACGTCGCGGCCGAGATTGCCCGGGCCGCCGCGGCGACCGATTTCCACGTGGTGGTGGTGGATGACCGCGCGGAGTTCGCCAATCGGGACCGGTTCCCGACCGCCGCCGAGGTGATCGTCCGGGACCTGCCCGGGGCCATCGCGGCGCTCACGCTGGACGCGGACGATCATGTCATCGCCTGCACGCGGGGCCATGCCATGGACGCGGTGGTGGTGGGAGGCACCGCCGCGTCCGCGGCCCATTACGTCGGGATGCTCGGCAGTCGGCGGAAGCGCGAGGTGATCTGGAAGGCGCTCGAGGCGGCGGGAGTGCCGCGCGCAGCGCTCGAACGGGTGAAGGTGCCCATCGGTGAGGAGATCGGGGCCGATACGCCGGGGGAGATCGGCATTGCGGTGATGGCGGAGTTGATTCGGCTACGAAGGATGGGCGAGGGAACCAGTTGACGGGTCGAGGTACGTCACTCCGCGACGCGGCTCGCGGCATCCCCGCGGGCCTCGTCACTTCGGCCGTCACGGCGCGGATGGCCACCGCGACGATTACGAATCCCTCATGGCCCGACGCCAGGGACAACCCGCCCCTCGAGGATGGTCGGCGCCGACCCCCTCCCCGTGGACTCGTAAGGAAACAGCGACTTGAGTTTGAGGAACTGCTTTTCGTAGAAGTGCCAGGTCACCAGGGCGACCGCCACGGAGACACCGGTCGCGACGACCAGGAATACCAGCTGGCGGAGCAATTGTGATCCGAAGATGCTTGGCACAACCTCCAGGGGGATGACTCCCGGCCACAGGAAGAGCATCGGGTGGTGGAACACGTACAGGGCATAGCTGTAGCGGCCGAAGAACCGGAGGGTCGACGAGTCGAACGCCCGACCGATCACGCCGTCGCGTGCCGAGGTCAGCGCGAGAACCAGGACGGCGCCGAAGAAGCACGCCAGCAGCGTGTGGCCAACGGTCGAGACCACCGGGTCGTGGGCCACGAAGCCCCGCCGGAGGACGAACGTGGCCAGGAGTGACGAACCCGTCAGGGCCGCCGCGAACGGGGCCCGGAGTGAGATCCGAGTCAATCCGGCCGGCCCCCGCGCGGCGAGAGCGAGATACGCGCCCACGGCGAGCGCATCGACCCTGGCGGGCGTGAGCACGAACGCCGCGGTCGGATTCCCCGCGAGATGCCAGCCGACCCGCACGGCCAGCCCGCCCACCATGCAGGCTGCGCACGCGGCCTGCAGGTGCCGCCGGCTGAGCGCCAGCACCAGGACCGGCCAGAGCAGATAGAACTGCTCTTCCACGGCGAGCGACCAGAAGTGCCCCAGGGCCCCGAACTCCGGCCACCCCTGAGAGGCGATCCGGACGTTGGAGAGGTAGGTCCAGTACCAGATCGCGTCGTGCGGCAGCGCCTCGACACGGGGGCTCCCCGGGAGCAGCCGGGGGAGCGCGACCACGAAGAGCGCAAGGGCGCCGTAATACAGCGGGAAGATGCGCAATACCCGCCGGGCGTAGAAATTCCGGAAGTAATGCGCGCCGCCCTTGGCGTCGTGCAGGATGCCGGTGATCAGGAACCCCGACAGGACGAAGAACAGGTCCACCCCGATCCATCCGGCTCGACTCACGAGGTAGTACAGCCGGTCCGTCCACAGGGCGGCCGGGACCAGCCCGTGACCGTAGGTGCTGAAGTGGAACAGCATGACCAGCAGAATCGCCACGCCACGCACGGCGTCCAGGGCGGGGACATGACCGCCCGGATCCGGGGACGGCGCGCTCGGCGGCCGGTCGCCCGACGGGAGTTCGGCTGGCGGCGAGCCGATCACGGTCGCGGTGTCAGGGCACGTCCGGCGTGGAGCGCAGCAGCACGCCGCGCGCGGCGAAGGCGACCCGGGCGGCTCCACGGAACAGCCACATGGAGGTCCGGCCCGCACGCAGGCTGTCCAGCGCGTGCCCCGACGCGAACGCCGCGCGGCGCGCGCGCTCGAAGGCGGCTTGTCGAGGCGACAGCCGGAACAGGATCACCCACAGGCCCCAACCGGCCAGACGCCCGGCCAGCGCCAGCAGACCCGCGAGCCCGTTCCTCCTCGGAGCCGACTGGACGCCTCGTCCGTTCGCAAGGGCATGCGTCCACACCTCGTTCCGCCCCCGGGCGAACGCGCTCGACGAAACCCGCCGGGGGGTCACGGTCCGACGGTCAACGCGATGGTAGACGACAGCGGCGGGACAGAACCGCACCTGGCCGCCCGCTGCCCGGATGCGGTCCTGAAACTCGGTATCCTCGAAGAACGCGCTGTCCTCCCTGGTGACCCGGCGCTCGCCCTGGAGTCCGATGGCCTCGTCCCACAGGCCGAACCGGTCGAACAGGCGTCTCGGAACCGCCATGTTGCCTCCCCACACGTACTCTCCCGGCCCCAGCACCCGCTCGGTCCGGTGGTGGAGCAGCCCGGCATCGGACAGGGCGGGCTCCGCGAGCCACGCCGGCCACGGTCCCAGATCGTGCGCGATCGGCACGATGGGACCACCGGATACGACTAGGTTGTCCGCGCACCGGCCAAGCGACTCGTGATGGGCGGCCACCCATTGGGGCACGACGCGCGTGTCGTCATCGGTGAACAGCAGCAGCGGCGCCCGGGCCATCCTGACGCCGGCGTTCTTCCCCCGACTGAGACCGACGCGCGTCTCGTGGGCCGTGACGAATCTGGCGTCGCGGAGGCACCATGCTTCGAGCACGGACGCCGTATCGTCCGTCGAGGCGTTATCGATCACGATGACCTCGAAGGGAACCTCGCACCGCTGCGCGGCCAGGCTGCGCAGGACCTCGGGGAGATAGTGGGCGCGGTTCCGGGTCGACAGAATGACGCTGACGGCCACCGGAACCGCACTAGAGCCGCTCCAACGTGTCATGCCTGGTGCGCGCTCCTGGGCACCCCGCGGGCGGAACAGGTTGGACCGGCACTAGCCGACCTTGTGATACCATCCCCCGATGGTCAGCCGCTGCGTCGGTCCCGTCGCCCCGGGCTGAACCGGTGAGACGAAATGCGCCGGGGCCGTCAGGACGTCGAAGGCGATCATGCTGTTGTATTGGGGCGCGACGTCCGTGAAGCCGCCGTCCTGGTGCACCACGCGCAGCACCCCGCCGTACTCCCGTTTCCATCCCGGCGTCAGATAGATCACCAGCGCGATCTGCCGGTTGCGATTGTCGTCGGAGTGGGGGCGCAGCAAGTCGCCCCGAGCCATGGAGTGGGCGCCGAAATCGTCGCTCGCGCCCAGCGGCATGCCGGCAATGGCCTCGAAGAAAGCCTTGAATTCGGGGCGCTGGAATGTCATGCGAAACTGCAGGTACGTCAGGGCATTGGGACTCGTCTGGAACTGAGGAGGGGTGCCCACCAGCTTCCCCAGGCGGAACAGGCGGTCGGCATCGTCGGCGCGCTGCCAGTCCTCCTCGGTCACTGCTCCCTCG
>Ga0302046_10001864_pt1 | contig 19682 bp, 19 predicted proteins | sample RVTome_11_FD_200261 | JGI IMG/M metagenome (GOLD analysis project Ga0302046, IMG submission 200261) | Soil microbial communities from uranium-contaminated site in the Upper Colorado River Basin, Wyoming, United States - RVT147D111 (version 2) ...
TTCGCTTCGGTGGGGGGGGGGGGGGCCCCCCCGGCGGGCCCCCCCCACTCTAACGATTGCGCAGGCGGACGTCGGTCGTGAGCGTGGCGCCGAGGTCGCGCGTGTTGTGGAACCGCGCGTGGTCGGCGCGCGTGGCGAGGGTGATCGTGATGCGCCGCACGGCCAGCGGGTCGGTGGTGGGACGGCCGTCGTCGGTGAAGTAGGCCAGCGTGAGGGTGCGGACGGCGTTGATGACGGGCTGGGCGCCGCCGCCGGCGTCGCGCCGCAGGACGTCGCCGGCCAGACGCCAGGTGATCGTCTCCCCGGCGCCGGCCACGACGCCGTCGCGATTGCGGTCGACGTGCAGGACCACGCGCGAGCCCTCAACGGCCGAGAGCGCCGCGATGCCGCGCGGCCCGCTGCTCCCCTGCCCCGCCGCGCGCAGCTCGGCGGTGAGCCAGGTGAGGGCGGCCCGCGCGCTCTGCTGGGCGTCGACGCGCGCCGCGCCCACCGCCCACGCCTGCTGGCCCTGCTCGAGCAGCAGCAGCGTGGCGCCGCAGGTCATGCCGAGCAGCGCCGTCGACACGAGGAGATCGGCGAGCGTCACGCCGGCAGCGTGCGCCGCCCACGCGCGCCCGTCAACGTCCAACCTCGGTGACGTCACCGGCTGCCGACGTCAGGCGCCGCCCGGTGTCACCAGGAACCCGCGCAAATGGTAGTGCAGCGGACCGGCCGGCGGGGTCGCCGCGGCCGGCAGCGTGTTGGCAAGCAGCACGCTCTGGCCGGCGGGGAACTCCAGTCCGGTCGACAACCCGAGGTTCAGCGACGTCTGCGCCGGCACGCACAGCAGCCCCGTGCCCGACTCGCCGGGTGCCAAGGCCGGCGTGGCGCCGGTCGGCGTGCCGCTGGCCGGTGTGCCGGTGCCGGTCGTGCCGTTGGCCGGCGTACCGTTGCCGGTCGTGCCGTCGCCCGGCGTGCCGGTGCCCGGCGTGCCGTTGCCGCCCGGGCTGACGGAGGCGCCGCACGCGGGCGTGGCGCCGGGGTTGGTGACGACGACGTCGGTGACGACGAGGTGCTGGCCCGCCGGCACGGTGAACGCGTTCACCGCCGCCGCGCCGGGCTCCACCGTGCGCGTGATGGAGACGATCCGGTCGATCGCCGGCGTGCCGGCCGTGGTCTCGCTCGCGCCCGTCGTCGGCATGAGCGACGGCGCCGGCGCTGTCGCGCCGTTCGCCGTCACGCCCGGTGTCGACGTCTCCCGGTTCGCGGCGGTGGTCGTTGTCGGGCTCGACGAGGGTTCCGTCAGTGATCCGTTCACGGTGAGGCCGGGCGGCGGAGCGTTCGACAGCGGATTGTTGGCCGCGGCGACACCGGCGGCGAGCAGGACGAGCGCGGCGACGAACGGGACTCGAGTGTTGTGCCCCATGCGAACCTCCTGAGCTGGATTGCGGCTCAGGAGGCCCGCAAGTCACGTGCCCGCGAGGCTCGGGTTGAAATCGCTACAGGGCGGCGAGGGTCACGCGTTCGGCGGCCGGTGCCGGGCCCACGGGCGAAGGCGCTCGAACGCGGCCGCGGCCCGCAGGACGGCCGCGTCGCCGAGCCGGCGCCCGACGATCTGCAGCCCCACCGGCAGCCCGGAACCGGTGAACCCGCACGGCACCGACGCGGCCGGCTGGCCCGTGAGATTGAACGGGTAGGTGAACGGGATCCACGCGTACGGGGCGGCCGGGCGCCCGGCGATCTCGGTCGGGTTGTCGAGGCCCACCCGGAAGGGCGGGCAGGCGATCGTGGGCGTCAGGAGCAGGTCGTACTTCTCGAAGAACGCCCGCGGGTGCTGCCACCACGCCAGGCGATCGAACCAGGCCTGCACGTACTTCGTGGGCGGATTGCGCAGCGTGCCCTCGATGATCCTCAGGAGCCCGGGATCGATCTCGGCGCGACGCTCGAGATACGGCGCCAGGCGGGTGGCGATCCCGCCGCCGAACAGCTCCATCCACGCGTCGAACGGCGAGGGCCAGCGCGGCGTGACCTCTTCCACCCGACAGCCCAGCTCCCGGAAGGCGCGGGCCGCCCGCGCGCACACCGCGGCGATCTCGGGATCCACGCAATCGGCGAAGCCGAGGTCGTCGGTCCACGCCACGCGCCAGCCCTCGAGCGAGCCGTTCAGCGCGCGCACGTAGTCGGCGCGCTCGGCCGGCAGCGAGTACTGATCGCGCTCGTCGGGGCCGGCGCAGACGTTCAGCACGAGCGCGGCGTCGGCCACGGTGCGCGTCATCGGCCCGACGTGCGAGAGGCTCCAGCTTCCGCTCGCCGGATAGGTCGGGATGCGCCCGTACGAGGCCTTGAAGCCGACGATGCCGGTGCAGGAGGCGGGGATGCGGATGGAGCCGCCGCCGTCGGTGCCGACGTGCAGCGGCCCCAGCCCGGCCGCGGCGGCGGCCGAGGCGCCGCCGCTGGAGCCGCCGGGCGTGCGGTCGAGGTTCCAGGGGTTGCGGGTGACGCCGAAGAGCAGGTTGTGGGTGGCGCCGATCCAGCCCATCGTCGGCGTGTTGGTCTTGCCGAGCATGATGCCGCCGGCCCCCTTCAGGCGGGCCACGATCGGCGCGTCCTCGGCGGGGACGTTGTCGCGGTAGAGCGGCGAGCCGAACGTCGTGCGCACGCCCTTGGTGATCACGAGGTCCTTCACCGAGAACGGTACGCCGTGCAGCGGTCCGAGCGTCGCGCTGCGCCGCGTGAGCGCCCGCTCGGCCGCGCGGGCGTCCCGCCGCGCCTGCTCGTCGGCCAGCGTGACGTAGGCGTTGAGCGCGGGGTTGACCTTGTCGATGCGGGCGAGCACGGCGTCGACGACCTCCACCGGCGAGACCGTCTTGCGTCGGATCATCCGCGCCAGCGTGGTCGCCGGCAGCCAGCACAGCTCGTCCGCGCGCGCCTCGTTCGCCATTGACCCTCCGTCAGGACGCCAGGTGGAACACGACCATCTTCAGCTCGGTCATCTCCTCGATGGCGTAGGCGGGGCCTTCCTTGCCGAACCCGGATTCCTTGAGGCCGCCGTACGGCATGAGGTCGGCCCGCCACTGCGGGCCCCAGTTGACGTGCAGGTTGCCGGCCTGGACCTCGCGGGCGAACTTGAACGCGCTCTCGAGGCTCTCGGTGAAGATCCCGGCGGCCAGGCCGTAGCGCGAGTCGTTGGCCAGCGCGATCGCCTCCTCGACGTCGGTGAAGGGCGTCACCGCCACCGCGGGGCCGAACAGCTCGTCGCTGGAGACGCGCATGTCGGGCTTGACGTCGGCCAGCACCGTCGGCGCGTACAGCGCACCCTGGCGGCGGCCGCCGGTGACGACGCGGGCGCCGCCGGTGACCGCTTCCTGCACCCACGCCTCGACGCGGGCGGCCTCCTTCTCGCGGATCATCGGCCCCACCTTGACGGCCTCGTCGAGCTGGTCGCCGAGCGTCAGGCCCTCGACCCGGGGCCTGAGCGCGTCCAGCAGATCGTTGTAGACGCGGCCGGCGGCCAGCACGCGCTGGGTGGAGATGCAGACCTGGCCCGCGTTGGCGTAGCCGGTCGCCGTCACGGCGGCGGCCACCTTGTCGAGGTCGGCGTCGGGCATCACGATCACCGGCGCGTTGCTGCCGAGCTCCATCGTCAACCGCTTGATGCCGGCCAGCCCGCAGATGCGCTCGCCCACGTCGCGGCTGCCGGTGAACGTGATCTTGCGCACGCGCCGGTCCTGCACCAGCAGGTCGCCCACCTCGCCGCCGGGCCCGGTCAGCGTGTTGATGCCCTCGGGCGGCAACCCCGCCTCCAGCAGGACCTCGGTCAGCTTCAGCGCCGACAGCGGGGTGTCGGTGGCCGGCTTGACGATGACCGCGTTGCCGCCGGCGATGGCGGGCCCGACCTTGTGGGCGACGAGGTTGAGCGGGAAGTTGAACGGGGTGATGGCCACCACCACGCCGCACGGCACCCGCAGGGTGACGCCGAACTTGCCCTGCCCGGCGGGGACCGCGTCGAGCGGCACGGTCTCCCCGTGCAGCCGCCGGGCCGCCTCGGCGGACTCGGTCAAGGTATCGACGGCGCGGGCGGCCTCCAGCCGGCCCTCGGCGATGACCTTGCCCTCCTCCAGCGAGATCGTCCGGGCAAACTCCTCCTGGCGGGCCGCCACCAGGTCGGCGGCGGCTCTCAGGATCTTCGCCCGCTGGTGGGCGGTGAGCTTGCCCATCGCGCGGGCGCCGCGCTCGGCCGACTGCAGCGCCCGCTCGACGTCGCCCCGGTCGGCGCGCGGCACGGTGTCGATCACCGAGTTGTCGTAGGGGTTGCGGACCTCGATCGCCTGCGGCTTGTCGACCCACTCGCCCGCCACGTACATTCTCATGACGCCTCTCCTGCCGGCCGGACGTCCACCCTCGCGCCGTTTCGTGACCGTGAGCCCATCTTACGCCCCGCAGTCGACCCGGCCTCCCGTCCGCGCCCCCGTGTCAGGCGGCGCCGTCCGGACACCTCCCATGCTCACGACCGCCGCCGCCCGCGCCGGCGCCCGCCCGGCCGGCCGCCACGATGGCCCGCCCGGCGTTCAGGCTCCACGCAGGCGCGGATCCAGCGTGTCGCGGAGCGCGTCGCCGAACAGGTTGGCGCCGAAGACGGCCAGGCTGATGGCGATCCCCGGGAACAGCACCAGGTGCGGCGCCTTCTGGGCGTACTCGGCGGCCGAGACCGACAGCATCCGGCCCCACGAGGGATAGGGCTCGGGCACGCCGAGGCCGAGGAAGGACAGCGCCGCCTCGGTCAGGATCGCCGCGCCCAGCTGGGCGGTGCAGAGCACGATGAAGGGACCGACCGTGTTCGGCAGCACGTGGCGGAAGGCGATGCGCAGGTGGCGCAGCCCGAGCGCCCGCGCCGCCTCGATGTACTGCATCTCGCGGATCGACAGCACGCTGGCCCGGATGACGCGGGCCGCCCGCGGCACGATCGGGATCGAGATCGCCACGATCACGTTGGGCACCGACGGCCCCAGCGAGGCGGCCATCACGAGGGCCAGCACGAGCAGCGGCAGCCCCTGGAGGATGTCGAGCAGGCGCTGGGCGATCAGGTCGGTCTTGCCGCCCGCGTACCCCGACAGCAGCCCGATGACCCCGCCGAGCACCGAGCCGAGCAGGGTGGAGCCGATCCCCACCATGAGCGACACGCGGGCGCCGTGCACGATGCGCGAGTAGATGTCCCGCCCCAGGTGGTCGGTGCCCAGCCAGTGGTCGTCGCTGGGCCGGGCGAGGGTGGCGGCGGCCTCGGTCGCGATGGGGTCGTGGCTCTGCAGCACGTCGGCGAACACGGCGGTCAGCACGATGACGAGCATGAGCGCGCCGCCGGCCGCCCCCAGCGGCTTCTTGCGCACGAAGCGGGCGAGCGTCGCGCCCATCGACGCGCGGCCGACGCTGCGGGCCGGCGCCGTCAGCTCGATCACGGCGCCGACCGGCCTCACCGCCACCGCGCCCGTCCCCTAGCTCGCATAGCGCACGCGTGGATCGAGGACGCCGTACAGCAGGTCCACGGCCAGGTTGGAGAGGATGACCACGATGGCGATGAACATGACGAGGTTCTGCACCACCGGGTAGTCGCGCCAGAGGATCGCCTCCACCAGGAAGCGCGCGACGCCGGGCAGGTTGAACACCGTCTCGGTGACCACGAGGCCGCCGATGAGGAACGCGAACTCGATGCCGATCACCGTGACGACCGGCAGCACGGCGTTCTTGAGCGCGTGCCGCCACACCACCGCCCGCTCGTTCTGGCCCTTGGCCCAGGCCGTGCGGATGTAGTCCTCGCGCAGCACCTCCAGCATCGACGAGCGCGTGATGCGCATGATGAGGGCCGAGGAGCGGTAGCCGACGGCCAGCGCCGGCAGCAGGAACTGCACGGCGTGCAGCCACAGGTTCTCGCGGGGGCTCACGTAGATGAGCGGCGGGATCCAGGCCAGCCACGACACCAGGGCCAGGATGATGACCATGCCCAGCCAGAACGAGGGCATCGACAGCCCGGCCAGGCTGACGACCCGCATCACGTAGTCGAGCGTGGAGTCCTGGCGGATGGCGCTGACGATCCCGGCCGGCACGCCGAGCAGCACCGACACGATCGTGGACAGGATCGCCAGCTCGACCGTCACCGGGACCAGCGGCTTGATGATCTGCCAGGCCGGCAGGTCGTACCGATAGGACTTGCCGAGGTCGCCCGAGACGATCTGGCGGAGCCAGTCGAGGTACTGCTGCCAGTACGGCTTGTCGAGGCCCAGCTCCTGGAGGATGGCCTGCTTCTCCTCGGGATTCACGTAGCCGGCGGCCGAGAACAGCACGTCGACGATGTCGCCGGGAGCCAGCCGCAGGAGGACGAAGATCACGATTGACATCCCGAAGAGCGTGAGGACGGCGATGCCGAGGCGCTGCGCGATGTACGTCTTCACACGAGACCGTCTAGATGTCGGGCTGGACGTCTTGCATGCGGATGCGCGCAGTGTAACACGCGGCGGAATACGCTCACGACCCGGCGCTCACGAGCAGGTGCAGCGCGTAGATCGCGCCGCCGGCCAGCCCCCCCACCACGGTGCCGTTGACGCGGATGAACTGCAGGTCGTCGCCCGCGTGCTCCTCGATGAGCCGCACGGCGCCCTCGGGGCCGAGGGCCCGCACGCCGTTCTCGATGAAGGCGGCGATGCGCCCGTGCTGGCGCTCGACCAGCTCGCTCACGCGGGCCTTGACCCAGGCGTCGAGCTGGCGGCGCAGCCCGGCGTCGGCGATCAGCGCCAGGCGCGCGCGGTCCAGGTTGTCCACCAGCCACGCCCGCAGCTCCGAGCCGTCGCCGGCCAGCTCGGCGCGCAGCGTGCGCGTGAGGGCCGCCGCCGCGTCGTCCAGCAGCGCGGCCACCGCCGGCGCCTCCAGCAGCTCGGCCTTGGCCGCCTCGACGCGCGCGATCAGCTCGGGGTCGGTGGCGAGGCGCCGCTCGAGGTCGGCCAGGACGTCGAGGCTCTGCGTCCGCAAGGGGTGCCGGCGGTCCTTGGCCACCTCCCGCAGCCCGGCATGCAGCGCCGCCACCAGTCGGTCACGGTCGATCACCCCGAGCAGCGAGGCCAGCCCGATCCAGAACCGCGGGTATACCCCCAGCCGCTCGCGGTAGCGCACGAGCAGGTCCTCGATCACGTCGCCCACCGCCGCCCGGAACTCCGGCCGCTCCATCGCCTCGGCCAGCACCGCCAGCGCGCCGTCGAGCATGCGCTGGTCCCACTCCTGGCGGCGCGCCACCCGCAGCGCGGTTGCGAGCAGGGGCGCCACCGGCTGCCGGGCCAGGGCCCGCCGCACACGCGCCAGCAGCTCGGCCACGGTGGCCGGCGCCAGCTGGCCGGCGGCCCAGCCGGCGATGAGGCCGGTGACGTGCTGGAGATCGGCGCGGGAGATCCGTTCGGCGCCCCGGGCCACCAGCTCGCCGAGGTCGATGCGGCCGATCTCCTCGCGCACGTACTCCTTGGTGAGGACACGGCCGCCGACCATGAGGCCCACCCGCTCGGCCATCAGCTCCCAGTTGCGCGGGATCAGGCCGGTGTGGGGTATCGGCAGGCCGAGCGGGCGCCGGAAGATCGCGGTCACCGCGAACCAGTCGGCCAGGCCGCCGACCACGCCGGCCTCGGCGATCGCCAGGATCCAGCCGCCCCACCAGGTCGCCCGGAACGGAAAGGCCGCGACGGCGACCGCCGCCGCCCCCAGGAGCACACCGAGCGCCAGCCGGCGCTGGCGGGAGGGGGGCGCGTCGAGGACCGTCACGGCTGCGCCGGGGCGGTCCGAGCGTCGGGGGGGCGTGGGGGGCCATGTCGGGGCCCCCCACTCAACAGAAACTCGAGCATGCGCTCGGTGGCGGGCGGGCCCGGCGGCCACGTATGCGTGCCGCGCGGGTCGCCACCGCTCCACGCGTGGCCCATCCCCCGCACCAGCCACGTCTCGAGCACGGGCCCGCCGCGCGCGTCGCGGTAGACGGCGTGCACCGCCCCGGCCTCGGTGCCGGTGACACCGGCGTCGGCCCGGAGCAGGCGCGCGAACATCGTTTCCAGCGCCGTCAGGTTCGCCGGGCTCACGACGGGATCGAGGGCGCCGTGCCAGAGCGAGGCGCGCCAGTCCCGTCCCCGGCCGCCCGCGCAGGCCGCGGCGGCCGCGGCGCCGTCCCGGCTCTGCCCGCGCATGCACTGGATCGCGGCCTCGGAGCCGTCGGCGCACCGGTAGGGGCCCCCCGCGAGCGAGCCGATCCCCGCCACCGTCTCCGGTGCCGCGCAGGCCAGGTTCACGGCCATGAAGGCGCCCGCCGAGAAGCCGAGCACGAGCACGCGGCGCTCGCGCAGGCCACGCTCGCCCTGCACGCGCCGGGCGATGGCGAGGATCTGGCCCGTCTCGGAGCCGGTCGCCGTCTGCTGGGCCGGCTCGAACCAGTTCCAGCAGCGATAGGGATTCTCCCGGCGGCTCTGGGCGGGATAGACGACGACGAGGCCGCGGCGCTCGGCCGCCTCGTTCAGCCGCGTGCCGAGCGCGAAGTCCTCGGGCGTCTGCCAGCAGCCGTGCAGGGCGACGACGAGGGGGCGCGCGGCGGCCGGCTGGGCCGGGATCCACACGCGGTAGGCGCGGCCCTCGAGCGTGCCGCGCGCGAACGACCCCACCGGCGCCGCCGCGCCGGCGAGCGTCAGCGCGGCGACGAGCGCCGCCAGTCCGGCGCGGGCGCGGGCTCCGGCCATCGTGCCGCTCAGGGCCGGCGCGCGCGTCGCGGCAGCAGCACCCGGCCCTGCTTGACGTCCCAGACGCCGCGCGGCGACAGGCGCACGAACGGCAGGAAGTCGGCGGCGAGGAAGAACAGCGTGAACATCGGCTCGTGGTGCGGGTAGCCGCGCGCGACCAGCGCGGCTCGCAGGGCGTCCTCGCGAGCGGCCGCCTCCGGCAGGCTCAGGCGCGTCATCACCCCGCCGAGCGGCAGCGGCATCTCCAGGGCCACCCGCTCGCCGTCGACGAGCACGACGCCGCCGCGCACCGCCAGCAGCCGGTTCACGGCGCGCGCCATCGCCTCCGGCCGCCGGCCGAGCACGAGGATGTTGAAATCGGTCGTGATCGTCGTGGCCAGGCCGTCGACGCGGTCGCCGAAGCCCGCCACCAGCGCGGGGGCCACCCAGCGGCCGGCGCGGTCGACGAGCGCGGCGTGCAGGTCGCCGCCGCCCGGCGCGCGCTCCTCCAGCCGCGTGATGACCGCGCTGACCAGCCGCACGATGGGATAGGTCGCGCGCGGCGGCAGGCGGAAATCTTCCGGCCGGGCGCGCCAGCGCACGGTCAGCCGCGCCTCGGCACGCGTGAACGCGCGGCGCCAGTCCGGCTCCGGCACGCTCACCAGCACGCGGCCCTCGCGGGCGGCCAGCCGCCCGCGCGCCACCACGGCCTCCGGCCGCGGCTCGGCGAGGTCGCGGAGCACGCAGAGATCGGCGTAGCGGCCCGGCGCGATCCCGCCCAGGTCGCCGTCGCGGCCCGCGTAGGTCGCCGGATTGAGCGTGGCCATGCGATAGGCGTCGACCGGCGGGACACCGCGCTCCAGCGCCACCCGGATGAGGTGGTCGACGAAGCCGTGGTCGCGGATGAACGCCGGCATCGAGCCGTCGGCGGTGAGCATGAGCCGCGAGGCCAGCGCCGGCGCCGCCTTGAGGGCGTCGAGCAGGCCCGCGAGGTCGGGGCGCAGCGACGACTCGCGCAGCATCACGGCGATGCCCTGGCGCGCGCGGTCCAGCACCTCCGCGGCGGTGATCGGCTCGTGGTCGGAGGTGAGGCCGCCGGCGGCGAGGCCGGCGATCCTGTCGGCGGCGGCGCCGGCGGTGTGGCCCTCGACCCGCTGCCCGCGCGCCAGCGCCAGGTCGAGCCGGCCGAGGAGGCCGGCGCGGCCGCCCCACACCTCCGGCCAGCGCGTCACCTCGCCGGCCGCGAAGGTCCACGGGTGGGCGAGCGCGCGCGCGATGTCCCGCACGCGATAGCGCGCCGGCTCGTCCGTCGAGCGCGCCTGCGCGTGCACGCGGATCATCCAGTAGAACTTCAGCGGCGAGCGCGCCAGCGCGCCAGCGACCGTGCGGAACGCGCGCAGCCCCCCCAGCTCCCAGATCTGCAGCGTGTCGGCGAAGACGGTCGTGGTGCCGAGCGGCAGCAGGTGGCGGGCCAGGCTCGAGGGCGTCACCACGTGCGCCGGGTGGACGTGGGGGTCGATGTAGCCGGGGACGAGGAGGCGGCCGCCCGCGTCGAGCGTCCGCGTGGCGGGCCCGACCATGTCGTCGCGCGAGCCGACGTAGGCGATCCGCTCTCCGGCGATCGCCACGTTGGCCGGGTAGATCTCGCCCGTGTAGACGTTGAGCAGCGTACCACCGCGGACGTAGAGATCGGCGGAGGCGGCGCCGCGGGCGACGGCCGTGAGCCGGCGGCGCTGGCGGACCGTCATGGCCGCCGCCCGCGGGCGTCGCTCACTTCTTCGTCCGCGCGCTCGCGCGATATGCGGCCGCGCCGGCCCGCACGCCCGCCTGCAGCCCGCGCCCGACGCGGGCCGCCTCGTTCAGCGCCTCGCGGACCTGCGGCTCGGCCTTGCGCAGAGCCCGGGCCACCGCGACCCGCGTGCGCCGCTCCAGCCGCTTCATGCGCCGCCGCGCCTGGCCCCGCGCGCCCTCCGCCTGCTTGCCCAGCTGCGCGAGCTGCTTCTGCACCGCCTTCCACTGCTTTTCCAACGCTTTCATGCGGCCTCCTTCGTGTGGCTCACCCGGATTATGCCGTTAGAATGGCCGCATGAGCGAGACGATCGCGGTCGGCGAGGGCGTGCGGGTGCCGGGGCGCGCGCTCACCCGGCGCGCGGTGCGGGCCTCGGGCCCGGGCGGCCAGAACGTGAACAAGGTCGCCACCAAGGTCGAGCTGCGCGTGGACCTCGACGCCATCGAGGGGCTGTCGGAGGCGGCGCGGGCACGGCTCGAGGCGCTGGCTCGCCACCGGCTCGACGCCGCGGGTCGGCTCGTGGTGACGAGCCAGGCGAGCCGGAATCAGGCGCGCAACCTCGAGGACGCTCGCGAGAAGGTGCGGAGGCTGGTCGCCGCGGCGCTCGTGCCGCCGCGCTCGAGGGTGGCCACGCGGACGCCGGCCGGCGCCGAGGAGCGCCGCCTCGACGTCAAGCGACGCCGGGCGGCGCTCAAGCGCTGGCGGTTGCGGCCGGTCACCGACGACTGATCGATGAGCCGGCCGGCCTCGTCAGCGTTTCGACCCTGGTGACGCAGACGGAGCGGTCGCCCCGCCTCGCGACGGATCCGAGGAATCCTGCTGGACGTATTCGGCACGCAGCTCGTTGGGCCCCGTCCAGTCGTGACCGATGACCGTAGCGCCCTCGCCCGGCGCGAGGCCCTGCCGGATCTCCTGACCGACCGGTGAGAGGTCCACGGTCAGCGTGCGGCCGTCGTCGGCTCGGAACTTCATCGTGGTGCCCTGCACCGACTGCACCCGCCCGTGGATCTGTTGCCAGCCGTCGTCCGGCTGATCCTTGGCCGTCTTGCCGGCCGTCTTGCCGGCCGTCTTGCCGGCCGCCTTGCCGCCGGTGCCCCGCTCACGCAACGCCCGTGCGGTCAGGCGGTCCGGCCCCGTCGGAGTGCCGACGACTGACACCCGGTCGCCGACCTTGAGGCCCTGCCGCGGCCGCGTGCGGGCGTCGGACATGTCCACGATCACGTCACGGCCGCCGTCCTCGCGGACCGTGACCTGGTCGCCCTTGATCGCCGTCACCGTGCCGTTGATTCGGGCCCAACCGCCGCCGTTCCGGTCCCAGTTGCCGGCTCCCCGGTCCCAGTTCCCCTGTCTCCGGTCCTGCGCGCCCGGGGAGGCCGACGGAGCCACCGCCCCGCCGCGCGACGGATCCGAGGAGTCCTGCTGCACGTACTCCGCGCGCAGCTGGTTCTGCCCCGTCCATTCGTACCCGATGACCGTGGCGCCCTCGCCCTGCTTGAGCGCCTGCCGGATCTCCTGACCGACCGGCGAGAGGCCAACGGTGAGGGTGCGGCCGTCGTCGGTCCGGAACCGCATCGTGTCGCCCTGCACCGACTGCACCCGCCCGTGGATGTGCTGCCAGCCGTCGTCCGGCTCGCCCCCCTGCGCCGCCTTGCCGCCGGTGCCCCGCTCACGCAACGCCCGTGCGGTCAGCCGGTCCGGCCCCGTCGGGATGCCGACGACGGACACCCGGTCACCGACCTTGAGGCCCTCCCGCAGCCGCGTGCGGGCCTCCGACATGTTGACGATCACTTCCCGGCCGCTGTCCTCGCGGACCGTGATTCTGTTGTCCTTCACGGCCGTCACCGTGCCGTTGACGCGGGCCCAGCCACCCTTGCCGTCCCAGCTGTCGCTTCGCCGGTCCCAGTTGCCACCGCCGCGGCTCCACCCGGGCCTGTCGGACTTCTGTTGTTGCTGGGCTGCCGCCGGCGGCACCGCGCCTGCCAGCGCGATGAGAACTATGGAAAGAATCACACTGAGCGTTTTCATTGTGCACCTCCCTGCCCGGCTTGGAGAAGGGCGCAAGGAAGGTGCCAGCGACTCGGATCAGCCGAGCTTGCGGACCTCGTCGCGGAACTTCTCGACGCTGCGGAGCTTGATGTCCTCGTAGCCGCGGATGACGTCGGGCAGGCGGGCGGCCGCGACCGCGCGCTCGTAGGTCGAGGCCGACAGCCCGTCGAGGAGGCGATCGATCAGCGCGCGGTACTCACCCGGGAGCGCCCGCTCGACCCGCCGCACCTCGGCACGGCCGAACGGATCGAGCACGCTGCCTCGCAGCCGCTTCATCGAGGCGAGCACGCGGAACACGGCGTCGAACCAGATGCCGAGCTTCAGCTTGCGCGTGAGGCCGAGGGCGCGCAGCAGGGGCGGGTGCAGGTTGTACTGCACGCGCACGCCGCCGGGGAACTCGGCGGCCAGCGCGGGGCCGAGGTCGGCCTGCAGGTGCAGGCGCGCGACCTCGTACTCGTCCTTGTAGGCCATCAGCTTGAAGAAGTAGCGGGCCACCGCCTCGCTCAGGCGGGTGTCGCCCGGCGCCGCCACCCGGCTTTCGGCGGTGCGCGCGCGGGCCACGAAGTCGACGTACTCGCGGGCGTACCGCACGTCCTGGTAGGCGATCAGCTCGGGGACCCGCACCTCGAGCAGCCGCCGCAGCTCGCCGGACGCCCCCACCCGGTCCACCAGAACCCGGGCGTCGGCCGTCAGCGGCGCCGTGTGCTCCACCGCCCCCAGCCGCCGCGGCTTGACCGTGGCCACCCAGGCGGGGTCGGCCACCAGCAGCCGGCCGGCCCGGAACGCCTGGGTGTTCATACCGACCGAGACGCCGTTGATCGTGATCGCCCGCTCGATGGCCTCGGCGCTCACCGGAATGGCGCCGGCCTGGTAGGCCGCGCCGAGCACGAGCATGTTGGCGGCCATGTGGTCCTCGAACAGCGTCTCGGCCAGGCCGAGGGCGTCGAGGTAGACGTTCTCGTCCTTGCGGGTGACGCGGTCGATCGAGGTCTGCAGCCCGCCGCCGTCGGGGAAGTGCACGTCGGTGTGGCTCACCATGGCGCCGGTCGGCACCTGGCTCGTCGACACGACGGCGATCGTGCGGTCCGGCCGCGCGTGGTCGAGGTTCTGCGGCGCGGTCGCCACGAGGACATCGAAGCCCAGGTAGCAGTCGGCGGCGCCGGCCGCGACCTTGTTCGACACCTCGGCCGGCTCCTCGGTGATCTTCAGATGTGAGACGACCGGGCCGCCCTTCTGGCTGAGGCCCGTCTGGTCGAGGCCGCGGACGTGCTTGCCGTCGAGCAGGGCGGCGGTGCCCAGCACCTGGTTGACCGTCACCACGCCGGTGCCGCCGATGCCCATCATGAACACGTTGGCGTCGCGGGGCACGCGCAGCATGGGCTCCGGCAGCGGGCGGTCGACGACGAACGTCTTGCGCTCCGTCTTCGCCGGCGCGGCCAGCGGCACGACGGTGACGAAGGACGGGCAGTCGCCGCGCAGGCACGAGTAGTCCTTGTTGCAGGACGACTGGTGGATCTGCGTCTTGCGTCCGAACTCGGTGTCGACGGGGTGCACGCTGAGGCAGTTGGACTTCACGCCGCAGTCCCCGCAGCCCTCGCAGACGGCCTCGTTGATCACCACGCGCATGGCCGGGTCCGGCAGCTTGCCGCGCTTGCGCAGCCGGCGCTTCTCCGCCGCGCACCGCTGGTCGTAGACCAGCACGGTCACGCCCGGGGTCTCGCGCAGCATCCGCTGCGCCTCGTCGAGCCGGTCGCGGTGCCAGACCTCCACCCCGCTCGCGAACCGGGCCGCGCGCCCGTACTTGTCGGGCTCGTCGGTCATGACGATGATCCGCCTGGCGCCCTCGGCCTCCAGCATGCGCGTCAGCTCGGGCACCGGCATGGCGCCGGCGGCGTCCTGCCCGCCGGTCATCGCGACCGCCGAGTTGTAGAGAAGCTTGAACGTCACGTTGGTGCCGGCGGCGATGGCCTGGCGGATCGCCAGCGAGCCGGAGTGGAAGAACGTGCCGTCGCCCAGGTTCTGGAACATGTGGGGGATGTTCGTGAACGGGGCCATGCCGACCCACTGCACGCCCTCGCCGCCCATGTGGGTGAGGCCCGCCGTGCGGCGCTCGGGCATCGTGAGCGCCATGCCGTGACAGCCGATGCCGGCCGCCGCCATCGAGCCCTCCGGCACCTGGGTCGAGCGGTTGTGCGGGCAGCCCGAGCAGAAGTACGGCTGGCGGGCCAGCGTCAGCGGGGCCGGCCGCTCGCGCAGCGCCTCCAGCACCGCCACCCGCGCCGTGATCGACGGGAGCTGGAGCTTGCGCTCCAGGCGGCTGGCCACGATCTGGGCGACGCGGTCGGCGTCCAACTCGCCGGTGGCCGGCACCAGCGGGCGCCCCTGCTCGTCGCGCTTGCCCACGACCGGCGGGCGCACGGCGTCGTTGTAGAGCACGTCGCGCACGAACATCTCCACGAACGAGCGCTTCTCCTCGACGACCAGGATCTCCTCGAGCCCCCGCGCGAATCGCCGCACGATGCCGGGTTCCATCGGGAAGAGCATGCCGACCTTGAGGATGCGGATGCCGTGGTGCCGCAGCGCGGCCTCGTCGAGCCCGAGCTCGCGCAGGCCCTCGCGCAGGTCGTAGTACGTCTTGCCCGCGGCCACCAGGCCGAGCCAGGCGTCGGGCGTGTCCACGGCGATCCGGTTCAGCCCGTTGGCGGCGGCGAAGGCCTTGGCCGCCTCCAGCCGCCCGTAGGCGATCTCGCGCTCCATCTCGAGGCCGAACGGCGGCAGCAGCGTCGGGTTCTGGGTGTGGCGCCAGGGCTTGCCCTCGTACTCGAAGCCCGCGTCCACCAGCGTCAACCGGCCGGGGGCCACGTCGGCGGTGCCGATCTCGTCGGCGACGTTGGTGACGATCTTGAAGCCGACCCACAGCCCCGAGTAGCGCGACAGCTCGAAGCCGAGCCGCCCCAGATCGAGAATCTCCTGCACGTTGCCCGGGAACAGCACCGGGAACTGCGCGTCGTAGAAGGCGACCTCGGAATGCGTCGGCAGCGTGGAGGACTTCGACAGCGGGTCGTCGCCGCCCAGGGCGAGCACGCCGCCGTGGCGGCCCACGCCGGCGAAGTTGGCGTGCTTGAAGATGTCGCCGGTGCGGTCGACGCCGGGCCCCTTGCCGTACCACATGCCGAGCACGCCGTCGTACCGGGCCTGCGGGAAGAAGTTGGCGAGCTGGCTGCCGTAGACGGCGGTGGCGCCCAGGTCCTCGTTGAGGCCGGAGACGAAGACGACCTGGTGCTCGCGCAGCAGCGGCAGGTTGCGCTCGAGCGTGAGGTCGAGCCCGCCCAGCGGCGAGCCGCGGTAGCCGGAGATCAGCGTGGCCGTGTCGAGGCCGCGCCGCCGGTCGGCCCGGTGCTGGTCGAGCGGCAGCCGCACGAGCGCCTGGATCCCCGACAGGAAGATGACGCCCTCTTCCTGCCGATACTTCGCATCGAGCGAGAAGTCCTGGGCGAGCGGCATGGCCCCTCCGGCTGGACTCGGCGGATCTGGACCGTATGATACGGGCGCCGCCGGATCGGCGCAAATCTCCCGGCGCACCGGAGGCCTGCATGGCGATCCAGCTCGCGCTCATGATCGAGGGACAGGAAGGGCTCACCTGGGACCGCTGGCGCGCGCTGGCGCGCGAGGCGGAGGAGGCCGGCTACCGCGGACTGTTCCGCTCCGATCACCTCACCGGCCTCTCCGGCGACGCGAGCCAGCCCTCGCTCGACACCTGGGCGTCGCTCACCTGGCTGGCCACCAGCACGCGGCGGATCCGGTTCGGGCCGCTCGTGTGCCCGCTGACGTTCTACCACCCCGCCCTGCTCGCCAAGCGGGCCGCCGCCGTCGCCGAGCTGTCGGGCGGCCGGCTGGACCTGGGCCTCGGCGCCGGCTGGCACGAGGGCGAGCACGTCATGTTCGGCGTCCCCTTCCCGCCGCTCCGGGAGCGCCTGGACCGGCTCGAGTGCGGCGCCCGCGCGATTCGCGCGCTGTGGCGCGGCCGGCCGGTGACGCTCGAGCAGCCCTACTATCCCCTGCGGGAGGCGCTGTCGTTCCCGGTGCCGCCGGGGGGCGGCGTGCCGCTCATCGTCGCGGGGCGCGGCGAGCGGCGCACGCTGAAGATCGTGGCCGAGCACGCCGACGAGTGGAACGTCACGCGCGTCACGCTGGAGGAGTACGCGGCCAAGTGCCGGGTGCTGGAGGGGCACTGCCGGGCCGTCGGGCGTGAGCCGGCCGCGATCCGCCGCTCGCTGATGGTGCCGGTGATCGCCGGGCGCTCCGTGGCCGAGGTGGACGCGCGGCGCGCCCGGGCCCGCGCCGTCTTCCCGCGGTTGCCGGAGGACGGCGCCGGCTGGCGCGCCGCCGGCTTCCTGCACGGGGTGCTCGACGACGTCCGCCGCGACCTGGCGCGCTGGGAGGCGGCCGGCATCGACCGCGTGATGCTCCAGATCCTCGACATGACCGACCTCGAGATGATCCGTCTCATCGGCCGGGAGCTGGCCTGATCGCGCGGGGACCTACGTCGCGGGCAGGGCCCAGAGGCCGCGGCCGGCCTCGCGCGCGGCCCGCTGGAGCTTCAAGAACAGCGCCTGGTGGCGCACGTTGGGCGGGACGGTCATGACCTGGGCGAAACCCAGGCGGACCAGCTTGGCGTTGACCATCGTCTCGCCGATCCAGACGTAGGCGAGCATCCGGCCGTACCGGTCGCGCGACTGCACGTCCAGCTCCAGCCGCACGCGCTTGCCCTCGACCAGGCGCCGGTTCGCCGCGTGCGCCTGCCGGCCGCCCGGCTCTTCGCGCCGGGTAGGGTGATGCAGCTCGGGGGTGTTGACGCCGATGTAGCGGACCTTCTCGACCCGGCCGCCGATCCGGACGTGAATGGTGTCGCCGTCCACCACGCGCACGACGAGGCCGTCGAGCCCGGCGAGACCCTGGGTGGCGGCCGGGACCGCTCCGAGCAGGAGGGCCAGCACGAGGAGCGGGCGCAGCACCCGCTCACGGTGTCACCCCCGCCTGACTGTTGTCAAACTGATACAGGCAGGGAAACGGGGGCTCCTCCTGACGGTGTCCGCTTCAGCGGGTCGTCTGCGGCTCGCACTCCTCGCGCCAGATCGCGTAGCAGACGCGATGCAGGCGGAGCATGGGGCCCCCCGAGAGCAGCTCGACCTCGAACTCGACGTCGGCCGGCTCGATCCGCTCGCCGCAGGCGACGCAGTGCGTGCCGTGGCCTCCGCGCCCGGCCCATGCCCGGTCCTGGTCGCAGGGCAGCGTGCGGCTCTCGAGCAGGTCTCGGATCCGTTTTCGAATCAGGGCAGTCTCCATGACACCTCACCGACGAGCATTCCGGTCTTCCGGCGGCAGGACCCGCAGCGCCCGGGCAACGCCGGGCGCGTTGCATCATACCATCGGCGGCGCAGTGGCCGGTCAGGCGCCCCTGGCGGGCAGCAGCTCGCGGATCCTCGACTCCAGGTCCTCGGGAAGGCAGGGCTTGGTGAGGAACACGTCGGCGCCGGCTTCCAGCGCGCCGTGCTCGATGGCGCGGAAGGCGTAGCCTGTGAGGACGATGACCGGGATGCGCCGGGTGCGCGGGGCCTGCTTGAGCCGGTGCGTGGCGGTGATCCCGTTGAGCCCCGGCATCGCGAGATCCATGACGATGACGTCCGGCTTCACCGCGACCGCCAGGGCAAGACCCGACTCGGCGTCCGCCGCGGAGACGACGCCCAGGCCGCGATACGTCAGGTACTCCGTGTACAGCTCGCGGGTGTGCAGGGAGTCATCGACGATCAACACCAGGCCGGCCCGGCGGGGGACCCGGGATCGACTGGTCTCCGGCCGTGACAACCACGGCACCACCGGGCGGACGCGGTGAGGCCGAGGGCGGTGCAGACGAGGGCGATGGGGTTGGCCGGGCAGTCCCCTGGGCGTAGACATGCAGTGCGGGCTTAGAACCACGGATCTAGCCAGTGCACGCGCGGTGCCACCAGATTTGCCAGTGTGAATCGGTATTTGCGAACGCGACACACCTGTAATGTCTTCAACGCTCAACCCCGTGGTGAATCTCTTACACGCTGCGCGGGCGTCGACGCTGGCCATCGGTCGGGATCAGCCGAGGCGGACGAACGCGTAGCCGAGCGTGGCCAGCTGCGTGGCGATCTCGGCCTTCAAGCGCCGCTCCGTCTGCCGGCGATCCGCGGCCGTTCCTTCCCCTGACGGTCCCCGGCGCTCGCGCCGACGACGGTCGAGGATCACGGTCACCTCGGGCTCGGAGGAGAACTCGCGGGCGAGGTACGTGTACAGGTCCGGGGATTGTCGGGACACGATGAACAGATGGGCCACGGTCCCCTCTTCTAGCCGATTCGCGTGGCGAGCGTCAACGGTTTCGGGCGCCGTCCCGGAGGCGGCGGAGGACCCGCTCGGCCGCGCGCGCCTCTCGCGACGGTCGCCGTCCCGGGCCGTGCCGGGGCGCGGCCTCGTCGTCGTCCGCCCCGTCCTCCTGCGCCCGGGAGCCCTCGGCGCGTGCCGCCACCGCCTCGAGGAACGCCTCGGCGGTGACGCTCACCGCCCCCGATCGCCGGGCGGCGGTCTGCACCGCCCGATCGGAGGTGACCACCACGCCGCCCTCGCGCAACCCGGCCGCCAGGCGCCGCAGCACGTCGTCCGCGGTCTCGGGCGGCCGCGAGAAGATCACCTCCACGCGCCCGCCGCCGGGCGTCCCCGCCCCGCGGCGCGCGCCGTCGAACACGACCGTGAAGGTGTCGGAACTATCGAGGGCCAGCCGGGCCACCAGCCGCAGGAGGGCCGCCCGGCCGGCCTCCAGGCTCTCGGCCTCCCGCGCCCGCAGATCCGCATCGCGCCGGATCACGTTGTAGCCGTCGAGCACCCACCGCATGGCTAATGACTCTCGTGGAATCCGGTGACGCCGGGGGCGGGGCACGGGAGCCCTGGGCGCGCCACGGATGGCTCGCCGGTCGCCGTACGCTCGCTCCGGACTCGGCGAGCGCGAGCCCCCCATCCCCCTGAAGGGGGCTGGGCCGGGGTGAGTCGAGCCGCCGATCGCGCGCTCGCCGAGCCCTGCGCTCGCAACGGCGACGACGGCTCACCATCAACGTGGCGCC
>Ga0302046_10001865_pt1 | contig 19682 bp, 14 predicted proteins | sample RVTome_11_FD_200261 | JGI IMG/M metagenome (GOLD analysis project Ga0302046, IMG submission 200261) | Soil microbial communities from uranium-contaminated site in the Upper Colorado River Basin, Wyoming, United States - RVT147D111 (version 2) ...
GTGGCCGCCGCGCGCGAGCCGTTCCGCGCTGTCGCCGCTGCCGCGCGCGATGACGATCCGCTTGCCGGTCTGCCGCGCGACGTTGCGGGCCAGGTATTCGTCGGGCACGAAGATCACCGTGTCGCTGTCGAACGAGGACACGACCGCGGCGGCATTGCTGGACGTGCAGCAGGCGTCGCTCTCGGCTTTGACGTCGGCGTAGGTGTTGACGTAGCAGACCACCGGGGCGCCGGGGTAGCGCTCGCGCAGGGCGCGCACGTCCGCCGCCGTGATGCTGGCCGCCAGCGAGCAGCCGGCCTTCTCGGCCGGCAGCAGCACGATCTTGTCGGGGCTGAGGATCTTGGCCGTCTCCGCCATGAAGCGCACGCCGCAGAAGACGATCACGTCGGCGTCGGTCCGGGCGGCGACGCGGCTGAGCTCGAGCGAGTCGCCGACATGATCGGGAACCGTGTGATAAAGCGCGGGCTCCATGTAGTTGTGCCCGAGGATGACGGCGTTGCGGGCGCGCTTGAGGCGGTTGATCTCCAGCACGAGCGCGGCCTTGTGCCGTAGCTCGAACTCGGGAACGACGCGGGCCAGGCGGGCGCGCATCTGTTGGAATATCTCGTCAACCGTCCGACCGTCGATCGCCACGGATGGTCTCCTTACCAGGGGCGCTCGAATGCGCCGTTTTCGCGCTCTGAGGCCCGCCGGCGCCGCGGAACCGGCGGCGGCTTCACGAGCCATGGGCGCGGCGGGACGCCCCCAGACTGCCTTCGTCCAAAAGCCGGGCCGGATCGAATACTTCCGCGCCGGCGGGCCGCTCACCCGCGATCCGCGCCGCGGCCAGCCCGCCCACCGCGTACGACGCCGTCACGCCGTGCCCGCCGAGTCCGGCGACGTGAAAGACGCGCGGCCAGCGCGGGTCGAAGCCGATGACGAAGCCGCGATCCGGCGCGAAGGTCCGCTGCCCGACCCAGCTCGCGCGGATGGACAACTCGCCCAGGCCCGGCTGGAGCCGGCTGAGCTTCTCGGCGAGCGTCTCCAGCACGCGCGGGTCTTCGCGGTAGTCGCCCGGCGCGGCGCGCGATTCATCACAGGCGCACAACATCAGGCCACCCGATTCGGGACGGAAGTAGAGCCCGTCCTGACCGCTCCAGACGCACGGCCAGCGCGGATCGACCCAGTCCAGCGGCGGCGTGAAGAACAGGTGGCGGTTCGTCGGCGTCAGCGGCAGGTCGAACAGCTCGCCCGCCCACGATCCGGCCGCGTTCACCAGGATCCGGCAGCGCATGTCTCCGGCGCTGGTCGAGACCGACACATACGCGTCGTGGGCTTCCCACGCCAGCAAGCGCGTCTCGTAGCGCACGTCCTGGCCATCGAGATACGTCGCGAGCAACCCGGCCACGTCGACCGTGCCATCGCGCGGCGCCCAGCGGCCCAAGCCGCGCGCGCCGGGAAAGCGCGCCGCCGCGTCGTCCTCGCCCAGCCCGAGGAGCATGACGCCGCGCGGCTCGAACTCGGCCAGCTCCCCGCGGCGCAGCGCGTCGGCGCCCGCGGACAGCAGGCGCTGCTCGGTGGCGTGGTCCGCGTGCTCCCGCACGATCGCCGCGCTGCGTCCCGACGAGTGTACGCCAGGCAGGGCCTCGCGCTCGAGGATACGAACGGGCCCGATTCCGCGGCGGCGTAGATGGAACGCGGTCGCGGCGCCGGCCACACCGGCGCCGACGATCAGGATGTCGCTGTCCGGGTGAGGCTCCATTCCCTATGCGGGGAGTATATGGCCGTACCAGTCGTGGCCGCCAGCCGCGACAGGCGGCTAGCGGAAACGCTCGCGCCCGCGGTCCGAAAGCAGCGACATCAGCAGCGCCGGCAGAATCAACAGATCGCCCACCAAAGCCGCCAGCAGCGCGATGCACGACAGGGCCGCGAAGCTGCGCACCGACGGCATGCTGCTGAGCATGACGACGCCGAAGCCGGCGATCAGGACCAGGGTGGTCGTGACGAGCGCGGCGCCGACGGTCGTCATGGCGCGCCCGCAGGCCTCGCGGACGGCATGTCCCGCGCGGCGCTCGAGCCGGAAGCGCGACAGGAAGTGGATCGTGTCATCGACCGCGATTCCGAGGCAGATCGTGAAAACAACGGCGCTGGTCAGCACCAGCGGCCGGCCGCTCCACACCAGCAGCGCGGCCGTGAACGCCAGCGGCAGCGCGTTGGGGATGACGCTCAGGAGGCCGAGCAACAGCGAGCGCAGCGCCAGCGTCATCACGATGAGAATGACGCCGCCGGCAAACACCAGGCTGCGCGCCAGGTCGGTGATCATGTCCGCCAGGCTCTCGACGGTCAGCACGGACGTGCCGGTCAGGTGAAACCGCAGGCCGGGATGCGCGCCCTCGAGCGCGGCCAGCCGTTCGCGCAGCCGCGCGAACACGGGCCGATACGTGCTGACGCGGAACTCGCGGATATGACCGGCGATCAGGGCGCGGTTCTTGTCCGGAGCGAGCAGTCGTTCGCGCAGCTCCGGCGGGGCGGCGGCCAACGCCGCGCGGCGCAGGTCCTCAGACTTTAAGGCGCCGGGAATGGCCGAGAACAGATTCAGCAGCGAGAGCGGATTGCGCACGCGGTCTTCCGCCTCCAGCGCGGCGTGCACCGCCTGCAAGGCGCGGAGCGCTTCATCCGCTTCCGGCGTCAGCGAGTCGTCCCACTCCATCAGCACGTACACGAAGAACGCGCCGCCCAGGGCCTGGTCGCAACGCTCCAGCGCGGCGAACGACTCCGCGTCCCGGGCGAGCGCCTCGTCCAGGCTGTTGTCCGGCTTGAGGCGCGTCGCGGTCGCCGCGCACACGGCGGTCGCCGCGACGCCCGCCAGCGAGAACGCGATGTGCCGGCGCGCGACCAACCCCGACAGCGCGGCGAAGCTCCATGACGCGAACCACGGGCGGGCGGCGGCGGCGCGAGCCAGGCCGGCGCCCAGCCGGCTGCCGCCGAGCAACGGAGCAACCAGGATCACCGCGAAGAACGAGACGACCGCGCCCAGCCCGCAGCCGAAGCCGAACTCGCGGATCACAGCCACGCGGGTCAAGAGCAGCGACCCGAAGCCGATCGCCGTCGTCAGCGAGGTCATCGCGCACGGAACAAGCAGATGCTGAACGGCGAGGCGCGCCGCGGCGCGCGGCGCCAGGCCCGCGGCGCGCGAACGGCGCATGTCGTGTACGAGGTGCACCGAGTCGGTGAAAGCGATCACGGTGACCAGCGTGGGCAGCACGCTGGTGACGACGTTGATCTTCAGGCCGAGCAGCCCGAGCAGCCCCAGCGTCCAGAACAGCGCCACGCCCGCCGACGTCAGGACGATCGCGACCGCGGCCGGGCGGCGAAAGATCGCCAGCGCGATCAGCACCGCGCAGGTCACGCCCAGGACGCCAAACAGGACCTGCTCGCGCTGGAGCAGGCGAAAGATGTCGTGGCGGATTCCCGGCACGCCGGTGATGCGCACGCGGATGGCGCCGCTGGCCTCGGCCTGCGCGATCGCGGCGCGGATGTCGGCCATCACGGGCTCGATCTCGGCCACGGTCAGCGAGTCGCCGCGGTGGCGCGCCAGCAGGAGGGTGGCGCGCCCGTCCGCGGAGAGGATCTGGCCGGCGGCGAGCGGATGACGCAAAGCCGGCTCGCGCGCCTGCGCGAGGGACTCGGCCCAGGTGTCCGCGGCGGCGGTCGCGGTCCGGTCGTGCCCGGTCGATTCGGCCTCCGCCGCCGGCTCGGGCGGGATCAATGGCCGCGGCAGGCGGCCCGGCTCGATCAGCGGGACGTCGAGCAGGCTGCGGACGCGCTCGATACCTGGCGCCGCCGAAACAGCGTCGCTGAGAACGCGCAAGGCCTCAATGGCGGCCGGGCTGAACAGGTCGTCGGACTCGACCAGCAGCACGCTGTCGTTGTCGTCGGAGCCGAAGTCGCGGAAAAGCTCCTGGAGCGTGGCGTAGGACTCGCCGTCGGCGCGAATCAGATCGCGCGGCGATTCATCCAGCCCCAAGCCGCGCAGGCCAACCGCGGCGACGGCGCCGACAGCGAGCGCGAACGCCGCGAGCAGCGGCCGCTGGGAGTCATACCAGGTGGCGATGCGTTCCATGCAAGCGGAGTATTGCGCCGGCGCCGCGCCGCACCGCGCGGCGCACGAGGCGAAGAATATACGCCGGGGCGGGATTGGGGGGATTGACAAACCCGGGGCGCGAGGCGAAGATACCGGCGCGTTGAACTTGCTGATCTTTCCATTTCCGAAAGCCTGCCTGTGCGGCTCGCCTCCCAGAACTGGATCGGTTGCCGAGATTCCAACGTTGCCGGGCGTGTCGCTTTCCTGTCGCAGCCGGATGCTGCGCGGCGTCGCTGCCTGGCGGCTGTGGCGGCGCAAGGCCGCCGATTCGAGAGCTTGAAGAATCCCCGGATGACTGCTTGAGTGCGCGATTCGCCTGGAGTCACGTGGCCTCGTTTGGCCCGCCTGATCCGTCCGCGGGGGCGCGCTGATCGTTCCGAAGGATTCGACGAGCGGATTTGGAGAACCCGTCATGGGTAAGAAACTGTATGTTGGGAACCTGGGTTATGACGTCACCAGCGACGACCTCGCGCAGCTTTTCGGCCAGCACGGCACGGTGAAGAGCGCGAACGTCATCAGTGACCGGAGCACCGGGCAGAGCAAGGGCTTCGGCTTCGTCGAGATGAGCGCCGGGGCCGACGAGGCCATGGCCGCGCTCGACGGCAAGGACTACGGCGGCCGGGCGCTCAAGGTCAACGAAGCGCGGCCCAAGCCGGCCGGCGGCGGCGGTGGCGGCGGCGGCGGCGGCGGACGGCGCTGGTAAAGCGCCTCTCATTCCGGAATGAAAACCAGCGCCGGGCGGGAACCCGCCCGGCGCTGTTCACCTGCCAAAGCCACGTGTTCAAGGCGGTGCGGGGGCGTGAACTCCCGCCGCCGCGCCCGACGCTTGATCGTCGCAGCCTTGCAGCGGCTCCTTCAGAACCGAGACGATCGCCGCGGCGACGGCCGCAATCGTGAGTCGGCGCGGCGCCTCAGTTCGCCCCCAACCAGCCCGTCCTCATCAAGACGGGTTTTTCGCGAACCACTCCTGGGCGCGCTGCCCGATCTGCTCCGGCGACAGGTCTTCCTTGTGCGTCGCAATCGACCACTGGTGGCCGAACGGATCCTTAACCTTGCTGTAGCGGTCGCCCCAGAAGCTGTCCCACAGCGGCATGGTCGTGACGCAGCCGGCCTTGACGGCCTGATCGAACGACTTGTCGCAGTCGTTGACGTAGAGGTGCAGCGTCACCGGCGAGCCGCCGATCGACTCCGGCGAGCGGCCCTGATCGCCCCACTCCGGCCCGATCATCAGGACCGAGTTGCCGATGCGCAGCTCGGCGTGCATGACGCCCCCATCCGGCGAGGGCATGCGGAAGATCTCCTCGGCGCCAAACGCCTTCTTGTAAAAGTCGATCGCCTTAGCCGGGTCTTTGACGACAATGTGCGCGGAAAGCGTGTTGAAACCATCGGGAATCGGCTTGGCCACGTGCGTATCCTCCGTTCGGGTCTGACAAAAGCTCGCCAAAGAACGACAGCCTAGCAGGTCGGTCGCGCGGCCACAACGCCCCATCCTCGACATCCGCGAGCCGGGTTTGCCGGAGCCGCCGCGGGTCCGTACGATCGAGCGTCTCAAGGGAGCGCAGGATGGCCATACCAAAGCTGCTGAAGGATCTGCTCACGATTCCGACGGCGCCCTTTGTCGAGCACGCCGTGCTTGATTACGTGCGCGCCGCCTGCGGCCGCTACGCGGGCCTGTCCGTCAAGGCGGACCGCTGCGGCAACCTGTTGGTGCGCTATCGCCATCACCCGCCGCGCCGCCGGACGCCGTTGGTGTTCTCAGCGCACACGGATCACCCGGGCTTTGTCGCGCTGGAGATGGTCGACCCGCGGACCGTGCGGGCGGCCTTTCGTGGCTGGGTCGAGGCGCCGTATTTCGCCGGGACCGGCGTGCGCTTCTGGAGCGGCGGGCGCTGGGTCGGTGGCCGCGTGAGCGAAGTCACGCGCGAGAGCGAAGTGTTTCGCATGATCGGCCGCGTTCCGCCGCCGGAGGAAGTGCTGGCGCGAGTCGAGTCGGAAGTCACGCCCAACGCGCCCGGAATGTGGGACCTGCCGGACCCCGCGCTGCGCGATCGTCACGTCTTCGCCCGCGCCTGCGACGACGTCGCCGGCGTCGCCGCGCTGCTGGCGCTGCTGGAGCGCCTGAGCCGAAAACGCGCGCCGGCCGACGTCTACTGCCTCTTCACCCGGGCCGAGGAGGTCGGCTTCATCGGCGCGATCGGCGCCTGCAAGGCCGGGAGCATTCCCAAGGGCGCCCCCGTCGTGGCGATCGAGACCAGCAAGACGCTGCCGAACGCGCCGCTCGGGGCCGGACCGATCCTGCGCGTCGGGGATAAGTCCAGCGTCTTCTCGCCGCACGTCACGCAGTTCTGCAACCGCGTGGCCGCGGACCTGGCCCGGCGGCGCCGGAAATTCGCGTTTCAACGCAAGCTCATGGACGGCGGCACGTGCGAATCGACCGCCTTCGCCGCATTCGGGTATCCGACGACCGGGATCTGTCTCGCGCTGGGAAATTACCACAACATGGACACCGAGCGCCGCCGGATCGACAGCGAGTTCATCAACCTCGACGACTGGAAGCTGATGGTCGACTGGTTCGAGGCCCTGGCGCTGGACGAAACGGGTTGCGTGGGGGAGCATGCGCGCACGCGCCGCGAGCTGGACGCCAGATACTCGCAGCTGGCTTCGCTGCTCGGCGGCCCAGGGGCGCGGAGCCCGAAACGTCGTCTCGCGCGGGCATCCGCGGCAAAATAAGCGCGAGCCGTATCGTTCGTCATTTCGAAGGAGGCGCAGAATGAGGCTTGGAATCCTGTTGGCGGCGGGAGCCGCCCTGGGCACGAATTTCGCGGCGCTGGCGCAGCCCGATTGGCTCATCGATTCCTTCGACGACGGGGTCGTGCCGCGCCTCGGGTCCAATGAGGACTTCCTGCTCGCAGGCCCGCCCTGGGACAGCGACGGTCTGGAAGCCTGCCCGCCGCTGGGCGCCGACGACGTCCGTTGCGAATGGCTCGAGGAGCACGGCGGCGCCGACCCGGCGATCGCGTCCAACGGGGTGATCGCCGCGACGCTCAACGGCGCCGACGCGCAGCGGGCGGTGTTCCTGAGCGAGGTGTGGGGCGACCCGCTCGACACGGGCGACCTGTGGTGGGTCAACTACGACGCGCACTTCATCGCGCTCGACCCGGCCGACTTGCCCGACCTGCGCGTCATCATGCGCTTCAAGGAAAGCGGCGTCACGCGCCTGACCCTCAACCTCAGCGGCGAGGCGGGCGCCAGCCGCGTGCAGGAGATCGTCGCCCCGCAGCACAACTGGCACGAGACGCCCGAGACGTCGCCCAACTGGCAGATCGAGCTCGTCCTGCGCCGCGTGTCGGGCGGCGCGCCCGCCATGATCTGGATCGACAACATCTCGATCACCGAAGGCCCCGACGAGCTGTACAGCGAGACGTTCCCGCTGATCCCCGGCGACCTCGACGGCGACTGCAACGTCGCCATCGACGACCTGGCGGCGCAACTATCGAACTTCGGCAAGCAGACCGGCGCCACGCGCGCCGACGGCGACCTGGACGGCGACGGCGACGTGGACATCGAGGACCTGGCTACGCTGCTGTCGTGGTTCGGGACTTCCTGCTGACGGCGCAGGAGCGGCTCTAGCGCCCCAGCAACAGAACCGCGAGCGCAAGCGAGCGTCAGCCTCCCGGCAAACGCAGCCCAAGCGAGCCAACGCGAGGCCCACGGCTAACGGCGGGCGCGAGGATCCTTTCTCGCGTTCGGTGGGCTTGGGCTGGTGGTCCGTCAAGCTCTCGGTTTCGGGTGGTCAGAGCCGCGACCGTGAGGGAGCGGTGTCTGCATGTCGGAGCGGGTCGCACCACCCGAAAACGAGAGCTTGACGGACTACTAGTGCGAGAATCCTTTCTCGCGCTCCCGCGCTATTCGCCTACGACGCTGGGCCGGCGCCAGAATCCCTTCTCGCACTTGGCCCCAGCCGCGCTTATTCCCCCACGACGTAGAATGAGCCGCCGTCCTCGGTTGCGGTGGCGCCGGCGTATTTGTGCATCACGTCGAGCGCGAGGTCGGCGACTTTGATGTCGGCGATGTCGTTGGGGCCGCTCGTCGAGTAATACACGCTGCCCAGCCCGCCCGACGTGTCGGCGCCGCTGACGGCGCTGACGTCGATGGTGACGCGCAGGATCGCGGCCGGGCCGTCGTTGGACTCTACATCCCAGTCCAGCCAGGCCGCGTGCACGCTGGTCGTTGTATACGTGAAGTCCGGCGCCAGCGGGTGGCATCCGCCGGCGATGCCGCCGGTCGGGAACGGATTGGTGAAGCGGCTGCTGTTGTTGACTCCCTTGGGCACGCTGAAGAACGTGCTGTACTTCTCCGGCTCGCTGTTTCCGGGAACCGGCGGATTGCCGGGGTCGTCTACAAGGTAAAAGACGGCGCCGTTGGTCCGCGTCAGGCAAACGCCCGCCGCCGTCCAGTCGTCGTCCTCCTCCTCGACCTCGATGAGCACGTCGAAGACAAAATGCTCATCCTCGCCCTCGAACCCCCCGCCGCTGTAGGCGCTGGTGTCGTAGGCGTCGATGGAGATGGTCACGTCGCCGGTGGGCGGCTCTTCCTCCTCCGGGCAGCAGACGGCGCCGAAGTTCGCCAGCAGGCACGAGAGGTCGAGCAGATCCACGTCGCCGTCCGTTCCTCCGCAGCCGCTGCCTCCCTCCACGTCGCCGTCCTCGCGCGTGGCGCCGCTGGTGGTGCCGAAGTTGGACAGCAGAATGCTCAGGTCGCTGATGTCCGTGACGAGATCGTTGTTCAAGTCCCACGGGCAGCTTGCGACCAGGCTGGTCAGGCAGCATCCCTCGGACAGCAGATTTGCAAACGCCACCTCATCGGCGCCGTTGGCGGTGTTGTCAAACACACCGTTGAAGCTACAGTCGCCATGCCAGTCGCGGCTGCCCTCGAGGCCGGGGAAGTTGTTGCGGTAGGTGGCGGCCGACTGGAAGAAGGGTCCGCTGTTCGGGCCGGGATCGCCGTCGCCGGTCGTCTCGACCGAGCCGTCGCCGTTCATGTCGCCCTTGCACGGGCTGACGTTCCAGACGCGGTCGGTGGTGTTGTTGCCGTCGGTTCCGTCGTAGGTGTTTCCATCCACGACCACGGTCGCGCCGCTCGCCCACTCGTCGCCCTCGCCGGGGTCGCCGTCGTAGTTGATAGCGACCGCGCCGAGAGTGTCAAAGCTCGCGACGTAGATTTCTTCCCCAGAGCTATTTGCGTTGGTAAGCGATCCGTCAACAGCGAGCGTCCCGCTCAACGAGTCCTGCGAGGGGTTGTCGCCAACTTTGATGAGCGCGTCGCTCGCCCCTCCTCCGGTCGTAAGCGAACCACGAATCCGGATCGGCGCGTTCGGGTCGTCCAACACATCTCCCAGAATTTCGATCCGGCCGGGCGGCGTCAGATCGCCGCGCACGACAATTCGGCCGGTCAGGTTCTGGCTCAGCTCGACCGGGCCGGTCAAGGCTCCCTGGACCACAACGCGGCCGGACACAGAACGGCAGGAGATCGAACCGCTCATGTCGCCCTGGAAGATGAGAGCATTGCCCACAGGCTGCGCGTTGACCGAAAACGTGCCGGAGTACTCGGTCGCCACGACGACCTTGCCGTTGTAGGAGCTCGCCGTCCCCGTGGCAAAGCTCACATCGCCGAGGGAATTCGCGTAGATGTCGCCAAAGGCAAGTCCGCCGACCGTGATGGTTCCCGTGATATCGCCGGCGGGCGCCACGGCGCTGCCGATGTCTCCAATCAACCGATCATTGATGGTGATGTTTCCACTGACATCGTTGACGCCGATCGTGACGCCGGCGCCGACATCGTCGTTGACGGTCAGATCATTCTCGATATCGCCCAGCGACATGTCGCCGGTAATACCACGCACCACGCTCGGGCCCGCCGTGCCGAGATTGCCGGTGATGCGCAGCTCGGCGAGGTTGCCGATCAGGTTGTCGCCTTGGTTGTTGGTGAGGTTGATGGCGCCGACGTGCGTGGCGCCGTCGTCACCCGCCATGTCGTTGGGATTGCGCCTAACGTGGATGGTGACCGTGCCGGTGACCCCGTCGGCGACGGTGATGCTGCCGATCACATCGAGCTCATCGTCGGTGACGGACTGGAACTTGAACGTGCCGGGGGCGGTGATGATGACGTCGTCGCCATTGATGCTCACGTCGTTCGGCTCGCCGCTCCACAGTTGGACCCCTGCGAGTACTGTAGGCGAGAGCGCCCAGACCAAGCAAGTTGTCAGGATTTTTCGAGTCATGAGATTCTCCTTGTAGTGCTGGCGCACGCGACGACCAGCAGGGCTACTAGCAGAGTACCGGATCTCGGCTCCGGCACTACACCAAAACGAAAGTAATCCCACTCGGCACGACTAGCTGCGCCGCGCGCATAGTCGCCCCACTCGATCCGCGAGCTGCGGAACGTGGGCTCCCAAAATACGCCGGAATGCGCGTGTACGCCATCAATGCTGAGCTGATACGTTCGCATATCCGCGGAGCGCACATCGAAAGTGTGAAACGCTTCTGGAACGTACGGAATGCGAATATCTTCATGGAACAGAGAGACCTGATCGACTCCGAGGTGGAAGGCCAGCGCCCAATCTTCGTCCGAGAAGAGGCTGAGCCCCGGATCGAACGGGTACAGTGGTGACGCGACGACCTGTTGCACCCGCAGCCGCCACTGCATGACGAACGTCTCGCCCGGCTCGGGGTCGAGCGGGCGCTCCATGCGGTAGTAGTCGTCGATCTGCCGGTCGGCGAGCCCGTCCATCGTCATGATCCCGTCGGCCAGCGTCCGCTCGGCCGGCTGCGGGCCGTTCACGATTCGCTGCCAGCCTTCATTCTCCGGGAAATCGTTCCCTTCCCACGCGACCCAGTACTGATCGGCCGTCGCGATCGGGATCGTCGCGTACAGGAGCACCGCCAGGAACATCAGCCAGCGCAGCATGTCAGCCTCCTTTCGCATCGGCGCCGCATGTCAGCCTCCTTTCGCATCCGCACAGCATGTCAGCCTCCTTTGGCTTGAACCAACGTCCGCTCCGTCACGGCGACGGCGCAGGGCGAGATCCGCTCGCGCCCAGCCGCGCAAACGGAACTCGCCGCGCGTCGTCCCAAACAACCGCTGTCGCAGGATACTGGCGATTGAGCGCGATGTCGGCCGGGGTCGTCGTGCCCGAGGTGAAGAAGCTGTCGTCGACGGTCAGGTCGCCGTCGAAGGCGCCGGTGACCACCAGGTCGGTCCCGAGGTCGGCCTCTTCCGAGTCGGTGAGGCCGTCATCGTCCGTGTCGGCCTTCAGCGGATCAGTCCCAGCCTGCACCTCGTCGGCGTCGGACAGGCCGTCTCCATCGCTGTCGGTGACCAGCGGGTCGGTCCCGAGGTCGGCCCCCTGCGAAATGGTGAGGCCGTCCCCATCGCTATCGGTAGGTTGGCCCGGCGCATCCTGACCGGGCGCGGGCCTGGCGCTGTCGGCGCCACCGAGATCGGCGGCGTCTTGCGGGCGCCCACCGATCAGAAGCGTCCAGAGGATCACGGCAGCGAGCGACGCTAAGCGCGAATGGCTCTGCCTCCAAGAGTGCGTGCTGAGCTTGGAAACGGCATAGATTCATGCTAGCCCTTTCACGTCGGGGTTACAACCCTTCCGCACCACGCGGAGCGTGTCCTTGGCGAGGCGTCCGTCGGCGAAGAATCCGACGCTGGGGCGGCGCGCTGGCGACCACCACGTTCGTTGCTGACAGACCGCCCTCGAGCGGGTCGTCCAAACGCTCGACATCCATGAGGTCACTGGTTCGAGTCCAGTATCGCCCAGTGATTCCGCGTGATCCAAGCACGATGCCCGGCGCGTCAGTAGCTCGTCCGGTCCAGCTTCACCTTCCCGTGAAACACCCAGTAGATCACCGCCGTGTAAGTGAGCACGAAGGGCATGCCGATCAGCGCGATCAGCAGCATGATGCCGAGCGTGTCGCGGCTCGAGCGGGCGTTGTAGATTGTCAGGCTCCAGGATGCGTCGAGCGCGGACGGGATCAGGTTGGGCAGCAGCGCGGTTGCGAAGAGCGTCGCCAGCGCGGCGATCGTCGCGCACGAGCTGACGAACGCGTATGCCGGCCGTTTCTTGAACATGGCGCGCGGAATGTTGGCGACGGCGAGCACGTTGAGCAGCGGCACGATCCATAGCCACTTGTTCTCGCGGAAGGGCGCGACGGCGCGCGGTATCTCGACCAGAGTGAACATGGTTGTGAGGATGTACAGGACCAGGAAGACGCCGAACGCGTGCCAGATCCAGCGCTCGGCGCGCTGCTGGAGCTCGCCTTCGGTCTTCAGGTACAGGAAGATGGCGCCGTGCATGGCGAACAGCGCCGCCGTCAGCGCCCCGACGAGCAGCGGATAGGGCGAGAGCTGCTGGAGCACGGTCTGCCGCACGACCATCCGCTCATCCAGCGGCATGCCGAGCAACACGTTCCCGCCGGCCACGCCGAGCAGCAGCGCGGCCAGCAGGCTCGACGCGAAGAAGCCGAAGTCCCAGACGCGCCGCCAGACCGGATGCTCGGTCTTCGAGCGGAACTCGATGCTCACGGCGCGGAAGATGAGCGCGAACAGCAGCAGCATGATCGCGACGTAGAACCCGCTCAGCAGCGTGGCATACGCGTTCGGAAAGGCGGCGAACAGCGCCCCGCCGAACGTCACCAGCCACACCTCGTTGCCGTCCCACAGCGGGCCGATGGAGTTCAGCATGACGCGGCGGTCGCGGTCGCCGCGCGCGAGGGGATGCAGAATCCCGACGCCGAGGTCGAAGCCGTCGAGGATCGTGTATCCCACCAGCAGGACGCCGAGCAGCACGAACCAGATCAGCGCCAGCGTGTCATGACTCAGGGTCACGTCCCGCCCTCCGCTTCCGTCTCGGTCAGCGAGCGCTGGCCGCCCGCCATCGCCGCCGCCGCGTGCAGGAACCCGCGTTCGCCCGGCTCGGGCGGCGGCTCGTGCTCGTCGGGTCCGTGGCGGATCTTGCTGTCGAGGACGTAGATCCACACGGCGCCGAGCAGCAGGTAGATCAGGCCGAACATGATCATCGACCACAGCACTTGCTCCGCCGTGACCGCCTCGCTCAGGCCGTCGCTCGTCCGCAGCCCCGGCATCGCGATCCCATCCTGCACGCTCGGGTAAACCACCCACGGCTGGCGTCCGACCTCGGCGGCGACCCAGCCGGCCTGGTTCGCGACCATCGGCCCGAACACCGCGAACACATAGATCCACAGGAGCCGGCGCATCCGAAACACGCGCCCACCGGCCAGCAGCGGCAGCGTGCCGAGCGTGAGCACGATGAAGAACATGCCCAGCCCGGTCATCAGGTGATACGCCTGGAACGGCAGCCAGACGGGCGGACGCTCGTCGGCCGGGAATGCGTCGAGGCCGGTCACGGGCTGCCGCGTGTCGTCATGCACGAGGAAGCTGAGCAGGCCGGGAACCGCCAGCCCGCCATGCACGACGCCTGCCGCCGCGTCCGGCCAACCGAAGAGATAGAGGTCCGCCGGACCCGTGCGAAAGTGCCCCTCGAAGGCGGCCAGCTTGGCCGGCTGCGTGCGCGCCACCTGGCGGGCCTGGTCGTGCCCGGTGACCAGCGCCAGCACGCTGAACACCGCGCTGATGACCAGCCCGATGGTGAAGCAGCGACGTGCGAAAAGCTCGTGGCGGCGCTTGAGGAGGTAGAAAGCGCTCACGGACATGGCGAAGAAGCCGCCCAGGATCATCGCGCCGATGAGCGTGTGCGTCAGGCGGTCGACGCTCGAAGCGTTGAACACCATGGCCCAGAAGTCCGTGATCTCCGCCCGCAGTTGCGCGCGCCCGTGGACGACGTTCTCGACGACGTGGTAGCCCGCGGGCGTCTGCTGCCACGAGTTGGCCACCACGATCCACACGGCGCTGAACATGCTCCCCAGCCACACCATCAGGCTGGAGAAGAAGTGCAGCCGCGGACCCACGCGGTCCCAGCCGAACACCAGCACGGCCAGGAAGCCGGACTCCAGGAAGAACGCGAAGATGCCCTCCGCCGCCAGCGCCGAGCCGAACACGTCGCCGACGAAGCGGCTGTAGGCGGCCCAGTTCGTGCCGAACTCGAACTCCATGACGATCCCGGTCGCGACGCCCAGCGCGAAGTTCAGCGCGAAGATGCGCGTCCAAAAGCGCGCCGCCTGGTTCCAGCTCCGATCGCCGCTGCGCAGCCAAAGGGCCTCCAGCACAACCATGACCAGCCCCAGCCCGATCGTCAGGGGCGGGAACAGGTAGTGGAACATGATCGTGCCGGCGAATTGCAGCCGGCTCAGCAACTCGACGTCCATCCTCAGGCGCCTCGGCGTGCACCGGCGCGTGCGGACGGGCCGATCCGATAAGGCCGGCCAGCGTCGCTCCGCGCGAAACCTAAAGCGGATCCCAGCCCCGAAGGCGTGGCGACCCAACCCTCCTCGCGGAAGCTTATCGCCGTCTCGCCGGCGCCTCGAATGCAGCGGCAGGAATCCAAGCGCCGTCTTGGCTCGGGCTCCACGCGTGTGCTAGATTCTCACGCGCCGTGGCGGATCGCGCCGCTTCGGCGGTTCACGCCGTCGGATACCGAGCTGGACGCGGCTGACTCGTCGGCGCTGCGCCCGGCACGTGCGTCGGCGGGTGGTCGGTTCGTTTTCGTTCGTTGTGAACGTCGGAATGGAGATCAAACGAGCCTTTCGATTCCGCGGCGGCCCGGGCGCGCGCGCGGCGGGCGGCGCGCTCCTCTTGGCCGCGGCGCTGGCGCAGATCGGATGCGGCGGCGCGGCGTCGGCCGACGCTTCGGCGCCGTTGGTGGTCTTTGGCCGCACAGGCGCCGGGCCGCTCGAGTTCAATTACCCGCGCGCGGCCGCGCTCGACGCGCTGGGCCGGCTGTTCGTCGTGGACAAGGCCGGGCGCGTGCAACGGATCGCACGCGCCGGCGCGTTCGAGCTCGATTGGCGGACGCCCGCGGTGCAGGCTGGCCGGCCCATCGGCATCGGCATCGGACCGGACGGGCGCGTCTATCTTGCCGACACGCATTATTCACGCGTCCTGATCTACGACTCCGACGGGAACCTGTCGGGGCAATTCGGCGCCAACGGCGATGGCCCCGGCCAGTTTCGCATGCCGACCGACGTGGCGTTCGGCCTGGACGGCGCGATGTACGTGTCCGAGTATGGTGGCAACGATCGCGTCTCCAAGTTCAGCGCGGCGGGCGAATACCTGCTCAGCTTTGGAGGTCTCGACGCCGGCGAGGCGCGCCTCAGCCGCCCGCAGGGATTGCTGCTGGCGCCCGACGGCGGCCTGTGGGTCGCCGACAGCTGCAATCATCGGATTTGCCGCTTCGGGCCGGGCGGCGAGTGGATCGCCGCGTTCGGCCGCGTCGGCGACGGCCTGGGCGAGCTGCGCTACCCGTACTCGGTCGACATGCTTTCGAACGGCGATCTGGTCGTGTGCGAATTCGGGGGTAATCGAGTGCAGCGCTTTACGCCGCAGGGGCGCTCGCTGGGGGTCTGGGGCGGCCCGGGCCGCGCGGTGGGACAGCTCGCGTATCCCTGGGCGGCGGTCGTGGACCAGGACGATCGCGTGTACGTGATCGATTCGGGCAACAACCGTGTGCAGGTGATCGACGGACGCGCGCCGCAGACATGGAAGGCGGAGTGATGGACGCGGCGCGTTTCTTCGCTCGCTGGCGCCTGCGGTTCCCATGCGGCGCTCCGCGCTCGCGCCGAGGGGCCGGGCCTAGCAGGTCGCTAAGAACTGCGCCAGTAGCGTCGGACCTCCGCGTCCGACGGCGTTTCTGGGCCAGGAACGTGGGCTTCGCCGGGCACGGAGGCCCGGCGCTACTGTTTCTTCGCGACCTGCTAGTAGCCCGTCACGCTTGGTTTTTCGGGTTCGAGCGTCGGCGCCCATCAGAGCCGCGACCGTGAGGGAGCGACGCGCCGCATCAGAGCCGCGACCCGTAAGGGAGCGGTGTCTGCGTTCCGGAGGGAACTCCGCTCCCTCACAGGGAGCGGAGCCCCGGATCGGAGATGTTCCCAGCGGCTCCCTGGCGGTCGATCCGCTCCGACATGCAAACACCGCTTCCTGACGGTCGCGGCTCTGATCCACCCGAAAACTCAAGCGTGACGGAGCACTAGCTTCGTGGCACGGGTTGTGTCGCTTCCGCGGCCGCCGGCGATGGATTGACGTCGTCGGGCATGGGCTCGGGCTCGTCGCGCTCCCAGACGTGGCGGATGCTCAGCGCCCGGCGGCTGGTCGGCTCGGTGTCGATCATGACGCCGCTGAGGCGCGTGTCCTCGGATGCCACGTCGTAAGGCTCGGGCATGCCGGTGATGAGGGCCCGCAGCACGCGGCGCTTGTCGCGCCCCAGCACCGAATCATAGGGCCCGGTCATCCCGACGTCGGTAATGTACGCCGTCCCGCCCGGCAGCACGCGGGCGTCAGCCGTGGGGATGTGGGTGTGCGTGCCGAGCACCGCCGTGACGCGGCCGTCGAGATGCCAGCCCATCGCGATCTTCTCGCTGGTGGCTTCGGCGTGCATGTCCACCAGGATCGCGGTCACGTCCGCCGGCACACGGTCCAGCACCCGGTCGGCGGCGTGGAACGGGCAGTCGGCCCGCACGTTCATGAACGTCCGGCCCATCAGGGAGAGGACGGCGAGCGACCCGCCGTCACGTGTCGGGACGACCGCAAGCTCGCGGCCGGCGGATTCGGGCGGATAGTTCGCCGGCCGGACGATGCGGTCGGAGGACAGGAGCGACGGGATCAGCTCGCGGCGCTTGTAGATGTGGTCGCCCATCGTGCAGCAATCCACGCCGAAACGCAGCAGCTTGTCGAACATCTGCGGCGTCATGCCGCTGCCGGCGGCGGTGTTCTCGGCGTTGGCGACGACGCAATCGACGCCTTGCTCGCGGATCAGCCGGGGCACGATCTGCGAGCAGGCGTGTTTCCCGGGGCGTCCGATGATGTCGCCGATAAAGAGGATTCGCATCGCCGGCCTTTCCGACAGGGCGTTTGGCGCGTCGGCGTCGCCTGCCCGGTGTGGACGCGGCCGACGGCAAGCCGTTCACTTGCCGTGGCGCGCCATTGCCCTAACCTTACCGTCTGCGGCGCGCACCGTCGACCGACACCGTTCCGTGCGGCCCCGGCGCGTGCTGTGCTTCGGCGCGCTGTCCTTGCGACCGGCGCCCCGCTCAGAGCCGCGACCGTAAGGGAGCGTAAGGGAGCGACGCGCCCGCCGATGGCGTTTGGGTTTCTTCGGGAGTACGTTGGCCGCGCCCGAGCCGGGCGCTCCCTGATGGGCGCGGCTCTGATGGGCGCTCCCTGACGGTCGCGGCTCCGATGGACGCTCGGGCGACACGAAAGGAAACGATGGATCGAATGAATGACGCGGCAATCGGACACCGGCCGGCCTGGCTGGCGTGGACCGCCGGCAGGCAGGTGGCCTTGCTGGTCGGGGCGCTATTGGCGCTGCCTGGAATCGCTCAGGAGCGGCGCCAGGTCGGCGAGATGGTCCTCGAGGACGTGCCCGCGTGGGACGACGCGCTGCGCGAGCGCATGCTGCAATACCTCAACACCCGCGGCGCCACCCTGCGCGCCCTGAGCGACAACGGCGCACGCCTGCTGATCTCGACCCGCTTCGGCGAGACCGAGCAGCTCCACGTGGTCGAAACGCCCATGGGCATGCGGCGGCAGGTCACCTTCCGCGACGAGCCGATCGGCAGCGCCTTCTTTGTCGCCGCGAGCGACGGAGGGCGCGTCCTTTACACCGCGGACGTCGGCGGCAACGAAGCGTCGCAGGTGTTCCTGTTCGACCGCCAGACCGGCCAGCACCGCATGCTCACCGACGGCGCCGCGCGCAATGACAGCCCGGTCGACTCGCCGGACGGACGCACGGCGGCCTGGTCCGGCACGGCGCGCAACGGGCGCGACTTCGACATCTACACCTGCGACATCACGAGCCCGGACGCGCAGCCGCGCCGCCTCTGGGAAGTCGACGGCGCCTACTACTGCGGCGCGTTCAGCCCGGACAGCGGCACGCTGCTGGTCGTGAACTACGTCTCGGCGCGCGAGACGCACTGGTTCGCGCTCGACGTCGCCAGCGGCCAGCAGCGGCGCCTCACGCCCGAGTCGCCGCCGCGGTACTACGGCGACGCCGTGTGGTCCGCGGACGGGCGGGCGATCTACCTGACGAGCGACCGCGAGAGCGACTTCCGCAAGCTGCACCGCCTGGAGCTGGCCGGGGGGACATGGAGCTGCCTGACCACGGACATCGACTGGGACGTCGATGACCTTGCGGTCGATCCGACCAGCGGCGCCGTCGCGTTTGTCACCAATGACGACGGCCTTTCGCGGCTGTACTTCTGCGACGCCGACGGCGGCGGGCGGCGCGAGGTCTCTGGATTGCCGACCGGCATCATCGCCGGGCTGGAGTTCTCGCGGCGCGGCAGCGTGCTCGGCCTGACGCTGAACGCCGCCGCGGCGCCTTCCGACGTCTACACCGTCAGCTATCCAGCGGGCGCGGTGACGCGCTGGACGGAGAGCGAGGTCGGCGGGCTGAATCCGGACAACTTCGTTTCGCCGGAGGTCGTCCGCTTTCCGACCTTCGACGAAGTGAACGGCCAGCCGCGGCAGATCTCCGCGTTCTACTACAAGGCGCGGCAGCCCGGTCCGCGCCCGGCCGTTATTCTCTGCCACGGCGGGCCGGAATCGCAGTATCGCCCGAACTTCAGCAGCAACGTCCAGTTCTGGGCGCACGAGCTGGGCGTCAGCGTGCTCTGCCCGAACGTGCGCGGCTCCACCGGCTACGGCCGCGAGTTCCACCAGGCGGACAACGGCGTCTTGCGCGAAGACTCGATCCGCGACGTCGGCGCCCTGCTCGACTGGATCGACAAGCAGCCCGAGCTGGACAGCCGACGCGTCGGCATCTTCGGCGGCTCGTACGGCGGCTACATGGTGCTCGGGTCGCTGATGAACTACCCGGACCGGATCCGGGCGGGCGTCGATTACGTGGGCGTGGCGGATTTCATCACGTTCCTGGAGAACACCAGCGAATATCGCCGCGACCTGCGGCGCGAGGAATACGGCGACGAGCGTGACCCGCAGACGCGGGCCGTGCTGGAGCGAATCTCGCCGCTGCGCAACGCGGAGAAGATTCGCAGCGCGTTGTTCGTGATCCATGGCGCCAACGACCCGCGCGTGCCGCTCAGCGAAGCCCAGCAGATCGTGGCAAAGATGCGCGAACTGGGGCGGCCGGTCTGGTTCGCCAATGCGCTCAACGAGGGGCACGGCTTCCGCAAGCGACAGAACAGCGACCTGGCGGCGGTGCTGTTCGCGCACTTTTTCCGCGAGCAGCTATTGAAGTGACGCGCAGGAACGCGTTCCTGCGCGGGCCGGCGCGTATCCACGGCGTCGGTGGCGCGTAGAATCCACGCTGGCGGGCTCGGCCGAGGGCTTCTCATGAAATCGCGGCTCGTTTGGCTCATTCTCGTTCTTCTCGCGCCGTGCCGCGCCGCCAGCGCCCAGG
>Ga0302046_10001866_pt1 | contig 19671 bp, 12 predicted proteins | sample RVTome_11_FD_200261 | JGI IMG/M metagenome (GOLD analysis project Ga0302046, IMG submission 200261) | Soil microbial communities from uranium-contaminated site in the Upper Colorado River Basin, Wyoming, United States - RVT147D111 (version 2) ...
TTGCGCCCCTGCGCGATGCTCAAAGAACGAACCGATGCTGCCATCGAGGGGTCCTTTCGTCTGTGACTCCTCTAATATCAGCATCTTAGATAAAAAGTACAAGATCATTTATTTGAAACGGCACTAGGATGAATCGGGAAGATTGTCAATTGCCAACTCAGTTTCCAATTGGCAATCGGCAATTGAAAATTGGAAATACTACCCGGCTTTTCTCTCTTCGTAGAGATAAATCGGCTCTTTGGTCTTCAGAATGGTGTCGCGGGTGACGATGCATTTGGAAACATTCTGCCGGCCGGGGAGTTGAAACATGATGTCAAGCATTACGTCTTCGATGATCGAACGGAGGGCCCGGGCGCCGGTTCCGCGCTCCATCCCTTTTGCCACGACCGCTTTCAAAGCATCGGCTTCAAATTCCAGATCCACACCCTCGAGCATGAACAATTTTTTGTATTGTTTGACAAGCGCGTTGCGCGGCTCCGTAAGAATATTGAGCAGCGCTACTTCATTCAGGGAATGCAGCGTTGCAGTGACAGGAAGTCGGCCAATGAATTCAGGTATGAGTCCGTATTTCAGCAGGTCATCAGGCTCGACACGCGAAAGATAGTGATCCCGGTCAGTGCTTTTCTTTCCTTTGATGTCTGCTCCAAATCCTACCGGATTCTGACTGACCCTCCGCTCAATGATTTTTTCCAATCCTTCAAACGCGCCACCGCAGATAAAGAGGATGTTCTTCGTGTTAATGTTGATCAGGCTCTGCTCGGGATGCTTTCGACCGCCTTTCGGGGGGACACCTGCCACCGTTCCCTCCAGAATCTTCAGGAGCGCTTGCTGCACGCCTTCACCGGAAACATCCCTCGTGATCGAGGCGCTGTCACTTTTGCGTGAGATCTTGTCAATCTCGTCAATATACACAATCCCGCGTTCTGCTTTTTCGACGTTGTAATCGGCATTCTGGAGGAGATACACAAGGATGGTTTCAACGTCATCGCCCACGTACCCGGCCTCGGTCAACGTCGTCGCGTCTGCAATGGCAAACGGTACATCGAGGATACGCGCAAGGGTTTGTGCGAGGAGGGTCTTCCCGGTTCCCGTCGGGCCGATCATCATGATGTTGCTCTTCTCGATTTCCACTTCATCGAGATGATGCATGTGATCGTTGGAGTCGATACGCTTGTAATGATTGTAGACCGCAACGGACAATGTGCGTTTGGCGTGCTCCTGCCCGATGACAAACTCGTCAAGGGCCTTCTTGATCTCGACCGGGGTGAGGGCTGATCGGGAAGTATGTTTGCGGGCGCGGATGGCCGCCAGGTTGTTGCGAATGATGTCGACAGAACTCGAAACACACAGATCGCAAATGTAGACATCCGGGCCGGCAATGATACTGCTGACCTCTTCCGGCGTGCGTCCGCAGAATGAGCAGGTGATTTTTTCGCCTTGTTTCGGCTTCTGACTCATGGACTATTTTTCTTTTTTACTCTCGATGCGTTTGACAAGAACGGTATCGATGAGACCGTACTGCTTCGCTTCCTCTGCTGCCAGATAGTAATCCCGGTCTGTGTCTTTCATGAGCTGATCGTAGGTTCTTCCTGTATGCAGAGCCAGAATCTCGTTGATCCTTTTCTTCGTCTTGAGGATCTCTTCAGCCTGAATGCTGATATCGGACGCTGTTCCCTGAACGCCGCCCCAGGGCTGGTGAATCATGATCCTGGAGTTCGGCAGCGCCGTTCGTTTTCCCTTGCCGCCGCCCGCAAGCAACACGGCCGCCATGCTTGCCGCCATGCCGATACAGATGGTCGACACATCTGGGCGAATATACTGCATCGTATCATAAATGGCAAGACCGGAGGTGACGCTCCCCCCCGGGCTGTTAATATAGACATTGATGTCTTTATCCGGATCCTCGGATTCGAGGAACAGCAGTTGCGCTATGACCAGACTGGCGATGGTGTCGTCAATCGGAGTGCCGATAAACACAATTCGCTCTTTGAGGAGGCGGGAAAAAATGTCATACGCCCGCTCACCGCGGCCTGTTTGCTCAACAACGATGGGAACGAGTTGGTTGTACAATTCAAGAGGCGACTTCATGCGTGGGATTCCTTTTCGTTATTCGGAGTCTGTGTGTGGCACTTCGGTGATCTTCGCTTGCGCGACAAGAAACTCGATAAGCTTCTCACTGATCAAACGGTCCTTGATTGGCTCCGAAGATTTGTAATACTCCGTGAGCCTTTCTTTGTCGATGCCGATTCGGGACGTTTCCTTTTCAGCCAGAGCCGACAGGTCTTCATCGGTAACGTCAATCTGCTCGGCCCTCACAATTTCTTCCCTGATGAGCGCCCATTTCGACTGATAGATTGCGTACGCTCTGTTCTCCTGGAAAAAATGCTCATGGTCGAAATCCTGTGGCAATTGTTTCTTCGGGTACTGGTTTTTCACATCTTCCAGTAATCCCTCGAGAACGCTGCGGATCAGGCTCTCGGGGACCTGGAAATCGTGTTTGCGGACGATTGCTCCAATGACGGAATTGACCACGCTCCGCCGGCTTTTTTCCTTCCAGTACTCATCAAGGTCCTCGCGAAGTTTCTTGCGGAACTCTTCAGGATCGCTGACCTTCTCTTTGGTGATTTTTTTCACAAAGTCGGAGTTGTATTCGGGCAACAAGACGCGTTCGATGGAGGAAACCGTAATTCGGAGATTGACGTCGTGTGTATGGTCGCCGTGCTGATGCTGAAACGTCACTCGGTACTCTCCGCCCACCTGGGCGTTTTTCAACGCGTCATGGATTGGTTTTTCCAATTGAGGGTCGGCAAGATAGAATCGAGCGCTCTGCATTTTTTTTCCGATGAGAGGCACCCCTGATGGGTCGAGCTCCTGCATCTGGCCCGCCACCGTAAATTCATCATCCGTCACACCTGTCGTCACCGCTTCTGTCGTGCTGTCCATTTTTCGCAAACGCACGATCTCTTGTGCAACTTCTTCATCCGTGACACTGTGAACCGGCTTTTCGGCCACGACGCCCTTATAATCTTTCAACTCAATCGTTGGGCGAATGTCGTATTGGATCTTCACGCGGAATGCTTCGCCGCGATGATAATGCATGTCGGTGATAACCGGTTCACCAATGGGCTTTAACTCCTTCTCTTTCACCACATCGCGGTACAACTCGCTGGCGACCGATGGGAGAGTCTCTTGCTCAATCATGTCTCCGTAAAGTTTTTTCACCAGGTCAAGAGGAGCTTTGCCCTTGCGAAAACCCTTGATCTCAACCTTGGGGCGGTACTCCATGTAGGCCTTGTCAAAATGAGGCTGAATTTCAGAAGCACTCACCGAGATTTCGACCTCTCGGGAAACATCCGATAGTGTATTGATTTTAACGTCTACGCTCACCAGGTATCCTCATGCATTATTGACTTTGTTCCGGTCTCTTGACAATTCCGGCTCAATCCAGCCAGGAATCCGTGGGCACGGAGGGACTCGAATCCCCATGGCTGCCCCACTAGCTCCTAAGGCTAGCGCGCCCGCCTGACCGCCGTTTATGGTATTGGGAATCAGTGGGTAGAGAGGGACTCGAACCCCCACGGGTTACCCCACTAGCTCCTAAGGCTAGCGCGTCTGCCAATTTCGCCATCTACCCAATCTAAGAACAAAACTCTCTTTGATGCCACTGCTCATAAGCGCCGGGCCCCGATGGGGTCCTTTCGGGACAGGTCTGCCCCGCCTGACCGATTGCTGCAGTCGGGCAGGCAGTTTCGCCACGTGCCCATAGAAAAGAAAAATCCTCAAAAATTTCGTCCCGGTAGATTCTTTGAGACGTTTGAGGATTGCTTCCTGTATTCCAATATAGAAAGCGGTTGCCTGAAATGCAAAACAGACAGCTGAAATTGCAGGTCGATGCTGATCGAGGTGGGAATGGCAGATTCGGTCTGGAACACGCCTCTCATAAACCAATAACCCAGTTATCATGAACCAATATCGAATAAGCTACTTGCCTGATCTCTGCAGCTCATTCAGCCGCGTCAGATATTCAACAGCTTCCTGACGCAAGGGATCGATGTTGATCGCATTGTTGAAATACTCGCGCGCCTTCTGATAATTCTTCACCGTTTGATAAGCAAGACCAAGCTGGATATTCGTAGTGTAACTCTGTGGATTAATGATCAGTGCACGTTGGTAATGCTGGATGGCGCGCGCAGGATCCCCGTCTCCCATATAGGCCAATCCCAGATTCGATTGCGTCTCCCAATAGTCGTTTCCCTTGCTGATGGCGAGCGTGAGGACGTCGATCATGGGTTTGTAATTGCCCGACCGCCGGTAAAGGTTGAAGGATTCTCGGTAGGCGCTGAGATACAAGGTATCGGTCTCATACGCCCGTACAAAGAAAGGCTGGGCCCGGATGGCGTCGCCTTGTCGGCCGTAAAATTTTCCCAACGCGAATGAAGCGTACGCAGAATTAGAAGCCATCGAGCCGGCCCTCCGGAAAAGCTCGCCCGCTGCTTCCGGATTTGTTGCTTCGAGGTCCTCCGCCTCTTCCAGGAGTCGGACTGCCTCCGGAGAAAACAGACCCTGCCGGACCTGGATCATGATGCGCATATCGTCATACCGGGCAGAAATCTCGGCGTCATAGGACACACGGAAAATCAGGAATATCTCCGTCAGCGCCCCTTCGAAATCGCCGGCATAATAATCGTTGACTGCCTTCATCATGGGATAATAAGGCATTCGAAACGATGCGGAATCCCGACGGACGTTTTCCAGGAATTCGGTTGGGAAAACGCCCCCTCCCCCGCGATATCGCTCATTCGTCAGCCGGAGAAACGTATCGTAGGAATCTGTCAGATTGTGTTTCGTCAGGGTCCCCCTCATGTCTTCGGAAATCGTGCACTCGAGGGATGTCGCAGCTGTATCGGAAAACTCAAGGGAAGAGTATGCGTAGGCGAGAACTTCAAGGATGGTCTGGTAAATGAATCCGTTCCGCCCTGCCACAGATCCTTCAAGGATCCATCGGACATTCTCGTCGTCAAGCGCCCTCTGAAGTGAATCTCTCGCGGTCTCCATCCAGACGAGGGCGTTCTGGTTGTCTTGAAGAATCATTGCGGCGTTGGAATCTGAAGATTCAATTCCAAGCAGAGGGTGGACGAGCGAGTCCTGAATATAAAGAAACGCAGATCGCTCTTCGTCAAGCCGCGAGATCTTCGTTTTGAGATCGAGCTGCGGATCCGATGACGCCTTTGAAACCACATCCCAGTGCTGCGTGAAGTACGAGCGGAAGATTTCCGTGCGGCGGGGGAGGTACCCGGCAAAAGCCGGGAATATCCTGAACATCGGGCTCTGAAGAATCTGTTCGCACAACCGGATGGCCTCCCGGTATTGCCGACCGGTGACTGCCTGGTCCACGAGTACTCCCATCTGTCGAAACGATGTATTGCCCGGCCAGAGGTCCATCGGAATCGCAAGAAGTGCCGTATCCGCCGTTCCGTTCGAGGAGAAGAGAACCAGAATCGGCTCGTGTAACATCACCTGACGGGAGAACCCGATGAGGAGAGACGTGTCTTCCGGTGCAAATTCGCTTTTCCAGAGGAATGAAAAAAGGTGTTCCCCCTGTGCGAGCCGGAGTTTGGAAAGTTCCTCGTCAACGAAGTCCTCATCCAATTCCCAATCTCCCGCGGGTCTGCATAAAAAAACATAATGAGAATCGCTGTTGACATTCAGGTCTGTCAACGGTTCACTCATGGCCTTGTTGCTCAGTCGCACCTCGAGAAATTGCGGTCCACCCATTCCGAGAAAACCTGATTTTTCGCGAACCTTGACCTGAACCGAGGGGGCCTGCGAAAAAAGCACGGGAGGCGTTGTCAGGAGAAGGACGAGGAGAATTCTTTTCATTGGGAATGACTCCGTAGGCAGATTGAAGGCAACAAGTGCTGAAAAATATAGAGAAACACGGGCGGAGAATCAATAATGATCACGTGGAAAACCGCATTCATCTTGACATTCTCTCGAAAAGATGAGACATTTTCGGTGGATTCTCTCCTCACCCCTTCTGATGATAACCAATCCTGTCTCCAGGTTTGAGTGCGAGCACAGTTTTGTTTCAAGAAATTCGTAGGTTGGGGTGTCGTCTTGGGAGTTGCCATGCAAAAAGGAATTAAGAAAATAGTTCTGATGTCGGTGATTCCATGGATGCTCGTGAGCGCCCGGCAGGAAATTTACGTCCAACCGATGCAGTCGGCCCCTCTTTTTACCACGTCGATCATCCGGGCCGATCGGCACCCTTCGTCGGACCGAATCGCGCTTGTATCATTCGGCAAGGAACTGATCGTTGTGGAGTCAGCAACGTTGAACACTGTGTTTTCTTATCCGCAGCTGCCTAACAGTCTTGCCTCAGTGCATTTTTCCAACGCGGGAATGCTGGTCACGGCAAGAATCGACGGGCAAATAAATCTCTGGGATGTCGACCAAAAAGTAATGGTGCAATCGATCACCGCGCACACGGGCGGACTGATCGATGGCGCGATCGACCCGCACGGAAACATGATTCTGGCCGGCGCGGATGATGCCCTCTTGGTGTATGACCTGCAGAATGCGGAGGAGATTGCCTCGGCTTCACTTTCTCCGGAAAAGATAGCGTCGTTTGCCCTGCATCCCGACGGGAAAACGGTTGCCGTCGGCTTTTTGACAAACAAGATTGTTTTCTACGACTCATCACTTGCCGTAATATCCGGTATTAATGACATTCGTGAGATTCCCACCGCAATGACGTTCAGTCCCGACGGATCGCTTCTTGTCACCGGAGGAAACGACGGGACTGTTCGTGTTTGGGAAAGTGATGGATGGAAGTTCCGTGGAAGTCAATCGGCACAACGCGGCACTATTAGCTCCATTGCATTTGATCCCGGGCAACGCTGGTTTGCAGCTGCTTCGGGGGATAGCACCCTCGCGATCTATGACGTGCAAACGTTGAATGTCGTGAAATCCATGCGTGAAAGCGGATCCGCCTTCACGACAGTTATATTTGCCTCGCCGGAGACTATGGTTACCGGAAATTCAGCAGGTATGATTGCGCGGTGGAAGATCCTTGACCATTCTCCTGATACCACGGCACCGACTCTCACAATTCTCCGCCCGGCCCGGTATTCGGAGGATGCCCCGGGAAGGATCCATGCAACAAACTATGAAGTGTTCGGGCTCGCGTACGATGAGAATGAAATTCAGGAAGTAATGGTGGGGGGAGTGAAGGCCGCCCTGAAGGATCCCCAGGTTGGAAATGCGTCAGCATCCGAGGCGGGGTTGAAGGGAAAAGAATTTCATGCGACGGTTCCCCTTTCTGCCGTTGGGTTGAACAGAATTGACGTTGTTGCAAGCGATGCTTCGGCAAATACTTCGGGCCAGACATTATATATCCAACGGTTGTCAAACGCTCAGGCCGTGGAGGTCCTTACTCCGGTTGAAGGAGCCGAAACCGATCAAGTTGCAATCGAGGTACAGATCAAACCCTGGTTCGATGTGGCTTCCTACAGCATTTCGGCGAACACGGTGGATTTCGTTGATGAACGAGGTCCCCTCCGCATCAGGCCGGGGGATATTATTAAAGAGGAAATTCCCCTGATCGTCGGTTATAATCAAATCAGCATCTCGATGACGCAAAAAGGCGGGGAGCGGTTCACGAAGATCGTCGGTGTGACGAGAAAATTTTCGGCATCGATCACCGAAGCAATTCGTCGCCCCGACGCCGGAGCGGCAAGAAATCTTGGCCCGCAGCGCTGGGCAGTCATTGTCGGCGTGTCGGAATACGCCAATAAGGGAATTCCGGCCCTGAAATATGCCGACAGAGATGCCGAAGCCCTGGCGGCGTTTCTTCAGACACCCGAAGGCGGCGGATTCGACACGGACCACATGCGTGTGCTGGTCAACAAGGACGCAACGTTGTCAAATTTGCGGGACGCGATGATTGATTTCCTCCAGCAAGCGATCGACAAGGACCTGGTGGTCATTTACTTCGCGGGACACGGAGCTCCAGATCCCACCCGCCCCCAGAACCTGTATCTTCTGACGTATGATGCCGACCCCTCTCGTCTGGGAACAACTGCATTTCCCATGTGGGACATCCAAACCGTCGTCTCGAGACAAATTGCAGCAAAAAAGGTCGTGGTGTTGTCGGATGCCTGTCACAGCGGCGGCATTTCAGCCGATGTAGCTACACGCGGTCTTGACGTCACCCAATCAAATCCAATTAATCAGTACCTCGCCGAACTCGCTAGGACGAAGGACGGAATGGTTGTCTTTACGGCAAGCGCGGCAGGAGAAGTGTCACAGGAATTCCCGGAACTCGGGCATGGTGTCTTCACGTATTATTTGCTGGAAGGACTGAAGGGCGCGGCGGATGCGAATAACGACCTTCTTGTCACAGTCAATGAAGTGATGGGATACGTCGAGGAACAGGTGAAACGAAAAACAAGGGGAGCTCAAAATCCGACGAGAAGTCAAACAACGTATGACAAGGAACTTCCGATGTCGGTGCTGAACAAATAATGGGTTGGGGAAATCACCGGTTTAGTGGTACATTACCATTCGGATAGAGGAGGAGCAAGACTAATGACACTCGTTCTTATTGTCGTCGTGGCATTTGGTTTCATGTTCTCCGGGGCTGGGCACCGGCCAATCGGGGAATCTGAACTGGGGTTCAGTCCTCAGGATAATAAAGAAAACGTCGCTTTTCGATGGGCGTTTGGAGCTTTGGTGGGCAAATCGAAGAACCTGGTTCCTATCACACGCGATACGGCACTTTCGTCCGGGGACGAAATGAAGATGGTCGTGGAGCTCAGAAGGGAATGCTACGTCTACGTCGTTCATCATAGCCCTCAGGGAGAGATCGGCCTTCTGTTTCCGGAAAGCTTTGGCCAATTTGCAGGAGATTACAAGCAGGGAAAGAATTATTACGTTCCAAAGGGAAGAAGCTGGTTTGAGTTGGATAAGAATACGGGAAGGGAAACTTTTTATCTTCTCGCGGCTTCCGAACGTTTACTCGAACTGGAGGCACTGATAGGGGAATACCAATCGACCTCCGCGGAAAAAAAGGGGGAGATCGCGAAACAGATCCTTGCAGAGATCCGCGATGTCAAGCGTAAGTTCAGGACGTTTACAACCCTTGCGGAGAGACCTGTAACCATTGGGGGGAACATCAGGGGTGTCGATGAGGCAGATGCCAAAAAACGGCCTGACGTGTCGATGCTGGCAACCGAGATTTCCGCCAGCAATTTCTATAGTAAAACGTTCACGATCGATCACAAGTAGGCCTGAATGAAGGCGACCTTCGCCAATGTACGGGCCACGGGCATCCTTGCCGTGGCCACGTTTTTTTTTGTGCACTTCCTCTTCTGGGCTTTTCCTGCCGTGTTCGTTTCCTGGAATTCCCAGATCATTGACCGCATGTTCGTTCTCAGGACTTCGCTGTCCTCGTTTGCTCCCCGCTATGATTCGTCGGTCGTTCATATCGATCTGAGTGACCGGACGATCGCCGGTCTCCGCAATTTCTACCTGACAAGGTCCCATTACGCCCAGGTGATTTCCAACCTTGGTGCGATGGGTACATCCGCGCAGGTGTGGGATTACATCTTCCCCGGCCATACGACACCGGAAGAAGACGGGAAATTTGTGGAAGCGGTTTCCCAGACAGGGAACGTGACGTTCGGAATGAAATTCTCATTGTCGGAGAGTCCGCCGAAGCATCGCGAGGATACAAACCTCGACCATATCCGCTACCTCGACTCGACGGCATGGAATATCCGGGTGGACGGAGATCTGGACGACCTATGGCATGCCGGTAGCCCCATCACAACCCTCGCGGAAGTGGCGCGGGTTTCCCGCGGGCTCGGATACCTGAGCCTGAAGTTCGATGCCGATGGCGTTTTCCGCCGTGCCCCTCTTCTTGTAAAATACCGAGATAAGTTCTATCCAAGTTTTGCGTTCCGGGTCGCCTGCGACTATCTGGGCGTGACACCCGGCAGGATTACGCTGGTTCCGGGTGAGTACATACTTTTGAAAGAAGCTCGACGACCCGGGCGTGCGCCGAAAGACATTCGTATACCGGTTGACCGGCATGCCAATGTTCTGATTAACTGGATCGGCCCATGGGAGACCATGCTTCATTATGATTTCGCCGATATTCTCAAGGCCTCGGATGACCGGGACGAACTGGAACTCTTCTCGGAAGAGTTGGGCGGGAAAATCGCGGTCGTTTCAGAGGTTGCAACGGGTTCCGCTGACGTCGGTCCGGTTCCCACAGACAACAACTTCCCGTTGAGCGGGCTCCACGCAAACGTCATCTATTCGATCATCTCGGAACAGTTCGTGAAAGAAATCGGAAGCGGGTGGATGGTGCTGATCGAAGTGACCATTCTCGTGATTCTCCTCATCCTGTCGGTTCGGTTCTCGTCCGTTTGGCTTTCGCTGAGCATGGTGGGTGTCCTTGTCCTGTATCTTGTTGCTGCATGCGTTATGATCCTAGGCGGGATTGTCGTTAATCCGCTGCACCCCACCCTCATGATTCTGCTGGGAATGGTTTCCATCGTCGGGTACAGGTTCTTCAATGAAGAAAAAAACAAAGAAGCACTGCGCCGGTCGTTTGAAGCATATTTTCCGCCGACGGTGGTCAAAAAGATCATGGCCAACCCGGAACTCATCACAGCGGGAGGACAGAAAAAAGAGCTCACGATCCTTTTCAGCGACATCAAGAGTTTTACGACATACTCTTCGACGATGAAACCTGACGAGATCCAGAAACTTCTCAACGAGTATTTTGGAGCAATGGTGGATATCGTGTTTAAGCACGAGGGGACCGTCGATAAGTTCATTGGAGACGGATTGATGGTGTTTTTTGGCGACCCGGAACCGCAGGAAGACCATGCGGTCCGAGGAGTCCTGGCCGCGATTGAAATGCAGAAGAAGACGCGTGAGCTTAAGAAGAAGTGGGTGGCGGATGGGAAGTTCCCGATCAGGATCCGGGTCGGCATTAATACGGGGCCGGTGGTGGTGGGGAATATGGGTTCGGCGAGAAGACTTTCTTATACGGTTCTTGGAGCAGACGTGAATCTCGCCCAACGTCTGGAATCAAACGCCCCGGTCGAGGGGATCATGATTTCGAAGCGCACCTACGAACTGGTGAAAGACCATGTGAAAACACGTCCGCTCGAAGCTGTAAAAGTGAAGGGTATCAACGAGTCGATCGAGGTGTGGGAAGTGGTTGTTGAGTAGAGAGTGAATCGTACATCGTGAATAGTGAATTGTGATTGCCCTTGCCAACCTCTAATTCCCCCCCGCATGTATTCACCGGTTCGATCGATGATGCATACCGATACTGCGAACAACTCGCCTTTTCTCGCTACGAAAACTTTCCGGTTGCTTCGCGATTCATCTCCCGCGAAAAACGAAAACATGTTGCCGCCATTTATGCATTTGCGCGCATCGCTGATGATGTTGCCGATGAACCGGGGTTGACACCGGAAGACCGGTTGCGGGAATTGCAGCGGTGGGAGGCCCAACTGGCCGAAAGTTACCGTGGGGGAACGTCACACCCGGTCTTTGCGGCATTAGGTGATACCGCTCGCCGCTTCCAGATCCCCCAAAACCATTTTCAGAACCTTCTCGCCGCGTTCCGGAGCGACGTTACCGTCCGACGCTATGAATCCTTCGATGATGTTCTTGCGTATTGCAGGAACTCGGCCAATCCGGTGGGCCGTCTCGTGTTGCTGCTCTTCGGCTACAAGGATGAGCAAATGATTGGTTGGTCCGACAAGATCTGCACGGCACTCCAATTGACAAACTTCTGGCAAGATCTTTCAATCGATCTCGAAAGGGATAGAGTATATATCCCCCTGGAAGATCTTCGAAAATTCAATCTTGGAGTGCAAGATATTCAGGGAAAGCGATTTTCTCCGGCATTTCGCGATCTCATGGAATTCGAAGTGCAGCGAACCCGGGACCTGTTTGAACAGGGCAAACCGCTCCTTGCAAACGTCGGAAAAAATCTGTCACTTGAAATGAAACTCACGTGGCTTGGTGGGACGCATATTCTCGAAAAAATCAGTCGTCTTGACTACAATGTGCTTCATCGACGTCCCACACTATCGTTTGTCGATAAGAGTTCTCTTCTTCTCCGTGCCCTCATTTTGATCAACCCGCGAACTACTAACCAATAACCAATAACGAATAACTGCTTTATTGTGACCGTTGACCTTGACAAGGATCGTTGTTATCTTCAATAAGTGAGAAGATCCCTGCCGCTCCTCGTTTTGAACTTGGAATTTTGAACTTCCCAGAATGTCTTCCTCAGCCGCCCATATTCTTGCTCCCGATTTTTCTCAGAACAAGCTGAGCAATTTCTACGTTTCGTTCCTTTCGCTCCCCGGACCGAAGCGCGAGGCGATTGAGACGATCTATGCATTCTGCCGCTACACGGACGATATCGTGGATGAGGACGCGGACATTGTGGAGAAACACCAGCGGTTAACACAGTGGACAAGGGAATTGCAGAATGCACTTTACGGCAAATCCCGCTTTCTTATCCTGAACCGGTTGGGCACCATCATTCGGAAGTTTAACATCCCGGTCGACCATTTTCATGACCTCTTGAAGGGGATGGAGATGGATCTTTCGAAAACCCGATACGAAACGTTTGAAGAACTTGATACCTATTGTTATCGGGCGGCGTCGACCGTGGGATTGATTTGCGCGGAGGTGTTCGGATACCACCGGAGCCGTACGAAAGACTATGCCGTCAATCTGGGGAAAGCGTTGCAGCTGACAAACATCCTGCGCGACATCAAGAGTGATGCCAGGAGCGGGAGAATTTATCTGCCCCTGGAGGATTTGGGCAGGTTTGGATACTCAGAAGAGGAATTGCTGGGATCTGTTTATAATGAGAAATTCATTGCCCTCATGAAGTTCGAATGTGAGCGCACCCGCAGCTTCTTCAGAAAAGCCAAGGCCTCTCTTGCCGAGGAAGACAAACCCCTTTTTTCCGCAGCGCGAATCATGGGAAATATCTACTATTTGTTGCTCAGGAGAATCGAAAACCGGAATTATGATGTTTTCTCCCGGCGTATTCGCCTTGCCCCTCCGGTCAAATTGCTTGTCGCTATGGTGCTCCGTCTCCGAAACAAACTTCCGAAGAACTTCCACCGTTACGTCCGGGCGGAGCTTCCCGCTTAGTGTTTCCCTTGCGCCTCCCGCTTTCTCCTTACTACTTACGTCATACTCCCTACTCCCGGTATTACAAGGTGTCTCATGCATGATGTCATCGTCATCGGCGGGGGAGTAGCGGGGCTTTCTGCGGCCGTTCGGTTGTCGGAGCAGGGTGCCAGGGTACTCCTCCTCGAACAGAAGCCCTATTTGGGAGGCCGGACCCATTCGTTCCGCGACAGGCGCACGGGGGACGTCGTCGACAACGGTCAGCATCTGATGATGGGTTGCTATCATGAGACCCGCAGCTATCTGCATTCGATAGGTGCCTCGCATCTTGTTTCTCTGCAACCCGGACTCCGAATCGAATTCCTGCATCCGCACAACGGCCCCACCTCTCTCCACTGTTGGCCGCTTCCCACACCCCTAAATGTCCTCAGCGGATTGCTCTCGCTTCGCTCGCTCCCGTTCTTGCATCGCCTCAAGCTTCTTCGGATTGGACTGGAACTGCTGTCTTCTTCGAAACAAAAAGAGCAGGAGTTGGCACAGCTGACGGTGGATCAATGGTTGCGCCATTGCGGACAAACGGAAGAAAACAGAAAATATCTCTGGAACGTCATCGCCATCGGAACATTGAACGATGATCCGAAACTGGTTTCAGCACTTTTGTTCTACCGGGTTTTGAAGGCAGCGTTCATGGGCGTTGCTTCCGATGCAAGCCTTCTGATTCCGCGTGCCGGACTGAGCGAAATTCTGATCGACCCTGCGGTAAATCTAATTCGCCGACAGGGAGGGGAGGTCCTGACAAACCATGAAGTGGATTCGTTTTCGTTTCGGGGAGAAAGCATCGAAAAGGTGTTCGTCGGGAAGAAGATCTTCAAACCGCGTTCCGTCATCGCTGCAGTTCCGTATTTTTCCCTTCTGCCTTTGCTGGAAAAGAGAAAGGGTGAAGCTGGCCTTATGGCAAACATATCCCGCCTGAAGTCTTCTCCGATCATCACCATCAACCTCTGGTTTGAAAGACACGTCTTCGACGCGGAGTTTGTAGCTGTTCTGGATTCAAACATTCAGTGGATCTTCAACAGGACGGCGATATTGTCGCTCGACAAGAATCGACAGTACCTTTCTGTTGTGATCAGCGGAGCCTCGAAGGAAGTGCAGTGGAGCAAGGAGAAATTGGTTATCACAACCCGCCGTGAACTGGAGCGGGTCATTCCCGGGTTAAGAGGGGTTAAACTCTTGCATTCCCTGGTCCTGAAAGAAAAGAGGGCGACATTTTCTCCAACGCCCGAATCGTTGGCGTTGAGACCCCGAATTCACGCCAGCAAGGAAAACATGGTGCTGGCTGGAGATTGGGTTGATACCGGCTTGCCGGCAACAATCGAAGGAGCGGTTCTTAGCGGAGTCTGGGCCGCGACCGAAGTTCAGAGCATTCTTGGTCGCACGGGAGTATGAAGGTATTGTTGTTTACTATTCACTGGTTACTCTATTTAACATGATTTTATCCAGGCTACATCATCCCCTGCGGGTCCACGTCGATTGTCAACATTGCCCGCCCGGAAGTAAGCTGCGACTCGAAGCTTTCTCTCGCGCGGCGAATGGCCTCCCGAATAACGGACCCACCCGGGTCTTTGGACCGGTGAACCTTGATGATGATGTGCTTCCTAAACAGGTTTTTGATCCTCGGAATCGCAGCGTCCGCAGGTCCGAGAACCTCATAGGCCTTTTCCGTATTGACTTCACGCAACAACTGAGCGAATAACGCCGCCTGTTTGTGAATTTCGGCCTCGCTCTTGCCCTTGAATTCCAACAAAACAATTCTGGAAAACGGAGGATAGTTGAGTTCCTCCCTGTACGCAAGTTCCTCTTTATAAAATCCCTTATAGTCATGGGTGAGAACATGCTTAAGGCTGTAATGGCCCGGCTGCATTGTTTGAACCACAACTTCTCCCGCCAGGGTACTTCGTCCTGCTCTCCCGGCAACCTGGGTTAACAATTGAAACGTTCTCTCCGATGCCCGGAAATCCGGCAACAGCATTTGGGTGTCCGCCGAGATGACTCCCACAAGTGTGACATGGGCAAAATCGAGCCCCTTGGCCACCATCTGGGTGCCAAGAAGGATGTCAGCTTCATGTTGAGCGAACTGCTTTAGGATTTTGTCGTGACCTCCCTTCCTGCTCGTGGTGTCGAGGTCCATCCGCAGGACGGCTGTGTCCGGAAACCGCTCGCCCAGCTCTTCCTGAACCTGTTGAGTGCCAAACGCGTGAAGCCGGATCTCATGCCCCTTGCAGGAAGGGCACTGAGCAGGTGGTTTCCTGACGGATCCGCAATAGTGGCAACGGACGTGTTTCTTGACGCTATGGTAGGTCATCGTTACGTCGCAATTCTCGCAGCGTTCGACATAACCGCATTCAAAGCACTCCACCACGTGGGAGAACCCGCGTCTATTTTGAAGGAGAATAACTCCCTCATGTTTCTGCAGCCTGGCCAGGATCTGGCTTTCCAGGAGACGCGAAATCGATGACTGGGGCATCTGTTTCGGAAATGACTTGCCTTCGGAGCGGAGGTCGTTTCGCAGCTTCGCGAGCACTTCTCTTCGTTCCTGCGTCATGTCAACAATCTCAACCGCCGGCAGTTGTGCCGCGTCTACTCGGTCCGGCAGCTCGAGAAGAGTGTATTTTCCGTGTTGAGCATTGTGGTAGCTTTCCACCGAGGGTGTGGCGGAACCGAGGACGACCACAGCGTTTGCGAGCGAACCCCTGACGATGGCAACATCACGCGCGTTGTAGCGGGGAGAAGCGTCAAATTGCTTGTATGATGCTTCATGCTCTTCATCAACAACGATAAGGCCGAGGTTCTTCAGGGGGGCAAATACTGCAGACCGGGGACCGATGACGATCTGTACCTTCCCGTCCCCCGCCATGCGCCATGCATCAAATCGCTCTCCGGTGGACATCTTGCTGTGCATCACCGCGACCTGATCGCGGAAATGTGCCCTGAATCTTCGGACCGTTTGTGGGGTCAGCGAAATCTCGGGGACCAGGACAAGTGCAGTCTTCCCGCGCGTCAGCGCATGCCGCAGGGCCTCGATGTATACTTCCGTTTTGCCGCTGCCCGTCACTCCATGCAGCAGGAAGCTCTGGTAGCGATTCGAATCCAGGGCGTTCCGGATGCTGGCAAGGGCTTCCAACTGTGAGGAATTCAGTGTCACGGCATGCACAGGTTCCTCGTCGTATTGAACCCTTCGTATGACCTCAAGGCGAATCAATTCCACCAGCCCCTTGGTGACAAGCGACTTGACGGTGGAAAGTGGGACTCCTGCATCACGAAGCAATTCTGTTGCTCCGACGTCTTTGCCTGCTTTCTCCAGGGCCGCGATCGCCGCCGCTTGCTTTCCTCGGATAGGTCTGGCGAGGCCTTTGAGCACAGTCAAATAGTCGGTGGCCAGGCGAACCGCGGTCTCGAACTTGGGCTTGGCCTTGGGATCGCGAATGTGCTCATCGACGACAACCCAGCCCATGTGCTCCATCTCGCGAAGCATTGATCGAAGCGCCGATGCGCCTGTTTTCTTCTGCAGTGCTGTGATGGTGATCGGGCCCGATTTGAGGAGTTGGAGAATCTTGCTCTGTTGTTTTGATTCTCGACGCGTTTGCACTTCCGTTATCACATCCGACGGTCTGACAACGGCTTTGCTTTGGAGTGATAGTCCCTGAGGAGTTGCAGCGCGGAGGGCCTCTCCCCATGGGACAAGATAGTAGTCGGCGATCCATCGTGTGAGGTTGAGCATCTCTGCCGAAAACGACGGATGGGAATCAAGTACATCCTTGAGAGGACGGAGCCCCTTCACCTGCGTGGAGCGGGGCAAGGCTACAATGACTCCGGTCAGGTGTTTTCTTCCAAAGGGGACGAGCACTCGCATGCCGGGTTGAGCAAGGGGAGCAAGGTCCGACGGAATCTGGTAGGTGAATAATCGGTCAACAGGAACTGGAAGGGCAATATCGGCGAGGAGTGAAGACATCAGGGTCAATTCGGGGGGGAGCGTGAATGAACGTCAACGGAACATCAGAAACCATTTTTCTCAAAAAGACAAAACTACCGTGGGTTTGCCAGTTCCCTTTCTAATTGCTTGTAGATTTCCTTCAGTGGAATCGCTTTCTCGCGAGACAGCCGTTTGCATTCTTCAAACTCCGGAACGAGATACTCCACCTCATCTTTACGGATGACCTTGACGGTCACCGTCCCGAAGGAAGTCTGCACTTGGCGCGAAGATCGGGAAACCTTTCTTCGCTCAATCGGCTGGATGCGAACCCCCAGCGTTGTCGTTTCGAGAAAAAGAATGGAGAGAATGGGATCGAGTTTCGAGCGTTCGACAAGGACCGAGAGGAGCATTCCCGGCCGTCCTTTCTTCATGAGGATGGGAACCAGGTATGCATCGTGTGCGCCCGACTCCATGAGTTTTTCAATGACAAACGGATAAATCTCAGGATTCATATCGTCGATGTTGGTTTCCACCGAAACAATTTCGTCTGTGGCGTACTCGGCTTCCAGCTGGCCGACCATGATACGGAGCAGGTTCGGGATCTCTTCAATCTCACGCGTCCCGGCACCGTATCCAATGCGCTCAACCCGCATGCGTTCGCCCGAGAGCATGCCTTTCGAAAGAGCTTTGATGATCGCCGCACCTGTCGGCGTTGTAAGTTCAGCCTTGATAGAAGTTAGGATCGTAGGATAGCCTTTGAGGATCTCGATGGTCGCCGGCGTGGGAATCGGCATGACGCCGTGTTGCGTTTCGATCTGTCCGCCGTTGCCGAGTTTGACCGGACTGGAATACACATCGTCGATGTTCAGGTAATCCAGGCAGACCGCAGTTCCGACGATATCCACGATCGAATCGAGAGCACCCACTTCGTGAAAGTGAACCCGCTCGATGGACGAGTTATGGACCTTTGCTTCGCCAATGGCTACTTCCCGGAATATGGCCATGGCGGTTTCCTTGACGCGCGTACTCAGTGTGCTGCTGTCGATGATCGCAGAGATATCCTTCAGATGTCGATGATGAAGTTGATCGCCGGAAACGATCACGTCGATCTTGGTCGCCACGATCCCGCTTCGCTCGACATGCGTTGCCGAGAGCTCGTATCCCTCAAGCCCGAGCTTCCGCAACTCTCCCGTGAGATGATCGAGGGAGACCCCTGCGCTGACAAAAGCTCCAAGGGTCATATCGCCGCTGAGGCCGCCGACAGTATCGAAATATGCAAAAGTCATGATGGAAACTTCAGGTGTGGGACCAGGTAGTCAAGGAATCGGTTTGTGGCGCCGATATTTTCTCTGACGAGAGAAAGAGAAAACGTCCCGGCCTGCTTGCGATACTCGGGATCAAGAAAGAGACGCTGAAGGGTTGTCACACATTCCTCTTCATCATGGATCACAAAACCTCCTCCGCTGCCGGCGAGTTCAACGGCTTCTTGAGAATTTTGATGTTTCGGACCGTAGAGCACGGGTATGCCGTACACGGCGGGTTCCAACACGTTGTGGATTCCCTGGCGGAAACTGCCGCCAACAAATGCGATGTCTGCATATTGATACAACGTCATCAGGATTCCGACACTGTCGACAATAACGACAGGTTCGAGCGAATAGTCATTGAGGTCGGAAAAACGAATCGTCCGCAATCCCAGATACGTAAGGCGCACCTCCAGACGTTCGAGCACTTCAATCGTCGGCTCATGGGGAACCAGGATCATGAGCATTGTGGGATCCGCCTTGGCGATCGTCCGGAAAGCGGGCAAAACAACATCCTCGTCTTCCTCCCAGCTGCTGCCGAGAACGAACACTCGCCGGTTACGGAGAACCGACGCCGGAATAAGATGCCGCAGTCGGGCCTCTTCACTGCGTTGCCATACCTGGTCGTATCGTGTTTCACCAACGGCAGTCAGTTCCGGTTTGGTCAACCCAAATTGCCTGAAGGCATTAACGTCGTTTTCAGACACTGTGAGGATGGAGGAAAGCGATTCATAAACATGGTAATGAAAATTCCTGAAAGGCCATCGTAATCTCAGCGAGTCTTTTCGGAGGGTGGCATTGGCGATGAGTGTTGGTATCTTGCGCCGGGCAAGTTCCCACACGTGATTGGGCCAGACGTCGTAGCGGACCATAACGGCCACATCTGGTCGGAGGAGGTCGAGAAACCGTCGTGCATTTCGTGCTGTGTCGAACGGAATGTAGGTGATAAGGTCAGCAAGCTTGTAATTACGGGCATGCTCGTATCCGGAGGGAGAGAAAAAAGTGACAAGAATGTCGATGGAGTCGTAGTTCTTTCTAAGGGCCGCGATGATTGGTTTAGCCTGTTCGAATTCGCCGAGAGAAGAGGAGTGAAACCAGACCCGCCGCTTCTTTGTAAGAGCCTCAGCCTGTCTTTTAAGCTGCAGGAAGAGTCCCCGCCTTCCGGTAATCCCACGGCGAATCTTGCTGTTGAACAGGGCGGCAAAGTGAAAAAGA
>Ga0302046_10001867_pt1 | contig 19670 bp, 10 predicted proteins | sample RVTome_11_FD_200261 | JGI IMG/M metagenome (GOLD analysis project Ga0302046, IMG submission 200261) | Soil microbial communities from uranium-contaminated site in the Upper Colorado River Basin, Wyoming, United States - RVT147D111 (version 2) ...
CAGATTTTTGGCGGATCGATTCTGGGACGAAGAAGTGTTATAACGGCAGCGTATTCGTTTTAAGAGGGGGAGATTCCCCCCTTGCAGAGACTCCCGGAACAATGGAGACTCCCGGAATCTCACAGGTCTGTCATGAGAAGATTCCGGGAGTCTACCATCGCCGGGAGTCTTCATTTGATGGGGGAATCTCCGCAACCCTCATCCTGCTACCTCAATCTCTTCAGATTTATCGCCATCTCGACCGTGGTGCCCTTTTCGGTCGGATGGAAGTCAACACGATCCATCATTGACTTGATCAAAAAGATCCCCCTCCCGCTTTCTTTCAGAAGATTTTGTTCGTCGAGCGGGTTAGGGACATTTGCCGGATCAAACCCACCTCCTTCGTCCGTTACGCTCACCACGATCGAATCCTTGTTCACCAGGCATTGGACGCACACTCTTTTTGCCGGGTCGGATTTATTCCCGTGAAGGATGGCGTTATTGACCGCTTCCGTGGCTGAGACGAACAGGCGGTGAAACGTTCCGTCGTCAAGCCGCGTTTCCTTGTTCACCTTCTCGAGAAATTGCTCAACTTTCCGGATCTCTTCCGGCGTGCTGATGCACTCCATTTCGAACATCGTCCGGGGATGATCGCCGTTGCTCCGTTCGACCTTCGCCACCACGGGGGTTCTTCTTTTCTTCGCCATACGTTACAGGATCATTCCGACGATCAGAGAAAGATTAGAGTAACTTCGGCCGGCGCCATGATGATCTGACTGCGCCTCCCGCCATCCTTCGATTTCCACATGTCCTCCCTGTGCACCGCGCCACGAAACATTCACGGTCGGACCCGCACTGATCAGCCGACCCTCGAATGACCGGTGTTTCCCTTCGTACAGATAGCGCGTTTGTGAGAAATATCGGTATCCGATTCCCATGACGAGGTGATCCGTGACACTCACCGAAATCCGCGGCCAATACGACTGTTCCACAAAGTATCTCTCCGGCCGTTCGCGGAACTCACGCCACCGGAGGATTCCGCGTTCATACAACCGCACTGAGCCCTGGAGCAAGGCTTCGACGGACCGGCCGATACGGATCCAGGTCGAGTCCGTCCATGTCACCTGCCGAAACGAGAAGCTTCGGACAGACTGCACCTGATCTTCAAAGTCATACACCGTGTAGTTCGCCATTACTTCTCCCGTTGTCCGGGAGACCAACCAGGGGGCAGGAACAAACGTCACGGCCGGTTTCAGGCGAATGATCCGGTTCCAGGCATTGTTCGCACTCTGAAAGCGGCTCAGATACACCAGGTGACTCAGGGCCGCCTCAGCCAGAACCGAAAGCGAGAGCGCGTCGCTGAAGCGATGGGTTTCTTCGACGGACACGAGCAGCAAAAGTTCATCGCGGTCGTCGGTGTTCAGGGAATCCGGCGTATCGTACCGTAATATGCTTGCCGATCCTGAGAGATTCAACAAATCTTTTTGCCCCAGGAGCGTCCCGGCGCCAAGGCCAAGGGTTGATCGCCGAACCGTATTGCTGAGACGCCGGGCCGCCTGATCCTGTCGATCAAATGTCTGCCGCGGGACCGATGGATCGTCCAGAACACTGTGCCGTTCCTGACGTTCCTCGAATTCAGACATCACGGAAGTTGAAAGCCATGGGAACGGACTCATCCGCACCGAGCCCCCGCCGAGAATCCGTTCTTCGGTAATTGCAACATCAAGGATGGCGTTTGCGGGATTGGAAACGCTCTTGTAACGGTAGGAACGGTCGATCGTGCGGTTGGACAAGGCCGCGTGGAAACTGACAAACGTGGAACCGGATTGATATACCAATGTATCAGAGATACCGAATTCCCTCGATGCCCTCCGGAATATGTTTGCCGCCACCTGAAACTCCTGCTGAACAACCGGATCGGCACGGGCGTAGAATTCACGTTCCTGACCAACGTAGGACAACGACAGCGAGTTAAACGCCGATTCACTGAAGACACGGACAACGGAGAGAGTTGCCGAATCTGTCTGTACTGTCCTTGGATTCAGCCACGAGCGGCCAATCCGCGCGCCGGCGGCTATCTCGAACTCATCGAGGCGAAGCGGCGATGCTCTCATCTCGGCCAATGCGGAAAATCCACGATCCCGGATTCCTTGCTGGGCGGCGAACTCAAATCCACCCATTACACCCAGGGAAAACGACGGACTCATGCGGACTCGGGGACCGGCCAAAAACCGGTGTTCTGAACGATTGCCGAGCTCAAGCTGCGTGTTGTCCGAGAGGATCGATGATGCGACTGACGTTCCGATATCCCACTGTTGCGTCACCGGGATGCCGATGGCAAGCCGCAGGCCCAGCTCATCCTGCACCGCGTTGCGGCCGGTTTTGATCAGGCGCGAACGAAGATCCTGATCAACGCCAAGTGAGAAGCTGCCGAGAAAACGATTGAGAAGCAGGCGTTCCGTCCAACGGAACGTTTCGAGAGAGCGGTCAAATCCGAACGACACTGATGCGCTAGTGTCTCTGACGGTGATGAACTCCGGCTCCTGTTCCTGCGCAGGAAGACAAGGAGCAGTCCACCCGAGAAGGAACAAACAAAAACGCGTCCGCATGGCCTTACGCCCAAAGCCGCGCATGCAAGGCTCTCAGGAATTTCTCTTTCTCAACATTCAGGGCAACTGAGATGATCGGCTTATGCGCCCGGGGCTTTTTTCGAAAATCCGCCACCGTCATGCCGCGTGTCCAGAGGCCCTTCGTTTCCACGCGCGCTTCGATTCTCTTCCACGTGAACCATGTTTCGTCAATCACGGCAGCCACGGCCAGCGGGTCGTGCAAATACGCGCCGTTAAAACCCTCGGTTGCTTTGTGGTAAGCCATGTAAGACCTCGTGCAACGCGTGAGGAACCGTGACACCGGATTCGGCCTTCGTTTTGCACGGTACTCGAGTTCTGCGCGCATGAGGACAATCTGCTCGGTCAGATCAAGCGGAACGACCTTCAGAGGCAGCCCGCTTGTGAGGATAAGATCGGCCGCTTCGGGGTCAACGAAGTAATTGAACTCTGCCACCGGGCCGGTGTTACCTGGAACCCGAAATGCGCCCCCCATGGAAACAATCCGGCCGACTTTTCGAAGGGACGAGGGTCGCTTTTGGAATGCGCGCGCCAGATTTGTCAGCGGGCCAAGAGCGACGATGGTAAGGCGGCGTTCGAATCGGTCGCACATCTTAAGAATCACATCTACGGCGTTTGTCGGCACCCTTTGCCTGGGGGAAGCACCCGCCGAGGAATGCACATCGCCTAAGCCGTCGCTCCCGTGTACTTCAGGAGCCGTCACCAGCGTCCGCCGCAATGGCTTCGCAGACCCGCGGGCTACAACGACCTCCACTGCAGGGCGGAGCAAACCGAGAACCTTCAATACATTCCGCGTGCATTTGCCAACCTCAACGTTGCCTGCAACCGTGGTAATGGCTTTCACTGATAATTCCGGAGACCGGAGTGCGAAAATCAGCGCAAGCGCATCGTCGACGCCGGCGTCGGTGTCTATGAGGATTGGGCGGGACATTGGCTATGATAAAGCATCTTGCTGATGATCAAAGGGTGAAGAGTAAAGGGTGAAAGGCAATGTCGAATTGCGAATGTCGAATGTCGAATTCTTCAAAAACCTGAGCCAAGAATGTCCGATACACGATGCTTCGGTGTGAATCCGAGAACGGTCTGCGCTTTTTGAGACGAGATCAGAGATGCCGCACCGGTCAGGCTGTTGCTGATTTTCGTTGTTTCCGGATAAAACCTTGCCAGCAATTCGCGGCTTTCCCTTCCCGCCCAGTTTTCCGCGGCGCATATGAACATCGTTTCATGTGCTGCCGGCAAAGAGACCTCCAAGGCACCGAGGACTGCGGTAATGACATCAGACACGTGAATCCATGCCCAGAGGTTCTTGTGCCAACGTTCGTGCTCTTTCACAAGCTCCCGATACATTGCAGTTTCTGATTCCATCGGACACCAGATCCACGGGGCCCGCAGGCAAATGGTCTGCATTCCCGTCTTAGCCGAGTATCCCGCGCAGAGTAACTCCCCAGTCAGCTTGCTTTGGCCATAGGCATCCTGCGGCCTGGTCGGATGCCGCTCATCGACAGGTGCGTAGTCAGGCCACTGGCGGGTCGTGCTAAACGCGAAGCCCAGCGTGGATTCGCTGGACATGAAAATAAACTTTCGAATTCCGGCGCGGGAGCATGCCTCGAGCATATGGAAGGTGCCGACGGCATTTGTTCGGAACACCAATTCCGGCGGATGGTTCAGCGGGTGGGGAATTCCGGCCATGTGAACAACAGCATCGAGTGGGTGGGTTGGGTTGAGGATCGCAGCGGTCAGTAGGTCGGAATTCAGGATGTCACACTGGTGAAATCTAAGGTCGGAACGATGCGGGGGAACAAGGTCGAGAATCTCCACCTCGTGGCGCTTTGCCAGTTCGTCTACTACGAACCGCCCCACGAGGCCGCTTCCGCCAGTCACGAGCATCTTCATGCGATCGAATCCGCCTTTTCTCCCCTGGCAGGGATTTCCGCATGGGAAAATCCGGATTCCTTGAGCCTCGCAGCGAGCTGACCGGCCTGACTCATTTCACCATGAACGAGATAAATGCGCTTGAGCTTCTTCTTATCCATCCTGCCAATGTAATGGAGCAATTCATCCTGGCCCGCGTGTGCGGAAAAAGAATTCAAGATGGCGACTTCAGCATTGAGTTTGACCACATCCCCAAAGATCTTCACCTCGGGTTGCCGCTCCACCAGCCGTCTTCCAAGCGTATGCTCCGCCATAAATCCAACCACCAAAACCGTATTTCGGTTAACTTCGATGCTATTGGCCAGATGGTGCAGGATCCTCCCTCCTTCACACATCCCCGAAGCAGCGATAATCACACACGGATCTTTTTTCTCATTCAGCCGCTTTGAATCGTCAACGGACCGGATGTATTTCAATCTGCCAAAGCCGAACGGATCTTCGTCATGATGCAAATACCGCAGAGTTTCTTCGTCAAAACATTCCGGATGGAGCCGGAACACCTCCGTTGCGTTTACAGCCAACGGACTGTCCACATAGACCGGCACAGCCGGGAGTTTTCCCTCGTTGAATAATTCGAACGTCGCATAAACGACTTCCTGAGTTCTACCGACGCTGAAAGCCGGAATGATGACCTTTCCTCCTCTGTCCACCGTTCGGCGAATGACCTCGAGGAGGGAACGATTCATTTCGGTGACCTGTTCGTGGACTTTTCCGCCATACGTGCTTTCAGATATGAGAAGATCGACATCTCCCATATGTTCGGGATCTTTCAGAATCGGCATGTCTTTCCGGCCCAGATCACCTGTAAATCCGAGGAGTGTTTTCTTTCCGCCTTCCGTGATCTCTGCAAGGACAGACGCAGATCCCAGGATATGGCCTGCGTCGAAGAATTTCACGCGAACACCATCCGCCACATCAAAATATCTTCTGTACGGAACCCCGACGAATTGATCGATCGTTTGGTCGACATCTTTTGAAGTGTAGAGCGGTTCCTTCGGCAGATCCGCGTTTTTCCCCCGCTTTTTCAAAAACGCGAGGTCTCGTTCCTGCAGATAGGCGCTGTCATACAGCATGATCTGACAGAGATCGCGCGTAGCGGCGGTGGCATAGATCCGACCCTGGAATCCGGATTTGACGAGGTTTGGGAGGTTGCCCGCATGGTCGATGTGCGCATGGGATAACACGACGGCATCAATTGTTGAAGCGTCGAAGGGAAACGTGCGATTTCGTTCGTACGCCTCAGCGCGGCGGCCCTGGAATAAACCGCAATCGAGAAGGATACGCGAGCCGTTGACCGAAACGAGATGCATGGAGCCTGTGACGGTCTGCGCTGCGCCGAGAAATTGGATTATCATTTCAAATTCTCATGTTGACAGATTAAGTGAACATTGGCAAATATCACGTGGGATTCAAGAGGAGGGACTTGAGGTCAGGGGACAGAGATCGCAGGTCAGGACATTGCCTCATTCATTATTCTTCATTGGACCTTCGATATTCAGTGTTGAATATTCGACATTGTTTTTGATCATGATGATGAAAGAAATATCCAATATCGAACGTCCAACGTCGAATATCCAATTTCTTTACAAAATCGAAGGGGCAGCCATCCCTTGCGGGACAACCACCCCTCCTTAGCCCGGCCCCCTCCCAAGGGCGCGGGCATGAGCATATGAGAGGCCTGGAGTTCAAGGTTCAATGTTCAAGGTTTAAGGTAGGCTTCGTCCTGAAAACCTTGGACTTGGAACCTGGAACTTGGAACCTTTCCATATTACTTGATCATAGCCATCCTCTTCGCGCTCACGTATTCTCCAGAGACGAGCCGGTAGAAGTACACGCCCGTCGGCACTCTGTTTCCATGATCGTCCGTGCCATCCCATGTGACACGGTATGTGCCGGCCGTATGCTCGCCGCGCGCAAGTGTCTTGACTTTCTCGCCGAGCAGGTTGAAGACCTGAACCAGCGTCCGGGCGAACTTACCCTGGACATCCGGTACTTCAAACTGGATGTTCGTTCCGGCGTTGAACGGATTCGGATAATTCTGATACAACCTGAATGTCGACGGATAGACATTCTGAATCGTTGACAACGAAATGCGAACTGCCAGATCGAATGTGGTGTCCGCCGTGCTGATGATGGCATACACGGAATCGACGTCGGACGTATCCGCAAGCATCATGGGCAGTCGCACGATGGAACCCGAGCCCGTGTCGATCGGCAGGTTCTGCAGGTTGTACGCCACAAGCCGGACTTCTGCTCCGTTTGAATTCACGAAGAACTGCATATCCCGGGCCCTTGGGAAGACCACGTCCGTACGGTTTACGTTGGCCGAGGTATTCAGCGCTATCACGAGCTGGATGCCCTTGATGGGCACGTCATTGGTCAGGTTAAGCCGTGTACCCAAGGGCGTGATTTCCAGCGATCCGGAAATGAAGGCCGCGAGCGAGGTTTCCGCACCGTCGCTGATTCCGGACGAAACCGGCCGAATAGCCTTTGGCAAGGACACAGTTCCAAGGAGCGAATTCTGCAACACCACGACATCCAGCACATCGATAGCGCCGTCTCTGTTGACATCGGCCTTCGCAGAATCAATGCCCGTGAGAATCCTGCGCTCGAGAATGTGATCGATGATCGATGTCAGATCTGCAATATTGACATCGAAGTCGTTGTTCACATCTGCCACTATAAATGAGGCCGTAGCGATGAACTGGGCAGACGGGACTCCGGAAGCCGCGGCAGTTGCAGCATAATCACCCGGCAGACTGCCCAGACGGAGAACCGCCTGCGCCTGTCCGGCGGCATCGGTGGTCGTATTTGCCGGAGTGATCTGATGGCCGACGGCTCCGGTCGGCACGGAGCTTACGGTAAACTGCACCGCAGCACCAGGCACAGGATTCCCGAACGCATCGGTCACCGTGACAATGAATGGCAACGGGAGCGTAGCTCCGGCCGGCTGTATCTGTCCGCCGCCACTCGTCGCCAGAAGCTGTGTTGCCGCACCGGCGAGCGCCTGGACCGAGAAGGTGGTCGAATCGCCCGGCAAAGCACCGGTCCGCGCGACAACCTCATAGGTGCCCGAGCCCGTTCCGAGCGTGAGCACCGTTGAAGCTTCACCATTGACATCCGTTGTGTCTGCCGCCGAGCTGAGGTTCATGCCGATTGCCGCCGCCGGGACAGAATGGATCGCAAACTGAACGGGCACGCCCGGAATCGCATTTCCGCCGATATCAGTAATGCGGGCCGTGAATGCCGTATCCAGCGCCATGGTGACGGTCTTTTGCTGACCGCTTCCTTCTGCTTCTGCCAACAGCGCCGGGGCTCCTGTCAACGCCTGGGCATTGAACAGCTGCGGAGTCAGCGCCGCAGATGTCACCGTGACTTCATACGAACCGATCTTTGAACCGAGCGTCAGACGTGTAGAACCCGCGCCGTTTATGTCGGTTGTCGTGTTTGTCGTACTCAGGGCCTGGCCTGTTGCACCGGCGGGTACAGACGTGATCCCAAACGTCACCGTCACACCCGGAACCGGGTTTCCGCCCGAGTCGGTAAGACGAACCGTGAACAGGGTATCCAGCGCCTGCAGAATGGTATCCTGCTGCGTTGTTGTGCCAACATCAGCAAGCAGGGAGACCGCCGCTCCTGCCACGGCTGTTGCGTTGAATTGAACCTGAAGTGCAGGCAGACTCGGCGTTGTAGCCGTGACACCATAGGATCCGACCTTGTTCCCCAATCGGAGCACAGTGCTTGCTCTTCCAAGGCCATTGGAAGCCACTGAAGAAACAGTCAGAGCCGATCCCGTTTCGCCGGCAGGTCTGCTTGTTATCGCAAAGTCCACGGTCACTCCGGCCACAGGATTGCCGAAGCTGTCAAGGACCTCCAATTCGATCGGATTCAGGGTTGCCCTGATGGTGTCTACTTGATTGTTTCCGGAGAAACTTGCAATGCTTGCCACCGAGGACACCACGGTCGCCGTGAATGTCTGGGGGCTTCCGGTCAATCCGCCAACCGATGCGCGAATTCTGTATAGGCCCGGCGTATTTCCGAGGGTAAGGATCGTTGAAGCCTGGCCGCTCGCGTTCGTAACGACATTTGAGGCAGACAAGGAATATCCCATCGCACCGGTTGGAAGGCTATCCACGACAAATGTGACATTCGTCCCGGCAATGGGATTTCCGAAGAAATCCGTCACCGTGGCAACAAATGGTGCAACAACGGATCCGGGGGGGGCATTTTGACCTGACCCTGAAGTGGATGCAAGTGCGCTCGCCACCCATTCATACTGCGCCGGGCCGAGCAGGTTCGATACATCAGAGGCCGTCCACCGGCTGAAGCTAACGACTCCGGATTTTACAATGCTATTCAAGCCGGGCAGGCTTGTGCCGGTTTGGCGCCTCCAGGAAACGCCGCCGTCCGGTGAACGCCATAATTCGAGAGTGTTCGGATCGTGTCCGCTGAGTTCCGCCGGATCATATTCGAAGGTGAATGTACCGTTGAGGTTTGCTCCAAACGTCGGGGCAACGTCATAGTAGCGCAGGATCGATTGGTTTCCATTGCCGGTCGAGGCAGTTCCGGACACCCGTGTTACAGTGGTTTGGCCCGGCGCCGTTCCCGACCAAGAAATCGTAGCGCCAATGTTTCCAAAATTCGATGAAGTAGTTCCTCCGCTAAGATTGACAGTTTTTCCAATGCTTCCCGACAGGTACCCCTGCTCATCGAGACTCCCGATAAGAGTAATCGATGCTCCTGATTCAATTCCGAACACCACGCCCGGGGAAACCATGATGTTTCCGGAAACCGAAAAATTACCGCCTGTTGAAGACTTTGTTCCCGATCCCGTGAGCATGAGGTCACGGTATTGTCGTGCCGGGACCGACTGATTCGACCCGAAGAATTCGAACATGCCATCGACAACCGGTGGAAGACCGGTCGCCTGATTCCTCACACGGATAGTTCCCGTGTTATTGATCTGCCCGCTGTTATTGAGATCCTGCGCCGGCACGTCAATCACGAAAGTGCAGAGGAATCCCGCGGCAATGAGGGCACGTCGCAGCAGGGTCGGAAGTGCCGGAGCCCGGCCCGTTCCTTCCCGACAACGCCGGGCGAATTGCCTATGTCGCATGGTTGCGATCATGGAAACACCTTTTGGCTTTTGTCCGATTGAAATTGATCGGTGAACACCGTTCTTTCGTTTCCTTCAACTGTTTCTTTCATGTTCTTACGACAGCAGGAACAGACCCGCGCGGAGCAGGCGCGGGAGTGCCCTTTTGCAAGCCTGCAAACCATGGCCGGAGCGGGTAACCTGAGCGGGGTTCCCGCCGGTATTTTTCTTCTCTCATGAAAACACATAAGCAATTTCCTCGCCCGGGCGATGGCCGAGGCAGGCAATCCTTCGGGGAGAAGGAGTAAACTCCCCGGAGTCGAACCTCCACGGACTCCACCCATGACGTACAGAGTTCATGCAATGAATCTCCACATGTGCGTACGACATTCCCTTGCGATCCGCATCGTCCTGCTGAAATCGCTTGGCAGAATGTGCGGACCACACCATCCCGGCGGTCCCGTAAAATCAGGATCGCCTCTTGAACCAATGGCAGAAATATATCCGCTGCCGTATCGTCCGGGCGGACTCCACCCGTGCAGGTTTCGACCTGCAAGATTTCCGGGCATCCGGGAAGGCGAACTATTTGCCCAGTGATTCGGGTTACAAGGAACCCGGATCCTGGTTTGGCCCCTTGGGGACGGAAACCCTCCGCTCCCGCCGCGGGGCAATCCGAACGTCCCCGGTCTCCCGAGAGACCGTATGACGGATCTTGCCATTACGTGTTCCTCTCCTGAGGATCACTTCATCAGCTCCCTTAGTAACCGACGGTGATCGTGCCGTCGTTCGTCAAGCTGCCTGAGTTGACCAGGTCGCCTGCGACATTGACATCACCCAAGTTGCTGAGTGTTGAACCGGTCTGCAACGTGAAGGCACCCACGCCGGTTCCTGTCAGACCAACATTCAGCGCACCGGTGGCGGCAATGTTCATCGTCACCGTGTTGGCAAGTGTTACGTCGTTTCCGGAACTCACAGCAACCGCCGCGGCGATATCCTTAGTGGCATCACCCTCGAACGAGAGGTTGTAGTAGGAACCCGTGGCGATGGACTGAGACGCGACGTCTCCGGTCACACCGTCATAGATAACCGTACCGCCAGCTGCCAGAAGGGTTGCAAACGAGAACCCGTTCGAACCGCCGAGACGGAGAGTACCGTTGGTGTTGTCTTTCGCACCGCTGACGCTGAGAGCGTAAGTGTCCATATCGGTCGTGATAATGAGATCACCCGTACCGCCGTTGTCAAACTGCGTTGAAGTGATGTTCCCCAACGCGAGCTTTGTGGATGCCGCTGTTCCGGCCGTGCGAAGAATACCGTAGGTGGCTGAAGCCATATCCTGCGCAGCACCGTCGTAGGTCCAGATCGAGGCCGCATCAAGCGTCAGCGTACCGCTTCCGCCCACCGAGAAGCTTCCGGCGAACGTCGAGGTGCCCTGGGTGCCGAGCTGAATGATACCTCCCGTGTTGTTGACCGTAGTGGAGTTAAAATCCAGGTTTGCCGCATAACCGCCGGTTCCGGCAAGGATCGTTGCACCGGTACCGTTGGCCACGTCACCCGTGAAGGTGATTCCGCCGCCGCCGGCCGTCACGACCGCCGTTCCACCGCTGTTCGAGAGCGTATTGCCGAACGTGATCGCGCCGCTCGCCACCACACCGGAGATGATGTTTGCGTTGACCGCTGCACCGGTGAAACTCAGGGTGCCTGCTGCCGTTGACTGGATGGTTCCGGCGTTACCGGTCAGCGCTGCGAATGTCAGGCCACCGTCTCCGCTGGTCTCAATCGTACCAGTACCGTTGGCTGCCGTCGTCGTGAAGGTGATACCGCCGGCGTTCGTGTTGACGATGGTGCCGGAGTTATCGGACAGTGTTCCGATGCTCAACGCTATGCCCGTAGCATTGTTCGTCAGACTTCCTGTCGAAACGTCGGACACGGTCGTGATCGTTGCCGACGTAACCGCCGCACCGAACGACAATGCATCCGTGATGTCCGCGATCGCCGCAAAGCTACCCGTTCCGGTGACCGTGAAGGTCTCATCGACTGTCAGGTCGCCGCCTGCATGCGTGGCATCAACAGCCGTGACCGCTCCGCCCGCCTGGAATGACTTCGCGGCTCCGCCTGACAGCGACAGCGTGCCATAGCCGACTCCAGCCGTTGTGTTCAGGATCGTCTGCGTCGTCGCGGCCTTCGTGAAGCTGACCGTTCCGCCGGAGAAATCCAGGGTTGCCGTGTTGTTCGTGTTGTCGTACGACGACGCATCTGCGACCGCAATCGTCCTCGCACTGATGAACGAAACATTGCCGTCCAATTTGTTCAGCGGGGTCCCGTCACCCAATTGCCAGTCTGTGGCAACAGAAAGATCAGTATCGACTTCTTTGGGGCTTGCCAAGATCATGCGCAAGGTCGTAAAGTTGATATCTGAGCTCGCAACGGTTGCCGTGATGCTTTGCGGCTGACCGCCGTTGTTGCCGTTCATAACGACGATCGGATTGATCGATACTGCCGTACCGCCGCCGTTGGTGTTTACAATGTCCCGTTTGACATTGATCGTACCAGTGCCCGTGATATCGGTCGATGTCCTGAGATTCTGACCGACCAACGTAATGCCCGTAAGCGCTACTGCCACAAACACAGCAATGCAGCGTTTGAGAAAGTGAATGGACTTCATTGTTGTACTCCTTTTTGAAAGTGGTTTTGAAAACAGTGAATTAAAGCGTTGTTTCTTTTCTACCACTGATTGTGCTTCCATGAGAACTGCTCCTTTGTTGATTGTTCTGTTTTTGAATTAACAACGTGAATCACTGATCATCCTTGCTCAAGGATGACCGGGCATCTGGTTAAGGCGGTCTTGCATTCATGGGAAGCTCCTTTCTAGTCATTGGGTTGTTGGTTATTAGGTGCTTCGTTCTGTCGTTGTTTCGTTGTTCCGTTTTGTCGTTGATTCGTTGATTCGTCCAGTCGTTGTTTCGTTGTTCCGTTTTGTCGTTGATTCGTTGATTCGTCCAGTCGTTGTTTCGTTGTTTCGTTCCATCGTTGAATCGTCATTCAATTCCCCACTGTGATCAATCCGTCATTCGTCAATGTGCCGTCGTTCTCCAGATCTCCATCAACCTGCAGGTCGCCGTCGCTTTCAACAGTCAGCATGACGCCAACTCCAATGGTCAGCGGGGATTGTGTGTGCACGATTCCGCCGGTCACGCGTTTGACTGCATCGTTGCTGATCAGCAGGTTATTGTACAGGCCCACTGCTATGATCTGGCCCGCGGGCACCTGCGCCGACGTTCCGTTGTATTCAACCGTTCCATCCCCAAACACCACGCCGTTGGCTGCACCCGCAAAGAGCATCGTTCCGCTATTCGTTTTCGTGCCGGAAACCGACAGGGTGTTGGTGCCGAGAGACGTCACAGCGGAGTTGGTGAAATTACTGTTGACGGTAATATTACCGGACGTCGACTTTGCCCCCCCACCGAGAACCAGAGAGTGATACGTGCCGGCTTCGATCGTCTGTACACTGCCTGTGTATTGCATTGTCGTGGAATTGGTGATGAAGTCCGCCGTCGCGGAACCGGTAACACTCAAGCTGCCACTTATTGAGGTCATCCCTGTCCCAAAAGTCTTGGCCCCCGAATTGCTCAGCATCAGGTTGGCAAAGACGAACGGCGGAAGGGACTGATTGCCGGCGCGATTGAAATCAACGGTACCGTCAAGCGTCCGTGTACTGAAGTTGTCCGGAAAATTGCTTCCCGAAACGCCGCCTGTGTTGCCGCCAACCAGCATCGTTGCACCGCCGGAAAGCATAATCGATCCGCCCGGACTGAGCCTGTTCAGCGAGCCACTGCCCAGATCCAACGTCCCTCCGGTAATCAACAGGTCTCCCGCAATTGTCGAATTACCGGCCAGTGCCTTTGTTCCGCCTCCGCTGATGATCAGCATCTGATACGTGAGCGCCTCAATTGTCTGCGATCCACTCGCTGCCGTGTAAGCAACCGTGCCTCCGGCTAAGGCCACCGTGCCGCTGACTGATGGGAAAGACGATGCCGTCGCAAGTGTTCCCGATTGATGCAAATAATCGCCGGCGACGGTGAGCGAAAATCCGGACTGAATCGTCAGATTCAATCCTGAATTGTTCAGGGTCAAGTTGTTTGCGTCCGCGTCCGCATCGACAACAATGCTCACCGCACCGGTGAGATTGACGTCATTGAGCGGGCCGGGTACGCCGTCCGGGCTCCAGTTGACATCATCGCTCCAATTGCTGGTGGCCGCACCGCCGTCCCAGGTTTTCACTGGCGCGTTAACGGTGAGCAATGAGCTTGCCGGGCCCGAGACGCCGCCGTCATTGGCGGTCAGTGTCGTAGTTTCCACTGCCGTGAGTGTCGTCGTGAGGGTTGTCGTCGATTGGCCGTTTGTAAAATTCACGTTTGTGGTGTACGTCGGTGATCCGGAAGGACCGAAGTAGGACAGTGCCTGAGCGCCTGAGTACGAAGTGACGATATTCAGGAATTGATCCGTCGCCATGATGCCGGTAAGATCGAATGCCGTTCCCGCCGTCTGGGATGAGGGCATTCCGGAGTTGCCGCTTCCCGCGGTAAAGGTTTCGCCCGGCACTGTGATAACAAGGTTCGTGTGTGCGCCATGCACTTCTGTCAACGTTCCTAAATTCGTTGCCCCTGCCGTCACACCGGTCATCCCTGATGTCCCGGATTTTGTGATATTCCCCGAAGCAAGTGGAGTTCCCGCCGTGGGCCTCACGCGAATGTTCTGCCAGGTCAGGCCGCAGGTAACCCCACTGTTACTCGCACTGGTCACGGTGAAGGTGATCTGCGACGCGGTCACCGAGCTCACGGCAACGGAATTCCCGCTGACAATTCCATTAATATTGCGGCTTGCATTACCTCCGCCAGTCAGGCGTGTGATCAGAACTGTCGGCGCCGTCCCCCCTATATCAAACTCGAAGCCGGCGGGTGCGTTTAGAGTGATCGTCCCTGTGCCCACATCACCCGAAGCTGCCTCGTCATACGATGGGCCGGTCAACGAAGTAAAAGCGCCGTCCGTATTATCCGCTGAAATGGCCGATCCGCCTGTGGCCGGAGTGATCGAGACCGCTGCAACCGTGATGAACGGGCTTGTGCTTGCGGTCTTTGTCGGATCGGTGATATTCGAGGCTGTGATCGTCTGGGATCCGGCAGTATTGAGCGTGACCGAGAAGTCCTTTGTTCCGCCGACCAATGCTGCGTTCGCAGGCAGGTTCGCCGCCCCATCCGAAGAGGTGATACCAACGGTGTTCGTGGAACTCACAAGATTCCAGTTGGCATCCACGGCGTTCACAGTCGCAACAATCGGGCTCGCGATCGCCTGACCGATCGGCGTACCCGTCTTGCCCGCTGGCGAACCCGGGTCCGCAGTTTCACCCGGCACCAGAAGCTGCATTTTCGTGAAAGCGTCCGGATCCACAGTGATAGACGGGCTTGTGCTTGCCGCCTTGCTCGGGTCTGTGACATTCGATCCCGTTACCGTCCAGGAACCGGCGGTGCGGAAGGTGACACTAAACGTCTGGGTACCTCCAACGAGAGCCGCGTTGTCCGGGAGGAGCGCATACACGTCGCTTGCCGTGATCGCGATCGTATGCGTTGAGCTGACAAGATTGAAGTAATTGTCAACCGCGCGCACGGTGACATTCAGAGACGTCCCGGCAGCTTGCCCAATCGGCGAACCCGTCTTGCCGGCCGCTGTACCGGGTGCCGCCGATTCGCTTGGAACAAGGAGCTGGAGTTTGGTATAGGAAGCCGGATTCACGGTCACGCTTGAGCTTGCTGGGCCCGTAACGCTGCCCTCACTCGCCGTGATCATCGCACTCTCCGCCCTTCGCAGCGTCGTTGACAACGGCGTCGTTGAAACACCGTTTGTGAAATTCACCGAGGTAGTGTACGACGGTTCCCCGCCTGGGCCGGAATATCCGATGGTTTTGAGGCCCGAGTATGTGAGAGCAACATTCAGGAATTGATCAGTTGCGGTCAGTGATGCGATGTTGAATGCCGAGCCCGCCGTTTGTGCATCCGGTGTTCCGGAGTTCCCTGATCCTTCATTGAACGTTTCGCCGGGAAGAGTGACAAACAGATTATCAAAGGCACCGGCCACTTCCGTGAGCGTGCCGAAGTTTGTCGCTCCGGTAACTCCGGCGATCACTGCATCTCCTGATTTCGTGAGATTACCCGAGGCAAGCGGGTTCCCGAACGTCGGCCTCACCCGGATATTCTGCCACGTGACGGAGTTTTCCACTCCGCTGACACTGGGACTCAAGATCGTGAAGGTGATCGCCGTTGAGGTCACCGAGGTCGCACTGATCGTCGATCCGCTTGTCACTCCGTTGATATTGTTTGCATCCGGACCTGCTCCCGCGGTGCGCTGAATCAAAAGGTTCGGAGCTAAACCGCCCGTGTCAAATTCGAAACCTGTGGGAGCATTGAGCGTAAGTGTCCCCGCCTGGATGTTCCCGCTTCCGCCCTCTTCGTACACCGGACCCGTCAGGGTGACGAACGATCCGCTCACATTGTCCGCCGAGATCGCGTCGCCGCCCGCTGTCTCGGTCAGCGTTCCGGCGCCCGCCGGATTGACGGTGATCGAAGGACTCGTGTCGGCAGTTTTTGTGGGATCGGTAAGATTCGAGGCCGTAACAGTGGCAGACCCTGCCGTATTGAGGGTGACGTCAAATGTTCGGAAGCCGGCAACGAGGGCGGCATCCGGCGGAAGCGTTGCAGTGCCATCACTTGATGTGATACGAACAGTGTGGGCAGAACTGACCAGGTTCCAATCGGCATCGACAGCTTGAACGACCACCTGGAAATTCAGACCGGCGGTTTGCGGATCAGGAGTTCCGGTTTTTCCCGTTGCACTGCCGGGGTCGGCCGTTTCACCCGGGACAAGAAGCTGCATCTTCGTAAAGGCACCGGCGTTCACTGCCACCGACGGACTGGTCGATGATGTTTTCGACGGGTCCGTAACATTCACCGCTGTTACCGTGGCTGCGCCGGCAGTTTTCAGAATGACTGAGAATGTCTGGTTTCCGGCAACCAAAGCGTTATTGGCCGGCGAGGGTGCATTGACGTCCGACGACGTAATCTGAATGGTGTTTGTCGAACTGACCAGATTCCAATACGCGTCAACCGCATTTACAGTAACATTGAATGGTGTTCCGGCGGTCTGGGCTGAGGGACTGCCCGTTTTTCCGGTAACACTTCCGGGATCGGCCGTTTCACCCGGCACCAGGAGCTGGAGTTTTTCAAAGGCCCCGGGATTGACCGTAATTCCGGGACTCGTCGACGGTGATTTTGTCCCATCGGAGATGTTCGTTGCCGTTATTGTCCTGGATCCGGCAGTCTTCAGGATGACACTGAACGTTCTGGTCCCGCCAACCAGGGCGTTGTTTGCGGGCAGCGTGGCGTTCGGATCACTCGACGTGATTCCGACCGTGTGTGTGGAACTGACGAGGTTCCAATCGGCGTCGACCGCATTAACAGTCACCATGAACGAGCTGCCTGCCGTCTGGTTCGAAGGCGAACCGATCTTACCTGAGGCTGTTCCCGGATCAGCAGTTTCGCCCGGAACCAGAAGCTGCATCTTGGTGTAAGCCCCGGGATTCACAGTGAGATTAGAAGAAGCCGGGCCGCTGACCGCACCTTCCGTTACGGTCATAGTCGTGGTCTCTGCCTTCCGGAGTGTTGTGGTCAGGGTGGTTGTGGAAGCACCGTTGGTGAATGAGACAGCGGTTGTGTAAGCCGGAGTTCCGCCCGGTCCGTTGTAGCTGAGTGTCTTCGCACCAGAGTACGATGTAACAATATTGACGAACTGGTCCGTGGCCCTTATGCTCGTGATAACAAACGACGAGGAGGCTGTCTGCGCGGTTGGCGCTCCTGTTGCACCGGTGCCGGCGACAAAAGCCTGCCCGGGGAGAACAACCACAAGCATATTCATCGCGCCTGCGACCTCCGTCAATGTTCCGAAATTCGTCACACCGGTCGTTACACCCGCCATGGTGGATGTGCCTGATTTCGTGATGTTTCCGGAAGCAAGGGGCGTACCGGCCGAGGGTCGAACGCGCACATTCTGCCATGTCAGCGAGTTTGTGACATTGTTGCTGGAAGCCGCAGTTACGGTGAACGTAATCTGGGTTGTGGAGATGGAGGTGATAGCCGCCGAGGTTCCGCTTGCCAGATCGTTGATGTTCCGGCTGTTGGGTCCTGTTCCACTGGTTCGAGTGACCAACACTGTTGGCGCCGTACCACCTGTGTCAAAGATAAAGCCTGCCGAGGCATTCAAGATGATCGTACCTACTCCCACATCGCCGTTGGCCGCTTCTGCATACACCGGTCCTGTAAGCGGTGTGTACGCCCCGCTGCTGTTATCCGCAGAGATCGCTCCACCTCCAGTCGCAGGCGTGATCGTCTGTGCAAACGCAGTGCCGGCGGTAAGGCAAAGGAATCCCAGCAGAGTCAGGCCCTGCAGAAGGACAGTCAATATGGATTTGCGGTGCAACACGACGTTTAGATTGCGATCCTCACGCTCGAAGCGGTGATGCCAGAGTTTTCGAGCAAATATGAAAGACCCGACTTCACCGTGTGTTTCTCGATGTACCCGTCGGCCTTCGATTCACGGGCGGCCGACCGGTACACCTCACCGGAATGTGAGGACAGAATGACAACCCTCGTCGCGGGATTCTGGGCCTTGATGATCCGCGTTGCGTCATAGCCGCTCATCGTCGGCATGCTTACATCCATCAACACCAGATCGGGGCATAGTCGGGCAGTTTGCTCGATGGCTTCCTTTCCGTTGGTGGCTTCGCCAACAACTTCAACCCCTGCCTGAGAGCGGAGGAAATCCGACAGGGAACGCCGGAATGCCGCATGATCGTCAACCACGAGGATTTTCATGATTGTACTCCTTGATGTGTTTGTGGGTGAATTCATTTCGAGTCACTGTCGTTACCAGCAAAAACGCTCCTGTTCTCTTGACGCTCACCGCTTGACGGCCTGAAAATTCGTTGAAGAGAACTTTTTGTGAATTCCCCCTTTGGTATGCCGAAGACGGATTCAAGCACGGACTTCAGATCGGATTTCATGACATACGCGTCTGCCTTGGCCTCTTCTGCCTGAAGCCGGTAGATCTGATTGTCGTACGTTGTTGCAATCACGACAAGCGTGTGGGGCCAGCGTTGCTTGATGATGCGAGTGGCTTCTATGCCGCTCAGCTCTGGCATGCTGATGTCCATGAGGACCATGTCCGGACTGAGCCTCGCGACCTTCTCGACAGCATCCCTGCCGTCTCCAGCTTCGCCGACAACGCTCACGTGGGGCATTTTATTCAGGAATTCACTGACCAGACGCCGGAATTCAGCATGATCATCTGCCAACAGGACGCGAATCTTATCCATACAAACCTCATGGGATTGTTAAACTGGGAGGAGGAAAACGTGGAAAAACCCGGATGAATATTGAGAATAATGGCGGGTTCTACATCGGCCAAAGGCCGTATTTCGGGGTCAGACCTTTACCGTAGGAATTTCTACGGTGAACAACGTAGACAGAATTGAACAACTGATGGGGAAATTACGAGTGAATCATACGAGAATTCAGGCGGATCTTGAGGTTTGAAACCGGGGTATCGTTTTGAGACAAGCGGGGATGACCTAAGTTCTAATGTCTAAATCCGAAAAACATCGAAGAGCATTTGAAATTAGTAATTGGGTTTCGTCCCGCTTTCCAGGGATTCCGCTCATCAGCGGGATTCTGAGAGGCGGAATTTCGGACTTAGTTATTAGGATTGCGTGTTTGTCCCACCTCCATATCCATTCTCTAACGCATAACGGACGAGATTCGCGGCATCATGTATATCCAACTTCTGCATGATATTTGTGCGATGGGTGTCGACAGTTCGCGGACTGATAAAGAGCTGGCCGGAGATTTGTTGGTTATTGAGCCCCTTTGCAATGAGCCGGAGAATTTCCTCTTCTCTCTTCGTTAGCGTCGAATCCGCCGATTGACTGTCTCGAC
>Ga0302046_10001868_pt1 | contig 19657 bp, 17 predicted proteins | sample RVTome_11_FD_200261 | JGI IMG/M metagenome (GOLD analysis project Ga0302046, IMG submission 200261) | Soil microbial communities from uranium-contaminated site in the Upper Colorado River Basin, Wyoming, United States - RVT147D111 (version 2) ...
GCACCAGCGGCCGCCCGTCCTCGACGTCGTGCGCGGAGGCCGGGATCGGCAGGTCGAAGGTGATGTAGTCCGACACGGCATCCACCGCGCGGCCGGCGGGGGGCCCTTCGAGCCCCGGACAGCTCTCCCCCTCCTCCAGCCGCCCGTCCCCGCACTGTGGGACCAGCGCCGTACACTCCGCCGGCGCCGGGGCCTGCTTGGCCGAGAAGGTCTTGCCGGCCTTGAACTTCGTCTGGCCGCCGAAGGTGAGACAGTAGACCTGCGCACCGAGGCCGAGCGCCACGTGCACCGGGTTCGGGTCGGCACCGAGCGTGTGCCCGAGCGCCTCGCCCTTGGCCACCACCTTGAGCGTCTTGCCGAGCTTCACGAGGATCTTCCGGATCGGGCCCGCCTGCTTCAGCTTGTAGCCCTTGTTCTTCCCGGGCTTGCCCTTCGTGCGCCAGGCGCCCGCCGGCAGGTCGTAGGTCGTGTTGAAGCCGTCGCCGCTCGCGGAGACGACCTTCAAAAACCCGCCATGCAGCGTCGGGTCGCCGGCGCTGCCGTTCTCGGCCCCGGCGCCGATGGCCGCGTCCTTGGCGATCAGCTTGAGCGCCCGCTTCTGCGGCTTGCCGGCCTTGTCCTTCAAGAGCAGCTTCTTCCCGGCGACGCCGATCCCGCCTGATTCCGGCAGCGTGGTGCTGGTCGTGGTGCCGGCGACGGTCGTCGTGGTCGTGGCCAGGGGTAAGGGCTGCCAGTCCGGCGCCCGGTCGTCGTCCGGATTGCTCGCGTCCGTCACTGCGACGGCGTTCGCGCCGTTCGTGTCCATCACGTGGATCTGGTCGTCGCCGCTGCGCGAGGCTTCCCAGACGATCTTGGTGCCGTCCGGCGACCAGGCCGGGCGCTGGTCCGTCTCATCGTTGAAGGTGAGCTGCGTCTGGCCCGAGCCGTCCGCGCCCATGACGAAGATCTCCTGATCACCGTCGCGGTCGCTGTCGAAGACGATCTGCGTGCCGTCCGGGGACCAGTGCGGGTTCCGCTCCTCGCCCGGGTCGCTCGGGCCCGCGTCGCTGACGTTGGTCTGGCCACTGCCGTCGGCGTTCATGACCCAGATGTCGCCGTCGCGCTCGAAGGCGATCGTGGTGCCGTCGGGCGACCAGTTCGGCTTGCCGTCGTCGTCGAGCGGCTCGTTGGTGAGGTTCGTCTCGCCGCTGCCGTCGACGTTCACCACCCAGACGTCGTCGTCGCCGCCGCGCCCGCGCTGGAAGACGATGCGCGTCCCGTCGGCCGACCAGGCGGGGTGGTCGTCGTCGTCCGAGCCGCTGGTGACCTGCCCAAGGTTCTGGCCGTCGGCGTCCATCACCCAGATGTCGGGGTTGCCGTCCCGGTCGCTCGAGAAGGCGATGCGGGTGCCGTCCGGCGACCAGGCCGGGGCGTCGTCGTCAGCGGGGTTGTTGCTGAGGTTCGTCTCCCCCGTGCCGTCCGGGAGGATGCTCCAGACCTCGACGTCCTCCCGGTCGAAGACGATCCGGCCGTTGGCACCGGGAAAGGCAGCCCACGCCGATCCACCGATCCCGAGCACCATCGCTGCCACGACGATGGCCGCTGTCGAATTCGTGCAAGACCGCATGGTTTGGGCCTCCTTCTCGGCGGGCCGCTGCCCCGCTCAGCGGGAAGGCGCCACGTTCCTCGTGGCGATGCCACAGCCCCGATGGCCACCCGCGACGAGCACCGTTGTCTGATGGAGCTATGCGAAACGCCGCTCCAGAACCCGCGTCGTATCGGCCAGCCGCGCCAGCTCCTCACGGAACGCCGCCGACACGCGACGATCCTCTGAAGCGCGCGCCAAGAAGTCGAGCGCAGCAGTCGCCGCAGGCCGCCAGTGGGGAAGCTGCCGGGGCGTCGGCAGCGGGGCGCTGAACACCCGGTTGGGAATCTCACCGGTGGCCGCCGGCCGATAGTGCATGGGCAGCATGTCGTAGGCAGGTGCCAGGCGGAGCGGGCGTCGCTGATCCAGCATGAGGACCCACGTTCGCGAAGTGCATGTCGGTGTTGCCGATCAGGCGGCCGAACCACCAGAGCGTGCGCAGACGTTCGGCGTCGTCGCCGGTCATCCAGCCGTCGCGCTCCATGCGATCGGCGGCAGCCGCCCAGTCGTCGCGCTGGCCGTAGTAGCCGTTGTCGAGGCCGGCCAGCGTGACGACGCCGCGGCGTCCGTGCGTGCCGACGCGGTCGAAGCGTTCGGCTTCCAGGAAGCACCGGTCGTCTCCCACTACGCAGACCGTGCGACAGGTCGAGAGGCCATGTCGGCTCACCGTCTCGGCGGCCAGGTGCTCGCAGACGAGAAGGTCCGCCCAGCGCCGTCCGCTCGCCGTGTCGCCACGCCGACCAGTCGGAGAGCATCAATCAGGCGCGTGTCGCTCTCGGTGGCCATAGCGAATCCATATATGAATGGATTTACTGCGCCATAATCTCCTTTATTACAGTCAGTTACTCGACTTTACGCAGCTTCGGATGAATTGATTCCTGAGGGGTAGAGCGGCCGAAGAACCCGCGCAACGCCGCCCCGATCTCCGCCCGCGCCCCGTTCGCCGACCGGATCACGTCCACCCACGGCAGCGACGTGTGGATCTGGCCGCGGCAGGGGAGGTGCCGGGCGTCGACGCCGGCCGCCGCGAGCGCCGCGGCGTAGGCGGTGCCCTCGTCGCGCAGCGGGTCGAACTCGCAGGTGACGACCAGGGCGGGGGGTAGGTCCGAGAGATCCCGGGCCCGCAGCGGCGACGCTCTGGGATCGGCTCGCTCGTCCGGATCGGCGTAGTGGTCCCAGAACCACCGCATGAGCGCGGTGGTGAGGACGTGGCCCTCGCCGTTGGCCTCGTAGGACGCGCGTGTGAAGTCGCAGTCCGTCAACCGGCGTCACCAGCACCTGCCCGGCGATGCGGGGCCCTCCGGCATCGCGCGCCATCTGGCAGACCACCGCGGCGACGTTCCCCCCGGCGCTCCATCCACAGACGGCCAGCTCGCCCGGCCTGCCACCCAGGGCGTCCGCGTTGGCCGCGATCCAGCGCACGGCGGCGAATCCGTCGTCCACGGCCGCGGGGAAGCGGGCCTCGGGCGCGTGGCGATAGTCGACGGACACGACGACGGCGTTCGACCGGACGCAGAGGTCGCGGCAGAACGCGTCGTCGGAATCGGCGCCGCCCAGGACCCAGCCCCCGCCGTGGAAGTAGACGACGATCGGATGGGGTCCCGGGGTTGCCGGCCGGTATCGACGATGGCGCAGGGGGCCGGCCGCACCGGGCAGCTCGCCGTCATGCACGTCGCCGACCGCGGGGCCGGGCGGGCGCAGCGCCGCGAGATCCGTGGACAGGGCGCGGGCGCCGGCGACCGACAGCGTCTCGAACGGGGGCGTGCCGCTCTCCGCAATGAAGTCCAGCACCGCCGCGACGTCCACCTGCAGCCGCGCCACGACGCCGTCCTGGCAGCGGGCGCCGCCGGGCCCGTCGAAGGCGAAGCCGAGATAGTCGCGCCGCACCACCTCGTCGCAGAGCTTCCGGTACCGGTCGACGCCGCCCACGTACGGCAGGAAGACGCGCGGCTTCCCGGGCACGTTCGCGCCCATGTACCAGGAGTCGGCGCGCGGGTAGAGGGTGATGTCGGCGGCGTCGTTCACGTGCTGCACCCACCCCGCCTCGGCGGTCGGCGTCGGCTCGACCACGTCGAGGTGCTGCGCGCGCATGTGCTCGAGACAGGCGCTCACCCAGGCGACGTGCTGTTCGATCGACACCACCATGTTCGACAGCACCGACGGGCTGCCAGGGCCCGTGATCATGAAGAAGTTCGGGAAGCCCGTCGTGGTGAGACCGAGGTACGTCCGCGGGCCCTCGGCCCACGTGGCGGCGAGCGAGCGCCCTTCGCGGCCCCGCACACCCCCGCCACCAGCGCGCCGGTCATCGCGTCGAAGCCGGTGGCGAACACGATGGCGTCGAAGTCGAACGACCGCGACGCCGTCTCGATGCCCGTCTCGGTGATCGTGCGGATAGGATCGCGGCGCAGATCGACCAGTTGGACGTGCGGTAGGTTGTAGGTCTCGAAGTAGCCCGAATCGATGCACGGGCGCTTGGTGCCGTAGAAGTGGTTCGTGGGACAGAGCGCCTCGGCCGTCTCGGGATCGCGGACGATCGCGCGGATCTTGCCGCGCAGGAACTCGCAGACGGTCTCGTTGGCCTCGGGGTTGGAGCCGATGTCGGCAAACGCGGCGGCGTAGGCCAGCAGGTCGCCGGACTCGTAGGCCCTCTCGTAGGCGGCCAGGCGCTCCGCTTCCGAGACCTGGAGCGCGCGGAGCAGACTGGGCTCCGACGGTACGCCGAGGCCGGACGACCGGGCCGCCTCGCGGTACGCGGCCGGATCGGTCTCGAACGCCGCCTTCTTCGCGGGCGACACGGGTCCGTTGTGGGCGGGCCGGGAGAAGTTCGGGGTGCGCTGGAACACGGTCAGCGCTGCGGCCTGCTCCGCAATGAGCGGGATCGACTGGATGCGAGCCGGTGCCGATGACGGCCACCCGCATGCCGGAGAAGTCGACCCCCGCCTGCGGCCACCGGTTCGTGTAGTAGAGCGCGCCGCGGAACCGCTCGACGCCGGCGACGTCCGGCACCTTGGGGAAGGACAGACAGCCGGTGGCCATCACGTAGAACCGGCAACGCAGCTCGTCCCCGCCGTCGGTGCGTACCCGCCAGCGCGCCGCCTCGTCGTCCCAGGTGGCCGCTTCGACGCGCGTGCCGAAGCGAATGTCGCGCCGCAGGTCGTGCTTGTCGGCGACGTGGCCCAGGTAGCGCAGGATCTCGGGCTGGGTCGCGTAGCGCTCCGACCATTGCCACTCGGCCTGCAGGTCCGCATCGAAGCTGTAGGAGTAGTCGATGCTCTCGATGTCGCAGCGGGCGCCCGGGTAGCGGTTCCAGTACCACGTGCCGCCGACGTCGTCGGCGCTCTCGATCACCGTGGTCCGGAACCCCAGAGACCGGAGTCGATGGAGCAGATAGAGGCCGGCGAAGCCGGCGCCGACCACGACGACGTCGATCGCCGAGTCGCCGCGCTCGCCGTCTGGCCGGCGGCGGGGCGAGAGGGCCGTTCCCGCCGTCATGCGAATGGAGTGCCGTACCACCCCAGGCACCTTTGCCACAGCGTGCGCCGGGAGACCAAGCGCCCGCCGGGCGCGGTCTGCTCCCTGCCGTTCGTTTCGTTCACGAAGCGTCGATGCGCGCTCACTGTCGCTTCCCGTCCAGCTCCGTCCACCGCTCGTACAGCCGCTCGACCACCCCCCGCGCCTCCTCGAGCGCCCGGCACCGCGCCGCGAGTTCATCCGCGCGAGTCGCGATGTCGGGATCGCTCGCCGCCGTCTCGCAGGTCGCGAGCGCCTCCTCGGCGGCGAGAATCGCCGCCTCCATGCCCTCCCACTCGCGTTGCTCGGCCCAGGAGAGCGTCTTCGCCAGGGTCTTCGCCAGGGTCTTTGCCAGGGTCTTCGCCCGCCGCTTCGCCGCCGGCACGGTCCGTGGCCTTTCGGTCGCGACGGCCGGGGACGACCTCGACGCCTCCCACTGGCGGTAGTCGGCCAACACGGTCGCGCCGCCCGCCCCGTCGAGCGCCAGCACCGTCGTCGTCACCCGCTCGAACAGAAAGCGATCGTGGGTGACCAGCACGACCGCGCCGGGGAACTCGACCAGGCTCTCCTCGAGCGCTTCCAGCGTCGGGATGTCGAGGTCGTTGGTCGGCTCGTCGAGGACGAGCAGGTCGGCCGGCTGGAGCATCAGGGAGGCGATGAGAACGCGGGCCTGTTCCCCACCCGAGAGCCGGCCCACGGGCATCGTCAGTTGCTCGGGGCGAAACAGAAAACGCCGCGCCCAGCCGGCGACGGGAATCGGCCGGCCGCCGAAGACGACCTGATCGCCCTCGGGTGCGAGCGCGCGGCGCAGCGTCACCCCGGGGTCGAGCTGGCTGCGATGCTGGTCGAGCATCGCCACGCGCAGGCCCTCGGCGCGCTCGATGCGGCCGGCGTCGGGCGCGAGTTCACCCGTGAGAAGCCCCACGAGGGTCGACTTGCCGCTGCCGTTCGGCCCGAGGAGGCCGAGGCGCGTGCCCGGACCGAGCACGACGTTCACGTCGTCGAGGAGCCGCCGTCCGCCGAAGCCCTTGGCGACGTGCTCGGCGACGACGAGCCGCTTGGTCCGGCGCGCGGTCGCATTGAAGTCGACGCCGGCGGTGCGGCGCTTCTGCCGGCTCTGCACGCCCGCCAGCTCGCCGATCAGCCGCCCGGCTTCCTCGGTGCGCGCCTTCGACTTCGTCGTGCGGGCCTTGGGGCCGTGGCGCAGCCAGTCGACCTCGCGTCGCACGCGGTTGGCGAGCGTCTCCTCCCAGCGCGCCTGCTCGCGCAGGGCCGCGTCCTTGCGCTCGAGGAATTCGCTGTAGCGCCCGTCGGTGGCGAAGAAGCCGGCCGGGTGCACGGGGTCGAGGTCGAGCATGCGGGTGACCGTGTGCTCGAGGAACCAGCGGTCGTGGCTCACGACCAGGAAGGCGGCGGCGTCGGCACGCACCAGCTCCTCGAGCCACAGGATGCCGTCGAGGTCGAGGTGGTTCGTCGGCTCGTCCATGAGGACGAGGTCGGGCGCGCGCACGAGCTGCGCGGCGATGGCGAGTCGCTTCTGCCACCCGCCCGAGAGCGCCGGCGGCCTCACCTCTGGATCGACGAAGCCGCAGCGGGCGAGCGTCATGCGGACGCGGGTGGCGCGCGGCAGGTCGGCGACATCGTCCTCGGCCACGGCGTCCTCGAGCACCTGCGCGACCGTCCGGGCCTCGGGAAAGTGGGGATGCTGGGGGACGTAGCCGACACGGGTGTTGCGGCGGAGGGTCACCGTGCCGGTGTCGGGCATCTCCTGGCCGGCGAGAATGTGCAGCAGCGTCGACTTGCCGCAGCCGTTCGGGCCGACGAGACCGACACGGTCTCCCTCGTGAATCCCGAAGGAGAGGTCGGCGAAGAGCGGCGCCGCGCCGAAGGCCTTGGTGATCGCCTGACAGCCGAGCAGGAGCGCCATCGGGGAGGTTCTAGACGGCGTGCGCCGGCCTCACCAGCGCGCGGCGTCGGGTGGAACCGCGCGGAGAGAGTTCCGAGACCTGCAGCAACGCGTCCCGTTCGCGAGACGCGTCGGGCCGGATGGCCGCGACCCGGCGACGGATTCTCTGGTACGAATGGTGCTACGACAGGAAGGAGGAAGGAGGACTCGTCATGCAGGCAGGGCTGAAGCGTCGAGGTTCCCAGTCCGCTCTGGCCGCCGGGGTGGGATGCATGTTGATCGTGGTGTCTGCAGGCGCCTACGAGGGAGGGCCGGTGCCCGACGGCGGGACGATCGAGGGCTTCGTTCAGGTGGTCGGCGAAGTGACGCCCTTGCCGGCCCAGCCGGTCTACAAGCACCTCGAAGAGTGCGGAAAGACGGTCCCCGACGAGCGCCTGGTGGTCGGCGACAATGGCGCGTTGCGGAACGTCGTCGTCACCCTCGACGGGATCACGCGTGGCAAGCCGCTGGCGACGGCGCCGGTCGTGCTCGACAACCACAAGTGCCGGTTCGTCCCGCACGTGCTGACGGCCTGCGTCGGCCAGTCCCTCCACATCGTCAACCAAGATGCCTTCTTGCACGACGCCCATGCCCACCTGGGCGATCGGACGCTCTTCAACCTCGGTATCCCACGTGGCCGAACCGTTCGGACGCCCCTTCGGGACGCTGGCGTGATCCACGTCAACTGCAACGTCCGGCACACCTGGATGCACGCGTACCTGTTCGTCGCGGATCATCCGTACCACGCGGTAACGGATGCCGCGGGCGGGTTCACGATCACGGACGTGCCGCCCGGGAGGCAGCGCGTGCGGATCTGGCACGAGTTGCTGGGTTCCGCTGAGCGCGAGGTGCTGGTGCGGCCTGGGGAGACGGTCAACGTCCAGATCGGGCTGGCCGCCATGGCCCCCGGCGAGGTGCCGCCCGCCGACACGCCGTGAGCGAGGTGGGTCGGGTGCCGTGCAGGGCTGGAGCCCTCGCCCGCGGGGCTGACGACGACTCCCGGTGAAGTCAGCCCAGCAGATGCACGAGCAGCGCGTCGAGGGCGACGTGGACCGGTAGGTTCCCGTCGAGGCGTATGAGTTCGCTGGGCTCGCCCGAAGCCGGCGGCTCGAATGCCGGGGCGAGCTGCTCATAGACGGCGGCGTCCGCATCGCTGACCGATCGTGGGTCTGCGGCGCGCGCCGCCAGGCGCCGGTGTGCGATCGCGGGCGTGACGTCGAGATGAACGACGATCGCCGTCGCGCCGGCCTCCGTGGCGGCTCGCAGGAGGGCGGCGCGACGGCTGCGGGTCGGCCAGTTGGCGTCCAGCAGCACCACGCCATCGCTGGCCGCGGCGCGGCGGAGCAGCTCGTCGTAGACGCGTTGGGACACCGCCGGTGCATAGGCGCTGGCCGGCGCCCGCGTGGCCGCGGGAATGCCGAGGAGTTCCTTGCGCACGCGGTCGCTCGACATGACTGGCCAGCCGGCGATAGCGGCGAGCGCCTCGAGGAGCGCGCTCTTGCCGCTCGCGGGCGGTCCGCACGCAGCCACCCAGAGTCGGCCCCGTTCCTCGGCCGCGAGGGCCGCTGCCAGACGCGCATGGCGCTGTGCCGAGGATCGGGCTGCCTCGCGATCCGCCGGCTCGAGTTCCGCTTCGCCCGCGGCGACGGCGCCCACCTTCGCGCGCACGAGGGCACGGTAGCGCTCCAGTGGCGGCAGCAGCGTCGGCAGCTCCGTGTCTCCGCTCGCGCCGACGTACGCATCGACGTAGGTGCGCGCCAGCGCCGGGTGCCCGCGGTAGCGCAGGTCCATAGTGAGAAACGCGGTCTCGGTGGCCACGTCCCCACAGCGAAAGGCCGCCGAGAACTCGATGCAGTCGTAGGGGGCGGGCGGGTCGGTCAGGCAGACGTTGCGGGCGTGCAGATCCCCATGTCCGTCGACGATGCGGTTCTCGGTCGCCCGTCGTTCGAGGAGGGGCTGCAGGCGGGCGATGTCCCGCTCCGTCGCCGCCGCGAGGGCCCGGTGCAGTGCCGGTGCGAACACGTCACCCGCCATCGGCTTCGTGTCCGCGAGATTCGCGCGCAGGCGGGCGACGAGCCCGGCGGGTGCGCCGGCACGCTGCACGGCCGGACCGCGCTCCGCTCGGGCATGAAAGGTCGCGATGAAGACGGCCAGTCGTTCCACGTCGGCGGGCTGGGCCGCGCCCTGCGCGAGCAGCCGGTCCAGCATGCGCTCGGCCGGCAGCCGCTTCATCAGGACCGCGTGATCGATGGTCGCCCCCTCGCCGCGGAAGTTGAGGCCCTCCCGGCCGCGGCACAGCGGCACGACGTCGAGGTAGATCTCCGGGCAGAGCCGCCGGTTGAGGCGCAGTTCCTCGGCACAGAAGTGCCGGCGTCGCTCCGGAGTCGAGAAATCGAGAAACGGGAGCCGCACGGGCTTCTTGAGCTTGTAGACACGGTCGCCCGCCAGGCAGACGACCGAGATGTGCGTCTGCACGACCTCGACTTGCGCCGGTGCGTGCGGGTAGCAGTCGGGACGCCGCAAGTCTGCGATCGCAATCATGTCCTCGCTTCGCGCGGCGCCATCGTGGCTCGCTGGTGGGTGGCGGGCAAGACTCGGCGTGCGCCGGCCGGGTTCCCCGATATGCGAAAGCGACCGGTGCGGGCGTGACGCATCTGGGAATACGCCGTCCCGCGGTGCCCGGCTTCGACGCTTCGTCTGAAGTGGCATGTTCCTTGCCTTTGCAGGGATCGTGGGAGGGCGAGCGCGCGCGTCGGGCGGTGAGCGGGTGGTCCGGCTGCGCCGCGGGATGGACGTCCCGATCGCGGGGGCGCCGGTGCAGCGCATCGAGCCGGGCCCGGACGTGACGTCGGTGGGCCTCGTCGCCGCCGACTGGGGCATCGACGCCACGTCACTCGTGCGTGCCGGCGAGCGGGTGCGCACGGGGCAGCCGCTGCTGCGCGATCGGCGCCACCCGTCGGTTCACGTGGGGTCCCCCGGGACGGGGGTCGTCTCGGCCGTACACGTCGGCGCGCGGCGCGCGCTGCAATCGGTCGTCGTCGATCTCGACGAGGCATCGGGCGAGTCGGAGCGGTTTCCGACGTTCGATCCCGAGGCGCTCGCCCGGGCCGAGCCGATTCGCATACGCGAGGCGCTGCTGGCGTCGGGCACCTGGGCGGTCGTGCGGACACGGCCCTTCGGGGTCGTCCCGTCGCCGGAGGCCGAGCCGGCGGCGCTGTTCGTGACCGCCATCGACACGGAACCGCTCTGTCCGGACCCACGGGTGGTGATCGCGGCCGACCCGGCGGCCTTCGACGCTGGGCTGACCGCTCTCACGCGTCTGGTCGCGGCCCCGGTCTTCCTGTGTCGGGGGCCCGGCGCGGCCCTGCCGACCGGCGACCCGGTCCGCGTGACCGTGGCGACTTTCCACGGTCCGCATCCCGCCGGCCTCGTCGGCACGCATGCGCACTTCCTCATGCCCGTGAGCGCGACCCGCTCGATCTGGCACGTCGGGTATCAGGACGTGATCGCCATCGGTCGTACGTTGATCGGCGGGCGCCCTTCGTTGGAGCGCGTCGTGGCGCTGGCGGGCCCCGTCGTGCGCCGCCCTCGCCTGGTGCGCACGCGGGTCGGGGCGGCGATGGACGATCTGCTGCGTGGCGACCTCGAGGGTGTGGCCTGCCGGGTGGTGTCCGGGTCGGTACTGAGCGGCCGCATCGCCACGGGGGCGGCCGCGTTTCTCGGCGCGACCCACCGGCAGGTCTCCGTGCTGGCGGAAGCGCACGCGCACGAGGCCGGCGGGAGTCGCCGGCCGGCTCGCCCCTGGTCGGTGTACGGAGCCCCCTGGCGGACCCGCGCCCGGTACGCCATGACCACGGCGCGCCGCGGCGGGCCGGAGCCCATGGTTCCCGTCGACACCTTCGATCGCGTCATGCCGCTCGACGTGTTGGCGACACCCCTACTGCGCGCGCGCCTGGTCGGCGACGTCGAGACGGCCGAGGCGCTCGGCTGTCTCGAGCTGGAGGAAGAGGACCTGGCGCTCTGTACGCTCCTGTGTCCGAGCCGAATCGACTATGGTTCGTTGTTGCGCCGGACGCTGTGCGAGATCGAGGCGCGCACGTGAACGAGCCGCGTCGAGCCGCCACGCTGCAGGTGCCCGCCGACGCGACGCCGGGGGCGCCGCACGTGCGTGACGCCACCGATCTGCGGCGCCTCGTCCGGCGTGCGGTCGTCGCACTGATCCCGTGCGCGCTGTTCGGTGTCTGCAACGCGGGACGGCAGGCGAACCGGATGCTGAGCGACGGAGACGGTCTCAGGGGGGGGCCGGGGACGGTCCTGGGCGCGGCCGGCATGGCCGTGGCCGCGCCGAGCTTCGCCGCCGACGCCGTGCAGGGCCTGCTGCTCTTCGTGCCGGTCTGCGTGGTGGCGTTCGCGACCGGTACGCTGTGGGAACGGGTCTTCGCCGCCCGGCGCGGGCACCGCGCCCCCGGTCTGGCGCTCGCGGTGCTGCCCTTCACGCTGGCGCTGCCGCCGACCATCGCGCTCTGGCAGGTGGCGGTCGGCATGTCCTTCGGTATCGTCGTGGCCAAGGAGATCTTCGGCGGGACGGGGAAGCACTTTCTCCACCCGGGGCTGGTCGCGCTGGCGTTCCTCTACTTCGCGTATCCGGACGCCATGCGGGGCGAGGCGGTCTGGGTAGCGGCGGAGGGTTCGCCCGCGGCGCGGCCGCTGGCCCTGGCGGCGTCCGGCGGCATCGACGCCGTGTGGGCGGCGGGCATTCCCTGGTCGGCGACGCTCGCCGGCAACGTGCCCGGGGCGTTCGGCGAAACCTCGGCGCTGGCGTGCCTGCTGGGGGCCGCGCTCCTCCTGCACGCACGCATGGCGTCGTGGCGGGTTCTGCTCGGCGCGGTGCTCGGGGTGGTCGGGGCGGCGGTCGTGGCCAATCGGCTGGCGCCCGCGGAGGTCCCGTTCGCCGGCGTGCCCTGGTACTGGCACCTCACGCTCGGCAGCTTCGCCTTCGCCGTCGTCTTCTTCGCCACGGATCCGGTGACGGCCGCGGTCACGAATCCGGGCCGGTGGATCTACGGCCTGCTCGTGGGCGCTCTCACGGTCCTGATCCGCGTGGCCAACCCGGTGCACGCCGAAGGGGCGATGCTGGCCGTCCTGCTCGGCAGCGTGTGCGCGCCCCTCATCGACCGCCTCGTCGTCTCCGCCAACGTGCGGCGCCGGCTGCGGCGGGGAGGTCGCCGTGGACCGTGACGTCGAGCGCCCGGCTGCCATGCTCCTGGTGGCCGCGACGGTGTGCCTGGTGTGCTCGCTCGTCGTGTCGGCCGCGGCGGTGCTGCTGCGCCCGCGCCAGCTCGCCAATCAGGCCCGCGAGCGCACGCAGAAGGTGGCGGACATCCTCGCCGGCGTGCCGGGCATGGCGGACCTCGTCGGCGGCATGGATGTGGCCGGTCTCGACGTGCGCGTCGTCGAGCTGAGCACCGGCGCGTACGCGGACGCCATGGACGCCGGCGCCTACGACCAACGCACGGCCGCGGCCGATCCGGCGCGCAGCGTCGCGCTGCCGGCGGAGCGCGATCTCGCCGGCCTGGGCCGCCGGGCGCGCTGGGCGACGGTGTATCTGGCACGGGCCCCTGACGGATCCGTAGGTCTCGTCATTCTGCCGGTGCACGGCCAGGGCTTCGCGTCGATGCTCTATGGCTACCTGGCGCTCGACGGTGACGGCGTGACGGTGCGCGGCCTGTCGTTCTACGAGCAGGGAGAGACCCCCGGCCTGGGCGCCGAAGTCGCCAGCCCGGAATGGCTCGCGGCATGGCGCGGCAAGCGCGTGCGTGACGCCAGCGGGCGGATCGTGGTTCGTGTCGCCACCGGAGCCGCGGTCTCGGAATACGAAGTGGACGGGATCGCCGGGGCGACCTGGACGGGCAAGGGCGTCACCAGCCTGCTGCGCTTCTGGCTCGGCGCCGACGGCTTCGGGCCATTTCTGGAACGCCTCGCGGCGGAAGGAGCGGGTCGATGACCGAGTCGCCCGGCCGCGTCCTGCTCCGCCCCGTGGTCGATCAGAATCCCATCACGCTGCAGATCCTCGGTGTGTGCTCGGCACTCGCGGTGACCAAGACGCTGGCTCCGGCGTTGGTCATGAGCGTCGCGGTGACCGCCGTCCTGGTGGTCTCGAGCGTGTGCATCAGCGCGATCCGGCGCCACGTGGGTCGCAGCATCCGACTGATCGTGCAGATCACGATCATCGCCTCGCTCGTGATCCTGGTGGATCAGGTCCTGCAGGCCTTCGCGTGGGAGATGAGCAAGCAGCTCTCGGTGTTCGTCGGCCTGATCGTCACGAACTGCATCGTGCTCGGGCGGGCCGAGACGTTCGCCATGCACCATCCACCGTTGCCGAGCGCGCTCGACGCCCTCGGCAACGGCCTCGGCTACGCGCTGGTGCTCGTCCTGGTGGGGACGGTGCGTGAGGTGTTGGGGGCCGGGGCGCTGCTGGGCGTGCGGATCCTGCCGCTCGCCGCCGAGGGGGGATGGTACGAGCCGATGCAGGTCATGCTGCTCCCGCCGAGCGCCTTCTTCATCATCGGCTTCCTGATCTGGGGCGTACGGGTCTGGCGCCCCGAGCAGATCGAGGCGCGCGAGACGCTCAGCCCTGGCGGCGGGCCCGCGTCGCAGGAGGCGCCATGGAGCCTGTGAAGCTCTTCCTCGAAGCGGCGCTGGTCCAGAACCTGGCCCTGTCGTTCTTTCTCGGCATGTGCATGTTCCTGGCGCTCTCCAAGCGCGTGGACACGGCCGCCGGATTCGGCATCGCCGTCCTGGTCGTCCAGAGCGTGACCGTTCCCCTGAACCACGCCATTCACCACGGGTTGCTCGTCCCGGGGGCGCTGGCCTGGCTCGGGGCGGGAGACGCCGACCTCCGCTTCCTCGGTCTGATCAGCTCCGTCGGGGTCATCGCCGCCACCGTGCAGATCCTCGAGATGGTGCTGGAGCGGTACTTTCCCGCGCTCTTCGGGGCGCTCGGTGTGTTCCTCCCGCTGCTCACCGTGAACTGCGCCATCCTCGGCGGCTCGCTCTTCATGGTGCAGCGCAACTACGGCTTCGGCGAGAGCGTGGTCTTCGGTGTGGGGACGGGCGTCGGGTGGGCGCTGGCCATCACGCTGCTGGCGGCGATCCGCGAGCGGCTGGCCTACAGCGACCCGCCGGACGGGCTGCGCGGTCTCGGCATCACCTTCGTGACGGTCGGGCTGATCTCGCTCGGGTTCATGGCGTTCGCGGGCATCGAGGTGCGCTAGGGAGATGGGCGGCGAGATGTCGGAGATCATGCTGGGGGCCGGCGTCTTCACGGCCGTCGTGATGACGCTGGTGCTGCTGATTCTCGCGGGCCGGCTCATGCTGGTGCCGGCCGGCACCGCGAGCGTCGAGGTGAACGGCGCGCGTCAGGTCACCGTCCCGCTCGGGGAGACGCTGCTGCGTGCTCTGGCCCGGCATGGCCTCCACCTGCCGTCGGCCTGTGGAGGCCGCGGAACCTGCGGCCAGTGCCGGATCATGGTCGTCGCCGGCACGACGGCGCCGTTGCCGGTCGAGCGCGGGCTCCTGGCGCGGCGGGACCTGGCGGCGGGGGTGCGACTCTCCTGCCAGCTCACGGTGCGGGGCGACCTGCGGGTCGAGGTGCCCGCCGAGACGTTGGGCGTGCGTCAGTGGTCGTGTCGGGTGCGGTCCGCGCGCAGCGTCACCACGTTGATGAAGGAGATCGTGCTCGAGCTGCCGGCGGGGGAGGGGATCGACTTTCGGGCCGGCGCCTACGTGCAGGTCGCCTGCCCGCCGCACGAGACGCGGCTCGACCGCTTCGAGATCGCGCCCGAGTACGCGGGCGAGTGGGAGCGGCTCGGCCTGCGGCGTCTCGCCGTCTCCTCCGCCCGCGCCACGACGCGCGCCTACTCGCTCGCCAATCCGCCCGCGGAGCGTGCCGCGGTCACGTTGATCGTCCGCATCGCCACGCCACCGCCCGGGGCGGGGCCGTCGGTCCCGCCGGGCGTCGTGTCCTCCTGGCTCTTCGGCTTGGCGCCCGGCGATCCCGTCGAAGTGACCGGCCCCTTCGGGAGCTTCCACGTCGAGGAGGGAGACCGGGAGATGGTGTTCGTCGGGGGCGGAGCCGGCATGGCGCCCATGCGCTCCATGATTCGTGACGAACTGCTCGGGCGGGAAACCGTCCGGCCGATGTCGTTCTGGTACGGCGCCCGCAACCGGCGTGAACTCTGCTACGCGGACGAGTTCGACGCCCTGGCGACGGCCCATGCGAACTTCCGCTGGATGGTCGCGCTCTCGGAGCCGCGTCCCGAGGACGACTGGCGGGGAGAGACGGGGCTTATCCACGAGGTCCTCTTCGAGCGTCATCTGCGCCACCATGCGGCCCCCGAGACCTGCGATTACTATCTCTGCGGTCCCCCCATGATGGCGCGGGCGGTGCTGCGCCTGCTGGAGCGGCTGGGCGTACGGCGTGAGCGAGTACGCTTCGACGACTTCGGAGGCTGATGATGCGTGTCGTCCTGCCACTGCTCCTCCTGCTCGCTTCGACGCTGCCTGCTGCGGCGACGGGCCCGGTGCTGCATCTGGCCGGCGAGACCATGGGGACGACCTGGTCGGTCCAGGTGGCCCGTCCGGCTTCGCACCTCGATTCCCGCACCCTGCGCCACGAACTCGCCACCGTGGTCGCGGACGTCGACCAGCGCATGTCGACCTATCGACCCGACTCGGAGATCTCGCGCTTCAATGCCCGGCGCACCCGTGCCTGGATCCCGGTCTCGCGTGACACGCGGCGGGTGGTGGCCGAGGCGCTGCGGGTCAGCCGGCTCTCGGCCGGGGCCTTCGACCCGACGGTGGCGCCGCTGCTGGATCTGTGGGGCTTCGGCGCGGCCGGGGGTGCCGGCGATCTGCCGCGGCCGGCCACGCTTCGTGCCACGCGTGCCCGAGTGGGATGGCGAGCGCTCGACGTGGCCGAGGGCGTGGTCGCGCTGCGCAAGCGACGCCCCGACCTGGAGATCGACCTCTCGGCCATCGCCAAGGGGTTCGGTATCGACGCCATGGCCGAGCATCTCGAGCGCCGTGGCGTCACCGACTACTTGATCGAGATCGGGGGCGAGCTGCGCGGGCGCGGTCGTGGCCGTCACGGTACGGGATGGACGGTCGGAATCGAGCTGCCGCACGACGCCTCGGCGGTGGCGGCGGTCGTGCGGCTGGAGCGGGCGGCCGTCGCCACCTCGGGTGACTATCGCAAGGGGGCCGAGGTCGGCGGCGTGCGCCGGCCCCACGTGCTCGATCCGCGCACCGGCAGCCCCGTCCGGCATGCCCTGGCGTCCGCCACGGTGGTCGCGCGCACGGCCATGCGCGCCGACGCGCTGGCCACGGCGCTCCTGGTCCTGGGCCCGGACGACGGCTGGGAGTTGGCGCGTCGCGAACGGCTGGCAGCGCTCCTGGTGATCCGCACGAGTGACGGCTTCGAGATTCGCCGCACGCCGGACCTCAGCGGACATCTGCTGGCCGGAGGCGGCGCGTCATGACGACTCTGGTTCTGAGTGCGCTGGTCTTTGCTGCCTCGGTGGCGGGAATGTCCCTCGGGCTCCTGTTCGGACGGGCGCCGATCCGGTCCGGATGCCGGGGCGCCGGGCTCGACTGCGCCGGGTGCGCGCGACCGTGCGATCGTCAGGAGTCGCGAGAGGAGGGCGCATGCAGCGCCCGTTGACCGCGCGCGACTTCATGGCCCGGCGTCTGCTGCTGCTCACGCCGGAGATGGACCTGCATGAGGCGATGCACCGGCTCCTCGAACACGATGTCTCGGGCGCGCCGGTCGTCGACGGCCGCGGGCAGCTCGTGGGGTTTCTCTCGGAGAAGGACTGCTTCCGGGCGGCGTTCAAGGGCAGCTACTTCCAGGAACCGGCCGGTCGGGTGCGCGAGTACATGAGTCCCGAGGTCGAGACCATCGAGGCCGACACCGACGTCGTCGAGGTCGTCGAGCGCTTCTATCGGAGCCGCTTTCGGCGCTTCCCGGTGACGGCGGGCGGTCGTGTCGTCGGACACATCTGCCGTCGCGACGTGCTACGCGTGCTGGAGGACCTTTGGTGACCGCAGCCGGGCAGCGTACCCTGCCTGAATGGCCGTTCCATCGAACCGAAACAGAGGAGGAGTGTCATGCACGGACGAATCGAGACGAGAACGGGTGGCAACCGACTGGGCGCCGGAGTGGCGGGCCTGCTGTTGGCGGTGGCCACGCTGGCCGGGGCGACCGAGCCTGTGGGCGAGACGGTGTATCAGCGCTACTGTGGCGCCTGCCACGGTCCGCAGGGGAAGGGGGACGGACTGGCGGGCACGTTCATGACGCCGAAGCCTCCCGACCTGACGAAGCTCGCTGCGAAGGGCGGCGGGACCTTTCCGGCCATGGAGGTCATGCGTTACGTCGACGGCACCGAGACGGTGCGCGCACACGGCGATCCCGTCATGCCGGTGTGGGGCGAGATCTTCCGACTCGAGGCCGCCGACCCCGCTTCGCGTCGTATCGAAGTGCAGGGCAAACTGCTCCTCATCACGGAGTACCTGCGCTCGATTCAGGCACCGTGAGGCGCGTCGAAGTGGGCCGGGAGTACCGTCACGAGATCGTCGTCAGCGGCTCACGTATCCCCCAAGTGCAGGGGACCATCGAGCGGAGTGCCCGGTCCGAGTCTCGATAGTGGCCTTGGTGGGGGAAGCAGCGGCGTACCCAGCGTCGAGTCGGTGCTACCGTCCCGTGCGGCCGTCGCCTCGGAGATCGAGCGTGTTCCATGCGTTCCCGGCCGACGTCACGATGTTCTTCGCGATCTTCCACTCCTCTCCGAGGCGCCGTCGCGCTGCTTCCCACGGACTGGCTTCGATGTCCCTTCCCCTGGGCACCGCCCCGATGAGATCCTCGTACAGCGCAACGCCGCGCGCTGCCGATCCGTCGAGCGAGAACCGGTCAGCGGTTTCCGAGACGCCGTGGCGGAGTAGCGCGGCGTGTTCGTACGTCCACGCGAGCGCCGCCACGAACGCGTCGTGATCCTGTTCAGGCAGCAAGCGTCCGTTGGCGCGATCGCGCACAACCTCCCGGACCCCGGGGGCGTCGACGGCGACGACGGGGACCCCAGCCGCCATCGCCTCCGTCAGCACCATCCCCTGCGTTTCGGACTGCGACGAGAACGCGAAGACGTCGAGGGCGTGGAACGCATCCACGAGGTCTTGCCCCTCGAGTACGCCCGCCATCCTCAGCCTGACCCTGACGCCAAGGCTCTGAAACACCTCCTCGATCTCTGTCGCCGATGGGCCGTCTCCGACGACGAGAGCGAAGGCATCCGTGTGCCTCTCCAGGAACGAGGCCAGGGCGCGACCGAGAAAGCCCAGGTTCTTCTCGGGGGCGAGTCTGCCGACATGGCCGATGACGATCGCACCTTTGGGAATCCTCAAGCGCTCACGCGCCCGCGCTCCCCGGCCCGCTCGAAACCGCTCGCCGTCGACACCGGTCGGAATCACCTGGATGCGGCGCTCGACCCCGCGATGCCGCAGGATGTCGGCGATGGTCTCGCTCGGAGCGACCACCGCGTCGCAGAGATTCGCGTAGCCGGTTGCGAGCTCGACGACGAAGCGCTGCATGCGTGGCGAATCGCCAGGCACGTAGTGCGTGTAGCGCTCGTACATCGTGTGATGCGTGAAGACGATGGGACATCCGCGAGTGGCGGCGACGCGTAGCGCCGTGTCGCCGAGGAGAAACGGGTGATGAGAGTGGATCACGTTCGGATCGAGCGCCTCGACCCGAGCCGCGAGGAGGCCTGGAACCGGCACAGGCACGGAAAAGTCGCTTCCATTGAACTTCTGGATGGCCGGAACGCGGACCACGTCGGGTTCCTCCGGTGCTTCGTGCCCGAAGTGCGGGGCCACGACCACGACACGATGGCCGAGCCGTCGGTATGCGCTCGTGAAGGCCTCCACGCTGCGCGCCACACCACCCACATGGGGTGTGAACGTGTTCGTCAGGACGAGAAGTCGCATCACCGTGGGAGGGTTACGAAGGTCTCGACGCCGTACGGGCTCGCCTCGCCCAGGTCTACGGCCCGAATGGGTACGTATCCGGCGCCCCGCGGGTATCGGCTCGTCCGAGCGGGGCCACGGCCGACGTCCGGTCGAACCAGAGCCACTCGTCGAACTGGTGCGGAAGACTCGCGTGGAAGTAGTGACTCTGCAGCTCGGTCTCGGGCCGATAGATGACTCCGATCGCACGCTCGAGACGTGGCGCGCTCAGCTCCTCTCGCACCTCGTCACGAGCGGGCTCCCGCAGGTGAAGCAGGAACGCGGGGATCGCGGACTCGCGGAATATCCGCTCGTAGCTCCCGGGATGTGACGGTCGCACGTCCTTCACCTCCATCGGTCCATCCCACTCTGAGGCGGCCGCCACGGTGCCCCGATCGGTGCCGAAGCCGACGCGGCAGAGCTGTCCCACGTTGAGTTCACCACGGACGCCCATCTCGGTGGCCCGGGCGTCACCCACGTGCGAGTTGTGCTCCCAGACCACGGCCTTGGACTCCGGACCGCGAAAC
>Ga0302046_10001869_pt1 | contig 19654 bp, 18 predicted proteins | sample RVTome_11_FD_200261 | JGI IMG/M metagenome (GOLD analysis project Ga0302046, IMG submission 200261) | Soil microbial communities from uranium-contaminated site in the Upper Colorado River Basin, Wyoming, United States - RVT147D111 (version 2) ...
AGCACGCTGCTCAGCGCGGGATACCTGCTGCCGATCGTGTACCGCGCCTTCTTCGTGCCGGCCAAGCCTTCGCACGGGCATCACGGCGATCACGGAGAGGCGCCGCTCACCATGGTGATCGCGCTCACCGTGGCGGCGCTCGGAACTATCGTGCTCTTCTTCTACCCGGAAGCGCTGCTCGCGCTGTCGCGTCAACTCGCGGGAGGCGGCTGATGGAACGGCACTGGCTCACCCGCCGCGAAACGATCCGCAAGCTGTGGGTCGTCTTCGGCCTCATCCTCGCGCTGACGGTTCTCGCCGAGGCGTTCGTCGCGCACGAAGCCCATTTTGCGATCGAGGCGATCTTCGGCTTCAACGCCTGGTTCGGCTTTCTCGCCTGCGCCGCCCTCATCGCATTCGCGAAGCTCCTCGGCCTGTGGCTGAAGCGCCCTGACAACTACTACGACGAGGCCGATCGTGAGTAGCCTCGCGCTCCATCCCGGTCTCGTGCTGATCGCGGGCGCCCTCGTGCTCGCGATGCTCCGCGGCACGGCGCGCAGCGTGATCGCGCTGGTCGTACCGCTGGTGGCGCTCTATCTCATCTGGCGGGTGCCGGACGGCGCGGTCGTCACCGTGCATTTTCTCGATTTCGAGCTGACGCCGCTGGCGGGCGACAAGCTCTCGCGACTCTTCGCCGCCATCTTCGCGATCATGGCGGCGGGCGGCGCGCTCTATTCGCTCAACCAGAAGCATCCGCTCGAATTGACCGCCGCGCTGGTCTACGCGGGCGCCGCCATCGGCGTCGCGCTCGCGGGAGATCTCATCACCGTTTTCGTCTTCTGGGAGTTGATGGCGATCGGATCGACGCTCGTCATCTGGAGTGCGGACACCGCGGCGTCCTATCGCGCGAGCCTGCGCTACCTGATGGTGCATCTGCTGGGCGGGGTGCTGCTCATGGCAGGCATCGCCGGGCATGTCGCGGAGACGGGTTCGACTGCATTCACCGCTCTCGGTACGGGCTCGTTCTCCCATTGGCTGATCCTCGCCGGATTCCTCGTCAACGCCGGTGCACCGCCGCTCTCGGCCTGGCTGCCCGATGCCTATCCTGAAGCGTCATGGAGCGGGACCGTGTTCCTCTCCGCATTCACCACCAAGGCCGCCGTCTACGTGCTGCTGCGCGGTTTCCCGGGCACGGAGCTCCTGGTGTATGTCGGCCTTTTCATGGTGTTCTACGGGATCGTCTACGCGCTGCTCGAGAACGACATGCGGCGGATCCTCGCCTACAGCATCGTGAACCAGGTCGGGTTCATGGTGACCGGAATCGGGCTGGGCACCGAGATGGCGCTGAACGGCGCCGCGGCCCACGCCTTCACGCACATCATCTACAAGGCGCTGCTCCTCATGTCGGCCGGCTCGGTGCTGCTGATGACGGGCCGGCGCAAGTGCACCGATCTCGGCGGGCTTTTTCAAAGCATGCCGCTCACCGCCTGGTGTGGAATCATCGGTGCGCTCTCCATCTCGTCGTTTCCGCTGACCTCGGGTTTCATCAGCAAATCCATGATCTCGCAGGCGGCATCCGATCAGCACTTGATGTTCATCTGGCTGCTCCTGGCTGCGGCGTCCGCCGGCGTCTTCCTCCACGCGGGTATCAAGTTTCCGTGGTTCGTGTTCTTCCAGAAGGATTCGGGGCTGCGCCCGCCCGATCCGCCGGCCAACATGCGCCTGGCGATGGTGCTCTTTTCCGCTCTGTGCATCGGGCTGGGCGTCTACCCGGAGCCGCTCTACGCGCTGCTGCCGTACCCGGTGAACTACGTTCCGTACACCGGCGCGCACGTGGTGTCTCAGCTCCAGCTGCTGCTGTTCTCCGGGCTCGCGTTCTTTGTTCTCCTCGACTTCCTGCGGCGCACCCTTACGATCACGCTGGATACCGACTGGTTGTACCGTCGCCTGGGACGCATCGCCACGCTTGAATCGCTGCGCGCGCTCGCGCAGCTTGGCGCGAGCGCGCAGGCCCCCCTCGGACGCCTTTGCTCCAGCACGCTGCGCCGCCTGGAGCGCCACCATGGCCCGGAGAGCGCGCTTGCCCGCACCTGGCCCACCGGCAGCATGGCGTTGTGGGTTATGATCCTGCTGCTTGCCTATCTGGTCGCCTATTACGTCTAGTGCCGTTCCAACTTGTTCAGACAAAGAGAAGTAATCGATACATGGTTATGGTGGATTCGGCACAACAAACAAGTTGGAACGGCACTAGCCGGTTCCGGCTATATCGCCGTCAGGATCCGGTCAGGATCGGGATTAAGCTGAGTGAGACAGGTGTTTCCCGTGTAACGGCGGGTAAGCTTGCTTTCGAGTGGGACGGGGTATAGGATTGTTGCTCCGTAGTAGACCATCCCGCATCGTAAAAAATCGAATAAAGCCAACCCGGCCAAACGCTGTTTTTCGGTGCAGTGGCGGTATGGTGGATTTTCCTGATCAATAACCAAGGACGGAGGACGCGATGGCAACGGAGAATTTCAACAATCTGCAGCCCGAACAAAAGGCTGCCAAATCCCGCCGCAAATTCCTGACCGGTGCCGGCGCGGCAGCGGCCGGCGCCGCCATTACCGGCTTCCCGATGATCTCGGTGGCGCAGACCCCCATCGTTTTCAAGATGCAGGGCGCGTGGAGCGCAACCGACATCTTCAACGAAATGGCCGAGGAATACGTCAAGCGCGTGAACGAAATGGCCGGCGGGCGTCTGCGCATCGACTTCCTCGTCGGGGGCGCGGTAGTGAAGCCCTTCGAGGTGATGGATGCGACCAACAAGGGCGTGCTCGATGCTGCCCACAGCGTGCCGGTGTACTGGTACGGCAAGAGCAAGGTCGCCTCGCTCTTTGGCTCCGGGCCGATCAACGGCTGCGACGCGCACCAGACGCTCGGGTGGATCTACCGCGGCGGCGGGCTGGAACTTTACAACGAGCTGCTCCCCAAGCTGGGACTGGGCAACGTGGTGGGCTTTTTCGCAATGCCGATGCCGACCCAGCCGTTCGGGTGGTTCAAGAAGCCCATCACCGACGCGAAGCAGTTGAAGGGCCTCAAGTACCGCACCGTGGGTCTTGCGGCCGACCTCTTCCAGTCGATGGGCGTGAAAGTCACGCAGCTGCCGGGCGGCGAGATCGTCCCCGCGCTAGAGCGCGGCGTGATCGATGCCTTCGAATTCAACAACCCGACCTCCGACATGCGCTTCGGCGCGCAGGACGTAATCAAGAACTACATGATGGGCAGCTACCACCAGGCGATGGAGTTCTTCGAGATCGTCTTCAACAAGAAGAAGTACCAGGCGCTGCCCAAGGACCTGCAGGCGATCCTGCGCTACTCCGCCGAGGCCGCGAACTCCTCGAACTACTGGACGGCGCTGGACAACTACTCGAAGGACCTGCAGCTCCTCATGGGCAAGCACAAGGTCAACGTGACCCGCACGCCGCAGAGCATCATGGTCGAGCAGCTGAAGGCCTGGGACGGCCTGACGGCGAAGCTTTCCAACGAAGACCCGTTCTTCAAGAAGGTGGTCGAGTCGCAGCGGGCGTGGGCGAAGCGCGTCGCGTTTTACGTGTGGCTGAACGAGGCGGACTACAAGCTCGGGTACGAGCACGTGTTCAAGACCAAGATTCCCAGCTAGTATCGATTGAAACGGCTTCATGACAGCAACTGGGGCGGCGCCTGAAGGGGTCGCCCCATTTTTCTTGCGCCTGCACGGGTGATCCAGAATGAACCGCTTCATCTACGGGGTCGATCAGCTCTCCAGGATGGTCGGGCACGCGTTCGCCTGGTGCATCCTTATCCTCACGTTCGGCACCTGCTACGAGGTGTTCATGCGCTACCTGCTCAACGATCCGACGAGCTGGGCGTTCGACATGAGCTACCTCCTGTACGGCGCGATGTTCTTCATGGCGGGCGCCTACACGCTCTCGCGCGGCGGGCACGTGCGCGGCGACGTCTTCTACCGCATGTGGCGGCCGCGCACGCAGGCCGCGGTCGAGCTCGTGCTCTACGTCCTGTTCTTCTTTCCGGGCGTGCTGGCGCTGGTGATCGCGGGATGGGATTATGGTTATGCCTCGTTCAAGATCCGGGAAGTGAGCGTCAACAGCCCCGCCGGCGTGCCGATCTGGCAGCTGAAGTTCCTGATCCCGTTCGGCGCAGCGCTGCTGGCGTTGCAGGGGCTGGCGGAGGTCATGCGCTGCGCGCTGTGCCTGAAGCAGGGTGCCTGGCCGCAGCGGCTGCATGACGTGGAGGAGCTGGAAAGCGTGCTGAAGCAGAAGGCCGCTGCGCGCCAGCAGGGAGGCGCGTCGTGATCAGCGACCCGGCCCTCGCCCTGGTGATGCTGGGGATCTTCATCCTCATCATCCTCCTCGGCTTCCCGATCGCGTTCACGCTCATGGCGCTCGGCGTGGGGTTCGGCTACTACGCCTATTTCCAGCCCGACCAGGCGTTCTTCGACAACCGGGTGTTCTATCTGCTCACGCAGAACACCTGGAGTGTCATGAGCAACGACGTGCTGGTCGCCGTCCCGCTGTTCCTGTTCATGGGCTACGTGATCGAGCGCTCCAACATCCTCGACCGGCTCTTCTACAGCCTGCAGGTGGCGTTGCGCCACGTTCCGGGGGCGATGGCGGTGGCTGCGCTGCTTACCTGCGCGCTGTTCGCCACTGCCACCGGCATCGTGGGCGCGGTGGTCACGCTGATGGGGCTCCTCGCCTTTCCGGCAATGCTGAAGGCCGGCTACGATCAGAAGCTCTCCTCGGGCGTGATTTGCGCCGGCGGCACGCTGGGGATCCTCATTCCGCCCTCGATCATGCTGATCGTGTATTCCGCGACCTCGTCGGTCTCCGTTGTGAAGCTCTATGCCGCGGCCATGCTCCCCGGTTTCTTGCTCGCCGGGCTCTATGTGCTCTACGTGATCGCTGTCGCGATCGTGAAGCCCAAGCTCGCGCCCAAACTGCCCAGAGAGGAGGCGAATGTCTCCTGGGGCCGAGTCCTCATCCTCCTTGCGCAGGCGTTCCTCCCGCTGGCGCTGCTGATCCTGGCGGTGCTGGGCTCGATCCTGTTCGGGCTGGCGACACCGACCGAGGCGGCCTCGGTGGGCGCGTTCGGCGCCCTGGTGCTCGCCGCCGCGTATCGTGCCCTCACCTGGGGGCGCCTGCAGGAGGCGGTCTATCTCACCGCGCGCACGTCCGCCATGGTCTGCTTTCTCTTCATCGGCTCCTGGACGTTCTCATCGGTGTTCTCGTACCTTGGCGGCGAGGGACTGATCAGGGAAATCGTGCTGGGGATGAACCTCGGCACGATCACCTTCCTGCTCATGTCGCAGTTCATCATTTTCCTGCTCGGCTGGCCGCTGGAGTGGAGCGAGATCATCATCATCTTCGTGCCGATCTTCCTGCCGCTGCTGAAGCATTTCAACGTCGATCCGCTGTTCTTCGGCATCCTCGTGGCGCTCAACCTGCAGACGTCCTTTCTCACGCCGCCGATGGCGATGTCGGCCTACTATCTGAAGGGAATCGCGCCGCCTTTCATCCAGCTCTGGACCATTTTCAAGGGCTGCTTCCCGTTCCTCGCCATGGTGTTCGTGACGATGGCGGCGATCTACATCTTCCCGGAGCTCGTCTTCTGGCTGCCGGGCGTGTTCTATGGCAGGTAGGCCCGCATGGACCCGTCCCAGTTGAGCTGGTTGTCGGCCACGGACGCGGCGCGCGCGATCCGGGACGGATCGATCAGCTCTGAGGAGCTGATCGAGGCATGCCTTGCACGGGTGCGCGAGGTCGAGGAACGGGTCCAGGCCTGGACCTTCCTCGATCCGGAGCGCGCGCTCGAGCAGGCGCGGTCTCTCGATGAGTGCCGGAGCAGGGGCGAGGCGCTCGGGCCCCTGCATGGCGTACCCGCAGGGATCAAGGACATCATGGATACCGGCGACATGCCTACGGAGGACGGCACCGTGCTGCACGCGGGCCGCATCCCCGACCTGGACGCAGCCGTGGTCGCCGCCCTGCGCGCCGCGGGCGCGGTCATCATGGGCAAGACGGTGACGACCGAGCTCGCGACCTATGCACCCGGCAAGACCCGCAACCCGCACCACCCGGAGCACACGCCGGGCGGCTCCTCGAGCGGATCGGCTGCGGCGGTCGCGGCCGGCATGGTGCCGCTCGCCCTTGGCAGCCAGACCAATGGGTCCGTGATCCGCCCGGCGGCGTACTGCGGGGTCTACGGCTTCAAGCCGACGCACGGGCTGATTCCCCGCAGCGGCATACTGAAGCTCTCGCGTGCGCTCGACCACGTCGGCGTGTTCGCGCGCACGCTCGAGGACATCGCGCTCGCAGCCGAAGTCCTGGTGGGTCATGATGAGCGTGACCCGGACACGCGCCCCAGGGCGCGGATCCCGTTTCGCACGACGATGGCGGAGGACCCGCCGTTTCCACCGCGGTTCGCATTGATCAAGGGTCCGGTGTGGGACCGCGCCGGCGAGGAGATGCGAGAGGCGATGGCGGAGCTGGCGGACCATCTTGGCGACCGCGTGGCGGAGATCGAGCTGCCGGAAGCGGCGCAGCAAGCGCTCGAATGGCACCGCACGATCATGGAAGCGGAAATGGCGGCGAACCTCGATACGGAGTGGGAACGGGGGCGCGACCGGCTGTCCGAGTCCTTGCGCGCGCAGCTCGCCCGCGGCCGCGAGGTAAGCGCGCTCGACTATCAGAAGGCGCTCGCGCGCATCCCGCTCATCAACGAAGGCTTCGAGGAGCTCTACTCGTCGCACGACGCGGTCCTGACTCCGTCGGCTGCCGGAACGGCGCCGGAGGGGCTGGCATCGACCGGGGACCCGGCGTTCTGCACGCTGTGGACGCTCGCCGGCATGCCTGCGATCAACCTCCCGCTGATGCGGGGCGGGAACGGCCTGCCGCTTGGCGTGCAGCTGGTCGGGCGGCGCGGCGGCGATGCGCGGCTGTTGCGCACCGCGCGCTGGCTCGTTGCCCGGGTGAGTGGCTCGTGAACGTGCACGCAGGAGGGATGGCGAGATGATTTTCAAGATTTTCGCAAGCATCGTGGCGATCGGGTTGATGGTGATCTATACCGGCGCCGCGGTCGTGAAGCTTCAGGACGTCGCTCTCGGCATCGTCGTCGTGATCGGCCTTGGCTTGATGGCGTGGGACCTCTGGGAATCGGTGCGCAGCAAGGAGGACTGAGCAGCCCCGAGCCGGCCCGCGCTGGCCGATTCCACCATGGCGCGACCGGATGCCGCGCGCAATCCGTGCGGACTCGAAGTGTTTGGTCCGGCACCGCTGCGCGCACGGGGCGCATGCGGCGGCCGTGACCCGGGAATTTTCCGTAGGATCATCCGAACTTGGGCAGACACGACACGATGTCATCGCGGCGCCGCCTGCTCGGCGCTACAGCAGGCGCAGGGATGCTCGCCGGCTTTCCGATGGTGGCTTCGGCGCAGACGACGGTCCGGTGGCGCTGGCAGGGGGCCTGGTCGGCGAAAGACATCTTTCACGAGTACGCGCTCGACTACGCGAGGACGGTGAGGGAGATGTCCGGCGGCCGGCTGCGCATCGAGGTGCTGCCCGCCGGAGCCGTCGTCAAGCCCTTTGATCTCATCACGGCGGTCCACAAGGGCGCGCTCGACGGCAGCCATTCCGTTCCTGCCCACTGGCATGACAGGAATCCGGCATTCTCGCTCTTCGGCAGCGGGCCGGCCTTCGGCATGGACGCGAACAATTTTCTCGCGTGGATGGCATATGGAGGGGGCCGGGACCTCTACGAGGAGTTGCTGAGGGGCGTCATGAACCTCAATGTGACCGGGTTTCTATATGGCCCTATGCCCACCCAGCCGCTGGGATGGTTCAGGAAGCCGGTCGAGTCGGCGGCCCAGTTGAAGGGCGCAAGGATCGCAACGACGGGCCTCGCGGTCGAGCTTTTCCGGGAGATGGGCGCGGCTGCGGAAGCGCTTCCCGCCGAGGAGATGGCACAGGCACTGGCGAGCGGGCGCCTCGATGCGGCCGAGTTCAATAACCCGACCTCGGACCGCTCGCTTGGCCTTGCCGACGCGGCGAAGGTCTGCATGCTGAGGAGCTATCACCAGCCTGCGGAGGTGTTCGAGATTCTGATTAACCGGGGCCGCTATGAGGCGCTGCCCGACGATCTCAAAGCGATCGTGAGCCGAGCGGCCGACGCAGCCGGCGCGGAACTTTCCTGGAAGGCGCTCCACCGCTACTCGGAGGACTACGAGCGGCTGCAAGGGGAAAAAGGCGTCGAGTTTCGTCGGACGCCGCCGGATGTGTTGCGCGCGCAAATGCGGGCATGGAGCGCGGTGGTCAAGCGGATCTCGAGAAACAACCCGATCGGCGAGAAAGTGATCAAGTCTCAGCTGGCTTGGGCGCGGCGCACGGTCGGGTGGACGCAGGAAGCGACCGTCGATTCGCGCATGGCCTACGATCACTGGTTCGCGAAGAAGCCGGGTCCCGGTAACCCGTGACCCGGCTTCTTTACCGGCGGGAGGCTGCTGACAGCAAGATTCATGAGCCACGGAATCACACGGACGCTGATCAATGAAGCCGAAAATACTCGTCACGCGGGAAGTTTTCGATGAGACGCTGGAGTACCTCGGCGCGCATTGCGAGGTCGAGTCCAACCAGCAGGACGCGCCCTTCGAGCCGGCCGAGCTCGCGCGCCGGCTTGCCGACAAGGCGGGCCTCATGTGCTGCCTCACCGACCGCGTGGACGCAACGCTGCTCGCCGCCTCGCCCAAGCTCAAGGTGGCGGCGAATATCGCGGTCGGCTTCAACAACATCGATCTCGCCGCCTGCACATCGCGCGGGATCATGGCAACCAACACGCCGGGCGTGCTCGACGACTCGACGGCCGATCTCGCGTGGACGCTGATGCTCGGCGCGGCACGGAGGATCACGGAGCTCGAGCGCCGGGTGCGCAACGGCGAATGGACCGGATGGCGGCTCAAGCAATGGCTCGGAGTGGATGTGCACCACGCGACGCTCGGCATCTTCGGCATGGGCCGCATCGGGCAGGCCATCGCGAAGCGCGCGGGCGGATTCGACATGCGGGTCGTCTATCACAACCGCAATCGCCTGTCGCCGGAGATCGAGCGGCGCGTCAGGGCCACCTTTGTCTCGAAGGAGGAACTCCTTCGGCAGGCGGACTTCGTCGTGCTCCAGGTACCGTATTCGCCCGAAACCCATCACATGATCGGTGCCGCGGAGCTGAAGCGCATGAAACCGAGCGCGATCCTCGTCAACTCGACCCGCGGTGGGGTGGTGGACGACGCTGCGCTCGTTGCGGCCTTGAGAGACGGGACGATCCGGGCCGCGGGGCTCGACGTCTTCGAGAACGAGCCCAGGGTCAACCCGGGATTTCTCGAGCTCGACAACGTCGTGCTCGCCCCACATGTCGGGAGCTCGACTGAGGCGACGCGGCGGGCGATGGCGATGACGGCGGCGAAGAACCTGGTGGCGGCGCTCTCCGGCGAAACGCCGCCCAATCTCCTCAACCCAGCCGCGCAGCGACGCTAGAGGCCTCCGACACACTGAATCTCTCTCCTCCCGAGAGGGCTCGGCAGCGGCCGGCGTGGTCAGAACGAGAAGCACCCCAACGATCGCCGTCTTTACGCACCAACTCTGTGCCTGGGCGCCCCTTACTGTGACAGGCACATAGATCATTCAGTTAATGTCTTTTCTTGCTGCGGACCGGGCGCTCCTGTGCGGACCCGGTTGAGTCTGTCCTCCGAGTCGATCTTCGTGTAAGAATTGCCGTTCCGTTTGGGCGAGCCGGGGCCCGCAAAAGAACAACCGGCGGCGACCTTCAGGGAACAGAAAAACAATGTCGGAGCGCGCGACAGGGGATCAGATCCACGCGGAGCAGGTACGGCATCTGTACCGTCTGTCGCGTCCCGCTTACGCGGCCACGCTCGTCAACGCCAGCGTGCTGGTGTTCGCGCTCTGGGGGCTGGTTCCCACGCTGATGCTCGGAGGCTGGCTCTGCGCGATCTTTGCGGTTACCGCCGCGCGCTACCTGCTCTACCGCGCGTACGTGAGAATCGTCCCGCCACCGGCAGACTCGCTGCGGTGGGCAAGGCGGTTCGTGATGGGCGCCGGGGCGGCGGGCGTGTTGTGGGGAACGGCGGGTGTCGCTCTGTTTCCCGCGAGCTCCGTTCCCCACCAGTTCCTGCTCATTTTCATGATCGGCGGCATGGTGACGGCGGCGGCGGTGATCCTGGCGCCGCTGCGCGGGGCGTTTCTCGCCTACATGATTCCCGCGATGCTGCTGGTGACGGCCGCCGTGTTCGCGCAGGGCAGCAACCTGCATTTCTTCATGGGCCTGATGATGGTGGTGTACATCGGCGTTCTCCTTGGGACCGCGCCCGTGATCTCGGACATCGTGCGCGAGTCGCTGCGTGTCAAGTTCGAGAACGCCGCTCTCGTGACGCGGCTCTCTGATGCCAACCGCGAGCTCTCCGACCGCATCTCGGAGCAGAGCCGCTACGAGGAGATCATGCGCCAGGCCACGCAGCGCTTTGAAGCGCTAATCGAGGCCTCCCCGCTCGCGATCATCGTGCGCGATGCCGATGGCCGCGTCGAGAAGTGGAACGCGTCGGCCGAGCGCATGTTCGGCTGGTCGGAGAAGGAGCTGCTCGGCAGACCGGCGCCGCTTTTCTCGACCGGTGCCGAGGAAGAGGGGGCAGGTCAGCGCGAGGCGATCCTGCGCGGCGACACGTTTGCCGACGTTGAAGGCGTGCGCATGCGCAAGGACGGCACGCCGGTCAGCGTCAGCATCTCGGCCGCCCCGGTGCATGAAACGACGGGCCAGCGGGCCGGGTACCTTACCATCGTGGCCGACGTCACGGAACGCAAGCGCGCCGAGCAACGCCAGGACCTGGAGAACGCGGTGACGCTGCTGCTGGCGGACGCGCGCAGCCTGGAAGAGGTCATGCCGCGCGTGATCCAGACCATCTGTCAGAGCCTCAAGTTCGCCTACGGCGCGCGCTGGGTGGTGGACCACAAGCAGCACGTCCTGCGCTGCGCCGAGACGTGGTGCGTGCCGGATCTCAAGCTGGAGGGTTTCCGGGCCCTGAGCGCCGCCCATGTCGAGACGGCGGGCCTGCAAGGCGGACTGATCCGCCGGGTCTGGGCCACCAGCGTTCCATACTGGATGGGCAACATCGGCCAGGATCCGACGCTCGAGCGCCGCGATGCCGCGCTCGGCTCGGGATTGCAGCATGGCTTCGCGTTTCCAATTCTGATCGGCGGCGAGTTTTTCGGCGTGCTGGAGTTTTTCGGACACGGGACGCGTGCGCGTGACGAGCGCATCATCGAGCTGGCGCACACCCTGGGCAGCCAGATCGGCCAGTTCATCGCGCGCAAGCAGGCCGAGGCCAATCTCCAGTTCTTCGCGAGCCACGATCCCCTGACGGGGCTCTTCAATCGCGGAATGTTCAACCAGCGCCTGCATCAGGCGCTCGCGCAGGCGCAGCGCTTCGAGCGCACCCTTGCGATTCTCTTCGTCGATCTCGACGGCTTCAAGCTGGTGAACGACACGCTGGGACACAATGCGGGCGATGCGCTGCTGGCAGAGATGGCGGTCCGGCTGCGGGGATCGTTGCGAGAGGGCGATGTGATCGCCCGTATGGGCGGCGACGAGTTTGTCGTGCTGATCGAGGAGTTCGGCGAGCCGATCCAGGTGGGAGAAGTGGCGAAGAAGCTGCTCGACACCGTGTCGAGGCCCTACCTGCTGCAGGGTCAGGAATGCCGGTTGACCGCAAGCATCGGGATCAGCACGTTTCCCGACGACGGCCGCGATGCCCAGACGCTGCTCCGCAGCGCGGACATGGCGATGTATCGCGCCAAGGAGCAGGGCAAGAACGCCTTCCGCTTCTTTGCGCCCCAGATGAACGTGCACATCACGGAACGGCTGTCGCTCGAGTCGAACTTGCGGCGGGCGGTCGAGCGCGAGGAGCTCGTGCTGCTCTACCAGCCGAAGGTGGGGATTCGCGACGGGCAGGTGACCGGCGTCGAGGCGCTCGCGCGCTGGCACCATCCCACGCAGGGCGTGATCAATCCGGGAGAATTCATGCCCGTGGCCGAGGACACAGGGCTCGTATCGGCGATCGGACAGTGGGTGCTGCGCGCGGCGTGCCGGCAGCTTGCCGTCTGGCGCGAGCAGGGCCTGCCGCCGCTGCGGGTGGCGGTCAACCTGTCGCAGCGCCAGTTCGCGCAGGAAGGCCTGATCCAGGTCGTGAGGGAATCCCTGCACATCACCAGCATCGACTCCTCGCGCCTCGAGCTTGAGCTGACGGAAGCCATGGTGATGCGAAATCCGGAGCGCGCGGAGAGGCTGCTCAACCAGCTGAAGGAGCTGGGTGTGCGGCTCGTCGTGGACGATTTCGGCATCGGCCCCTCGTCCCTGAAATTTCTCAGTCGCCTGCCCCTGGACTCGGTCAAGATCGACCGCTCGCTGATCCTGGAACTTCCGCACAACCGGGAGGCCTGCGCCCTCACGCGCGGGGTCATCGCGATGGCGCACAGTCTCAATCTGCGGGTTGTCGCCGAAAGTGTGGAGACGGCCGAGCAATGGGAGTTTCTGCGCGATCTGGGCTGCGAGGAGATGCAGGGAAACTATTTCAGCGCGCCCGTGCCCGCCGAGATCATTCCCGGCCTCGTGCGGCAGCCAGTGGCCGTGGGGCGGCGCGCGAGTGTACAGGCGCTGCATCCGCGCCGCGCGGAGGGCGATTCCGACTAAAGGCGGAAAGAATCGAAGACCTTATTTGAACCGCCAGGACGCCCAGCACGCCAAGGATTTCATACAGGAACCGTAAGATCGTGTAGCGCTAATGGCGGTCTCCGCCGTTCGCCATCTGCTATGGGGTGGCTTTATCCCCGAGAAGGTTTTGGCTACACTGCTCTTGAAAATGAATCGTCCTCCAGGGGAACGAAAGGAGGGTCCGATGAAGACCATCAGGCAATTGCTTCAGGCCAAGGGCGGGGTCGTTTACTCGATTGCTCCGGACGCTCGCGTGATCGATGCGCTCAAGCTCATGGCGGAGAAGGAAATAGGGGCGCTGGTGGTGGTCGACCGCGGCCGCCTTGCTGGAATCCTTTCGGAGCGGGATTACGCGCGCAAGGTGATGCTCAAGGGGAAGTCCTCCCACGACATTCCGGTGCGCGAGATCATGACCGAGAAGGTTCTCACCGTGCAGCCGACCCAGTCGGTCGAAGAGTGCATGGCGCTCATGACGGAGAAGCGCGTGCGACACCTTCCCGTGATGGAGGGGGATCACCTGATCGGTCTCCTCTCGATCGGCGATCTCGTGAAGGAGGTGATCGCCGAGCAGGAGCAGACGATCAGGGAGCTCGAATCCTACATTCATCGCTGAACCGCCGAGGCGCATGCAATTCGGCGCGATCATCATCGGCGACGAGATCCTCTCCGGCAAGCGCCAGGACAAGCATCTTCGCCGGGTGATCGAGACACTGGGCATGCGGGGTTTGCCGCTCGCCTGGGCCCAGTATCTGGGCGACGACGCGGATCTCATCACCGGCGCGCTGCGCCGGACGCTCGCCGGATCCGACGCGGTGCTGAGCTTCGGCGGCATCGGCGCCACGCCGGACGACCATACACGACAATGCGCGGCGCGTGCGGCCGGCGTCGAGCTGCGGCTGCACCCGCAGGCGGAGGCCGAGATCCGGGCGCGGTTCGTGAACGACCCGGTGGGGGCGACGCCCCAGCGCTTGGCGATGGGCGAGTTTCCTGCGGGCTCCGAGATCATACCGAACGCCTACAACCGGATCCCCGGCTTCAGCTTCGGCCATCATCACTTCTTTCCCGGCTTTCCCGAGATGGCCTGGCCCATGATGGAATGGGTGCTCGACACGCATTACGCGCATCTCTTCGCGCCGGGAAGCGTCGCGGAGCTCTCGATCCTCGTGCGGGGCGCCGGGGAGAGCCAGCTGATCACGCTCATGAACGAGTGCCTCGCCCGCTACCGCCGGGTGAAGGTATTCAGCCTCCCGCGCATCGATCCCAATGACCGCCATATCGAGCTCGGGGTGCGCGGCGTGCCCGAGGAGGTGAAGGCCGCGATCGCGTCGCTCAAGGAAGGGGTGTCCGCGCTCGGGTTCCGGTGGTCGGACCCGGCGCAGCCGTCGCTGTAGAATCGGGCGAAAAAAACCCCCGGCATTGCCGGGGGCGTTGAGCCGTGAATGAAGAGACCTGCTTACGCGGCCTTCTTGCCTTTCTTCACGCCGCTGACCGCTTGCTTCGCGACAGCTTCCATGTTGGACTGCGTAACCTCGGTGAACTGCTTCCCGACCTTGGTCAGGTTGTCGTACGCCGAATTGACGGCGGCGATCGCCGACTTGAGCGTCGCGATGCCGACCTCGGATCCGGCCGGCGCGGTCTTGACCAGCCGGTCGAGCGCCGCCACGGTCAGCTTGTTGAATTCCGCCACCTGCTCTTCGGCGAGCTTCGTGAACTCGGCCTGGGCCGATGCCGCCACGTCGTAGACGCTGCGCGCGTAGGCCTGGGCCTTCTCGATCGACGGTTGCGCCAGGTTGTCATTGAGCGCGGCGAACTGCTGCAGGTCCTTCACAGAGGCCAGCGCCTTCGCGCCATGCACCGAGTCGGCAAACGCCGTCTTGGCCGCCTTCAGCTGCAGCTCGATCATGCGCTCGGCGCTTTCCATCGCGATCCCTGCAAACTTCATTGCTGTTTCGATATTGGCCTTGTTCATGGCCACAAATTGTTCGGGTGCCTGATACATCGTTACCTCCTGTCAACAAAACGTTTAGAATCAGCCTGCTAAGTCTTCAACACCGCGTGTTATGTTGCATTGCACCATGACCATTATATGCTTAAAAACGGGCATGTCAAGAGCAGGAGGATAGAATTGTTTTGCGTTGCAATAGGACCGGCATATCGCATCTTGGCTCTGTCGCCAGGTCAGCGTTCCAGAAAAAGAACCAATTTTAATCAAATAGATATCACTTCTTTCCCCGTCTAGCCGCCTTGTGAGCGAGCACTCGCCATGTCCGAAGCCACCCTCCCGTCGCTGATTCCACAGTTGAAGCGGGTAGCCGCCCCAGCCGGCGAGTGCCGGATCGTGCTGAGCGGACCGTGGAACCTGGCCGCCCTTGCTCAAGGGCTGCCCAAGCTTCGCCGGGAGCTCGCGAGGTTTGCGCCCGATGCCGGCTGCAGCTGGGACTTGAGCGCGGTGACAGGGCTCGATCACGCCGCGGCGCTGTTGCTGTGGCGGGCGTGGGGACGCCGGCGCGCACCGCAATTGGTGCTCAGGCCGGAGCACGAGTCGCTGTTCGATGATCTCGTCAAGGAGCGCGAGCTGCCGACGCCGCGTCTCGGGTGGTGGGCGACGACGATCGCCCTCGGACAAAAGGCGCTGAGCCTGCTCGGCCATGCCGGTGGGGCCATCGCGCTCCTCGGGCAGGTGACGATCGACGCGGCGGGGCTCGTGCGCCGGCCGTCCCAGATCCCCTGGCGCGAGATCTCCGCGAGCATCTTCCGCACGGGGGCGCAGGCCCTGGGCATTACCGCCATCGTCGGCTTCCTGGTCGGCGTGGTGATCTCGTACCTCTCCGCCCAGCAATTGAAGCAGTTCGGGGCGGACATCTTCATCGTGAACCTGATCGGCGTCAGCATAATCCGCGAGCTGGGCCCCGTCCTTGCGGCGGTGCTGATCGCGGGCCGTTCCGGCTCCGCGATGACCGCGCAGCTGGGAGTGATGCGCGTCACCGAGGAACTGGACGCGATGACGGTGATGGGCATCCCGCACACGGTGCGTCTCGTCCTTCCAAAAATGATCGCCCTCGCCATCTCGATGCCGCTCCTTGTGCTGTGGACCGATGTCATCGCGATCCTGGGCGGGATGATGGCGGCGCGGGCCGAACTCGGTATCGGCTATCGCTTTTTCCTTTCGCGGCTGCCGGACGTGGTGCCCATCGCCAATCTGTGGCTCGGGCTCGGCAAGAGCGTGGTATTCGGGGTCCTGATCGCCCTTATCGCATGCCACTTCGGGCTGCGGATCGAGCCGAATACCGAGAGCCTGGGCGCAGGCACCACCCAATCGGTCGTCATCGCGATCACGACGGTCATCATCGTGGACGCCATCTTCGCTGTCATGTTCTCGGACGTGGGGATTTTCAAGTGACCGAGACCGTGGTCGAAATCGAGGGCTTGTGGACGCGGTTCGGCCGGCACACTGTTCACCGCGGCATCGATCTCAAGATCCAGCGGGGCGAGGTGCTGTCGCTCGTCGGCGGCTCGGGCAGCGGCAAAACCGTGCTGCTCAGGCAAATGCTGGGTCTGGAGACACCGCGCCGCGGCCGGGTGCGGGTGCTCGACGAAGACCTGCATGCATGCGAGCCGGGGGTGCTGCAGGCGCTTCGCAACCGCTGGGGGGTGCTTTTCCAGCAAGGCGCGCTGTTTTCCGCCCTCCCGGTTTTCGACAATATCGCGCTGCCTCTGCGCGAGCTGCGGGTGCTCGACGAGGACGTGATCCGGGAACTTGTCCTGATGAAGCTTGAAATGGTGGGAATCGAGTTCCAGCATGCCTCCAAGCTGCCTTCAGAGCTCTCGGGGGGCATGGTGAAGCGCGTCGCGCTCGCCCGGGCCCTTGCTCTCGAGCCGGAGCTTCTGTTCCTCGACGAGCCCACTGCGGGTCTCGATCCCGACCGCAGCGAGAGTTTCGTGAGGCTGATCGAAGGCCTGAGACGCGAGCTGAACCTCACGGTGGTGATGGTGACGCACGATCTTGATACACTGGTTGCGCTGTCCAGCCGCATCGCCGTGCTGTTTGACGGAAGGCTGGTGATCACGGGTACGTTGCGCGAGGTCGTGCACAGCGAGCATCCGTTCATCGTCAACTTCTTTCTCGGCGAACGCGGACGGCGGGCGCTCGAGGCGGTGTGGGGCACACTGGGTCTCGGTAGCAATGCTGCGCGGGGGAAGCAATAAGGATGGAGAACAGGGCATATGCGTTCGCGGCCGGCGTGTTCACGCTGATGCTCGGCGCGGGCCTGGTTTTCCTTGCGATGTGGATGACCGGGGAGACGGAAGAGCGCGAGCTCTTCGTGCTCGAGTCTCGCTATCCGGTGACGGGGCTCAACCCGCAGGCGGCAGTGCGCTTCCGCGGCGTCGATGCGGGCAAGGTGGAGGCCATTGGTTTCGATCCGAAAAATCCGCGCGTGATTCTCGTCAAGATCTCCGTTCGCACCGATACCCCCATCACGAGGGGAACCTATGCGCAGCTCGGGACGCAGGGCGTCACGGGGCTCGCCTACGTGAGCCTGGATGACGACGGCTCGCAGCCCGAGCGGATCACCACCGCCGAGGCGCAGGCGGTGCGCATCCCGATGAGGCAGTCGTTCATCGATGAGCTCTCGGGGGCAGGGAGGGATCTCGTCTCGGAGTTCAAGCAGGTGGCGGCAAGGCTCAACACGCTGCTCTCGGCGGAGAACCAGGAGCAGCTCGTGCGCACGCTGGCAAGCCTCGAGGCCGCGAGCGCGCGCGTGACAGCGCTCGCCCGCGAGCTCGGGCCCGGCGCGAAAGGTGTGGTCGCACTGACCGATGATGCGCGTGCATTGCTGAAACGCGCCGGCGAGATGATGAACGGGATCGAGAGCCTGGCGACGGAGCTGAAGGGCCTCACCCACTCGTTCGAGCGCGTGGCAGTGAGCGCCGAGAACGTGGGCGCCGCCACCGACACGGTGGCAAGGTCGGCGATCTCGAATACGCTTCCGCGCATCAATCGGCTGCTCGATCAGCTCTCGCGAACCTCACAGCGGCTCGACCGATTGCTGGCGGATCTCGACGAGCAGCCCTCGAGCCTGGTTTTCGGGCGTCAACCGCCCGAGCCGGGTCCGGGAGAGCCGGGTTTCACGGCACCGAAAGCGGCCAGGCCATGAGGACGAGGCGCGCAGGCATTCAATTTGCACTGGCGACGGCCGTCCTCGCAGCCGGGCTCGCCGCTTGCACGCTGACGCCTTCGTCGCGGGAGACTCCCGCGCAGTACGACCTGGGCCCGCTGCCTCCCTACCAGCGCTCGAACCCCTCGTTCTCGCGCGTCCTGCTGGTGCCGGACGTATCCGCCCCTTCGTTGCTCGAGGGGCAGGGCATCGTCTACCGTCTTGCGTACGATGAGCCCGCGCGGGTGCGGACCTACGCGCAAAGCCGGTGGAAGGCGCCGGTCCCCGTGCTGCTGTCGCAGCGGCTGCGCGGGCGGTTTGCCGCCGCGACCCAGCGCGGCGTCGTGACCGGGGATGACGGCGCGCGCGCGGAGTACATGCTGCGCGTCGAGCTGGAGGAATTCGGCCAGGTTTTCACCGCACCCGGCGTGAGCCGGGTCTCGGTGCGCGCCCGCGCGAGTCTCGTCAGCCTCGAGGCGCGCAGGCTCAGCGCGCAGCGCACCTTCTCGATCGAGCGTCCGGCGCCGAGCCCGGATGCGCAAGGCGCGGTCACCGCGCTCGCCGCGGCGAGCGAGGAGCTGGTCGAACGTCTTCTCGAATGGACGAGCGAGCAGCTCCGCACCGCCGTTGCAAAGCAGTGATGACAGGTCACGCTCTACAGGAAAGGAGAAAGGGTGAGCACGATCTTCGGCAAGATCATCCGGCGCGAGATTCCGGCCGATATTGTCTACGAGGACGACCGGTGCCTTGCGTTCCGGGACGTGAATCCCCAGGCGCCGACGCACGTGCTCATCGTCCCCAAAAAGGAGATCCCGCGCCTGTCCGATGCCGGGGCGGGTGACGAAGCGCTGCTCGGCCATTTGTTGCTCGCCGCAAACGAGATTGCGCGGCAGCTCGGCGTGGCTGACGCATTCCGGCTGGTGGTGAACAACGGCGCCGAGGTCGGGCAAAGCGTATTTCACCTTCACCTGCACATACTGGCAGGGCGGAGATTCCGCTGGCCGCCGGGCTAGCGCGAAGGATGAAGGATGAAGGATGACCACCGCTGACCGGGGGTCAAAACCAGGTCATCCTTCCGCCTTCATCCTTCATCCTTGAGTTTCGAGGGGAACGCGTACCGCCTGGCCTGTCTTGGCGGAGCGCTCGATGGCGTGGGTGACTTCGAGGTTCATGCGCGCCTGCTCGGGCGTCGTGTGCGCGGTCGGGTTGCCCGTCACGAGGTGGTCCAGCCACGCGCGCGTCTCGTTGCCGAGCGATCCCCAGAACTCGCCCAGCGCCCAGTCGCCGGCGCTGTTGCTGCCGAGGAATGCGAGCTCCATCTTGTGCCCCGGCACATAGGGGTGGGGGATGCCTTTCTCGGTGTAGAGCAGGTGGTCCATGTGGTCGTCGTCGATCAGCATAGTCCCCTCCGTTCCCAGGAGCTCCACGCGGTCCGACTGGCCCTGCGTGGGGTACTTGGCGGGAAGGGCGTAGGCGATGCCGAGATTGATCACCGCGCCGTCAGCGAAGGTGACGATCGCCCACGTCACGTCCTGGGCGCTGTAGCCGGCGTCCTTGAAGATGCCGTGCTGCCCGCGCGCGACGACCTCGACCGGGCGGTTGCCTTCCAGGAACCAGCACATGAGGTCCACGTAGTAGGTGAGCACGTCGAGCACGGGTGTCGCGTGCGGATCGCGCTTGAGAATGGCGAACGTCTGGGCGCGCGAGTTGTAGACGCG
>Ga0302046_10001870_pt1 | contig 19654 bp, 13 predicted proteins | sample RVTome_11_FD_200261 | JGI IMG/M metagenome (GOLD analysis project Ga0302046, IMG submission 200261) | Soil microbial communities from uranium-contaminated site in the Upper Colorado River Basin, Wyoming, United States - RVT147D111 (version 2) ...
TTTATTTACAGATACCTGTTGACATATGAAACATTATTTCTTACCTTGCGTCAGTATTGCTTAAACGCCCCTTATTCTCAAACGGCGATGATACGCTTGAACCCAGCACATAACACCCCCGGAAGCCAAGCGCCGAAACATAGTCTCGGCGGTTATTCCGGCGTGTTCGAAAACCGCGTGCGTGGTGGGCCCGCTCCCTGCAGGAGATGAGCATAATGCTCTTTCAGCGTCGGCCCACCTCTGCTACGAATGCGGAGGTGGGTTTTTTATTGTATCGCCCTTTTTTAGCCTGCTATCAGCTTTTTATGAACGTTATCTCGGAGGACCTTCATGATACACATACGATTTGACGGTCGCTCCTACGACCTGGCCGAGCAGGAGGCGGATCTCCATGTTCATTGGAGTGACGTAGAGATCAAAGCCTGCCTGGCCCGCTACTTCGACGTCCATCCAGACTGCCTCAGCGTGTACGTCGTCGATCGGCGTCCGAACGGAGACCTGCTCATTCGCCCGGAAGCCGTGTACGGATAAGCCCTTCCGAAACACGCATCCGTCGCTGATCCGGCCTCTCGTTTCGAGGACGCATGGCGATTGAAAAGAGGTTCGTATTCTCTAAAAAATAGATCACTGGTTGTGCCCTAAATAAGTATAGCTATGTGTACAGGAATACGTTTGCCTTTGCATCGCGGAGCGCTGCATCGACGGGGAGGAGTGGCAGCCTGGTGAATGCCGCGTCTTGCCAGGGCGTCCAGCCCCCGGGCTGTGTAGGTTCGACTCTACCCCCCTCCGCCTTGTTCTTTGTCTATGAAAACAGCACCTGTAGTTCACTCGACTTCGCTCGGGATGACACGCTCCGAAGGTTTTTCTCGTGTACTATGGCATGGCCCTAATAAAGGCCGGGTAGCTCAGGGGTAGGGCAGAGGACTGAAGCTCCTCGTGTCGGCGGTTCAACGCCGTCCCCGGCAACACAAACAGGCTTGTAGCTCAACCGGCAGAGCAGCGGACTTTTAATCCGCGCGGTGAGGGTTCGAATCCCTCCGGGCCTACAACCGATGACGACTGGCCCGTAGCTCAAGCGGCAGAGCGCCTGACTTTGGATCAGGAGGTCGAGGGTTCGAACCCCTCCGGGCCCACCGTGGTCTTCGGGCCGTGCTCCAGCGCAAACACATACCGGCAACGATCATGAATACCGACATCCTACAACGACATTTTGCCCGCATCGGCGCCACGCTTGATGTCGAGGTCGTGCCGAGTGCCTCTTGGCCCTGGCGGCGAGGCCGTGCAGACTTTGTACTCGATGTGATCCGAGATCGGCAGGGGGAAGCCTTTGCGCTCACGCTCTTCGACGACGTGCTGCCTGGCCTGGACCTGCAGGCCGTCGACCTGTGCCCGGCATCGCGGCACCTGCTCCTGCTGGCCCGGCGGTCATACCCCGAGGCGGAGCGTCCGAAGGAAAAGTTCTTATGCGGCCACGACGAGCGGCACTGGTTCGTCGCGACGGTGCCGGACGTACCGGGGATCACGCGCATCGACGCTGCGATGGAGGCACTCAAGCCCGCCGCCGTGTTGCGCTCTCAACGTCGCAACCGGGTCAAGCAGCGCCATCGCCACAGGCGACGGAATGCCGGCTTCATCCGTCAGGGCGAATGGTTCTTCGTCCCGGCGCCGCGCTTTGTCCCGCCCCATCCGCACCTGATCCTGCGCAACGAGCCGATCCGAAGGGGCTCCGGCAAGCCGCACTCGGTCGAAGAGGTGTACCGCGTCGGGGGCGAGACGGTCTACGTCAGCCGGGCCTATCCGCAAGGACTGCGCGAGCAGGCGTATCGTATCCTGCTCCAGCGCGACCGCCAGGCGGCCCGCCTCGACTGGCGCAGTATGCGGCGCAATCCGACCGTGTATGCCCGGGGCAAAGTGCGTCACGCGGATCACAAGACCGTCGTGCTGCCGGGCTGGCATCAGGTCGCTCTGAACGCCGAACATACCGGCCCGAACGTCGCCTTCCTGGACTAAACTTTTGTTGCTTGCGGAGCCGGCGGAAGCAACAACACGACCGACAGGTGTATGATGAACACCATGACAAACACCGAGCGCGACCTGCGCCTGGATATACTCAACAGCCTGCTGACTACGCCGCACCGGAAGCTGGGGGACGTCGGCGCGGTGCACGCCCGGATGATGGCCGAAGACCCGCTTTTCTACGGACATCTGGCGGTCTGGTACCAGCGCCACGGCGACGTGCGCGACCACAAGGAAGTGTTCGTAGGCACCCTGCTGGCCGGCGACCTGCCGGAGCACCGCGATGCCGGCTTTGTCCTCCTGCACGAGCTCCCGCCGTACCAGGTGGCCCGTGTGGTCAACTTCATGAAGCGGCACCGGGGCAAGGTGCCCCGCTCGGCGCGGACCGCCGTCCAGCGGTACCTGCGCCGGCGCGAAGCCGATCCCGCGTTCTTCGACCGGGCTGCCGTGCGAGCCCGCAAGGCGATGAAGTACCTCTACGCCAGCCTCCACATCAAGCCGTCCGGCCGGGCCGATGCGATCCTGTTCAAGAACGTACCGCCCCAGGATAGCCTGGCCTACACCATGAAAAGGCTGGCCCGTGCCGAGACGCCCGCCGACCAGGCCCGGCTGATCGTCGAGCACCGAATCCCCTACCCCGTTGCCGTCGGGACGCTCAAGAAGCTGACCCCGACCGTGCTGGTGGCGCTCCTCGACGCGATGACGCCGCAGGAGGTGATCAACCACCTCAAGGCGCTCAAGGCACACGGGGCGATGAACCATCCCGAGGTGAAAGCACTCATCGGTGAAAAGCTGGAACAGGCCCAGCGAGACGCGAGGGTGACGGCGTTCAAGGGACACGTGGCGGCTGAGGCCGTCGACCTGGATGCGGAGACTTCGGAACGCCTGGCGCAGGTAGCGAACGAGCAGGTCAGGCAACGCGGGCGCATCACCCGGCCGACGGCCCTGCTGGTCGATAAGTCGGGGTCGATGACGCAGGCGATCGAGGCCGGCAAGCGGATTGCCGCGCTGATCTCGGGCATCACGGAGGCAGACCTACACGTCTTTGCCTTCGACACCGTGCCGTACCTCATCCAGGCGTCGGGCAACGCCTTGAGCCATTGGGAGCATGCCTTCGCGCACCTGCATGCGCGGGGTGCTACCAGCATCGGATGCGGCCTCGAAGTGCTCCGCCAGAAGAGGATTGCCGTCGAACAAGTGATCCTCGTGACGGATGAGCAGGAGAACCACGCCCCGTTCTTCGCCGACGTCTACGCGGCGTACCGGCACGATTGCCAGGCGGCGCCCGGCGTCCTGATCGTCAAGGTAGGCCAGGCCAGCACATACCTGGAGCGCCAGTTGCACGCCCGGCGTGTGCCGGTAGAGACCTTCACGTTCGCGGGCGACTACTACGCCCTGCCGAACCTGATTCCGCTACTGACCCGCCCCTCGCGGCTCGATCTTCTGATGGAGATCCTGGAAATACCGCTACCGGTCCGGCCGGATAAAATGGCGGCCTGAAGGGTTCCCCTGTCGGGTGGGTGTCATAGCCGGCACCCATCCGACGCGGGGCTCGTTGAAAACATAGACGATATCTCCTTTGAGCGCTCGGCCTCGTAAACCCAACCGATACCCCTATGGCTTCGCGCCCCTACGTGGAGAGCGTACACACGGGCTTTTCCAGCCACGAAGAGACGGGTCTGAGCCTTGCTCGGCCTGCATGCTTTCCCGACTTGCGCGAAGCCGACTTTTTTTGGAGCGGCGACGTTGTCGAAGTATAAAACGCGGAACGAATCCATGATTACCGGAAAGACACTCCTCGATAAGGGCTGGCCGGAAGGGCCGATCCTCGGAGAAGCCCTCCGCCTGGCCGAGACGTTGGCAGCGGGCGGACACCGCGACGACGACGTCCTCGCCACGCTCGAAGCCGTCCGCAACGCGCCGGAGGGTTATGCGGAGGACGATCCGTGCCATGCCCTGGCGAAGGCCTGGAGAGCCCGGCAGGCCCCGAAGCCCGCGCCCGTGCGCGCCGTGCCGATGGAAGCGCCGATCTGGGGCGAGGAGATCATCGACCCGCAGGCGATCCGGCAGCTGCAAAATGCGATGCGGCTGCCGGTGACCGTCGGCGGGGCGCTGATGCCGGACGCCCACGTCGGCTACGGCATCCCCATCGGCGGCGTCGTGGCCCTCGAAAACGCCGTGGCGCCGTACATGGTCGGGGTCGACATCGCCTGCCGGATGATGATGAGCATCTACCCGCGCTTTTCGGATGTGATCTTCCAGAACGAGTCCAAGACCGACAAGGTGCGCAAGGTGATGCGCGAGGAGACGCGCTTCGGCATCGGCGCCTCCTTCGGCAAGTACGAACGGCGCACGCACGACGTCCTGGACGACCCGGACTGGGAGGCCACACGCCTGCTGAAGCATCTGAAGGACAAGGCCTATGCCCAGCTCGGCACGAGCGGCACCGGCAACCACTTCGTCGACGCCGGCATCCTCCGCGTCGACGAAGCCAACGCCCTCGGCCTCAAGCCGGGCGCATATTTTGCCCTCATGACGCACTCCGGTAGCCGGGGTGTCGGTGCCAAGATCGCCAACCAGTACTCCCGCCTCGCACAGGAACGGTCGCCCCTGCCCCGAGAGCTTCGGCACCTGGCGTGGCTCTCGCTCGACACCGAGGCCGGGCAGGAGTACTGGATCAGCATGAACCTGGCGGGACGGTTCGCATCGGCCTGCCACCATACGATCCACCGCGCCCTCGCCAAACGCCTCGGCATGAAGCCTGTCGTCCAGGTTGAGAACCACCACAACTTCGCCTGGAAAGAGCGCTGGCAGGGGAAGGATGTGTATGTGCACCGCAAAGGCGCTACCCCGGCCCATGCCGGCGTGCTCGGCATCATCCCCGGCTCACAGGGGCATAACTCCTACCTCGTGCGCGGCCTCGGCAACGAGGCGGCGCTCAACAGCGCCAGCCACGGCGCCGGACGCCAGATGAGCCGCACCCAGGCGAAGCAGAGCATCCCCCGGAGAGCACGCGACACCTGGCTCCGCGAACGCGGCATCGAGCTCATGGCCGGCGGCATGGACGAGGCCCCGCAAGCCTACAAGGACATCCACGAGGTGCTGGCGCTCCAGACCGACCTCGTCGAACCCGTCGCAACCTTCCAGCCTCGCCTCGTCCTGATGGCCGACGACGGGAAGTCGGAAGGCTAGGTGTAGAGGGAGGATGCGTGGGCAGGTCGAAGCAGGCGACCTGCCCACCCCTCCACCCCAAAAACACAGCCCGACGACGATGCACGAGCATCACGAACACGAGCAGTATACGGCACGGCAATATTGACGAGGCCGTGTTTTCAACAGAGACTGCTTCTGCATGAAAGCCATGACCGCCGTCCGCGACCTCCTCGGCAAGCTGGCCGAGGAAGAAACGCGTCTCCGGGAGACTACCTTCCTGGCACCGTGCGTATCCGGGGGCCTGGTGCGGGCGCGCGTCTCCGGGTTGATCTACACGTTTGTGCCCGAGCCGCCGGACTTCGAAGGATGGGGGGTGTTTGGGCCGATCGACGCCGGACGTGCCCGGCTGGTGCAGGAAGCAGGCCTGGCCCAGATCGACGCGTACCTCGCGCTCTTGCCGACATTCCGGCTCCGGCTGAGCGGGCGGCTGCGGCATCGTACCTGGCTGGCGTATCCCGCCAACGCCTCGGACGCCCGGCAGCGCACCGGCGCAGCAAAGCCCGTCCCGGTACATCTGGTTGATCGGGGCAGCGCGTTCGAGCCCATCCTGGCCCGCTACGATGGTGCCTCCTGGTGGTTCGAAACCGACGACCGGGGTGCGGATCCACGCCTCGGTGCCTACCTGCGCGAGGCCATCAAGCAAGAAACACCCCCCGAGGCGCTCCGGCACGATGCCCTGACGCCGGAGGCACGGATGACCTACGGCCTTGCCTTCACGCGCACCAGGGCTCACTGCATCCGGCACCAACAACGACGCGACGAGGCGCGGCTGCAAGAAGCCCTGGCCTTTGCAGGCGGCCGGTTGGAGGACGTCGAGGACCGCGACGACTGCTGGCTCGTCGCATGGGCTACCCAGGACGGCGAGAGACGGCAGACTGCCGTCAGCAAGCAAGACCTGACCGTCCTCAGCGCCGGTATCTGCCTCGATCATCGCGACACCGACTTCGACCTCCAGTCCCTCGTCGGCGTCATCGAACAACGGCCGAAATGGATGTGACTATGATCTTCGACCACGAAAAACACTACCGTACGGCCGAGGTTGTCGAGCGGCTGCACACGTTCCCGGTGACGATCTGCGGCGCGGGTGCACTGGGCGCCAACATCGCAGAGAACCTGGCCCGGTCCGGCTTCACCTTGCTTACCCTCATCGATAACGACCGCATTGAGGAACGTAACCTCTCAACCCAACCCTACGAGCACCGCGACATCGGCGCCTTCAAGACACGGATGATGGCCCACAGGCTCTACCGGGCGGTCGGCGCCCAGGTGGATGCACGGATGCAACGCCTCACGGAAGCCAACTGCCACCAGTTGCTCGGCGACGGCCGGATGGTGGTAGATGCGTTCGACAACAGCATCTCACGGCGCGTCGTCAGGGATTGGTGCACCGAGGCAAAAAAGCCCTGCCTGCACGTCGGACTGGCCGCCGGCTATGCCGAGATCATCTGGAACGACCGATACCGCGTCCCTTCTGCGGCGCACGACGATGTGTGTGACTACCCGCTGGCCCGCAACCTGGTCATCCTGGCTGTGGCGGTGGCCTGTGAAGTGATCGTCACCTTCGCGGCGACAAGCATGCAGCAGAGCTACACGGTTACCCTGGAGGATTTTGCCGTCCGGCCGCTCGTCTGACAGCCCCTAAGCGCATACTAAACGCACGCTCAGTCAAGAACCAGCATCGCAATAAAGCCGGTGATGATGAAGATCCAGAACCAGATCGTGCTCTTTTCAATCGTACTCTTTTCAATTGCCATAACGCTAGCACCCTGACACAATGAACGGGGTCCGGAACAATGACCTCGGAAAGAGCGCATGCATGCATCTTTTAGATGCATCGAAAAAAAGTCCGTCCATAAAGCATCACCCCATAAAGCAGCACTACCCCGGCCAGCGTAATGCCTCCTATTAATTTATCATTATTAAGAAGATACGCAAGTAGCAATAGCAGGTAATTTCCTTTACCGCCTCCCTGCAAGGAACCCACCGAACAGCCTGCTGCAAAAAAACGGGTCCGTCCCGGAAAAAAAGGACGGATCCGTTTCAGGCAGACACGCCGCTACTCGTACCGCAAACTATCTACCGGATTCTTCAGTGCGGACTTGACGGCTTGATAACTCACCGTCAACCCCGCAATCCCCAACGCTGCCACGCCTCCTATCAGAAATACGGTGGGCGAAATAGCAATCCGATAGGCAAAAGCGTCGAGCCATCGTTCCATACCCAGATAGGCAAGGGGCACAGCTATGACGAACGCGATGCCGACGAGCCCCGTAAACTCTTTCGAGAGGAGCCGGATGATGCTGCCGACCGAAGCGCCGAGCACCTTGCGTACTCCGATCTCTTTGGTACGCTGCTGGGCCGTGAACGAGGCGAGCCCGAAAAGCCCCAGGCAGGCGATGAAGAGGGCCAGGATCGCAAAGATCGTAAAGATCTGCCCGAGGCGTTCTTCGGCCCGATACTGGGCGTCGAAGCCTTGATCCGCAAAATGGTATTGAAAAGGCCAATCCGGGAAAAACTGCTGCCATGTCTCTTCCAGCGCATGGACGCTGGCCGAGAATTGACCGGGCGCAAGGCGTATCAGAAAATGATCATACCAGGACGGGAAGAAGAAAAAGACGACCGGCTCGATCTCCTCGTGCAGCGACGACATGTTGAAGTCTTCAGCGATGCCGACGAGCGGCCCGGTGCTATTGCCCATCTGCAAGGTCTGCCCGATGGCCGCCTCCAGGCCGGGAACCTGATCGGGAAAGTTCTCCTGCAAGATCCGCGCGGCAGCCGTGTTGAGGATGAAGGCGCTGGAGTCGTTGAACGCCGTGGAGAAAGACCGACCGGCACGCATCGGGACGCCCAGCGTCTCGAAAAAGTCGTGCCCTACAGCTACCGTACGCGTAGGGACAACGAGGTCCGCGCTGTTCGGGTCGTCGGCGTCGACGCCTTCGAGCACGGTGCCGTTGCCGTTGAGTAATTCACTCGGCAAGCCTTCCGAGGCAATCGAGACGGTGCGCACGCTCGGACGCTGCAACAACACGTCCTTGAAGGCGGTGTATTGCGCCGCCATCGCATCATGTTGCAGGGGAATGACGACCACTTGCTCCTTGTCGAAGCCGAGCTGGGCCTCCCGCATATACTGAAGTTGGTTGTAGACGACAAGCGTCCCGACGATCAGGCAGACGGACGTGGAGAACTGAAAAACGACGAGTCCTTTCCGCAGCACCGCCCCGCTCCGCCGGCCCTGCAAGACGCCTTTGAGCACGGAGACCGGGCGAAAGGCGGAGAGAACAAACGCCGGATAGCTGCCCGCGACGACGCCTACGAGGAGGGTGATGACGAAGAACGCCGACAGGGTGAACGGGTCGTAGAGGATGCTGAGCGTCATGCTCTTGCCCGAGAGCGCCCGAAAAGCAGGCAACGCGGCCACTGTCAACGCGACGGCCAGCACCAGTGCCAGGCCGGCCAGGAGAACCGACTCGGCCAGAAACTGCTGGACGAGCTGCCCCCGCTGCGCCCCCACGACCTTACGCACGCCGACCTCCCGCGCCCGCTCCACCGAACGCGCCGTTGCCAGGTTCATAAAGTTGACGCAACCTACAAGCAAGATGAATACGGCAATGATCGAGAAGACGTAGACGTAGGCGACGTTGCTGTTCGCCTCCAACTCCATGTTATGGCGGGACCGCAGATGCACGTCGGTCAAGGCCTGCAGCGAGAGCTCGGACCCGTTCCAGTTATCCCCGGCGTGGCGCTCGATGAAGGCGGGCAGTTGCGCTTCCAGCGTCTCCGGCGCGTAGCCCTCGGGCAACAGCAAGTAGGTGTAGTAGCTGTTGTTGCCCCAGCTCGTCGACGTGCTGAAGTTCATCACCACGTCGAGCGTCGCCCACGAGGCCAGGAAATCATAGTGGAAATGCGACTGCTCCGGCAGGGCCGCTACAACCCCGGTCACTTCGATCTCAAACTGGCCGTCCACCGAAAGCGTCTTGCCCAGCGGATCTTCGTCGCCGAAATACTTGCGGGCCGTCTCCTCGGTGAGCATCACCTTGAACGGCTCCGCCAGCGCCGTCTCCGGGTTACCGCGCAACACGGGGATGGTGAAGACGTCGAACACCGCCGGGTTGGCGAAATAGATGCGCTCTTCCTGGAAACTCAGCTCCTCGTAGTTCACCTGGGCGTCGATAGGCCGGAACAGCGCGATCGTGACGTCCGGGAAGTCGGGGCCGAGGCGGTTGATGACGGGTGGGTTCGTCGCAGGTACGCTGAAATCGCCCCAGTCACTCACGATCCGATAGACGCGGCCGGCCTTCTCGTGGAAGCGATCGTAGCTGAGTTCGTCGCGGACGAAAAGCAGCATCAAGAGGCAGCACGCCATCCCCACCGCCAACCCCGTCACGTTGATGACGGTGTAGGCCGGATGCCGCCGCAGATTGCGCAGCGCAACGTGGAAGTAGTTTTTGATCATAATTTTTCTGGTGAAAAATTAATAGCCGCTCGCGTTGCTCGCTCTGGTTTGCGATTCATCACTGGCTGCAAGCACTACGGATGCGACGCCGAGATGGTTACTCATACCGCAACGCCCTCACCGGATCCGTCAGTGCCGCCTTGATCGACTGGTAGCTCACCGTCAAGAGCGCAACCAGCAGGGCCGACAGCCCTGCTATTAGAAATATCCGCCAGGATATTTCTATACGATAGGCGAAATCCTCCAGCCAGCGTTGCATCGCCAGGTAGGCGACGGGCACAGCCAGCACGAAGGCGACCCCGACGAGGCGAACGAAGTCCTTCGAGAGGAGCAGCACGATGCCGGCCACGGAAGCGCCGAGGACTTTGCGCACGCCGATTTCTTTGGTGCGTTGTTCGGCGGTGAAGGCGGCCAGCCCGAACAGACCCAGGCAGGCGATGAAGAGGGCCAACACCGTAAACGCCGTTACGATCTGGCTGATATGCACCTCCGTCTGGTACTGGCGGTCATAGTCGTCATCGAGGAAAAAAAATTCCGGCGGGCGCCCCGGCGAAAAAGCCTGCCAGACAGCCTCGACGTGCGCTACCGCCTGTGCTATGTCGTCAGTACCGATGCGTACCGAGACGTAGTTGTACCAGCTCCGGTGGATCTGAAAGACGATCGGGTCAATCGCGTTTTGCAGCGACTGAAAGTGAAAATCCTTGACGACCCCCACCACCTCACGGGTGTCGGAAAACTGCCGGGTGAGTTCTCGGCCGAGGGCTTCTTCGGGCGCCTGCCAGCCGAGCGCCTTCAGGGCAGCCTCGTTGATAAGAAAAGCGCTCGTATCGGACGGGAAATCTGCTGAGAACGTGCGCCCGGACGCCACGTCCAGTCCATATGCCTCGACGAAGTCGTAATCGACCGCCAGGATGAACATCGTCTGCCCGTCATCGGTCATGCCCTGGTTACGGCTGATGACGTTGGTATAGTTGTCGCGTCCAGGAATCGACGAGGAGAAAGCCGCACGACGTACGTCGGGCAGCTTTTCCAGCTCGTCTTTGAAGGCTTCGTAGCTGGCCGAGATCGCCTCGTTGTTTCGAACATTGAGCACAAGCACCTGCTCTTTTTGAAAACCGAGGTGCTTGTTCTGCATGAAGTCCAGTTGCTGAAAGACGATGAGCGCCCCGGCGATGAGCGTCATCGATATGCCGAACTGAAACACCACGAGCCCCTGCCGCAGGAAAGCACCGCTCGTGCCCGACCGTACCTGCCCCTTGAAGACATCGACAGGGCGAAACGCCGACAGCACGAAGGCCGGATAGCTCCCGGCCGCCAGGCCGACGCCTACGGCGAACACCACCAACCCTACCAGGAGCGGCGCCTGCCGCAGGTAGTCGAAGGTGAGCGACTTGGCGGCTAGCTGGTTGAAGGCGGGAAGGAAGATTTGCAAGAGGATGAGCGCCAGCCCCAGCGCCAGCACCGCGAGCAGCACCGACTCGCCGAGGAATTGCTTCACCATCTGCCCTTTGCCGGCTCCGAGCACCTTGCGCAGGCCTACTTCCCGAGCCCGCTGTGCCGAACGCGCCGTCGCCAGGTTCATGAAGTTGATGCAGGCGATGACCAGGATGAATGCCGCGATGGCGGAGAAGGCGTACACGTACGCCACGTAGTTGTTGGGCTGGAGTTCGGATCGATAGTGCGAATGCAGGTGGATGTCTGTGAGGGGCTGCAGGTAGAGGAACTGCCGATAGCCGCTGTTGGCCTCCTGGTCGGGGATATGACGCGACGGCATCTCCCGCACCTGCTCCGCTACCGCCTCGGCCGACGCGCCTTCGGCCACGAGCAGGTAGGTGTGATAACTCAGGCTCCACCAGTTCCACGTCGCGCTGTTGGAGCCTTGCAGGGCCTCCAACGTGGTGAACGAGCCGAGGAAATCGAACGTGAAATGGGACTGCGCCGTGATGTTCTCGACGACCCCGGTGACCGTCAGGTCGCGCTCTTCGATCGTCAAGATCTGCCCCATCGGATCGTCCCGCCCGAAGTACTTTTCGGCCATCGCTTCGGTCAGGACCACGGAATAGGGTGCCGTGAGCGCCGTAGCCGGGTCGCCTCGGAGAAGCCGGAACGAGAAGACGTCGAAGAATAAAGAATCCGCCCAGAAGAAGGCGTCCTCGTAAAACCGGCGGTCTTCGTGCTCGACGAGGTAGGTCCGTGACGAGATACGCACGGCGCGCTCGACCTGCGGTATGTCTTGCAGCAGCGCCGGGGCCATCGGCGCCGAGGCTGTCGCCGTCAGCTCAGACTCCCCACCGCTCGAATAGCGCTCGACGCGCAAGCGATAGATCCGGTCGGCGTGTTCGTGGAAGCGGTCGAAGTGGACCTCGTCCCAGACGTAGAGGAATATCAGCACACAGCAGGCCATCCCGACGGCCAGCCCCAGCACGTTGATGACGGTATAGCCTCGGTGCTTTCGAAGGTTGCGAAATGCGATCTTCAGGTGGTTTTTCAGCATGGCGTACATGACAGGGCGACGCATGCGTCGCCCTTACGGTGCCGGGTAGCGATGCGATGGTACAGGCGGCATGTCGGGGCGACGCGGTGCTACGTCGCGTCGGCGACGGATGTGGCGCTCGGATGCAGGGCGTATTTGCGTTCCATATAGTTTTCGGTGACGACGTGGCCGTCGAAGAGGTGCACGATCCGGTGGCTGTACTCCGCATCCGCCGGCGAGTGCGTCACCATCACGATCGTCGCACCCGCCTCGTTCATCTCACTCAAGAGTTGCATGACTTCTTCGCCGTTGGTGGAGTCGAGGTTACCGGTGGGTTCGTCGGCCAGGATGAGCTTGGGGCTGGCCACGACGGCGCGGGCCACGGCCACGCGCTGCTGCTGGCCGCCCGAGAGCTGCTGCGGAAAGTGGTCTTTCCGGTGGATGATGTTGACCCGCTCCAAGGCCGCCTCGACGCGTTGTTTGCGCTCCGTAGCGGCCATCCCGAGGTAGAGCAGGGGCAGCTCGACGTTTTCGTAGACGGTGAGTTCGTCGATGAGGTTGAAGCTCTGGAAGACGAAGCCGATGTTGCCTTTGCGGAACTGCGCCCGCTGGCGCTCCGTGCAGTCGGAGACCTCCTGGCCGAGAAACGTGTATGTACCGTCCGACGGGTTGTCGAGCAGCCCGATGATGTTGAGCAGCGTCGACTTGCCGCATCCCGACGGACCCATGATCGAGACGAACTCGCCCTCCTTGATCTCCAGGTTGACGTTGTCGAGCGCAATGGTTTCTACCTCATCGGTGCGGTAGGCTTTCTTGAGATGGTCTGTCTTAATCATGCTAGGCTCTCCCAGTGTTAGGGCGAAAGAACTGCGGAAAAGGTGCGGGCGGCACCCGCGCGTGGTCAATGATCCGTGGGTAAGACGTGCAAACCCTGCCAAAGGGTTACAACGACCCACCCGCTGCCGTCCTGCGCGATGCTACCGGCCTGCCCGTATCTCGTCCAGGATATCTTGCATCGCATCAACGTATTCGGTGTTGTAGTGGCGATAGTCGTCGTAATCCCCGTAATGGCCGCGCCGCCGCAGGATCTCGCGGAGCGAAAAATCCGCGTACCGGCCGCTTCGTACCGACTCGATGAAAGCCGCATCGACTTCCAGGATGCTCATCGCGATCAGGCGTACGGGCGTCAGATCCGTCATCCCGAGGTCGCGCATCTTGTTCACGTAGCGCCGGTCGATGTCGAAGATCTTGAGGGCGATGGCGCGCTCGGGCGAGAGGTCGGGGAAGCCGAGGGCTTCCATCTCCTCCATGAAGCGGGCATCGACGTCGTGCACCCGCAGGGCGATCAGGTCGTCGGCGTCGGGGTCGCGGAAACCGAGGCGTTCCATCTCCGCTACGAAGTCCCGGTCGATGCCGTGCACACGGAAAGCGATGGCCTTGTCCGCATCCAGATCACCGTAGCCCATGTCTTGCAGCGCCCGCATCCATCGGGCATTGACGCCGTGGATCTTCAACGCGATGAGGCGGTCCGCCGACAGGTCCCGGAAACCCAGCGAACGCATATCCTCGGCGAACGAGGTGTTGATGCCGTGGACGCTGAGCGCGATGGCCTTGTCGGCATCCAGGTTGTCGAAGCCCATCGCCTGCATCTCGCGGATGAAGCCGGCATCGACGTCGTGCACGCGCAAGGCGACGAGGCGGTCCGCCGAAAGATCCCGGAAACCCAGCGAACGCATCTCTCCGGCAAACTGCCGGTTGATGCCGTGCACCCGCAGCGCGACGGCCTCCTGCGGCGTCAAATCGTCGAAACCCAGGTCTTTCATCTCCTGGACGAACCGGGGGCTGACGCCGTGAATCCGCATGGCGATCAGGTTTTCCGTCGTCAGGTTTCGAAAACCCAGCGAACGCATCTCCCGGATGAAGTCTCCGTCGACGTCGTGGATCTTCATCGCTACCAGTTGATCCATGTTCGGATCGTCGTCGGGTCGGTCCTGGGCAGTGGCCGTGGCAACCCCCAGGAGCATCAGCACCGCGATGCACAAAAAGCAGGAGCGGCGGGTGTCTGTCGCGTACATTTTCATAACCAGGGTCTATCGTTTAGGATGTATGGATTGTCGTCCGTCGTCAGGTCATCGGTGGCGCTCAGTCGTATCGCAGGCTTTTGACCGGGTCGGCCAACGCGGCCCGGATCGCCTGGTAGCTTACCGTAAGGAGCGCTCCCAGCAGGGCCAGCCCCCCGGCCAGTAGCAATACCTCCCAGGATATTGCTACCCGGTACGCGAAGCCTGCCAGCCAGTGGTGCATGGCGACGTACGCCACCGGCGCCGCCACGACGAAAGCGACGGCAACGGGCCCGGTCAAATCCTTCGCCATGAGCAACACAAGCTGCGGAACGGTGGCCCCGAGCACTTTGCGCACGCCGACTTCCGTGGTGCGCTGCTCGGCGGTGAAGGCCGCCAGCCCGAAAAGCCCCAGGCAGGCTACCAGGATCGCCAGGACCGTGCAGTAGCTGAACAGGCGCCCGAAGCGTGCATCCGCCTGATACTGCCGGTCGAAGCGCTCGTCCAGGAAGGTGAATTCAAACGGGCGCTGCGGGACGATTGCCTGCCAGATCTGCTCCAGTTCAGCCACCGTGGGGTGGACCTCCTCGGCGCGGATACGCAGCGAGAGATACCGGAACCAGTCGGGCCGGACGTGCATGAACAGGGGCGCGACGGCGTGGTGCAACGATTCGTAGTGGAAGTCCTTCACGACACCGACGATCTGCCCATCCCGGCCCCACTGGCGGACACGCCTGCCCAGGGCTTCCTCCGGCGACGACCATCCATAGCGGGCCACGGCGGCCTCGTTGATCAGAAAAGCCTCGGTTGCATCCGTCGGGAAATCGCGAGAGAATCCGCGCCCGGCGACGACTTCGATGCCGTAGGTATCGAGAAAGTCGTAGTCGATCAGGATGTAGGCAAAGACGTCCTCGCGCGTCTGGCCGTTGCCCAGCGATACGGAAGCGGTGATGGCGCCGTGCCCGCTGCCGGGCGTAAAATCCGAAGCCGTAGCCGCCAGCACGGCAGGATGGGCTGCCAGCGCTTCCTTCACCGCCTCGTACTGCCGTTGGACCTCGGCATCACCCCGGAAGTCGAGCACCAGGACCTGCTCTTTGTCGAAGCCCAGGTCGCGGCTCCGGAGATAGTCCAGTTGCATGGAGACGATGAGGGTCCCCGCGATCAAAACGATCGAGACGGCAAACTGAAAGACGACCAGGCCCTTGCGAAGCATACGTCCTTCTCGGGTGGACCGAAAGCGGCCTTTCAACACGAGGGCCGGCCTGAAGCCGGACAGGACTACGGCGGGATAGCTCCCGGCCAGGAGACCGACACACAGCACCCCTACCACGAGGGCCGCCAGCAGCGGCCCCTGCAAGAAATGCCCCAGCGTCATCGCACCCCCGACGAGGGCGTTGAACACCGGCAAGGCCACCCCACCCAGGACCAGCGCGAGCATCAGCGCCAGCAGACTCATCAGCACCGACTCGCCGAGGAACTGGCCGGCCACCTGCCTACGGCGAGCACCGACGACCTTGCGTAGCCCGACCTCGCGGGCCCGCTGCGCCGAACGGGCCGTTGCGAGGTTCATAAAGTTGACGCACGCCACCAGCAGGATCAGCCCGGCGATGAGCGAGAAGAGGTAGAGGTTGTTCAAGTTGCCGGTCAGGCCGATTTCGGCGACGCGGCCCGAACGCAGGTAGATGTCGGTGAGCGGCTGCAACGCGAAGGTAAACCGGACGCCCTCGTCCTCTTCCAGGTCGGCCGTCTGCCGTGCCACGAAGTCGGGCAGCCGGGCTTCCAGGCGGGCGGGGTCGTAGCTGCCGGGCAGGAGGAGGTAGGTGTAGAAGTTATGCCACGTCCAGTTCTCGGTTCTATCCGCATTGGCGGCTTCCCAGGTGGAGAGCGAGAGCAACACGTCGAACCGAAGATGGGTGTTGGGCACCTCGCGCAGGACGCCGGTGACGGTGTACGTGTCGGCATTGTCCACCCGGAGCGTCTGCCCGACGACGCCCGTCCGCCCGAAGTATTTGCGTGCGGCGGCGTCCGTCAGCACCATGCTGTAGGGAGCCGCCAAAGCCGTCGCGGGGTCTCCCTCGGCCAGTGGAAAGGTGAACACATCGAAGAAAGCACCATCCGTGTAGAGGACATGATCTTCCTGGAAACGCCGGCCCTCATGCTCGATCAGCGCCGTGACGTCATGAAAACGCACGTAGCCCAGCACCTCGGGGTACTCCGCCTTCAGAGCCGGCCCGAAAGGCAGGACGCTGACGGCCGCGTGCGCCGTCTCGTCGGGCGTGTGGACGTCGAGGACCAGCCGGTAGATGCGGTCGGCGTTTTCGTGGTGGCGGTCGTAGCTCCACTCGTGCCGTACGTAGGCCAGGATGAGCACGCAGCAAGCCAGCCCCACCGCAAGCCCGGCGACGTTGATGAACGCAAAGCCCCGATGCCGGAGCAGGGTGCGAAGCGCAATTTTGAAGTAGTTTTTGATCATGCGGGTCCGCTCACTGCGTTCGCTGTGGTCCGCTCCTTTCAGTCGCTGTGGTGGGTTGTCGATGATTGATCACCTCGCTAACCGGCTCTGCCCCTAACAACAGCGAGCCCAGAGGGCGAGCGGACCACAGCGAGTGCAACGAGCGGACCAAGTCATTCATACCGCAGCGCCCGCACCGGATCGGTCAGCGCAGCCTTGATCGCCTGGTAGCTCACCGTCAGGACGGCGATCAGCAGGACGACCAGCCCGGCTATGAGAAAGATCAGCCAGGATATTTCAATGCGGTAGACGAAGTTACCGAGCCAGTGGCTCATGGCGACGTACGACAGCGGAGCCGCGAGCACGAAGGCGAGGGCGACGAGCTTCGTGAAGTCTTTGGACAGGAGCACCACGACGCTGCCCGCCGAAGCCCCCAGCACCTTGCGCACACCGATCTCTTTGGTGCGGCGCTCGGCCATGAACGCCGCCAGCCCGAACAGCCCGAGGCACGCCACCAGGATGGCAAGCCCGGAGAAGATGCCGATGATCCGGGCCAACTGTTGCTCGGCCTCGTACTCGTCTGCGAGGTCCTCGTCGAGAAACCCGTACTCGAAGGGCCAGCCGGGAGCCCAGGTTGTCCAGGCCGCCTTCAGATGATCGAGTACCGCAGCCGTCTCGTCGGGGCGGATACGTACGGAGAGTTGCCCGACGGAGGGCGGGTGGATGAGCAACACCAACGGCTGGATGGCCTCATGCAACGAGCGGAAGTGAAAATCAGCCACCACCCCGATCACTTCACCCTTCCGCACGTGATCGGTGCCCCACTCGTCCCACCAGAGCGGCTGCCCGACGGCTTCCTCAGGCGACCAACCCAGCCCACGGGCAGCCGTCTCATTCAAGACAAACGCCGAAGAGTCGGTCGAAAAAGCCCGCGAAAAGCTGCGCCCGGCTGCCATCTCCATCCGGTATGCGTCGATGAAGTCGTAGTCGACGATCATCACGCCGGTCGGCCAGGTTTCTTCGTGGCCGGGCAGCCGGACGTCATCTCCGGCGGCCCATTCGCCGGGCACACCCCACGACGCCGCCGCCGCCGTGGCGCCGCTGTGCCGCAACAGCTCGGCCTTGATCGCCTCCGCGTTGTCGTCCATGTCGCCCCGGAGCGGTAGCACGACCACGTGCTCCTGCGCAAAGCCCAGGTTCTTTGCGCGAATGAAGTCGAGTTGGAGCATCACGACGACGGTGCCGATGAGCAGCACCGTGGAGATGGTAAACTGGGTGACGACGAGCCCCTGGCGCAGGATCGACGCACCGGCCCGCCCGGCCGTGCCCTTCAATACATGCGCGGGCTGGAACGCGGCGAGATACAACGCCGGGTAGCTCCCGGCCAGCAGTCCTACGCCCACCCCGCCCGCCAGCAGCCCGGCGACCAGCCCGAGATGCTTTGTCAGGGACAGCGCTTTTCCGGTGAAGGCGTTGAACGAGGGCAACACGAGCGCGGCCATCCCGACGGCGAGGCCCAGGGCGAGCAACGCCATCAACACCGACTCACCCAGAAACTGAAAGATCAACTGGGCCCGCTGCGCCCCGATGACCTTTCGCAATCCGACTTCGCGGGCACGTTGCATGGACCGCGCCGTCGCCAGGTTCATAAAGTTGAAGCAGGCGATGAGAACGATGAGCAGAGCCGTCGCGGAAAAGGCGTAGACGTAAACGATGTTACCCCTCGGGCCGGTGTCGAACTGATAGGACGCTGAACGCAGGTAGATGTCCGGCAACGGCTGGAGGTGGGATACGTACGTGAAGCCGCGTAGCTGGGTCTCGGGATGGGCGTAGCGGTCGAGGAAAGCCGGCAGCTTGGCGGCCAGCCCGGCTGCGTCATAGCCTTCGGGAAGCAGGAGGTAGGTGTAAAACTGCTGCCAGATCCAGTTGCGCAACCGTCCCTCCTCGACGAAGTCCTGCATCGTCTCAAAAGCACCCAGCATGTCGATGGCAAGATGCGAATGGGCCGGCACATCGGCCATCACGCCGGTCACCGTGAAGTCGAGGTCGTTGGAGAGCGTCAGCACCTGCCCGAGGGGATCGTCGTCGCCGAAATACTTCCGCGCCAGCGTCTCGGTCACCACGAGCGAATACGGGGCCGAGAGCGCCGTCGCCGGGTCGCCGCGCAGCAGCCGGAAGCTGAACACGTTGAAGACCGACGAGTCCGCCAACCAGACGTCCTGCTCGAAGAAACGGCGGTCGCCGCGCTCGACGAGCGTCCGGCCCATGCTGAAGAAGCGCGTGGCTGCAAGCACTTCGGGGAACTCACGCGCCAGCGTCGGCCCCATCGCAGGGGGCGTCACGGCGCGATGCAGCACACCCTCCTCGGCCTGGCGCTCGATGACGACCCGATAGATACGATCCGCGTTTTCGTGGAACCGGTCGTAGCGCTGCTCATCCTGCACGAAGAGAAAGATGAGCAAGCAGCAGGCCATGCCGACGGCCAGCCCGGCGACGTTGATGAAGGCATAACCCTTCCGCCGACGCAGATGCCGTAGTGCAACGGTGAGGTAGTTTTTCAGCATGGTGGTTCGAGGTAGGCGGCGACGCATCCACCGTAAGGGCGACGCGGCGTTATTTACGCCATTAGGCGGTGCTATTCATACCGAAGGCTCTCTACCGGATCCGTCAGCGCAGCCCGGATCGACTGGTAACTCACCGTCAGCAAGGCCATTCCAAGGGCCGTCAGGCCCGCCATTAGAAATATCCCCCCGGATATTTCTATACGGTACGCGAAGCTCTCCAGCCATCGACTCATCGCGAAGTAGGCCAGCGGGGCGGCCACGACGAACGCCAGCATGATAAGCTTGACGAACTCCTTCGAGAGCAACAACAGAACGCCCGGGATCGTAGCGCCGAGGACTTTGCGCACGCCGATCTCCTTGGTGCGCTGCTCGGCCATGAAGGCCGCCAGCCCGAACAACCCGAGGCAGGCAATCACAATGGTG
>Ga0302046_10001871_pt1 | contig 19652 bp, 14 predicted proteins | sample RVTome_11_FD_200261 | JGI IMG/M metagenome (GOLD analysis project Ga0302046, IMG submission 200261) | Soil microbial communities from uranium-contaminated site in the Upper Colorado River Basin, Wyoming, United States - RVT147D111 (version 2) ...
CGCCGCAGCGGACGCCGGTCGCTGCTGGACATGGCGGGCAGTCTATCAGCCCGAGGTGAAACACCGGCGACCGCGCGAGCGGGCCGGGACGGCTCCGCGCGGACCGCCTGGCGGCGACCACCGAACGGCTACGCGCGCTTGTCGCCTTGCCGAACGAGCAGCTTACGGCGGAAGACCTGCTCGAACAGCGGCGCGCGTTCCCGGACGGCCTCGACCTCGAGCCCGACGTCCCAGGGCGAGACGAGGTCGATCGTCACCTTCTTCCTGCCGATGGCGCAGACCAGGTTCTCGACCCGGCGGGCGTGGGTGCGGTCGAGGGCGTCGCCGAGCCGCACCAGCGCCGACAGCCGGCGCACGGTGCGCCGCTGCCAGCCCGGGCGAGAGGCGAGGTCGGGGCGCTTGGCCTGGGGACGGCGGCCGCGGTGGTAGCGGGCGACCAGGGCGATGATCTCGATCTCCGCCGGGTCGAAGGCGTCGAGGCCGGCGTGGGTGATCAGGTAGTAGCTGTGGCGGTGGTGGCCGCGGTAGTGCACCGAGTAGCCGACGTCGTGGAGCAGCGCGGCGTACTCCAGCCACTCGCGCTCGCGCGCGCCGAGACCGTGAAGCGATGCGGTGAGGTCGAACAGCCGCACCGCCAGCCGCGCGGTCTCGACCCCGTGCTCGTAGACGCTCTCGGCGCGCCGAGCCAGCCGCGTCACCTGGCGGCGCCGCGCCTCCTGCCCGGCCTCGGCCGCCGGCGGCCTCCCGAGCGCCTCGAGCACCAGGCCATCGCGCAGCGCACGGTCGCAGACCTCGAAGCGGTCGGCGCCGGCCGCCCCGAGCAGCTCGTCGAGCACCATCGCGCCGGCGAGAATCGACTCCGCCCGCTCGGCGCCGCCGACCGGCGAGAGCGCCGCGATCCGGCTGCGCTTGAGCGGCGCCAGCTTGTCGATCACCGCCCGCAGCTCGCGCCGGCGCACCGCGCGCAGGGTGGCGCCGGGCGGCCCGGCCGGGCGGTCGAGCAGGTGGTCCGCGAGGGCGGCGCAGGTCACCGCGGTCCCCGAGGTGCAGATCACCCGCTCGGCGCCGTCGGCGCCGGCCTCCGGCGGCAGCCCGTCGAGCACCCCGGCGACGTGCTCGCGCAGCGCCGCCAGCTCCTCGGGCCGGGGCGGGTCGCCGCGCAGCCGGCCGGCGCAGCGCAGCGAGCCGAGCGGCAGGCTGACCGTCGCCGCCGGCTCGCCGTCGCGGCTGACGATCCACTCGGTCGAACCGCCGCCGACGTCGAGGATCAGGACGGTGCCGCCGGAGAGGTCGACCACCTCACGCACCGCGCGGTGGATCAGTCGCGCCTCCTCGGCACCCGAGAGCAGGGTGACGTCGAGGCCGGTCAGCGCCTTGACCCGGGAGAGGAACTCGCGGCCGTTGGCGGCCTCGCGCACCGCGCTGGTCGCCACCGCCACCGCCCGGTCGGCGCCCTTGAGCCGGGCCAGGGTGGTCATCTTGAGCAGCGCCTCGAGGCCACGCTCGATCGCCGGTTTCGACAGCGCGCCGCGCCCGAGCGCGCTGCGGCCGAGGCGCACCATCTCCTTCTCGCGGCGGAGGATGCGGTAGCCGCCGCCGTCCTCCGGCGCGACCACGATCATGTGGATCGAGTTGGAGCCGATGTCGATCGCGGCCAGCCGGCCCCCGGCGGGAGTCGCCTCGGCCGGCGCGCCGGCCGGCGACGGCAGCGCGACCACCGGCAGCCGGGAGCGCGAGGCGGGCGGCGAAGAGGCCGCTGCAGGGGTCTCGGCCGGCGCGGCCACCGGGGCGGGAGCGATGGTGCGCACGGCCATGGTCGGTGGGGCACTCTATCCGGCGGCCGGGTGAACCGCCAGCTCAGTAGAAAGCACCCCGGCCAAGGGGCCGGCGCCCCGCGGCGGGCGTCGAAGACCGACGCAACGGTCCGGCCGCCAGGGTCCTCTCGACTGTTCCCTAGGGCACGGGGGGCTCGGGCGGGGTCGCCGCCTCGCCTCCCCTTCCGGGCTCGGCCAGCCGCGCGAACAGCTCCGCGAGATCCGTCGGCTTGAGCAGATGGCCGTCGAAGCCGGCCTCCTCCAGGCGGGCGCGATCGTCCTGGTACCCGGTCAGAGCGAGAAGGAGCGGCTTTCGACCGAGCAGCTCGCGGAGCTCGCGGGCGACCTGGTAGCCGTCCACCCCGGGCAGCCCCAGGTCCAGGAGCACCACCTCGGGGTCGAGCTCGGCCGCGACGACCAGCGCGCCGTCCCGGTCGGGCGCCCTGCGCGCCTCGTGCCCGTGGAGGCTCAGGATCTCCACCAGCGCCTGCGCGGCGTCCTCCTCGTCGTCGACGACCAGGATCCTCCGGTGCGCGATCGGGTGCGGCTCGGCCGGCCTCTGCTCGATCGGCTCGGGCTCGGGCTTGGGCTCGGGCTTGGGACGGTGGCTGCGCAGCCGCGGCAGCGTGACCACGACCTCGGTGCCCTGGCCCGCGCCGGCGCTGAAGGCGTCGACGGCGCCGCCGTGCATCCGCACCAGGTGGCGAACCAGCGGCAACCCGATCCCGAGCCCACCTCGCGCGCGGCGGAGGCTCGACGGAGCCTGCGCGAACATGTCGAAGGCGTGCTCGAGCACCGCCGGCTCCATGCCGATGCCGCTGTCGCGGACCGCGAGCCGGATCGTGTCCTCGGTCCCCTCGACGGTCAACCAGATCCGGCCCCCGCTCTCGGTGAACTTCGCCGCGTTGCCGAGCAGGTTCTCGATCACCTGCGCCAGCCGCACCGCGTCGCCCAGCACCAGGGCGCTGCCGGCGGGCGGCAGCGAGACCGCCAGCTCGTGCCCGGCCTTGGCGAGCATCGGCTGCACGCTTTCGATCGCCGCCCTCGCCGCCTCCGCGAGGTCGGCGGCTTCGCGCTCGAGCTCGAACTTCCCCGCGATGACGCGCGCCACGTCGAGGAGCTGGTCGAGCATCGCCGTCATGCGCCGGGCCTGCCGCTCCATCATCGCTCGGATCGGCTCGACCGAGCCGCCGCCGGTCAGACGGATGAGATCGAGACCGCTGGTCAGCGCCGACAGAGGATTGCGCAGCTCATGGCCGAGGACGGCGAGGAACTCGTTCTTGCTTCGATCGTCGCGCACCAGCTCGTCGGACCGGCTCCTGGCCACCATCTCGGCTTTGCGCAGATCGGTCACGTCCTCGATCGAAACCAGGATGAGGTCGGGACGGCCGTTGCGCGTCATCATGTCCGCGTTGAGCCGGAGGCTGCGCCATCCGATCCTTTCGAAGGCATGGTCGAGGTCGTAGTCCCGGATCTCCTTCCTCCCCGCGACGACCTCGTCCAGGAGCGACCGCAGGTCGGGGATGTCCCAGCCCCCGTCGTCGAGATCGTAGAGCCGCCGGCCTACCGTCGCCTCCTGATCGATCAGGAAAGTGGAATAGAACGCCGCGTTGGCCGAGAGGACGCGATGATCCATGTCGAGCACGAGCAGGCACGTGCGCGAGGTCCGGATGATCGCCTCCGCATAGAGGCGGGCATGCTCGCTGGCTGCGGACTCCCGTTCCTGCAGGGAGGTGAGGGAGCGCAGCTCGTCGTTGCGTTGCTCCAACTGACGGTTCATGGTCGTCAGCTCCTCGTTCAGCGACTGCAGCTCCTCCTTCGAGGCCTCGAGCTCCTCGTTGCTCGACTGGAACTCCTCGTTCAGGGAGAGGATCTCCTCGTACCTGGCGCCGTGCTCCTCGGTGATGGTCCTGAGCTGCTCGACCGCGGTCCGCAGCTCCTCCCGGGTCTCGTCGAGCTCCCGCCGGAGCTGGCCGGCCAACGCCTCGTCGTCGCCTTCGCCCTCGGCGGCAGCCGGGCTCGGCTCGTGCGCTACCGGCCGGTCCTGGAAAACGACCAGGAAGCGCCCGCCGGCTCGGTGGGCGGAGCCGATCGGCTCGATGACGATCTCGACCCGCGCGATCGTGTCGGCCCGCTCCAGACGGATGCCGGTGACCGTCACCCGCTGCTTGTGCTCCACGGCTTCGGCGAGCCCGGCCCGCAGCTTGGCGTATAGCTCGGGCCGCACCCACGAGAGCAGATCCAGCCTCGCCTCCCCGTGCGGCCGGGTCAAGAACTCGTCCGTCGGCCCGAAGAAGTGGAGGATCTCGAGCCCCTGGTCGATCACCACACTGGGCGACGAGTAGCGCTGCAGCACCAGCTTCTCGGCGAGGCGCGCGAGCTCGGTCGCGGTCGGTGCGCGATCGTCGCGAGCCGAGTGAACGGGAGCCGCCTCGGCGGCCCGGTGCGGCCGGTGGTAGCGGTAGTTGCGCGGCACGCCGAGGGGGCGATAGAACCTGTGCTGGCCCGAAACGGCCTCGAAGAGGTCGGTCCGCCGGCCGATCGTCTCGGAGGCGCCGAGCCACAGAGCGCCCTCGGGCCGGAGCGCGAAGTGAAAGCGCTCGAGCAGGCGCTCCTGCGCATCCGGCTCGAGATAGATCAGTACATTGCGGCAGCTCACCAGATCGAGATGGGCGAACACCGGGTCGGAGAGGAGGTCATGGGCCGCGAAGGTGACCGCGTCGCGCAGGGTGCGCCCGACCTCGAAGCCGCCCCCCAAGGGGCGGAAGAACCGCCGCAGACGATCCGCCGAGATCTGCTCCTCGATGCCCGCCGGGTATCGTCCCTGCCGTGCGATCGCCAGCGCCGCATCGCTCGCGTCGGAGGCGAACACCTTCAGCTCGAGGCGGCCCTCCGCGATCTCGGGCCGCTCGAGGAGGACCATGCCGAGGCTGTAGGCCTCCTCGCCGGTGGCGCAGCCGGCAGACCAGACCCGGACCGCCGACGACCGCTCCTTCTTCTCGACCAGGGCCGGCAGGATCTCCCGTGTCAGCAGGTCCCACTCCTCGGAGTCGCGGAAGAAGCTCGTGACGCCGATCAGGAGGTCGCGATAGAGCTCGTCGGCCTCCGCCGGCTGCGCCCTCAGGTACCCGAGGTAGTCCTGCCACGATGACAGGTGCAGCAGACCCATGCGGTGCTGCGTCCGCCGCCTCAGGGTTCCGGTCTTGTAGTCCCGAAAACCGACGCGGAATCGGCCGCCCAGAAGCTCCAGAATCGCCTCCAGCCCCTCGGCCGGCTCGTCGATCTCGCGGGCGGGCTCGCGGTCGGGCTCGCGGGTGGGGCGCACCCTGGGCGTCGCCGCGTACTGGAGGAGAACCGCGCCCATCTCCTCCGGCGCGAGGATCGCGTCGGCCGCGCCGGTGTCGATGGCGCGTCGGGGCATGCCGTCGAACTCGGCGGTCGCGGGCTCCTGGACCAGGCACAGGCCGCCCGCCGCGCCGACCTCCCTGAGACCGGCCGAACCGTCGGCGCCGGTGCCGGAGAGCACGATGGCGACCGTGGCATCCTTCTGATCCACCGCCAGCGCGGAGAAGAAGGCGTCGATCGGCCGGGCGCGGTAGTGGGGCTCCTCGGGCGCGCCGGCCTCTAGCCTCCGCCGGCGAATGCCGAGCGACGTCGCGGGTGCGATCACGTAGACGTGGTTGGGCTCCACCCGCTCCCGCCCCGTCACCTGCGTGACCTCCATGACGGTCGCCCTCTGCAGGATCTCGGCGACGTGGCTCTGCTCCGCCGGAGCCAGGTGGAGCACGATGACGAACGCCATGCCCTGGTCGGCCGGGGCGCCCCGCAGCAGCCGCTGGCACGCGTCGAGCCCTCCCGCCGACGCGCCGACGCCGACCACCAGCCCCGGCGCGGCGCCTCGGGAGCGCTGTGGGCGCCCGCTGCTGGGTGACTCGCGAGACATGGCGTCAGCTCCCGGAGAGGTCCGGCTCCCCGCGGAAGACCGTGGGGCCGAGAAGGGTGAGGAATCGCGTAGATCCATAGGACCAGAGTGAATCGGCCTCAGGATATAAAAAGATCTTGCCTCTTGCCACCTATCGGGGGACTCGACGGGGCGCGCCGCGGCCCCGCGAATTCGGGGGCGGTGTCACACAGATGTCACAGGCCGGCGCCCCGCCGCCCCCGGCCTGGCCGAGATAATCGCTTCCCCTGCCGCAGTTGCGAGTCGGGAGAGGAGCGAGGAGACCAGGTGGCACTGCCCGAGACGATCCGCGAAGCCCGGCCCTCCGGTGCCGTCGGCGACCCGGAGGCGTTCGCCGCCGGCGCCCCCTACCTCAATCGCGAGCTGTCGTGGCTCGAGTTCAACCGGCGGGTCCTCGCCGAGGCGGCGGCGCCCGAGAACCCGCTGCTCGAGCGCCTCAAGTTCATCGCCATCTCGGACAACAACCTCGACGAGTTCTTCATGAAAAGGGTCGGCGGGCTCAAGCAGCAGATCGCCGGCCACATCCGCGAGACCTCCCCGGACGGCCTGACCCCGCGCCAGCAGCTCGATGCGATCGACGCCACGGTGCGGCCGATGCTCGCCGAGCAGCGCCGGCTGCTCCACGAGGAGATCTTCCCCGGCCTCGAGGCCGCCGGCCTGCGGCTGGTCCACTGGAGCGAGCTGTCGGCCGAGGAGCGGCGCCACGCCTGCGACTACTTCCGCCAGAGCGTCTACCCGATCCTGACCCCGCTGGCGGTCGACCCGGCGCACCCGTTCCCGTTCATCTCCAACCTCAGCCTGTCGCTGGCGGTCGGGGTGCGCGACGACGCCTCCGGCGTGCTGCGGTTCGCCCGGGTCAAGGTGCCGCCGAGCCTGCCGCGCTGGGTCAAGATGCCGCGCGGCCTGCGCTTCCTGCCGCTCGAGGAGCTGGTGGCGCACAACCTCGACGCCCTCTTCCCGGGCATGGAGGTGCGCGAGGCGTGGCCGTTCCGGGTCACCCGCAATGCCGACATCGCGCGCAACGAGGAGACCGCCGAGGACCTCCTCGAGGCGATCCAGGAGGAGCTTCACCGCCGGCGCTTCGCCACCGTCGTGCGCCTCGAGCTCGGCCCCTCGATGCCGCCGTGGACGCGCGAGCTGATCCGCCAGCACCTGGCGTTCGAGGAGCGCGACGTCTACCAGGTCGAGACCCCGCTCGCCCTGCGCGACCTGATGCAGCTCGCGACGCTGCCGCTGCACGAGCACCGCGACCCCGGCTGGACGCCGGTCGTGCACCCGCGGCTGGCGACCTCGACCCCGGGCGACCCGGTCGACGTCTTCGCCGAGATCGCCCGCGGCGACCTGCTGGTCCACCACCCCTACGACAGCTTCGCCACCAGCGTCCAGCGCTTCATCGAATCGGCGGCGCAGGACCCGGCGACCCTGGCGATCAAGCAGACCCTCTACCGCACCTCGTCGGACTCGCCGCTGATGAAGGCGTTGATCCGCGCCGCCGAGGAGGGCAAGCAGGTGGCGGTGTCGGTCGAGATCAAGGCGCGCTTCGACGAGGCCAACAACATCGAGTGGGGCGAGGCGCTCGACAAGGCCGGCGCCCACGTCTCCTACGGCCACGTCGGGCTCAAGACCCACGCCAAGGCGGCGCTGGTGGTGCGGCGCGAGGGCGGCCGGCTGGTCTGCTCCACCCACATCGGCACCGGCAACTACAACGCCGAGACCGCCGCCCTCTACACCGACCTCGGTCTGCTCACTGCCGACCCGGCGATCGCCGCCGACGTGGTCAAGCTGTTCAACCTGCTCACCGCCTATCTCCACCGGCCGCAGTTCGAGAAGCTCCTGGTCGCGCCGATCAACATGAAGCGGCGCTTCCTCGAGCTGATCGAGCGCGAGATCGAGCACCAGCGAACCGGCCGCGGCGGCTGCATCGTCGCCAAGATGAACGGGCTCGAGGACGTCGACGTGGTCGACGCCCTCTACGAGGCGTCGTCTTCCGGGGTCGAGATCGACCTGATCGTGCGCGGCATCTGCCGCCTGCGGCCGGGGCTGGCCGGCAGGAGCGGCACAATCCGGGTGCGCTCGATCGTCGGCCGCTTCCTCGAGCACGCCCGGATCTTCTACTTCCACAACGGCGCCCGGCCGCAGTACTACCTCGGTTCGGCCGACTGGATGCGGCGCAACCTCGAGTACCGGGTCGAGGCGGCGGTGCCGGTCGAGGACCCGAGGCTCCAGCAGGAGATCCGGGAGATCCTGGAGCTCCAGCTCGCCGACAACGTCAAGGCCTGGGAGCTGGCCGCCGACGGCTCGTGGACGCGACGGCGGCCGGGGCCGGGCGAGCAGCGGATCGAGGCTCAGGCGATGCTCATGGAACGAGCTGTGGAACGGGCTCGGCGTCTTCCGGTGTCGGAGGGCTGAAGCCGGCGGCGAGATAGCCGGCCAGCTCGCCGACCGCTCGCGCCAGCGCCCGCCGGTCGGCCGCCTCCTCGCCCTTGCCGGTCCAGCCCGGCGCCAGCTCGCCGAACAGCCGGTCGCGGCGCTCGCGGTTGAGCCGCGCCAGCGCCAGCAGGCCGTCGACCGGGTCCCAGCCCGCCGCGGCGTCGGCGCCCGCCTCCGCGGCGGCGCTCATCGCCGAGCCGAGCAGCGCCCGGGCGCGCTGCTGCGCCGCGGTCTCGACCGCCGCCGACAGCTCGCCCTCGAGCGCGTGGCTGTCGTTCAGCTCGCCGAGGACGTCCTGGAGCGTCTTGAGCCGCTTGACGATCGGCGTGGCCGCCGGCAGCTCGCGCTCGAGCGGCTCGAGGAGGTAGCGCAGCCGCTTGGCGGCGAGCCGGGCACGGTGGGCGCGGGCGGCGTCGGCGGCCGCGGTCAGCCCGGCGATCAGCTCCTCGAACTGCCCGAGGTCGCGCCGCGCCTCCGCCGCCACCAGGTCGCCGAAGCTGCCGTCGCCGGCACCGCCATCGAGGCGCACCTCGCGGGTGTAGACGCCGAGCCGCTTCTGCAGCTCGACGGCGAGCGGCGCGAAGCTCTCGCCCAGGCCCCGCTGCGCCTCCTCGTAGCCGGCCTCCTTGCGCTTGGCGAGGCGCGCGGCGAGCCAGTCGAGGCCCGCCTGCTGCCCCTCCTCCAGCCGCTCACGCTGGGCGCCGATCCACTCGAGCGCCACCTCGGCGTCGCGGCCCTCGCCGGTGGCGCGCGCGAGGTCCCGGAGCTGCTTGCGATGGCGCTTCTTCAGCGCGCCGGCGAGCGGGCCGCGGTAGGCGCGCAGGACGCTGCGCAGCCGGCGCACCGCGACCCGGAAATCGTGCAGCGCCTCGGGGTCGTCGGGGTCGGCGAGCCGGGCGGCTGCCTCCTCGGCGCGCGCGAGCAGGGTCAGCGCCACCAACCGGGCGGCCTCCTCGGGCGGGCGGCTGAGCAGGTGGCTCATTTAGGGCCGGGCTCCATCTGGCGCAGGGCGCGCGGCGGCAGTGCCCAGAGCAGCAGCGCGGCGCCGGGTTCGGGGTCGTCGCCGAGGTCGAGCAACACCGCGCTCCCCTTCTTGACATCGAGCAGCGGCCGCTCGCGGCCGGTCAGGAACCACGAGGCGGTGGTCGACAGGTGCGGCTCGTGGCCGACCGCGGCGACCGTGGCGTCGTCGGCGGGCGCCAGCGCGCGCAGCGCCGCGAGCAGCGCCTCGGGCCGGGCGTCGGGCCGCAAGGCGTCGCTCTCCTCGGGCTCCGGGCCGCCCAGCTCGCGGTGGACGATCGCGGCGGTCTCGACCGCACGGACCAGCGGGCTGGTCCAGAGCGGCGCCGGCTCGGGCAGGTCGAGGAAGCCGCGCAGGCCGCGCACGATCGACTGCATCCGGCGGCGACCCTTGCCGGTCAGCGGGCGCTCGTCATCGTCGGCGCCGGTGCGCGCGAACTCCTCGCGGTCGGCCGCGAGCGCGTGGCGGATCAGCAGCAGCTTCATCTCGCGAGCGTCATCGGCGCCGAGGGCGCGTTCTCGAAGTGACGGGGAGCGCAAGGATATGCCGGGGGCGGGACAGGCTGACGTGACAGCGTTGTTACGGTCGTTCCCGAGGGAGACTGTTCCAGCCGCCCTCGTAATCCTGCTGCCACCAGGAGCGTCTCCCGCTCCCACGCTAGGCCCAGGGGTCGGCGAGGAAGGCGGTCAGTTCACGGTGGAGCTCGTCGTCGGAGACCTCGCGGGTGATCCGGTAGCGGCCGAGGGCGGTCGGCAGCACCCAGGCGACGCCCGCCTCGCCGGCCTTCTTGTCGCGGCGGACAAAGCCGAGGAGGGTGTCGGGGTCGAGGTCGGGGCCGGCGGGGAGCGGCGGCAGGTCGAGCCGGGCGAGCACGGCGCGGGTCCGTGCCGCGACCTGCGGGTCGAGGCCGCGGGCGCGCGCCGGGCGGAGCGCGAAGAGGAGACCGTAGGCGACCGCCTCGCCGTGCAGGAGGCCGCCGTAGCCGAGCGCCGCCTCGAGCGCGTGGCCGAGGGTGTGGCCGAGGTTGAGCACGCGCCGCTCGCCGGTGGTCTCGGAGGGGTCGCGCTCGACTACCGCCGCCTTGGCCGCCGCCGCCGCGGCCACCACCGGCGCCAGCGCCTCGGGATCGGCGGCGAGCAGGGCGTCGAGATCGGCCTCGACCCGGGCGAGCAGATCCGGGTCGAGCACCAGCGCCATCTTGATCACCTCGACCAGGCCGGCGGCCAGCTCGCGGCGCGGCAGGGTGGCGAGGACCTCGGTATCCGCGACCACCGCCACCGGATGGTGGAACAGCCCGACCGCGTTCTTGCCCTCCGGCAGGTCGACGCCGGTCTTGCCGCCGATCGCGGCGTCGACCTGGGCGAGCAGCGTGGTCGGTGCCTGGACGAACTCGACGGCGCGCAGGAAGCACCCAGCGGTCCAGCCGGCGAGATCGCCGACGCTGCCGCCGCCGAACGCGATCACCCGGCTGTCGCGCTTGCCACCGCCGGCGAGCATCGCCCGCCACAGCCCGGCGGCCCGCTCCGGCGTCTTCGCCGCCTCGCCCTCGGGCACCTCGAGCACCACCCGGCGCGCCGCCCGCTCGCCGACCCAGCCCAGCCGCTCGCCGTGGAGGGACAGCACCCGCGGGGTGGAGACGACGAAGACGGTGCGGCCGGCGAGCCACGGGGCGAGACGCTCGGCGGCGGCGGCGAGGGCGCCGGGGCCGATCAGGATCGGCGTCTCGCCGCCGGGATGGCGCAGCGACAGGTCACGGAGCCCGGCCACCGCGCTCCGCCTCAGGTGCTGCCGCCCGCCTTGGCGGACGCCACCTCGACCGGCGGGCCGCCGTCCTCCGGCCCGTCCCCGGCGACCGCGATCCCCAGCTCGGCGAGCTGCTCCGGCTCGACCGGCGACGGCGCCGCGGTCATCAGGTCGGTGGCCGAGGCGGTCTTGGGGAAGGCGATGACGTCGCGCAGCGAGGGCACGCCGGCCATCATCATCACCACCCGGTCCCAGCCGAAGGCGATGCCGCCGTGGGGCGGCGCGCCGTAGGAGAGCGCCTCGAGCAGGAAGCCGAAGCGGCGCTCGGCCTCCTCGGCGCCGATGCCTAGAGCGGCGAACACCCGCTGCTGGACCTCGCGGTCGTGGATGCGGATCGAGCCGCCGCCCAGCTCGACGCCGTCCATCACCACGTCGTACGCGCGCGAGCGCACCGAAGCCGGGTCGCTCTCGAGCCGGTCGAGGTCCTCCGGCCGCGGCGCGGTGAACGGGTGGTGGTGGGCGAACCACCGCCCTTCCCCCGGGTCCCAGTCGAGCAGCGGGAAGTCGGTGACCCAGAGGAAGGCGTGCGCGCCCTCGGGGATCAGCCCGTACTCCTCGGCCAGCCGCTGGCGGACCGCGCCGAGCGCGACGGCGGTGGTCTTCTCCGGGCCGGCGGCGAGCAGCGCCAGCCCGCCGTCCTCGAGGCCGAGCGCGTCGGCGGCGCCGCCGGCCTCGGCGTCGGTCAGCGCGCCCTTGACCTGGAAGGCCGCGGCGCCGTCATGCCGGCGCAGGGTCAGCACCCCGGCGGCGCCGTGCCGGCGCGCCACCTCGGCCCAGCCCTCGACCTGCTTGCGGCTGGCGCCGCCGGCGCCGGTCGCAGCAGGCAGCGCCAGTCCGCGCACCACCCCGCCCTCGGCGACCGCGCCGGCGAAGCCGCGGAAGCCGCTCGCGCCGAGCCGCTCGGTGAGGTCGGCGATCTCGAGGCCGTAGCGGAGGTCGGGGCGGTCCGAGCCGTAGCGTGCCATCGCCTCGGTCCAGCTCAGGCGCGGGAAGGGATCGGGCGGCTCGATGCCGGCGAGCGGCATCAGCCGGCGCAGCAGGCCCTCGGCGACCGTGTAGACGTCCTCCTCCTCGACGAACGACATCTCGACGTCGATCTGCGTGAACTCCGGCTGGCGGTCGGCGCGCAGGTCCTCGTCGCGGAAGCAGCGGGCGATCTGGACGTAGCGCTCGAAACCCGCGACCATGAAGAGCTGCTTGAAGATCTGCGGCGACTGCGGCAGCGCGTAGAAGCTCCCGCGGTGGACCCGCGACGGCACCAGGTAGTCGCGCGCCCCCTCGGGGGTCGAGCGGGTGAGGATCGGGGTTTCGAGATCGACGAAGCCGCGCTCGTGGAAGAAGGTGCGCGCCTCGAGCGAGGCGCTCGAGCGGAGCATCAGGTTGCGCTGCAGCTCGGCTCTGCGGAGGTCGAGGAAGCGGTATCGCAAGCGGGTCTCCTCGGTGGCGTCGGGCTCGGCGTCGAGCACGAACGGCACCGGCTTCGAGCGCGCCAGGATCGCCGCCCGGTCGGCGGCCACCTCGACGGCGCCGGTCGGCATCTCCGGGTTCGGGCTCTCGCGTTCGATCACCTCGCCCTCGAGCTCGACCACCCACTCGGCGCGCACCGGCGCCAGCGCCGCGGCGACCTCCGCCTGCTCGTCGGGCCGCACGACCACCTGGGCGACCCCGCTGCGGTCGCGCAGGTCGAGGAAGATCAGCCCGCCCATGTCGCGCCGCCGCTGCACCCAGGCCTGGAGCCTGATCCGGGCGCCGACGTCCCCCGGGCGGAGCGTGCCGGCCCCCCGGCGTTCGAGCTTCGTGTTGGCTTCCGGCATCGAGGACCCTCGTCGTTGGCTACCGTATCGCGGCCAGCTCGGCGGGCGCGGCGACGCCGTCGCCGAGGACGGCCCGGTAGCGGTCCTTCAGGCCGACGTAGCGATCGCGGATCTCGCCGATCGCGCGCCGCTCCTCCGCCAACAGCGGCCGCGCCACCCGCGCCGGCACCCCGAGAGCGAGATGGCCCGCCGGCACGCGGCTTCCCGGCGTCACCACCGCGCCCGCCCCGACCTGCGCCTCGCCCTCGACCACCTCGCCGTCGAGCACTCGCGCACCGACCCCGACCAGCGCCCCGTCCTCGACCGTGCAGCCGTGCAGGACCGCCGCGTGACCGACCACGACCCCGGCCCCGATCACCGTCGGATGCGCCTCGTGCGTGACGTGGACGATCGCCCCGTCCTGGAGGTTCGTGGCGGCGCCGATCCGGATCCAGTTGACGTCCCCGCGCACCGCCGCCCCGAACCACACCGACACGTCGTCCCCCAGCTCCACCTCCCCCACCACCGCCGCCCCCGGAGCGATGAACACCCGCTCGCCGAGGCGTGGAAGGCGGTTCTGGTAGGGATAGACGGGCATGGCGCACGCGGGGCCCGTGGCCGCCTTGACCGGCGTTTCGGCGGTGGCGGAGTTTAGCACGCGGGGTGGACGCATCCAGGCCCCCTCGCCGGGCCGGGGCGGACCCGCGGGCTAGAATCCCCCGATGCCGCCCACCGTCGTCGACGTCGTGATCCCTGCGCTCAACGAGGAGGCCTCGCTGCCGCTGGTCCTCGGCGACCTGGCGGCGTTGCGGGAGCCGGCGCCGGGCGGGGTCGAACCGGCGGCGCCGTGGCTGCGGCGGGTCGTGGTCGCCGACAACGGCTCGACCGACGGCACTGCCCGCGTCGCCCGCGAGGCCGGCGCGGTGGTGGTCGAAGCGCCGCGGCCGGGGTACGGCAGCGCGTGTCTGGCCGGGCTCGAGTGGCTGCGCGCGAACGAGCCGCCGGAGGTGGTGGCGTTTCTCGACGCCGACTACTCGGACCATCCCGACGAGCTGCCGCGGGTGGTCGGGCCGATCCTCGACGGCACCGCCGAGCTGGTGATCGGCTCGCGGGTGCTCGGGGAGCGCGAACCGGGGGCGTTGCTGCCCCAGGCGCGCGCCGGCAACCTGGTCGCCTGCTGGCTGATCCGGCTGCTCTACGGCCACCGCTTCACCGACCTCGGGCCGTTCCGCGCCGTCTCCTGGGCGGCGCTCGAGCGGCTCGGGATGGCCGATCGCGACTTCGGCTGGACCGCGGAGATGCAGGTCAAGGCGCTGCGTCGCGGCCTGCGAGTCGCCGAGGCCCCGGTCTCCTACCGCAGGCGGGTCGGGGTGTCGAAGATCACCGGCACCTTCAAGGGCACGGTGCTCGCCGGCTGGAAGATCCTCGCCACCGTGATCCACCACAGCGCCGGCGCCCGCCCATCCCGACCACTCCACCACTCCGGCAGGCAAGGAGGGCCGGTGCGTGGGTCTCCCTCCGAGGGACGCCAGACCGTCCGTACCGGAGCTGCGCTGCAAGGAGGGCCGGTGCGTGGGGCTCCCTCCCAGGGACGCCAGACCGCGCGCCCAACGGACCATCCCGGAAGAGCAAGCCGGGAGTGCGCGCGGGCTGACGAGGCGCCGGCCGACCGCCACTCGCACCCGAAGAGCCGGCGCCATGCGCTGGAAGGGAGACCCACGCACCGGCCCGGGGGTGAGAGCACACCCGCACCACCGGCCGTCGACGGAAACGCCGATGACTGAGGCATCCCGGCAACCCGCCGAGACCGTGATCGACGTCGAGGTGCGCTACGCCGAGACCGATCAGATGGGGGTGGTCCACCACGCCCAGTACCCGGTCTGGTTCGAGATCGCCCGCACCCGCCTGTGCGCCGAGAGCGGCTTCCACTACGCCGAGATCGAGCGCCTCGGCTACTACTTGATGGTCTCCCGGGTCGAGGTCGGCTACCGCCGGCCGGCGCGCTACGGCGACACCGTCCAGGTCGGCTGTTCGATCGCCCGCCTGGGCAGCCGAGGGTTGTCGTTCTCCTACCGGGTCACCCGCGGCGGAGAGCGGCTCGCGACCGGCACCACCGACCACGTCTGGGTCGAGGCCGCCAGCGGCCGGCCGTGCCGCATGCCCGAGCCGCTGCGCGCGCCGTTCGCCCGGCTCGCCGGGCGAGCCGTCTGACGACGGCTCGGGCGGGCGCGCGGAGTGCGGACTCGGGGGAGGGTCCCCGCAAGACCGCGCTAGCTAGCTCCGCCGCCCGACCTCGATGTTGCTGACCACCTCGCGCACCCCCTCGGTGCGCCGGGCCAGCTCCTCGGCCTCGCGCCGCTCGTGGTCGCTCTCGACCATGCCGCCGAGGGTGATCACGCCGTCGAGGGCGTCGACGTCGATCTGGAACGGGTTGACCTCGGGGTCGGCGATCAGCCGGGCCTTGACACGGGCGGCGAGCGCGGCGTCCTGGAGGCGGGGCTCGATCTCGCGGTTGAGCCGGACCGCCTCGCGGTCGAGCGTCTTGCCCAGCCGGCGCGCGCCGGCGGCCAGCTCCTCGCCGGCCTCTTCGATCCGCTCGCCGGCGCGCTCGAGGTCCTCCTCGACCCGCTCGGCCGCGCGCTCGTCCTCGGCGCTCTCGGGCCCGATCGTGCAACCGGCGGCCAGCCCCGCGACGGTGCCGAGAGCGACCAGCGCGCGGGTGACGAAACCCAGGTCTCTGGTCGTTAGCATGGCGTTCTCCGATCTCGCTGTGCAGATCTGGCGGTGAGAGTGGACCGGGACCCCGGCGGCGCTGAACTTCACGTCACCGGGACTCCGCCCCGGCCCGACCACCAAGCGTTGCAGGACGCGTGCCGTTCGCGAGGGCGCGGGGCGCTTCCGACGCCGCTAGTCGTCCCGCGGCGGTCGCCGGGGCGGCGAGCCGAGGAGCGACGAGAGACCGCCGCGCACCAGCTCGGCGGCGGCCTCGGCGAGGCCCGTCCGGCTGTTGCGGAGCAGCTCGCCGGTAGGGATCGCGGCGATGCCGTCGAGGATGCCCTGGCGCACCCGCTGCTGGATGGTCTCCCCCAGCTCCTCGCGGATGACCTCGAAGCGGGCTTCCAGGCGGCGGCGCAGGCGGCGCTCCCACAGCCACCAGGCGGCGGCGAGGGTGCAGGCGCTGGCGAGGACGGCGGTGACGACGGCGAGGACGAGGTCGGCGATCATGGTCGCGGGCTCCCGGCGCGCAGTCTATCCGGCCGCGGGCCCCCGGCGCCCGCCCGCCGCGCCGCCGGCCCGGTGCCAGCTAGCCGAAGACGAAGACGAGCTGCGCGAACCCCGCGGCGAGGCCGAGGACGCCGCCGAGGACGATCAGCTTCATCTCGTCCTCCTGGAAGCAGGGGCGCAGGAGGTCCTGGAACTCCTCCGACGGCAGCCCCTCCATGCGCTCACGCAGCAGGCCCTCGACCCTTCTTGCACGCGCCTCGTTAAAAAAGGGGTCGTCGAACGGCTCGGCGGAGACCGCGACCGCCTTCTCGCCGACCGTCTCGCGGAGCCCGGCATAGCCCTCGAGGCCGACCGCCACCTGCGCCAGCGGCCGCAGCAGGTCGGCCGACTCGTCGACCAGCGGCCGCAGGTGGCGGCGGATCACCTCCTCGACCCGCGCCGCCCGCGGGCCGGTGAGCAGCGCCCGGATCAGCCCGCGCGCGGTGAGGATCTCGCGGGTGACGATCCGGCACCAGACGGCGGCGACCTCGCGCTGCCGGCGCAGGAAGAGCCCGTGGAGGACGAAGGGCCCGATCTTCTTCGGATGGAGCGGCCGGAAGATCAGGTTGAGCGCGATCCAGTTGGTCGCCCAACCGACCGCGGCTCCGAATGCCGGCAGCACCCACGGCGCCGGGTAGGCCACCCACACCGCGAGCTGGACCAGACCGAACAGGAAGCCGAACCAGAGCCCCGAGCGGACGATGAACCGGAACTCGCGTTCGCCGCTCTCGAGGAACAGCCGGTTGAGCAGCGCCGGGTCGCCGGACAGCCGGCCGACGATCATGTCGCGGAAGTCCAGCAGCTCCTCGATGCGGCGGCCGATCTCCCCGACCGCGCCGTGAATCAGCCGCGGCAGCCGCCGGCGGGCGCGGTCGCGAATGCCGTCCTTGACCAGCTCGGGGAGGTTCTCCCACAGCACCGCGTCGCGCTCGCGCATCACCTCGTCGGTGTACTCGGGCATCCGCGGCTCGACCCAGCCGACCGCCTGGGCGGCGACCCGCTCCGGCTCGATCTGCTCGAACAGCTCGGCGACCGTGCCCAGCCGCGACATCGTCGAGTCGACGAAGGTGACCGCCATCTTCTCCGCCTTCGACGGGATGATCCCCTGCCAGCCCAGGAACGGCGGCCGCCCGACCGGCTTCACCGGGTAAAAGGTCATCTGGATCGCCACCCAGTTCGTGCCCCAGCCGACCAGGGCGGCGACCACCGGGATGCTGGCGTGCTTCCAGAACTCCGGGTCGTGGAGGAGGTCGGCGATCATCGGCGGCGCGGGTCGGCGGATTCGGCGATTCGGCGGATTCGTGGGGTTCGGGATGCCCGGATGGACGGCGGCGCCGGGCGCGGACCGCAGCCTATGGTACATATCCCGATCCGTGAGCCCGCCGCCCGACTCCCGCCCGGAGCCCCACCCGAGGCCCTCCAGGGCCGCCGACTCCGCGGCGGCGCCCGCGGGCGTCCCGGCGGCCGGCCGTCCGGCCCGCGCCGGCATCGACTTCCGGCGCTACCGCAAGCTGCGCCGCTTCCTCTTCCGCACCCTGCTCCAGGCCTTCTGGCACGACCTGCTGCTCAGCCACCGGACGCTGGCGTGGGCGCGCAGCCCGCCGCTGCCGCGCTGGCGGCGGGTGGCGCGGCGCTACCGGGGCCTGGCGGTCGAGATGGGCGGCGTGCTGATCAAGCTCGGCCAGTTCCTCTCCGCCCGCGTCGACATCCTGCCGCGCGAGGTCATCCGCGAGCTGAGCGACCTCCAGGACACCGTGCCGCCGGTCGCATTCGAGGCGGTGATCGACCGCATCGAGGCCGATTTCGGCCGCCCCGCCGACGAGGTCTTCGCGTGGATCGAGTCCGAGCCGATGGGCGCCGCCTCGCTCGCCCAGGTCCACCGCGCGCGACTGGCCACGGGCGACGGCGCCGGCGGGCGCGAGGTCGTCGTCAAGGTGCTGCGGCCGGGCATCGAGGTGCTGGTCGAGACCGACCTCGCCGCGGTCCGCCTGGCGACGCGCGTGCTCGGGCGCTGGAAGAAGCTGCGCCGGCGGGTCGACTTCGCGCTCCTCTACGACGAGTTCGCGACCACCACCCGGCGCGAGCTGGACCTCGTGCTCGAGGGCGACAACGCCGAGCGCTTCGCCGCCGACTTCTCCACCGACCCCCGGGTGCGCATCCCGAAGGTCTTCCGCGAGGCCAGCACCCGGCACGTCCTGACGCTCGAGAACGTCGCGTTCCTCAAGATCGCCGACCTGCCGGCGCTCGAGGCCGCCGGCGTCGACCGCGCCGAGGTCGCCCGGGTGCTCTACCGCACCTACATGCGCCAGGTCTTCGACCACTTCTTCGTCCACGCCGACCCGCACCCGGGCAACCTGTTCGTCGAGCCGCTCGGGCCGCCGCCCGGCGAAGGCAGGGGCGAAGACGGCGGCCGGCGGTTCCGGCTGGTGTTCGTCGACTTCGGCATGGTGACCACCATCCCGCCGCGCCTGCGCGCCGCCCTGCGCGAGTACGCGATCGGGCTCGGCACCCGCGACGCAGCGCGCATGGTGCGCGCCGAGCGCGCCGCCGGCGTGATCCTCCCCGGCGCCGACCTGCGCCGCTTCGAGGAGATCTACGAGGACATGCTCGAGCGCTTCTGGGGCGTGTCGATCGGCGAGCTGCGCGAGACCGCGATGGCCGAGGCGAAGTACTTCTTCCGCCGCTACCGCGACCTGCTGTTCGAGATGCCGATCCAGGTGCGGGTCGAGCTGCTGTTCGTGGCACGCGCGATCGGGCTGCTCGCCGGTCTCGCCACGGCCCTCGACCCGACCTTCGACCCCTGGTCCGAGACCATCCCGTTCGCCCGCCGCCTGGCTGCCCGCGAGCTGACCAAGAGCCCGGCGGAGTGGGCGGTCGAGCTGGGCAAGCAGGGGCGCATCGCGGCGCTCCTGCCCGAGCGCATCGAGCGGCTGGCCGCTCACGCCGACCGCGGCGACCTCGGCGTCGAGGCGAGCTTCAGCCGCCAGGCGCTCCAGCGCCTCGACCGGCTCGAGGCGGCGGGACGGAGGCTGGCCTGGGCGGTGATCGGTGGCGCCCTGGTGGTCGCCGGGGCGACGCTCTACGCTCTCCAGCCGGATCACCCGGCGGTGCCCTGGGTGCTCGGCGCCGGCACGCTCGGGTGGCTCCGAGCGCTGTGGCGGCCGGGCTGACAACCGGCGAATCGCGGCCCGGCCTCGAACTGCGCTTCAGCCGCCGACCCGCTTCAGCTCCATCTCGAGCATCGGCCGCCAGGTCGCCCCGCCGTCCAGCGAGACCTCGCCGCGCTCGTGCCAGGTCTGCTCGCCGATCTCGGCGGTGAAGCGGACGTGGACACCGCTGTGGGGATCGCGGAAGCCCCAGCGCCAGCCTTCGGCGGTCTGCTCCAGCTCGGCCTGGCCGTGGCGACCGTCCGCTGTGTAGTGCTGGAAGACGTAGCGGTCGCCTTCGGGATCCCAGGTGACGACCGCGAGGGCGTCGTGGGTGACGATCTCCTCGCCGGTTTCGGGGTGCTTGGAGGTTCCGAGCCCCTGGATCAGCAAGGCGAGACCGCCGAGCTTGGGCTCGAC